>TARA_R110000824_G_scaffold59762_2_pt1 | contig 26193 bp, 38 predicted proteins | sample TARA_R110000824 | Tara Oceans TARA_R110000824 (sample SAMEA4397747) | marine metagenome | biome: Polar Biome; feature: [MES] marine water layer (ENVO:01000295) within the mesopelagic zone...; material: water (ENVO:00002006), including particulate matter (ENVO:01000060) such as......
ACCTTGTGGGTCACTACCTATAGTGGTAAGAATTGTAGACCGCTCAGAACCCTTTACAGGAACTAAGTTATCTGAACCACGTCCACCACCTATAATACGCTTTACGAAAGTCCATCCAGCCCACTTGCCTTCAGTAACTACATCGACCTTGAAGAAACCTAGTTTGCCATTAAGGTCTATGGCGTAGCGTCCACTTATGGTATCTTCAGTAGCTATGGTATCTGCTGAATGGTTATCCTTGAATTTATCCATGCGACTTAATTCAGCCTTCATGCAATTAAGTACACCACGCATCATAGCAATACTTAGTTTACTATCACGTTTTCTCATGTCTACCATGTAATCGAAAGTGCCATTGTAGTTAGTAACATATGCATGAGCACAAGTGAACAAGTTAACCCAACGGTTCGATGCTATTACATCGTTGCTATCATGAGCGGTTGGGTCGATGTCTGCATCAACGAATTTGTCTTCGCCTACAAATGGACGTAGGGCTTCAAGGTTCTCTGTTAGGTCGTACTTGTCATATCCATATACAGTTAAACTAGTCATTTTAATTTCCCCCAATTAAGTTACTACCAAGGTAACACATAGAATCTGTACTGTCAACAACCAATTACATAGTTGTTTTAAATTGGATTGTGGGGGACTTTCGTCCCCCGATGGTTTATCGGACTAATTCAAGAGCAGTCTGGAAAGACCTCATTTTGTTTTTAGCCCTATCTCCGGTAAAAGGTGAACCGGAAGCTTCTTGGCCTTTTCTATAGTCCTCAGTCTCAACTACAGCTTGCCATATGGCCCAAGGTGTTTGTGCTACTTTAGGGAATTCTTGGTTAAAGACATCGTAGCGTTCTCTAACTGCATCCCTGTAAGACTCAACCCTAGCCATAGCTCCTTCATATCTCTGCCACCCCGCTGAGTTATCATTAGCTATCTTGAGGTAGTCGGACTTACTCAGTGAGTCAGCGGGTATATTATCCTGTATACGAATCCTACGTGGTTTGCTTGGGTTCGGGTGTGCTGACACTATAACCTTTTCTGCTTCTTCAGTACCAATGGTAACTGTTGCTAGAGAATCCATAGCTGACACTGTTTCTTCTCTGGAAGCTGACAGTCTATAGAATAGGTTTGCATACCATTCAGTGTCAGCAGTAATACTCTTGTTATGTTCAAGGTTCGCACTAACTGACGCTGAGTTTAAACCTATGGTTAAAGTGTTCTGACAAACTACTCTTACTGGTGTAAATGCTATGGTTAGTCCACCTAGTCCAGTTCGGTTATCTGTTACCAAGTAGAATAGGTTATGGTCTTCACCAGCTATTTTTGAATGTCCAGCATCTAGAGTCAGGAATATCTTTTTGCCCTCATCAATTGCTCCCGCTGTTTCTACAGGGTACTCTTTGCTTATTGGGTCTAGTATACGTCCCAAGTCTTCTGGTTCTATTGCAGTCCACTGGCTACCAACTGTACCAAATACTTTCCAACTTGGGGAGTCTGAAGTAGGTTCCCTAACAATGCTGAATGAGTCTGTTTCAACTCTTGTGCCATCTGGTGCATCTACATACATTGGAAGTTTGCTAACCTTAAACATTAAGTCTGCTCTCTCCATCGCTTCAGTAGCAGTTAACTGTTCATCAGCGGGAAACACTTCGCCTAGCCTATGCCAAGCTGGTTCTCTTCTACCTAAGAATCTATCTCCGAATAAATTTGCACTCATCTGTGGTTTTCTCCTTACCTAAATTTTGTCTTAGCTCATACTAAACGATTGTGTAAACCTTGTCAACACCTAATTTAAAATAGTCCTGTAATCAACAGATATAGCGACCACCCAGAGAAAGCAATAACTGCAACTACTATATATTTATTGAAAATATTGTTACGCATTAAAGAGTCCTAATATCGTTTTGTGTTTTTGCCTGTTCATGTTTAGGGTTGCTACCAGACAAAGCAAAATTTTGTCTCCATAGTGCTGTACTTTTCTCTTTACCCTTTTTGTCTTTTGCTACATCTACAATATCTACCCAGTTTTTAAACTCTTTTTCTTCTTTGCAATGTTGGCATACACCAACACTAATCGCCCTACCTAATCTACCGTCTTCAATCTCCCAAAAATGTACGCACTTTACTTTAGTCATTACTTCATCCTTATACTAGAATAGTTTTTCTTCGTATGTCTTAGGCATACCATTAGCTTTATAGTTCTCTTTTACATAGTCAATTAAGTCTAGTCTAAAGCTATCTATAGAGTATGCTCCATTGGCTATATCTGTAAGTATCTCTAATGCTTCGTCACGTAGAACGTCATCTTCTACAATGTTTATATAATCTGCCATTTGGTCTACTGTTATAATCTCATTAGCCTTATCCATTGTCATCACTCTCCTTTTCAATCTGCTCCAACTCAATACGTACTTGCGCTAATATACCCTTTAGCCCTTGTTCAACTACATAAAGCTCTTGGTTCATTTTCTTACGTAGTCTATCTACATCAAATATAGTAGCTTGAACTAGGTTGTGTTGTCTTCTGCGCCAAGCAATCCTTGCGTTATGTTCTCTATCTATTGTTTTAAATGGCCCCCATTCACAACAGTCAGGACAAAAAGCGTAGCCATAATATTCATCGTCCTTGTTTGACATGTCTCTTGGAGCAACCATGTAGCCACACTTCAAACACACGTCATCATGCTCCATACCTTCGTAACAATTCTCGCAGTCTAGTCCAGCCTCTTCTCCGCAACATTCACTTATCCATGTAATCTTGGTAGTCATTAATATCCCCCCTTTACTTTAGCATTGTGTTGTAACTGTATCTCTAAGTCATAACTAGGGTCAAAATAATCAGAGAAATTGCTGATATCGTCTGTAAATCCACAGAATCTACATGTATGTTCGTCCCCTCTTTCTACTATAATAACTTCACTACAGTTCGGACAAACAACTATATTAAGTCCTATATCCCATATAGCTTTTAGATATTCTTGGGTTGGTTTTATCATTTTAATATCCCCCTAAAATTAAGTTTGGATTTGGTTATACTAGAGAGACGTAAGCCCCCCTAGCATGGTTACATTTAGACTCTTGTGGGTACTGCCCATTTAAATCTTGCCAACATCTTAGCAACGAAACTCTTTGAAGTTAGTGGTTTATCTTCATAAACAACTATGTAATCATCGCCTGTTTCGTCCCCTTCAACTACTCTGCAAATGTCCACATCGTCATTCATTGTAGTTAGTGGGTTATCTCGCAATTGGTAATCTAATTCTGTATAAAGTTCTTCAACCAAATTATCGGTATCATCAACTTCAACTGTGTAATATTTGACTTGTGCTGGAATGTAATAATAAACGGTTAATTTTCTGCTGGACATGTAAACTCCTGTATAGGTTAAAATTTTGGTGTACGATTAATATTAAACGGTTGTGTAAAGTTTGTCAACAATCAGTTTCAATGCATTTATTCACCATCCTCATATAAACTATCTTCGTCCGAATCATATCTATAGTTAATATCTATATCAGTATCGGAACCAGACTCCACTTCGTTTAACTCGAATGAACATTGGTATTCGTTCAAGTCTTTAATGGCTATAGAATTTGGAACCCTTTGAATAATATGCTTGGCTTTTTCATTAGCCAGTTCTATTGCTTCTTCTTCGCTATTAGCAAAGACGAATATAGGGAAAGACATTTCAACTGCTACTGAATATTTATAACAATTTTTCATGGGTGTTTCATTTAGCTCCTTTAAATTTTTTGCTAACTCAGTTTCACATTCGCAACAAATAATTGTTGGGAACGGTAAACTTGTAGACCTTGTATAATCTGAAGGTTCTTCAGACCTTTTACCACATTGGTAACATTCAAAAACTTCGGTTACTGCTGACATATTATTTCGCTCCTACTAATCTATTTAATCTAGCTTGTATCACAACATCCAAGGACTTGCGATTACTAGACAAATGTTTTTTGTACCACGCTTTGGTTCGTTTTTGTTGTCTTCTATCTGCTTTAAGCATTTAGTTATCCCCCTCTACTGTATAAGTTTCCCCACCGGACTTCACTTCAGTAAGTGTACCAACATTCACCATGCGGTAAGCTTTCTTGTGGGCATCGAATAAGGTTATTAAATTGTAATTGCTTGGGTTGTATCGTAATCCCTTGCCCTTTAGCGGAGCATTGGGGCTACTATGGACTCCGGTTCTACCTACTAGAACTCTTTTAGTGCCATCTTTCTTTACGAAAGTAACACTTAGGAATTTGCCCTTGGAATTGTTTATTAGGCTTGAGGCTTTACTTCTCGAAATCTGCAATCTGGAACTCCTTATAATGTGTTGTGTTATTTGGTACTTTACATGACTGTTTTAACTTTGTCAACTATCAATATACATTTTGTATACCTCCTTAAAATGATTACATAAAAAAAGAGCTAGATAAAATCTAGCCCTAAATTGATGTTTCTATTATATGGCTGAACCTCGGTAAAGGAATCGTGACGAATTCGGTTCAACCTTATGTATTATATTATATGAGCTATCACCGGAAAACCGAGGTGAAGCATTTTAAGCACGAAAATAAATCTAGTTAAGCACGAATTCGTAACAAAGTCTATACATTATAATGATTATAATCTAAGCACGAATTTGCAATCAGGGTTATTTTTTGGTGAAAAAAGTTGATTAGAATTGATACAACCTAGCAACTTTTAAATAACTATTTTAACCTTGCATAAAGCCATTAATTATATGAACGTTGCCTTGGTGATAATCATTGTAGACATCCATGTAAACATTATAACTTGACAAAAAACCTTTGGTACATTCTCTGCAAAAACATTCATTGTTTTTAACTAACCATTCAAACTGTTTCTCAGCAGATGGCCTGTTAAGAGCTTTTATCCTTCCTTCCTTTCCAGCATGTTTAACAGTGTAATAAGTTTCCATCAGTTCTCCCTTCCTTCCTCTTCATCACCAACTAAGGCGATTCGAGTATCAGTAGATTCTTGTTGAATGACTTGGGATATCTTCCTTAACCAAATTGTTTCCTTCCTTACAGTAATTGTTTCATTTAAAATACTTCTGGAAACTATAAGGATTTGAATGTTTATCCAGAGCAATAACCCTGTTAATAAAGATATGCCTACTCCAAGCAATATACTCATCTATTCAATAGTGGATAAGTCTACATTAGAATTAAACATCAGTCTTTGGAACCGTTCACGCTCTTCCCATTCCTTCCCTAGCAACGCTTTGTATATCTTCGTTTTGATGTTTATTCCAACGTCTTCCTTTCCATACTTACTAGTAGTGAGACAGGCTTCCCTTATCATTAGCAGTTCACCCAAATCAAACTCTATGTCTATGTTGGCTTCCGTCTCAGTAACAAGAAGCCCAAAGCCAATCTTCTCAATAAAGCTAACTGGTACTGCTATACTTCCACTTCTATTCAAAGGCTTATAAGGAAGTGGTAAATTAACTTCCGGTTCAATTAACATAGTACAAGAATCATCTATAAAAAGTATTTCGTTCCTAGTCAGGTTAATCATCTTTGTCTCTTCCATGTCTAATTCATCCTCAAATGAAAATTGGTTATCGCTCATAATACGTCCTCCATAATTCAGCATCACATCGGGTGCATTTGTAGATGACCATCTTTCCTTCCCCTACCTTCCACCGCTCAATTATTGGAGCCTTGTTTCTTTCGTGCCTCTTGGCAAACTTGCACTTGAGTTTACCTAGTAGCTTGTTCATTCCTTCCCCCTTCCTTCCTTCCACTCTTCTGTTTGTGAGCGTTGTTCTGCTTCTTCACTGTCCTACGTTTCTCTATTTTATTCTCTCTATTGTTCTTGGGGTCAGGATAATAGTTTATCACATTTTTACCCATTTAAAAACTGCCATAGTGATAGTGCCAAATGTTTTAGTGCTGGCACAAGTAGAACAATCTATATTTGTTTTTACATACTCTAGGTTTAGTTGACGTTTTTTTACAGTAGTTGATATTGTTCTTCCTACTTTTAAGATAGATAGCCATCTAGGAAACTGGTCTTCCTTCTCCTGATAACTATCACACACACAGCAATGCATAACAACTACATCTTTTTGTATTGGCATGATTTGTGACAAATCTCTCATTAACCTTTGTAGCATTAACCGTCTTACTGCTTCAGTAAAATGGTTACTATTATTATACTTCATGTTCCAGCTTATTAATAATATTAATTAAATGCATAGCTAAAGATATACGGAAAGAAGATATTTGTTTCTTCCTTTTTTCAAAATCTGCTTCAAGATTTAAACCAGAAAAAAATGCCCCAGCCAATGTAAAACCATTTACAAAGTCTTTGGGGTCATCAAATGGAATAGCTAAAGAGGAATATTCTTCTTTAAGAACAATGTCGATAGAGTCTAATATTAAATTAAAATACCTATCCCATTCTTCTTGTGAGGTAGTAGACCAATCAGGAATCATCTTTTTCTTCCTGTCGATTAGCGTTCACTCGCATCTCAACTTCCGATATCCTAATTGATAAAAGGTGGAGGGTTTGTATTACTTCTTGCATTTTAGTGTCTGTGTCTTTGTAAGCATCTCTGAACTCTTCTCCTAGTGTCACTAGGTACTGCATGATATTACTCATGTTATTCCTTCCCTTCCTTTATTCCTTTGCTCCTTCCTCCGGTATACTAAAGTTCTCTAACAAAGTAACTAAAGCTGTAGAGACTTCAGAGATATGGGAAGCAATGTCATCAAGCTCTTCATTAGTTACCCTTTGGTCTTCCATTACATTCTTAATTCTATACACTAAACAATGCATCTCACCAAACAAGGCTTTAGCATCAGCGTCTAATGTTTTATTAAGTTTAAGAAGTACAGTAGCTAATGTTACATAAGTAAGTAAATTCTTAATCATCCTTCCTCTCCACATGAACAACTCTCACAACCACACTTTTCTATCATGTCGCCTTCTTGCAAGTCACACATCCAGAAGTATTTAACCTCGTCTACAAACTCTTCCTCTTCCATGCACTCACAAAGTAAACGTTCTTCTTCCGTACAATTACATTGATTATCCATTATCCTTCTCCAATATTTTCATTCCTAAAGCACCCATTAGAGTAATGCAACCTGTAGTAATTTCAATAGAATGTTGTAGCAAGGAAACAAAAGCTAACACACCCAACAATACCATTACAACAAAGATTTGTGGACGGAATTTATCTAGTAAATTTGACATCTACTTGACCATCTGCCCAATTCAAAAATGACTTTGTTACAGAAACTTCAGTAGAGTTTGCCCCTTCCACTACACCCGGCTTAGTCCAAGGCCCAATTTGTGGAGGGGTTAGAGAATCCTCATAAGAATAGTGTCCAAGATTTTGTCCTGCTTCGTTAACTACTTTAGGATTGGCTGGGCAAAATGGCCCATACCCTTCCACCACTGGAGTGTTACGAGCATACTCTGGTTCTAGTTCAGCAGGGAAACCTAGCTTGGTTAATAAGTTATGGTGTTCCGTCTGCCTTCCTTGGGTATTATACAGGGTAGGGAAGTCTCCTGACCAATCTTCTCTTCCTTTAGAAAGGAATCCTCCCTCTTTTGCAAAGGCTAGGAACGATTGGGTGAAGTCTACGAACCCACTATTATTGGTCATTAGATGCGCCCCCTCAAGTTTAGTTTCTTCCTTACTTAATAAACAACTGCCATCTATACAAGTAGACACAGCATCATCAGCCTTTAGAATATCAAAAGCCGCCGCTTGATTGACTCCCTTTTCACACACAGTAACTTCTGCTAGTTCCATGTCATCTACTTGCATTACTTCCTGCATACCTTTTTGAATCATCTGTGTTTTAGTAGCAGACCCAGCAATGCTATAAGACTTTAGTTTTCCTTCATTAACCTGTTCCATGACTTTACTAGCTATGTTAGTATCGTCTCTTAGTTCCGTTATGAAGAACAGTCCTTTATCATCCACACCGCTTTTGAATATCTGCCCAGCCTTAGAAATATAAGCTGGCAAGGCCCAACCAACCTGTACATCTGAATGTAATACCATTGCATTTCGTGTACGGAAGTTAGCCATATATTTAGTGAATGCCTTCTTCATAGCATTAGTAGTTATTAGATGTCCTTCCCTATCTACTAATTCAACAGAAGCTGGCCCACCAACTACCATCGGTTCAGTATCAACCAAACCCTTCTTTACTACAGCTTTTTGATAAACTGTACTATCAGGGTAAGCACGATGTAGTGTTAGGGTTTCAGCAGAGGAAGCTATTCCAGCTTTAAATAATCGTTTATATTCTTCCAGTGCAGAGCCAATGTCATCTAACGTTGTTCTTCCATCAGTGGCTTTTTCCAATGCCATTATAGGAACATCAGAACGTTCTTCCAACCATTCCTGCATTGGTGAATTCCATTGGCTTGGACTAGGTATAGAACCCATTTGTGTTTCAATCGTTCGAGTAGTCATTATCCGTTATGTGTCCCCCAAACAACTCCACTAACAGTGGGAGTACCGGAAGCGGATATTACAGAAACGTATGACCTAAAATCTATAGGCCAAACAGTTTCAAGAGCCTGACCAGCAATCACTGGTATTCCAGTTGTAGCAGTAGCAACACAATCAAAAGCTACGAAGACTACTTCAGCGGATGTTCCAGACTCGTTTCTAACTTGAATTCCTCTTATTGTACTCATTCCCATTCTTCTATATGAGGAAGAGTTATTAGTAGTACTAGACCACTCGTACCCAATACCTTGGTTTCCATCTGTGTAAGAAGAAACAGCAAGTGTATCTTCTCGTACCTCAAACCCTATCTTATCGGTGTACCAGTTAATGTTATGTTGGGCGGCACTGACTACATATATTCTATACGATGCTCCTGCTGTATCACCGGGAATTGTGTAGGTAGCAGTTATTTGAGCAAAGGAGGTAGTTAAATTAGTATCAGCAGAAGTGGCTAATTCAGTTCCAGAAGAGTCTGTAATCTGTATCTTTACACTTCCAGAAGCGGAAGCTCCACGTACTTCTGCTTGAACTGTAATATGTTGTGGAAGTTTATTAACAGCAACTACTGGACTTGACCAATAGAATCCTTCACTTGCCGCAGAATTAGCGGGGTTTACAAGTAAGGATGCCGCACCTTCTGCCGCTTGCCCTGTATCTCTAGCAATCGCAGAACCAGTAGCAGTAAACATTGTTATACCACTTCCTTCAATTCCGGGATTCTCAACCCAATTTGTTGAGAGTATTTGGCTTGGAACTGTGAAAAGTGTTGAAGCTGTAGTAGAAGTCGCAGTTCTAAAAGGGGAATATTTCGTAAATGGATGCCCTCCTACTCTAGTACTAGCATCAATTTCCCACTCTCTATGGTCAGTATGTCGTTCGTTCGGCATAAAATTTCTCCCTAATTAATTATCCCACCAATGTAACATCGCCGCAAAACTTCCCATTACTGCTGAAGTGTGTAAAACTAAAATGCCTAAAGCAACAATTCCAGTTCTCATACCGTAAATTTTATTTTTCCATGTGCTTACTTCAGCTAATTCTTCTTCAATGTTTTCTAGGTTCTTACAAATAGATTCGTTTAAATTCGTTTGGGTTTGGATATAGTTATCTAGCCGCTCCATATAAGTGGCTAGTTTTATGCTTACATCATCATTTCCACTGTTTTGTGTATTCATAATGCTGTAAGAAAGTAGGGGAACTGGTGTGGAACAGTTCCCCTACTAGAGTATTAGGCGCTCAAGTCAGCTATTTTAGCTTGAGTCCATATGTTCTTGCATCGCATTTCTGCCATTGTATATAGCAAACCACGGACAACAAGAGCGTTTGCGGCGAAGTAATCACGGTTTTCAACGTACTGAGTAGGTTGAGCAACTGCGATTTCTAGGTAATCTGTGTCTAAGACATAGATGTTTGAACCTAGTACTGCGTCGTTTGTGGCGACAGACTTCGGCACATCGGCATCAGGTAGTATTGGTATACCCTGATAGGTAGCCAAAACTAATCCAGTTCGGGTTCCGGGGAAGGTTCGCTCTGAACCTACACCGACTTGGAACTCTTCTTGTCCCATGTACCGTTGGCTGGAGTTAAGCAACCGTTCAAGGTTGAAGTACTGGTCGTGGCCTAGCAATATAAGCTTTGGCTCACCACCATTTTCCCTTATCTTTTGGATAGCTGTGTCTAGCAAAGTAAGAGACAAAGCTCGTCCAGTACCAGAGTTGCTACCTACTGAAGCGGCGGCATTCCATGCACCAGCAGTACGGTCATTAAGTGTTAGGTCATAAGCCCTCGTTCGAGCTTGACCATTACCGACTGCGGCCCCATCTTCAGAAACGATATCATCAATGGAAGTCATGCCAGCACGACTGTATATGTATGCTAAGTCACCATCAGCGAATGTGGTTCCGGTAGCTACTGTTACAACACCAGTACTTGTATTAACGGCAGAGACAATCGAACCTGAGGTTCGGTCGTGACCGCTGGCTGATACGTCGTACTGTGAAACAGCATCACCTATTTTGAAATGTTTGGCTATTGCCGCAGGAACAGTAAAGGTGGTGGTTGCGCCCGCTGAAGTCAGGTATGCGCTACCAGCCAATAGCTCTTCGTTGATTTCCTTTACGTGGTCTAGCTGGGCATGTTCATTCTCCATAGCCAGCACATCCCCGATACCACCTTCCAACTGTGCGGTGAAGACTGACTTCACTGATGCACCGAAGGTCGTCGAAACTATTCTAGGTAGGCTCGACACCGTAGCGATATTGGAAATGTCTACCGTTGGAAGGTTACCAGTTTCAGTTACCGGGCGGGAACGTCCCGAACCACGGTCTGTCCTGACACGCCAACCAGCCGTATTGCCCCAAACTGTTCGGGGGATTGCATTAAAGAACCGTGTTTGGTTATTCAATGCTTGCCATACCTTACGACCATAAGTGGTGTTGAAGATACCAGTAGCGGTATCAACCGTAAAGTAAGACTGTTTCATTAAGTATTCTGGCCCAAAGACTGACTGATATAGCCCTCTTTGAGATTGTGCTAAATACTCTGACAATGATGGATTAGCCATCTCAAGTCTCCTTTTAATTTAGATTAAAGAATTTTATCCTAAGAGTTCTCTAGGCACACCCTCGGTGTTACCCATTTCAATGTTCTGTTGTATCTTACGTAGTTCATTGTAGGAGAGTCCAGCAAGCTGGTCTACTACATCACCACCATTAGTGGCTTTCTGAATTACGGTAGTTCCATCTACACCCATACCGTTAGATATGACAGGAGCGGCCAAACCACGCTCTTCCCGGAAACCCATTTTGCGAAGACGGTTTTCAGACTCATTGGTAATAGCTTTTTCCATATTGCCTTCATATGCAGATATCTGCTTTTTAAGAGCATTCAACTGTTTTTTCATGGACTTCATTTCTTCGTCCTCAGGCATTTCATCTTCGTCATCTTCTTTATAGGTCTTCTCTTCGACAGGGAAGTCATCATCTTCCTCGTCGTCGTGACCCTTTTCCATGTCATCCTCTTCTTCTTCTTCGTCATCATCGGCTTTAAACATAGCTTGAATGGTGTTCTGTTGGTCTTCCAACTTGGTGTTAACAGGCGCACCTTTCTCGGCATCATCCGCATTTGCGGCTGTCTTGCCAGTAGCTTTAGCCTTACGAGCGTCACCGCTTACGTCCAGCCCTTTCTCTTCGGTATTAGTACCTTCTTTAAGTAAATGAAAAACTTCTTCTGCTACAGCCTTAACCAATCTAGATTGTTCATTGTTCGCTTGCTCTTTCTGCAACCGCTCAATTTCTACCGCATCCTCTTTGGTTAGTCGAGAGTCCATTTTCTGAAGGACTTCGGCAACTGCGGCAAGGGCCAAGTTAGTACCCTCCATTTGCTTTTCCAAGCGTTCGAGTTCTGCCATTACAGGGTTCCTCCTTAAAAATATTGTGGCCTTTCCAGCCTATTTCTTATACACTTATCAGGGCTGGTCTAAGCCACCTCCGACCCCAAAGTGATACTAAATACGAAATAATATACGTTCGTGAATTTATTATACTAAGAAAAACGAAAAACTTTACGTTTTCGTATTATATTTCTTCAGTAATCCCTTGATTTTCTAAATAAAGCATTTCATTTCTAAAATCATATAAAGGAACTTGTACTAGTTTTTTGAATTTCTCACATTGAGTACCTTCTGGCATAGAGGCATCAATCAAATCTAGCACTTTTCCTACCATTCTAGAATGTTTAGCTATTATATATTCTTGTTCGGGAGTCACTCTTCTTGGGTCTACCATAATTTATACCTCTATAATTCAACTCTAGTTAATGTTTTTGGTAGCATCTTACGTAAACTTCTGTGGACATCTTTCCGCAACTCTACCCACGCACTTTCCTGCCAATGAGTGCCTTCATAATTCCCAATTTGAACTATTGCCCACCCATTACCTATTTTTGTTGGTCTTTGGCTATCATGGTATTGTTTAGTATGGGCCTTTACCCAAACCGTTTTACCACTAGGTGTCCGTCTTTTGTGCCTTTGAACCTTCATTTTATAATCAAAATTCGGCACATCTAATGTTCCAGACTCTATATCTTCAGCATACGGTGCTTTATAAACCACTGTCCACGGTGCGCCGCCACTAGATTTACCACCTCGATGGTGAATTACTCTACCTGAGTCTTTTAATTGCCCTGTTACTTCTGGGCATGTTCGTTGCGTCCTAGCAAAGTAGGAATCGCCTATCTGTCGATACCATTTCCTTAATTCTTTATCAACAGCTTTTTCAGTTTTTTTGGGTAATCTTCGTCTACTTTCAGCCACAAATCTATTATACTAATAATTACTCAAAATCATTATCATCTGCGAACGCTTCTATCCATGTATCTGGCATAATATCAAAGAACTCTGACTCAACAGTATCATACCTACTTAGGTAAATAATTTCCTTGCCTATGTAACCATGTACTGGATGCCAATAAGTAACTATTTGTTTGGGGTAACTAGCCCTCTGAACTCTTTGCAACGCAAATTCATCTGGGCCTTTCATACATCCACAGATATGTAGCTCTCCTGTATCAATATCTATTTCATCTACTCTATGAAAATGCCCTAGCATAACAGAATCAAAGCCAACTTTTGTATAATTCTCTTGGTTATATTGAAGAACACTACGTAAATTTAATATAGTTTTAGTTAATGATGGAGCAGAACCACCACCAGACACAGCATCTCCATGCATCATAAGAATGTTTCTATCAGCTACAGGGAATATATGGAAGAAACTCTGACTGATGTCAAACTGAATATTCTTTTGATTACTGCAAAATGCGGCAATCCATTGATACATCATGTAATCCCAATCCATATACTTATCTTTCATAGGGGGTTTTCTAGTCATTCTCCCATGATTGCCAACTACACAAGGAACCCTGATTAGAGAAAAATGAGGAGCTAAATATCTAAGTGCTTGTGCAATTAGATTTGCCCCCCTAATCATTTGACCCATACAATTATCTATGTTTGTTCTAGTTAGTTCCTCATGTATATCTCCACTAATCATATCTCCTAACATTGGAACTACTAGCTCTGATACTTCAACAGAGTTTCGTCTATAAGAAACTAGGTTTAATACCTGTTCGGCCCACCCATGCAACCGCTTATTAAATATCTCGAAATCATATTTATTAATTCCAGCCATTTGTTTTTCATCAACATGTTCCCCAATGTGGGTATCAGTTAATGGTGCGACAACAATCTGAGGTTGGTCACCTCGAAAGGGAGAAGAAGGGGTGGTAGCTTCTACTTGGGGAACTTCGTCAAAAGCTGGGCTAAACTTTTTTATGTAACCAAGTACCAAATCTTTGAGATTTTTCTCTTTAAGAAGTTCAGTATATAATTTTTTATAATGTTTAGATTCTTCTTTTTGGTTGTATAGTTTCTTTTCTAGAGCAACGTGAGAGTCCTTGTCATCTAAAAGACCTCCGTCCTCTAGTTCCTTGTCGTACCAACGTTGAACCGTTGTCCGATGAACCGACAATCCGTACTCGTCTTCTAGCCATTGAGCTATGTCCGTCCATGTATTGCCCTGATTCCTCTGAGTTATTACGTCTCTTTTCGCTTCGTCTGGAGTCATCTGTTCTCCTTATGTTTAACACTAAAACTCTGCCACACATTAAGCAACTTAAATCATTGTCTGCATTGTATTGCATAGTCCCATTACAATGGGAACATAACTGTAGGAACATTATCTCTTTAACTTCTTTTTTTCAATATAGGATAAGTCTTCTATTTTATCTTTCTTGCCGCCACGAATCAATTCATCGTCTCCTATACCCCAATCTAATGAGAGGTCTGAACTTGGTTCTTGAGCACCATCACGGTGACTTTTTTCTTCTTGTTGTTTACGTTTAAAATGATTAGTTAAATGGTTTTGTTCAACCGCAGTTAAATCATTTGCATCTTTTGTTGATGGTTCTGGATTTTTATTTACAGGGTTTGGGTCACGTTCTGGACGGCGTTTCTTTTTCCAATCGGGTTCATTCTCTAACGTCCCCATAAAACCATGACCAGCAACAGAATGGGATTCTTGTTTAACAAAACTAGTTAAATCTTTCACACCCTTTTTCATTTTACGTTCTGGGCTATTATCAGTAACAAAGTCTACCAAACGGTCTATGCCCTTCTTCTTTCGTCGTGGGCCTCTACCACCATGAGTAGGAGAGAAAATACCAGAATCGGCAGAGGTAAATACTGTACCACCTACGGCTCCAGTACCACCACCATCTTCTTTAGATACTGAATACAATCCATAGAATCTATCACGATAATGTTTATCTGTTTCCTCGTCATTCTTTTTAGCAATCTTAGCCAACTGCATGTGAACTTCATCTTTAGCTAATTCGGTAACATATAAGCGACACCAATGGTCAGCTTCAATCTTACCTTTAACTAATTCACATTCACCTTCTTGCCAATAAAGACAACTACCACAAACATAGTTAGACTCTACTTCATTAGAAGTAGCCTTACGATACATAACCTCAGATTTATCGACTTGTTGTACAGCCTTATTCATCTTCATAAGATAACACCTCTGGGCTACTTGGTTGCGGCGTGTGTCTCTCACGTTGTGGTATTTGTGGGAACACAGCTTTAGCAACATGTGTCACACCCGCACCAGTTAAATCAGCTATGTAATCCATACCATCCTGACTAAACCACATTTGAGAACCGTCTGGCGTTACCTCTTTAACAATTGGGGAAGTGTATCCCATCTCCATTAAAGAGCCAATCCAAGTGTTTGAAACAGACAACGTTAAAGGATTCTTCTTGTTTCGGGCTTCGGCATACTCATCTATGTCCCTTTCTTCTAGGGGACTTTTATCAGACCAATCTGGAGTTACGCCACCAGTACGGCCTTTAAATTTACGCTGAGAACGTGGAATAGATTTAAGCATGGCCTGTATTGCTTCGGCCCCTTCTTCTGGAGACATGCCCTCTTCTCCACCCATTCCTCCCATTGCCATCTGTTGCTGTTGCATCTCTGCTTGTTGTTCTGCTTGTTCCATTTGTTGCTTCTGTTGCATGATACCCATAGCTTGCTGTTCTCCAGACATCTTAGCTGTCGGAACCATCTCACCAGAAATCATAAACTCTGCTTCATCCAAACCAACTTCTTGGTCTTTCAAAGTAATATCAAACCCTAATTGTGAAAACTGTTGAATAATCTGAGCTTTCTGTTGCGTAATACTAAGCCTAGTATTTTCAGCTTTCTCTTCGGGAGTTGGTAGCTCTAGTCTCCAATCAGTAATACCAAACGTCTTTAATAACTTGGTAAATACTTTCTCATGGAATAACCGTTGGTCACCCTCAACAACACGACTCATTACAACTAACTGTTGAGTCTGTGTGGACAATCCTCCAAAAGCTTCTGGTGCTCCTTGCCATGCAGGAGTAACACCCCACATAGCGGCAACACGTTCTCTAATTTCCTCTCGTACAGGTAAGTAATCCATCTCTTGTAACGTATGGAATAAGCGTACTAAATCAACTCTACCCCTCTGGTTTCTAGCCGAAACAGCTACCATAGGAATATAGTTGGGGTCTAAACGTGTTTGTGCGGCAATGTGTTCTCTTTCTCTACGCAAGCTTTCTGGGTCATCAGTCGTTACCATAAGCATTGAAGCGGGCATCTTACGCTCAAAAAAGTAACGGTAAATATTTTTGTCCATGCCAACTAACGTTAAAGCTTTTTCAAAGATAGTTAATACTGGACTCCAACCATAAGTTTCCGATGGGGAGAACTTAGAAATGTGTATAATTTCATCATCAAATAAATACATGTGTTTGTTACGATGATAGTATTTATACATGGCTGGAATAGTCTGCTGGTCACAGTCCTCGTTTTCACAACGGCCCGGAGCCTCTAATACATGACGATGTATGGGACAAAGAAAATGTGCGTTTTTAGGAAGGCCAGCAGTATCTAAATCAAATTCAACTAAAGCGGGGTTAAGTCTTCTAATTTCTGTGACTCTAGAATTAGTTTTACCATCTCCCATATCCTTATATTCTTTGGATACATAGAGAAAACCATCATCTATAGAATTAACATCAAAATGAAATTGCCTAAGAACTTCTTCTAACGATTGACCAAATACATTACAATCATCCATGAAATCAATAAATCTATCTTTCTGGTCGTGGTCAGGATTTTTTACAGTCGGAATCCAATTTAACCCACGGCGAAATACTTCGCTAGTAATGTGAGATAATGGCCCACGTATTTCTTCAACAGACATACAAATAGTCTGTAAGTCCATAACTAACTGTTGCCGATATGCCATTTGGTGGCGAACCCACGTATTTACTACGTGGTCTAAACCAATAGTAGGTGCTTGTCCTGTTTCACCAGTAGACTTCATCAACTCTAGCATATTAAGCTGACTTGATAAATTAGTCATTTGCTGGGCCATTACAGGAACTTCTGGTAAATATTCACCTAATTTCATTTATAATGCCTCATTATTGCGACAGGCTATTCATATCATCCATAGCGGCTAACTTGACAATATGTTCCATAGCTGTCTCTTTCAAAGCCTTGCCTTGATTTTTTTCCTGTTTTGCAATATAAAGTTTTTCTTGCAAATCTGAAATCTGGTCGTTCAGAGAATCAACTTGAGCTTCCATAACTGTACGTCCTTCAAACGCAAAGGAAGCATTCTCTAATGTACCATTTCTTGCGGCTTCTTTTAACAGGGCTATAAAAGCGCCTTCTCTTAAAACAGTTACCGCTTCGTTATCATCTGGAACATCATCATCTGGGTCAAGCGACTTAATAGCATCGTGCCAACAATCCAGAATTCTCCATGTACCATTCTCATCTTGGGCGGCTTGATACTGGTCACGCCCATTTAACATGTTTCCAATAGGCATACTGTACTCTCCTAATCTATATTATACTTAGATTTTCTATTTAATTTACGCTATAGCGCAAGCACTCCATCCACAGTTCTTGCAACTTTCACACCCATCTGACATAACAACCATAGGAAAATCGCAACAATTCTCTACTTCTACAACAGTACTTGCCATAGAGAGGTCTACATTCTCCTCTGATTTATGACCGTTTACAAGTACTTCTTTTACTCTACTGCCAGAACGATAAACAGTTATGCCCTTACAACCGTTCTCCCAAGCCAATAAATAAGCCTGTTTTACATCTTCCATAGTAGCATCTGAAGATAAATTAATCGTTTTAGAAATGCCCGAATCACAATGAGCTTGAAAAGCCGCTTGCATTAAAACATGTGCGCTGTGGTCTATATCACCAGCAGTTACATAAAGTTCTTTAAATGTCTCAGGGACATCTTCTCTATCTTGTAAACTTCCACCATCCGCTAGATAATTCATCAATTCTTGCGAATGGAAACCAAAATCTTTGGCATCCTTTTCAAAATATTTATTTACGTAATGCAAAGTTTCGCCATCTAATATGTTCTGCTTTTTCCAAACCAATGCAAATATAGGCTCAATACCATTAGAAGTATCGGCCAACATAGAAATAGTTCCGGTGGGAGCAACGGTTAAACGACAAGCATTTCTATAATTTTCATGAATAGGGTAACTACTGTGTTCCCAAGCAGGGAATGTTCCCCTCATGGCTCCTAAGTTTAATGAAGCTATGTTTGCTGTTTGGTTAATGAAGTCCATGAGTTCTCCACCAAGAAGCACACCCTCTTCAGAGTCGTATGCAATACCTAATTGAATAAGTAAATCAGCAAACCCCATTACACCTAAACCAATCTTACGAGTAGATTTAGTCATCTTTTCAATCGCAGGAACGGCATAATCATTAGCATCAACAACGTTGTCTAAAAACCGTATAGCTATATGAACAACATCACTTAAATGTTTCCAATCAATAGAATTATCTTCTTCAGAATAAAACTTAGATAAGTTAATAGAACCTAGATTACAACTTTCATAACTTAATAGAGGCTGTTCCCCACATGGATTAGTTGCAATTATGTCACCAAAAATAGAAGAAACTTTATTATCCTTATTAATAGTATCTAAAAAGACTACACCCGGTTCTCCGTTTCTCCATGCACCTTCAATAATTTTACTGAATACATAAGACGCTTCAAGTTCTCCTGCCGCAGATTCATCATGAGGGTTAAGAAGTGTGTAATTATCTCCAGCTTGTACGGCTTTCATAAAAGCACTATCAACACCAACAGAAATATTAAAGTTATGTATATCACCTTCAGTCTTTTTACATTCAATGAATTCCAAAATATCTGGATGGTAGACACTCATAACTGCCATATTAGCCCCATCTCTCTTGCCACCTTGAGTAATCATGCTAGACACTCTAGACAAAGTTTTCAATACTTCAATTGGGCCGCAAGCTTTTCCATGAGTAGTGAAAATCTTAGAACCTCTAGGTCTAATTTTGGAAAGCGAGAAACCAGTACCACCGCCGAACTTTTGTACCATAGCGGCGTCTGTAGCGGCTTGCATAATACCTTCCATACTATCTTCAATAGGCAACACAAAACAAGCTGACAAAGTACCTTGTGCTGTACCTGCATTCATTAAAGTGGGGGAATTTGGTAAAAACTCTAAGCGAGACATAATGCCATAAAACTTTTTGGCTATGTCGTCAATTTCAGATGGCAGGGTTTCATACACACTTTCAATACCAGCTATAGCATCAGCTACACGGTGAAATAATGATTCATAATCTTCAATGAGATTCCCCTCAACATCTTTTAAATAGTAACGTTTCCTTGCAATTGTTTCAGCTTGTTCAGTAAATACGGTCATAATATACTCCCTTCATTATCCTCTATGTCCACAGTATAAGCACAAATTACGTTCACCTACCCAAAACGATGGGTTACATAAGGCTTCTCCACACACCGGATTCGGTGCGTTCTGAACTCGTTCTGGAGCATTAACCCCTTCAAACTTTAGCTTATCAACTATAGACTCTTGTAACTGCGCTACCTTATTCTCTGTATCACTTGCCTGTCTTGCTTCGCCCGGACTAACCGCAGTCAACCAATCTGTTGCATTACCTAAATCAGTAAATTTATAAGCGGTTTCATGACACGCCATTAATGCCAAAGCAATCGAAAAGAAAGCATCCCCATGACCCATTGGGGTATCTGGGGCTTTTAATTCATTACTTACTGATAGGATTTGTTGCCTCTGCCTTTCATCCGATATGAGATGTAGTGTACCACTATGAACAAATTTTTCAAATACTTGTGCCATAGTGTTCTTATTTTTTAACGTAAAATGCATAGGATACCATCGGGAGTCCATACCTCTATCTTCTAACTCACCTCTAGTATTATCTATATAACCTTTATCAATATTAAAGTTCTCAGCTATTTCATTAAGAAATGCAATCTGGTCTGAATATGACCAACCATCTAAGAACGAAGAATGGATTTGTTCAATCCTGTCACCAGTTTTCTTGAAGATAACCAAATGTGATGGGTGTCGTTTTTTCCCTACATCAAACCCCGCAAACAATTGGTCAGCAGGAAGTCTGTCTTCGTATAATTTAGTAGAAGGAATATTACGTAAAGCTGTGTCTTCACATTTAGTAATGTCCCCTTCATCAAAATATGACTCGGTAGAAAAATGCGGCACTAACATGAACTCTGAAGCGAAGGATTTGGGCCTAGCCTTCTGCTGTTGCAAAAGCCACTCTTCATTATAGAGTTCTGGCATCAATACCCTACGACCCGGTACAGGGTCTAATGCAGGAAGCATCCGATACTTAAAACGGTCATCTTCTTTTAACTTAGTTAATAAATCTCCCGGCATCATTGGAGTACCTAGTACAATCACTGGCACACCCTTCAAGGGAATAAACAAAGATTCAGTCATGAAGTGGTCTTCAACCTTAGTTATCTGCCCCGTGTTCAATGGATTCTCTGGGTCACGTAGAACGTCATCAGCAATCAAAGCACCATTGACATGCATACCTCTTTTAAATGAAAAAAGACCGCCGTGCATTATTTCCATAGGTTGGTTGTTGATATAAAACCTAGCGGAATAATCTGCCTTGGGTGACCTGTTCACCATCATTTCAGTAAGCACAGGGTTTCTCATGATGGTCTTGTTTATCTCAGCAATATGGTATCTAGCCATACCATCACTATAAGATAAATAAAGAACTGAACAATCCCTTGGGGCTTTTAAAAGTCTCCAAACAGAGAACGCATGTCCAAGCACAGTAGATTTAAAGTGGAATCGGGGTAGTACTGCACAGTAATTAAGTCCATCATCCACACAACCTTCAATGTCTTCACAAAGTACACCCACATGCCACGCACTAAAATACTCTGGATGGTCATAACTTTGGCTCCATATATCTCTAACAAACTCCCAGAAGCTACCTATCTTGGGTTTCTTGTTATACATTAAACCTTCAGCTAATAAGTTAAAGGCATTATTTATATTTGTAACTTCTTCTGGCTTATTCACTTAGTAGTTCCTTGGACTAAAGTTTTCAGTTTAACCGCAATCTTATTAATAATATCTGGGTCTTCAATTTCTTCTACAATAACACCCAACACATCTTGGACGAACTGGAGATTTATCATACCCGCCATAACGTCTCTCTGGCCCCTAGCACCTAAATCTATTGCCCTAACTGCATCTACAGCCTTATCATAGTGCAACCCTTTTAATTCTCTAAAAGCCTGACTAGATACGAACTCATACTGGTCAAGCTGTTCTGTCTGTAATCTGGCATAACGTTGGGTTTCTGTTTCAGCTACTTGTTGCATACCATCAGTTCTAGCAACGGCTTTATGGGAATCCCAATCGTCTTTCCTTGCCCACGCATAAATGGTTGGGGTTTTAACATCAACCCCATACTCAGTAGTTAGAGTTTCGGCAATTTCTCTGGCTGAATAATTGCCTTCTAAGTACATCTCCATCCCACGTAATTTAATTTCTTGTGGAATTACCTTAGGCATTATAGAAACTACTGGCATCCATCGCCCCAAATCCAGCGTCTGATTCATGCTGTGAGGATATGTTACCACCCCAAGGACTACCATCAGGTTGGAGAAGCTTGGAAAAATCTATGTGTCCACTAACGCCAGTATTAGCACAGAAACACGCAGGAACTTTATATTTTTGGTTACCCGAAACAATCACTTTAAATTTCATTGCAATTTCATCTGGCCGACCACACACCGCTTTAAAACCGGGGTCGTCTGAAAAACCATTATATGATTTATTTTTCAACAAAGTTTTTATAGTTCTGTTTGCGCCGGGAATTTGCTTGTTCCACTTGCATTCATAATATTCACACCAAACTACTTTGGCATGTTCAGCCTTAAACTCTTCTTCAGAAACGCCCTCAGGTAATGTGTCTTCAACTACCTTCTCTTTCTGAGTCGGTTCCATAAAATAGTATGCTGAGTCTTTGCTAGTTTTCTGTAATCCCATCTTTTCTCCTTTTACACCACAGTGCTATACAAGCCGCATCTGCGAAATCTTGTTCTTTAAAAATGTCTCCCCACTTGTTTACTGCAAAACTTTTGATATCTGGTTTCTTAGCATTGCCACTACCCACAATAACCTTCTTCCATGATTTATTATCTACCAAATTATAGGGTATAGATTTACCCTGTAAGGTGACTCTAACGCCACCAACTACATATGCAATTGCGAGTGTGGCTCTAGGACTCTGAATATAAATCGCCGCTTCAATTGCGGCATTAGTTATTAAGTTTATTTTACTCAAATCTTCAGAAAAATTATGGAAAATCTCATCGAATCTTCCCTCAAATTCCTTACCAATTCCAGCAGATTTTAACTGAGCCACTATCTCTTCACGGTCATTGACTACTACACCATGAACAGCTTTTGATGAACAATCTAATCCAAGGTACATATTATTTATCTAACTTCATGTTTCTATAGTTTTGGACACTGAAGTAAGCTGTTTCAATACTTTGATACTTACCATACATCATATCATGCTGTGCCTGATAAGTTACATACTTATCGTAATTATCTCGTACATCTTTATTATTTTCAAGAACTTCGCCTTCTCTTAGTTTTTCTGCTGGTGGTTTTTGTCCGTTGACTTCATATCCTTTAGCCAAAACATAACATTGCCTAGACAAAGCTCCTTCATAAACCAGCTTAGAAGAAACTGCTTTTGACTTATATTGCCCAACCAGCATTTCCAATTGAGTTTTCCACACACTATATTGACCAATCAATTCGCCTAATTCATCTACATCCATTCTACGTAAGTCAGCAAAAGAATGTGTGGTCATTTCCAAATCATCCATTTCTTTATTTACAGAGTTATGTAAATTATCTAGGGCTGACATATATAACGCTCCACAATATTAATGCATTCTCTAACTTTATCTAAGTCTAGCTTTTCTTTTGTCCGAACATTGGTTTCCATATCAACCCATATAACAGCATCTTCGGGCAAGAAATAATCTAAGTATTCTAATTCACCTTTTAAATTATCTGGCCCCAGCCCCCCGGCATACCCACATCTTCTACTAGACATTGGTGAAGGCCAAGTATATGGAATTACACCAGCACCACTAGACGTATCATACAATAGAGAGACATCTGGGTGGTCTTCAGATAAATCGTCATTAACACCGTCCATTTGAATAATTACTTCGTGTGAAAGACGAGTAACTAACTGATTAAACGATTCTGGGTATTTAGACTTTACTGGCAAACCGTGGAAGTTTAGTTGTATACGGTTGAATTGTTGGAATGGGTGAACGCCAAGAATGCCTACAAAAGCTGTGACATTGCCATTAAGAGCATCGTTAACGGACTTCCCACACATATGGGCAGAAAGTTTAAGGAAGGGGTATTTCTCTTTGAATTCAGTAAGGTTATGAACCCACCCCAAACTAGGGAAGCGAGAACCCCCACTAGATGGGAATAAGATACCCCACTCTACAAATCTAGAATTTATAGATATATTCACCAACTCAGATATACTAGTATTGTCATCTGCGCCAGTAAAAGTTATGTTACTTATTTTCATCCTGCTCTGCTGACCTCTTTATACTCTTCGCTGAAAATTTCTCAGACTCCCTATTGAAGCCCCACTTTTCTCTTAATGCTGGTCTTTTCTTTAATTGGGTAATGATATAAGCAACTTCTTCATCATCTATGTTTCCCGCCCAACCGGGAATGAGAACACGTTTATCAACCATGATATTATTGTACTCGAATTACATAGATTTACAATTACACCATCTATCACCACCACAAGCGACTGGACATTCTTTCATTTCCATAATGTTGTTACACCGCTCAATAACAGAATTAAACAATCGAACATCCCTTTTTAAAAGAAATGCTTTCAATGATTGGTCATTTTTATTCTCATACAACACTGTACCAAACTCAAATTCTCCTAAACCCATGTACAGTTGCAATTGTATTATATGTTCTGGTTTAGGTTCAGATACCAACTTCCCAAAGTTATTATAGTTAATAGACTTTAGTTCAATTGGCATCACACCATATTCTTTGTGGTTAATTATGAAATCAATTCTACCTGACATGGGTGGGGAGTCACATAATATGGGGCGTTCTCTATCAATTACAATCCCCATATCAGTAAAATATTTATCCACTCTTTCTTCTAGAGAACCACCAACACCAAATATTCTAGCCAAGTTTGGTGGGATGGTTGTTTCTTTAAGAAGTCCATTATACCCTAGATATAACAATCTGTCACATTTCTGACCTAGCTGTGATGGATGAAAAACCCCCGCTCTAGGGGGGCGATTAGTTCCAGTTAAATGTTCATCCAGTGCTAACAGTAACCACGTATCTTGGTTAGTTGCTATTTTGCCGGGTCGTTTGGTAGAAGATTTTTTCTTTGTTCCTCGTCCTGATATTTGTCTAATGCCTGACATAATTCGTCCTCCACGCCATGTTTAGTATAAGATTTAATATGGAGAACATATTCTACTTGACCCCAACCCATTAAATCCATGTCACGTTTTGCGTCTCGTTTTTGAGAATGGCCGTATGGCCCATCGGCTTCAACAACCATTAACAATTCTGGTATATAAAAATCTACTATATAAGGATTAAACCAATTGCATTGTTCAACATATCTAAACCCTTGGTCTTCAATGGCATCCCTAAGATAGACTTCTTGTTTTGTACCGTCTGGGTATGGCCCATTCATTAAATTAATTCCTCGACTTCCTCTTCAATGTCGTCACTATTATTATACTCGTGTAATCCCTTTAGATGTTCCCGAAATTCGTTTGTACTATCATCTACTTCTTTTTTTAACTGTGCATAAAGTTCTGCATTATCAACTACTGCGGGTTGAAATTTTGCCCTGCCCTGTATCGACAACCCACCATACTTATAGTACGAACCCGCTCGTTCTACAATTCCTCTATAGATAGCTTCATCCATATAAGCTTCTTCCTCAAGAACCCCGGCGTTATAAGAAAATGGCACTGAAGCACTGTCATCAACTAAACCGCCCACCTTAGTTTTCTTGATACGTACATCCATAGTAAAACCAGTACGCTCATGCATTCTAGAATCTTTATCAGGTAACCAACCTACCTTTCTAACTTCTAACATTAGATTAGAAAAATACGTTTGGGCAGAGCCACCCGATGGTATATCAAAACCTGTTCCATTTACCCCCATACTAGTACGAGTTTGGTTAATGGCGACTAAAGCCGTGTTGTTTTGTATTTTAGTATATATTCTTGGTAGATAACCACTTAAAAATCTAGCTGATGGAGCCATCGGTGAGTTCTTCATTGCGTCTGGTTCCATAGTGTCTTTGGCAACAAGTGCCGCTAAACTATCTATTACAATCAAGTCTGGGTATATTCGGTCTTTTTTATCTTTTGACTTCGATTTTTGAAAACCATCAAGCCATATACTTATATCTGTAAAGGCTTCCTCACCACTTATTGGTCTAGATAAAAACACATGGTCAGGGTTTACCCCATTAGCTTCAACCCAATCAGATTCCCAAGATAACTCTGCATCTACCCAACAAACTATCCCACCTTGTTGTTGAGTTTCCCTAGCTAAATTTAGGCATAAAAAAGATTTCCCACAACTAGGACGACCTGTAAGCAATGTTAGATGGCTTCTAGGAATACCACCTTGCGTTAGTCTATCTAATGCTGGATAACCAAACGGAATTTTTCCAGCTTGTGCTATTCTATTTCCACGCCAATTTCTAGTTCGATGGGTCTTGTGTATATCTTCTATTAAACCGTCTAACTCAGCCTCATTGAAACTATTTCCCTGAGTCATCTAACACCTCATCAATACCAGAATCTACTTTAGCTTTAACATGTTTCCATACAGTATCAACAGTTTGCCCAGCATCTTCCAATTGTTGTTCTATAGGTAACTCAGTATCTATCTGGTCTATAGAGACATCAATCCTGCTATACTGGTTTGTTTCTAGTGGGCCTACTCTAAAAGTAAAACCTAGATGTACACTAACTTTTGCCATTTTTATTTCTTCTCCTTCTTCTTTTCTTTCCAATAAATCCACCCTCTCCGGTGACCAATATTTTTTTTCTATTGCCCGAATCAACTTCATAGTTTGCAGTATATGTTTGATTACATATACTGCAAGTAGCTTTATTTTGTTTCTTCACGACAATTTTTG
>TARA_R110000824_G_scaffold120382_3_pt1 | contig 26165 bp, 42 predicted proteins | sample TARA_R110000824 | Tara Oceans TARA_R110000824 (sample SAMEA4397747) | marine metagenome | biome: Polar Biome; feature: [MES] marine water layer (ENVO:01000295) within the mesopelagic zone...; material: water (ENVO:00002006), including particulate matter (ENVO:01000060) such...
TATCTCCCCGCTGAATGTGCCGGCGTTTCTTCTCCTCCTCGGAAACGGTAAGAACAATAAACAAACCGCTCAAACGTTCCCTCGTTGGGTACTCCTCTTTCATTTCCTCTATTGCCTCAAACGTCTTGCGAGTGAATAGCCTGTCACCCTCGAATACTACAACTGAACCCTCCATCTGCTTTTCTATAGACCACACTCGCAGTACGCTTAGGAACTCCGGCAGCACCGCCATACTTAGTTTGTCTGTGCCTCCAAAAAAATGCCCCCGGTGTTCGATCTCCCCGCTGTAGTCACCCATCACGTAAACGGTACGCCCTCGCCAGAGCAACTCGTGGTAACGCAGCAGCCTTACCTTCTGCATTGGCGTTGACGGTAGGCCCGGAAACAAACGAGTCATCAGGCTCGACTTCCCCGTTGCTGGCTCGCCCCCAATACCTAGAATCCTGATTCCCATTACGGTTCCTCCCCGTCCGGTATCAACCACGGGGCCGCATCTGATATTGCCATCCAGTTGATACTCCGGTTGAGGTCTGCGTTGGCTCCCTCTTTCCGGGTGATGTCAACCATAACGAGGAACGCTGAGAGCATCGTTGACAACGGAACCCGGTACACCTCCGACTCCTCTTTCAGTCGGTCAGCAAAGTCCTCTGGTAACGTAAGCTCAATTGGTATCGTCACAGCACGCTCTTGTTCGCTATCAGTCACAGCCGCCTCCCCCCTCTCCGCAACCGCCGGAACCGCAACCGCCGCCCGGCTCAACGATTGGAAGCGCTCCCTGTAGCCGCTCTGGTGCTTTGTACTTCGGTATCTTGTAGCCCTTGGCTGCCGGACTCTGGGCCGGAATATGAAGGTGCGACGGCTTGAGTGCGTTCGCCGTCGCCAGAACCGGATTGTCACACGGCACGTTATCCTCGCCGCCATGAGTATCAGAGCAGGTCAGGCAACCGCTTGGCGGGCATCCCTCTATCTCCTGCCAAGGTTCATCCGGCCCGTTCCGTCCAAACATCGGAACCCGATGCCCGTGGCATTGATCGGCGGTCAAGTATCGTCCGCCCATTGATACCCCCGTCTTGTCAATGATGTTGCCTTCGGCATCCCGCCGGTACTCGTATTCATAACACAAGGCCATCGTCACTCCCGCCTTTTTGCAATGCACGCTGAATATATCCAACGCCGCTTTTCGATACGTCTCTTGGATGGTGTACATACCCCCGATGACCTCCGAAAATAAAGCATCAAACAAGTCGCCTCTATCCAACCCGCCCTCTCCCTTGCTACCTCCGAACCTTGCCCGCATATTGCGAACAATTGCGTTTCGGCTTGGCGTGACTATCTCAACGAACTTAAAGATGAGATGGTCAGCACCCTTCTCGGCTAACTCGTAAATCAACTTCACGATATCCTCGTTGGACGTAACGCCCGCGCAAATCGGATTCACCTGTATGGAAACGTAAATGCCTTGCTTGTGCATCTCCGCTACCTGATCGAGTTGGGTGTCAAGAGTCGGCGCCATTGGGCTGAGTCGCCGCCAATCGTCTCGGTTGGACGTGTTGATGCTGAACTGCATGTAGCTGTACTTGTTCTGCTTCAAATAATCGTAAGCCCAGTCAGGTGCGATCTGGCGAGTCAAGAAGAACATCGGCAGCCCCGCCTCCAGCGCTACCTCTGCTGTCTTGCGGGTGTTCTCGTAAATAGGTTCAAGAGGACAGAATGGGTCAGTGAAGCTGCTCATGTAGAATGCCGTTGCCGTTCGCATCTTGCTGAGTTGCTTCCGTACCTTGTCGGCGTACGTCGGGTCAACGACAACCAACCCGGCCCCCCTGTACCCTCTTGTTCCGTTATTGATATAGCAAAACCCGCAACCAACCGGGCAAGTCCCGCCGTATGGCTGTGTCAACAACGCATCGGTATAGCACGGACGCGCCCGCACTCCGGCGTCTTCAAACTTCGACTTGTACCAACCTCGCAACGGTATGTTCTGATCTTTAATCACGTGCGGTATCGGGTCAAGGTAAACGATCTCTGGCCGCCGGTTTTCCGGTTTGGCGTTTCGGGTCATACCAACGTTCCAGACTTGAAACCGCCGCCCCTTGTCGTCCAATTGGATCTCCGTCTGCCGGTCAGCAGGCTCGTTTCTCATCCCCATGCTGTCTTGATACTGACCCTCCTCTTTGCGCTCTCCCGCCCCCTTGGCCTTGGGTCGCTTCGAGGCTTCAGCGTTCAACTTATCGTCAATCAGATTCTGAATCAAAAATGCGTCTTGTTCCATCGTTCTCTCTCCCTTTGAATATCCACCTTGGTTCTATCTTATCACCCGCAACCGTTACCGGCACGCCCGGCTTACGGCCCCCCCTCGCCCCTCTACGGCCACCATTCATTTTACTGTAAAAGTACGGGTAAAACTCCCCTGAATGCGTTAGGCACGCAAATAGGGGGCTTATGAGCCTCATCCCGGTGTAACCCTCTCTTGTCTGCCGTATACAACGCCCCTGTCCCAAATCACCCCCTTATCCCGGTACAGCCTCATCAACTCCGCCCGGCTACCGAACCAGCCACCCGCTTCACCCAAGTACCCCGGAGCGATAACCCGTTGACGCGCTTCCCAGAACATCGGGCCAGCGGACTCTAACTGCTTCATCATCATATCGATGTCGTGGCCAACGTAGTATCGGCCCTTGATTAAACTATTCACGTCACACAGGCTCGTTTCTAATTGGTCAAGCCCCGCAAACGGAACCCCGGCGGCACGGCAGTCGTCCAGCAACCGCTTCTGCTCGTCAACGTTCGTTGCACATCGCTTCCAATCGAACCCAGTCACCCACTCCATACCCGGTATGGGGCCAGCCTTCTTTCCCCGCCCGCCAACCCCAATGTCATTCGCTTCGATATTGAATCCAAGAGTATGCTTCATCAGGTCAGCCCATTTATAGCTCGCCCACGGGCCGCAGTGAGCCAACGTTTGAAACGCCGCTCTGGCTCCAACCCAACCAGCCTCTCCTCCGGCCTCTGCCTGAGACTCCGCCCACTGGCCTAGTCCGCCAGCCCGCCGTCCGGCGGTCAATACGCTATTCAGATGCTCAGACACCCGATTGGGTTGCCCTCTGAACCCTCGCCGCTCAACGCCGGTTGGAAGGTGAAACGGCTCGATGGAATCCGGGGCTGTTGGGTATAGCTCCCACGCCCTCTCAGCCGATCCAAGATGATAGAACGCAACATACAAAACCGTCCGCCAAACCCGCTCGCTCAACGGCAGATCAAACCGGTCATAGACGTCTTTCAGAACCGGATACGCCGGGTCAATATCGCCACTGGCAATATGGGCCTCACTGAATACGCAAAATGCTTCGAGGCGTTGTTTGAGTTCACTCGATGTAACCATCAACGGCATCCCCCCGCTTCCGTTCCTTGACTCGCTTCAACTCCTCATCCGCCGTTCCGCAGTAGTGCATCTTGGCCCGGTAGTACATGACGCAAATCAGTCGTTGGTAACGGGTCACTGAGTCGGTTACGAACGGCGTGTTGCCGTGCCACTCGTGAACGTCCGAAAGACAGACCCCGCCGGTTGACATATCCACGGCCACTCGATACTTTGGAAACACAAGGTTGGCTCCCTCGTATTCTCCCGCCCGCAACACCGCCATCACGCCAAGCCCCGGCTTGTAATCTCCGGCATCCTTGTGAACCGCCGTCTGCCAATTACTGTTCACTGTGATCGTCGTGAAGACGGTTCCCGGTATCGTAAAGTCACTGCTTGTGTCTTCCGTTATTGCCTTCTGGGCTTTCCATCGCTCAGGGGCATACTCTCGGAACACGTTTGAACAGCTTTGAAGATACGGCAACGCCTCCTCCCATTTATCCTTGTTGTCGATATTCCAAGACGTCTGCCGGCAGTACGGCATCCGAACTGATCTGTCAAAGTAGCCGATGATGCCGCTGTTAACCGGCTTGGCTTCGTTTGTCCGGCTGAGAGTCCCATCGCCCTTCCGCCGGTACACCCTAGTGCCTTTGACTACTTCGACGTTGCCGGGAATGTCAGCGACATCCTCTGGCTTGACGATACCCGCTGAGATACCTCTGTTGCGGCTATGCTTATGAGCCGTTTGAAGGGAAGCGAAAGCCGTTGCACAGATATCGTTTGGAACCGCATCGTGAACATAGTGCATCAACAAGTCGCCGTTGGGCTTGTATATCCGGCAAGACTCTCCGCTGACAAGAAGGTCAAACGAGTCCTCACCCAGAAACGTACCAGCCAAGCCGTCGCAATAGTCATCGTCCAGTTCGTCAGTCAACCATACTTCTTTTACCATCCATCATCCCTCCTTGGACGCCCTCTTGAGTGCCTCAAGCACCGTGTCGGTTTGGTTGGTTGTCTTGTACGACTTCTGCAATGTTTCCGTCAACTCCGTAAACTCGGTAAACGTTTCGACATTGAAGAACAAATGAACCATACGGACTTGAGAAGCCCCTTCCAGTGACGGCTCCTCGGAACCTCCCGCCGGGGCCGCGCCCTCTCCGGCCCCGCTTGGTATCAACTCCGGAACCTCCCCGTGCTGCTGAACCAGCTTTTCGATCTGCGAGGAGTTCCAGCCCGTTGCCTCCGTGTCTTGACCGCCCGCCTTTAAGGTTTTCAGAAGCTCTACCAGCTTGGTGTAGTCCCAGTTGCGGAACTCCCCTGAGCGGTTGTCAGCAATCGAACGGGCAACTGCCGCCAAGTTACCTTCTGCGACGACAACCGCCGCCATGTGCGTCCAACCCAACTCCCTCGCCGCCGCCAACCGTCCGTTACCCTTCCTGACAATCATCCCCTCCTCCTGAACGACCAGAGGTTGATCTTGGCCGAACCTCTCTAGGCTACGCTGGATGGCAGCTATGCTTTTTGAGTCGTGCGTGACGGTATTATCGGGGTCAGGGTTCAGTAGGTTTATTTCAATTGCTAAACCTTGCAACTGTTCCGCTATGTGACCCAATCCGCCCTCTTTGTCCGCTTTACTTTTCGCCGTCTTACGCTTCGCCATCTTCTGCCCTTTCATTTATTTATCGATGTAAAAATAGGCCAACCGACGAACACACCTGCATGTGAGACAGAACCGGTTGACCTTGGGCTATTCTGCTTGCCCTTGGACGTCAAATCAGAATGGTATATCCCCCTCTGACGCCCCCACCGATGCTACTTCTGCCGGAGCAGATGCACCACCGACCAATCCAGACGACGCGCCCCCGCCACCCAACATCTGCATGTTGGTCGCTGTCACCTTGATCTTGGTTCGCTTACTTCCCGTATTCTTATCATCCCACGAATCCATTTTCAACTTTCCGGATACCAATATGCTGCTACCCATTTTGCAATACTGATCCGCAACCTCAGCCGTCCGGCCCCACAGGGTAACGTCCACATACAACGTTTCCTCTACATACTCCCCGTTGGCCTGCTTCCGGCGGTCATTCACCGCCAAGCCGATATCGCAAACCGACATTCCCCCGTTCGTTTTTCGTAACTCTATGTCACGGGTTATATTCCCCGCCAACGTTACCTGATTAAAATTAGCTGTCATCTTCATCTCCCCATAGCCAGTAAATAAACTTCAAGGTTGGCTACACACCAACCCGTTCTGCTTCCTCTCGGACGGAGTACCGGATTGCGTCTGCGTTGCTATCTAATCTGTAGCCACGACGAACCCGGTTCACCTGCCGTCTCTCCTTTTCGTTCAGCCAAAGCGTAAACGGGTTCAACGTCCGCTGCCCCCGTATGTTATCTGCCTCGCCGGTCTGCGGCCCCTTCGACACCTGCAATACTTGCAACTGCGACCGAACCGCCCAGCGAACAGCGGCCCCAGCCGTCGTCAACCCGTACATCTTCCGCAACCGTTCGATTCTACGCCTGTCAGCCTTAGTAGCGTTGAGCGTCGTCCGCATTCGGACGTCATCGTTGGCAGGCTTATGAATCCGGGGCCGTCCCGGTTTGCCCTTGGTATCGCTTCCAGACATTTCGTTTTCTCCAGTCTCACAAATCATTATCGCTTCCCCCCCCTTGTCAAGTAATATGTTACACCGCCACATCGTAAAACGCAAGCAGCCCGCCCCCGCCTTGGAGCGGACTTCCCGCATGGCCTCCTTGCCTTGCTGCCTCCTCACCCTCCTTGCCGGGCAGCCCGGTATTCTGATTGCAACCCGTAATGCCGTGAGCAAGTCTTTCCGAACCCCGCAGCAACGCTTTGAGGGTCAGTCAAAGGCTTCTTGCAGAAGCAGCAACGCCCGGTCTTGGCTCCGTATCGCTTGACCATCCCGTGCATATCGGCGTTGAGCATCTCGATCAACTTCTCAATCCACTCTCGGTTCTGCTCGCCACGCCAGTTCAAATCCAGTTCGCCATCCTCTTGGATGCGTCCATAAAACCGATTCTGACCGTAGCCGCCATCACTCGTGATACTAACGCTGCCCTTGTTCGGGCCACGGGTTACTTTCCTCAAAACAACTTTGCCGTCATACTCTACTCCCTCGACGTCCTTGCAATCGAACTCCACCGATGGTCGCTTGAGTTTCTCGCTTGCCTTCTCGAACATCCCCATAATGTTTTCCGTTTCCGAGTTCGCCGGTTGACTACTCGGTTTGCTACTCGGCTTGCGATCTTCGCCCGGCGTCGTCGCTCCGGCGTTCTTGTTTACAAGGCGGACAACTTGCGGCATCTGCTTGTCAGTCACGCTGCCCTTCTCTTGCCAAGAGCGATAAAGGCTGTCAGCAAAAAACCTGTCATTCTCTTTCAGGTTAGAGTCTGACCGTGCCGCCTCTTTGAGCGCCAAGTATAATTCTGCGTTAGTGAGACGGGTCGAATGCTCTTTGCCGAACTTGTCGGTGAACGTCCGGGGTAGTCCGGAACCGTTTGGAGACGGAACCGATGAGGCCGGAAGGGTTGAGGCCGGAACGGTTTGACCGCAGGCTTCAACAACCCGGCGTACCAACTCGTCAATCGTCGTGGGGTTCAAAAATTCGTTTCGTTTCGTTTCGTTCGTCATAGTTATGTTCCGATATTAAAGAGGGGTTTGGGGGGGGGTTACTTTACTGCGTTGCGTCGTTCTGAGTAGTAGCTAATCATCCAGCCGTTTTGCATCTCGATTCCAACAACCGTTCGTCCGTCAAGATCGACTTCACCGAGACGGTCTGACATATAAACTGCGGCCTGTTTAACGCTTGACCAAGATGCTCTAATCTTTCCTTGGACTTGATAGGTTTTCGTTTCGCCAAAAGTAAGTCCGTCACAATTTACGTTTTTCGTTTCGTTCTTCATAGCGTCGTTCCGTTCGTTTAAGAGTTAAAAAGTTAAATTCATTACACTATTTATATCGGCCCGCTATATTCCTATCTATACCAGTTTGGGTAAAGTTGAGGGAATTATGCCCGCTATTTTTGCGGCCCCATAGATTCTTGGGAAACCCAACTGAAAGTATTCCCAGAAAGTATACGACAGAAGCCCACCGACCAACCGGGAACCGGCTGGCCGGCGGCAACTCTCGCTACTCTCGTTGACTCCGTAGTTTGGGCAGATAGGGTCAACGGCCTATCTGGAACTTGCGGGAACCAGTACGGAATCCCGGTCGCCATCAACATCATTCGACGACTTCCCCGGCACTAACGGCTTACCGCCACACGCCGTTCCGCCGTCGCCAGATTGAAAAGACAACGGACAAAACGAACTTCAGCCTGAATACTACTCCGATGTGACTGGGCCAAGTGGGTGGCCCTTTTGTTTTGCTAGGCACGACGTAAAAACTGCAACGCTTCTTTCACCTTCTGGCGACTAGGAAACACCGCCCTTGCCGCATCCTCGTTTTCCTCCGGGTGGTACGCCCAACCGCCATCAACTCGTTTTATCCTCCCAAGAGTTTTCAGGCCGGCATAGACGATTGTTTCATCACGCCCGTCTTTGTATTTGATCTTTGTCATTTCAATCTCCCCAAGGCGATATACTAAGCAGCCGCATAGCAAGAGCGCAAGCGACTGGACATGGTTCGTAATACGCCCCTGTGGCGGGAACTTTCGATGCGTCCATCCAGAGCCAGTCCGGAGGTTTTGGGGCAGGCCAATCCATACCCAAGACGTCCTTGCAGCGGTCAGCCTGAAACCCGGTTGTCAAATCTATGATCTGATTTCGTTCCGGTAACGCCGCCCAACAGTGCATCTCCGGCATCTCTCCCTTCATGAGTTGCAGCGCGTTGTTCTCGCTTTCAGGCTCCCAACTATAGCTGTAGTGGGTTGCCACTACCCCGTCATCCAGTTCCGGCGGAACCCGAACCCACGACGCCGAACCCGCTTGCAAGATCGCCCGCTGTCCTGCATCTCCCAATCGAAGGCAAGCCGCTTTCGTCCAGTACAGGCACGCTGCGGTAATATCTCGCCCACGGAACTTCTCAGCCATCGTCTGCCGGATGTCCTCCACAATTGTATTCCGGTTCCCTCGCTGATGCGCCGTCCGTCTGTCCCGGTTGTCTCTCGATTGCAATGCCATTTTCATTCTCCAGTTCCAGTCTGATAATCTTCGTTGACTCCGGCGCTTCAATTCGCAAGGATACCGAACCCCTGCCGCACCGACTTACAGAGACAACCGCTGCCCCCGATACTCTCACCGCCTCTCCCTCTTTCCGTTTTATAACTAATGCCATATCATTCGCCCTCCTTGGTAATGGTAACACCTATTGATCGTGATCTTCATACGACTCTCCGCAAGCCGCCTCTAGTCCTCGCATCTCATCTTCCGTTATCTCTCCAACAAGAACCTTCCGCCCCCCCTCAGGAACCGTCAGTTCAATCTTCGCATATCCGCAGCACCAGCAGGCCGGTTTCAATTCTACCTCAGCCGGCTGATGGGCAACAAACTTATGCGTTGACCCGTCTTTCAGCGTCACTTCATAATCTATCTTCAAGAACATCTCTCAGCCCTCCTCTCCAACTCGAATATCCGCAACAGTAAACTCCCCACGCACTCGGAGGGGGTTCCACTACCGCCCACGGGGATGACCGGCCCCCTCAGACCGGCCACCCCCCCTCGAACGAACTCCTACAGGGCCGAACCTCGAACCATGATAACTTCGTCATGGCTCCAGCCAGCAAAGAACTGAGCGTCAATCGTCTTGTCGTCCCACCCGATTGCTCGCTGCTTCATCGCTTTCCGCAGCGTACGGTAGCTGACTATTCTTTCCAGCCCGTTATCTTGAATCGCTTTTCGGTATCCCCGGAACCTCTCCAACAGTTCCGCATCGGGGCAAACTTGTTCTTCGATCTCAGCGTCATAGCCAATCTCGATAATCGTGAAGCGATCCATCGTGGCAGCGTCCATTTGGTTTCGGGAAACGTACTGACGGTCAGCCCCGGTTCCGTAAGTGTTCGCCGTGCAGATGATCTGCGAGTCCTCGTGGCGGTCGCACTTCGGGTTCGTCTTACGTTCCGGCACGCTCATATAGCCGTTATCAAAACTCTGGTTCAGGCTACACATCATATTATCGTCGGCTGCATCGAACTCATCGAACAAGTACACGCCGCCGTTCTCGTACAGGTCAACGTAGGTTGTCCCATTATATTTTTCGTCACCAGTATGAATATTCGGTACGCTGCGACCGAAAATCTTTGCCTCAGTCATTCCGCCTGAGCAACTGATCGAAGCAAACGGCAAGTCGAGAATATCGGCAACCTGCTTTGCTAAAACCGTTTTGCCGGTTCCAGCGGGGCCTACCAACATCGGCAGTTCGCCCATCGCAATAACGTCGAGAACCGCTTGGAGTTGCTCATGGGCTTTCCCTTTGATCCGTTCTTCGACGTCGCCTGTCTTGACTACTATGAAATGTTCCTTGGGGGCAACTTCTTGAACCCGGCTATCGACTTGAGCCGAGAGATACCCGGATGCCTCGTCAATCTTATCGGTTAAAAAGGTTGCGAGTTCTTTTGTCGCTGCCGCTACCGCTTCCGGGTCAATCTTTGCCGAACCGTCCCCGGCTACTCCGTTTGTTTCTAGGCTCTCAAGGCGTCCTTTGATCTCGTTGAGACGGGCCTTGTTCCAGCCCTTATAAGAGTTGACGCCGTGCAAAACGTTTTCGATAAGACTCTTGCCTTGGTCAATCGTCATCGCTTCGTTTCCGCTTCCGTTTTCGTTTTCGTTTCGTTCGTTCTTCATAGCTTAGTTCCAATCATTCGAGGGGTAAAAAGTAACTTCATTACACCCTTTATATCGGCCCGCTATATTTGAATCTATAGCACCTTGGGCAAAGTTGAGAGAATTATGCCCGCTATTTCTGCGGCCCCATAGATTCTTGGGGTAACGCTTTGAAAGTTTCTGCGAGATTCCTGCAGAAACCTACGATGATTGGCCCGTTTCGGGAGGCTTGGGCTGCTTTTCTCGTTGCCAACGAACCTTAGCAGCCAACACGTATTCCAACGGCTCATTCTCGATTTGCACCTTGACTCCATGCCAGAATAATCCTGACCGCGCCCGCTCCTCTATCCACTGCTCATCAAAGCAACCAAAGACGTATACATCACCATCCCAGTCGGCTATAGGAACAACCTCGTACAAGTTGGCCCAGCTAGTTCCGTGCGACAGCATCATCGTAGTTACTACCCAGTGACGCCCCTCCCACGCAATCGGTTCCTTGATCTTTTCGTACCACAACAGCCTCCCGCTAAACGTTTCAACTGCTCGGTCAAACATCGCCCTTGGCACGGTAAACTTCGGTGAGCTAATTCTGAAACTCATTCCGCTGCCCCCGGTTCCTCGGTGAGAGTCTGGTAGACTCTCGTTGCCTTTCGATACCGACTGAGATTGCTCTGCGTCATGAACCGCTCTCCGAATAAATCCCGCATGACCCGGAAGAAAACTATCTCAACCCTTGCTCTCTCCAACGCCTCCTCTCGGTCAAGAGGCCAACGGGTGATCGCTGCTATCCTATTCCTTGTCATCGCTTCTCCTCCTCTGTAAACAGGCTATAATTTCCTTGATGTGAAACGTCTGCGTTGATGGCTCAAGCAACTCGCCTCCGTTTGATCGCAGTCCCGTTACCGTAACGTGCGAGTCAGTCCGCCCGGCTAACGTTCCCCGGTAGCTTGCGTCAGATATTGTCTCAGCTAACTTTGACGCCGTTTCATCGCTATCCAAGGAGTTGTCCGCCAGTATTCCTGCAACCTGCTCCTTGAGTCGTCCAACCTCAATCGGGTCAGGATTACTTAACAACAACCTGTCCCCGATCTTGAACGCCGGCAACCCGTCCTCCTCGCTGTACGTCTTAATATCTAAACTCATTTCAATCGCCTCCTTTCAGTCCCAAATATAGCGGCACGATAATTCCGCAGCAAGTCCAAAAAAAAACCAGCCCAACGCTCGGAGGAGGAGCATTGGGCTGGCAACAGATGACGCGCACCCGGCAGGGAGACAACTGCCGTTTGGCAACACGCCACGATTGTCTAGGCTGTGCGGTGTTTCGTTCGTCCCGACTTCCGTGCTGGGTCGTCGTTCTCGCCTCCCGTCAACGAAGCCTCTTGGGGGGTCTGCCTAACCGTCGATACAAGCGGAACGTATCCCCGCGCTTCACCCTCTTCTGCCGTGATGCTTGTATCCAGTTCGACTGACTCCCACGACCCCTTGTCGTTCCATCTCCTCTCGAATGATCGCAAATCAATCATGCTGATTCCATCTTCCAGCCCCTCCTGTATGGCGTCAAGTACCTTGACGGCCTCCTCCTTGCTAGGCGCTTCGATAATACTATGCTGCTCCCAGCTTGGCTCTACTTGAACCCACACTTGCGTTTCGTCAGGAACTCGCCCCCCGGCAACCTTCCCTATCCCCAACTGCCAATAGTCTGACCAGTCAGTTATCGTACCGCCGCGCCGAATCAAAAGACGTTTGTTGGTGTTAGCCATCATTTGCCTCCGATCTTGCAGTCACGGCGTTGTACGTCACGGGCTTCTTTTCTTCCAACTTGACACTTGGGTTTACCGGTGGCGGCTGCCTGTACTTAACGCTTGCCCCTGTGACCCTCGCTTCGTCGTGTTCTTCCATTGTGATGATTCTGCGGATCAATTCCTTTTTCGACCATCCTTGATAATACTCCGGTGCGACCGCATCCCAGTGATATAGTTCACGCCGCTTTAGTTCCTCCGTTGGAGGCACGCTGTTTGCTAATTCAAATACATAGTCGGCCAACTCACCTCCCGTATGGACTTCCAACTCTGTTATTCTTTCGTCAGCATCCGGTAACTCATCAAGCACCGTACCCCGCTGCCAGTCATCTAGCCTTTCCCGTCCCGGTTCCGTTTCGTCAATACTCATTCTGCTTTCCCCCTCTGAAACATTACTAACCATTTCTTGTTGTTGGTATCGTAAACCCACAACCCAATTCCGTATTTTGCCGCCACCACCGCTGCTCGCTCGACATACCGCCGGTCAGCGGCATTTTTGAGAAGCAATAGCAACCCCGGCTTTCGTCCGGTGCAAGCCCCGTAATACAACGCTTGCCCGCAACCCTCAGCCCACTTGGTCGCCCAGTCGCATTCTATCGCCCACTGTTCGTTTATAAGATCAACCCGTGTCCCCGTAGCTAAACGAACTTCAACGCCCGTCTCTCTGTCGCAACCCATCGCCGCCGCTAACTCTCGACACCATTCTGTCTCGCTCTTTCCAGATGAGACTATCAACGCCGGAACCGGTACGCAAGTACACTTACCCGGCCCGCCGCACAAACAGTCGGTTTGGTGTCCGTCCGGTTGGGTTATCTTTCCCGTGCCGTTACAACGGCAAGCATCTGGTATAGAGTCCGGAACCGGAACCGGCCCGCCGCCGGCAGTATAGGATGAGGCAACAGCCGCAAAACCCTTCCCCCATTCCTCCGTGTACCTTGAGTCCGCTACCGGAGCAGCGGACTTGCAACCCGCAAAAACTAATAACCCTACAACCAGCCATCGCCCCATTTCATTTCCCTCCTCTTGAAACCATCGTAACCGCTTAATGCGTAACTGTCTTGACCTTGAAGCATTTTATCTACGATGTCCGCATCAACCCACCATGAACAATCGCTGATAGCCTTTGGCTGATCGTCCGGCCACACCGGCCCGCTGACGCTCCTGCCCCAACTGTTTCCAATTAGCAAGCCCGGCCTCTCTCCGAAACGCACGCCCCAAAACAACATGCAGTGCGCCCAGCTTCCCTTTGCCTTGCAAAACCCGTCGCCGTCTCGCTTGCTAGTAAATCCTTGCCCTGAGCAAACCGGTACGGGGTAGCCGTTGCTGATCGCTTTTGCCGCCTCGCTGAACGTCGTAACCATGCTGACGGTTTTGACGGGATGCTCCTTGGCTATTTGATCTAGCTCCCCTTTGTCTTGCTTCCCTCCGCAACCGTAGTTGCCCCATTGTTTCGCAACTCTTGAATCGTACTCCCTCAGATCGTGTTCGTTGTTTCCGGTTCTCTCGGAGTAGTTGTCACGGAGAAGCAACCCAAAATCCCTAACCCATTTGGCTGCGGCCCCACCATAGCTTCCGTCAGTATACCCGCCGCGCCTCCGGCCCTGCGCTTCAACTCGGCTTCCGCCATAGATGGGTTCCGTCGCAAACGGCCCCTTCCACGCTTCCGGTTCCCGCCGCAAAACTATATCAATCGCAGCGAGAGTAGTACAACCAAGCTCATACCCCCAACTCACGCAATCCCCGATACCCTGACTGCCTCGCTTCCAACCCGGCGACAAAGACAATAACGGCTCATACAAAAGCACCGTGCCTTCGGACGCCTCCAAGCCTTGAGAGGCAAGACCAAACAACGGGTGCTTCGTCCGTTCGTCGTTTAAGAACGACTCAACGCCGGCAGGGTCAGGTATCCAACCGAATAATTCTTCAGCCATCATCTACCCCTTGCTTGCTTCGTTACAAGCAGAACCTAACGCCCGGAACATGGCGACAAGCTCTGCTCTCCTCTCCAATGTTAACTTCTCGTCACCGTCTGGAAACGCCTCGCTGAATATCCCGCCCACGATCTCGTTGAACTCCGGATACTTGGGAGCGCCGCCAACGGGTGATTCGCCAAGACAGGCCATGATCGCCGCCGTCCGTAAATCGAAAACATGGATGGCATATAGAATCTTTGGCGACTCCCTTTTGCCGTCAAGTTCGACAATGGCAGCAATTCCGTCGCATAACCCGGACAGCATCTGCGAATCGTTTGTCGCATTCTCTCCGGCTAACGCTTCTGGGATACTGGAATGGAATCCCCAACTGTCGCCTTGTGTAACTTCAACCGCTGCTGCCGCTGCAACCTCCGGCCCTTTGGGCGCTGGAAATTTACCTAGCAGCAACAACGACGTAAGCAAGGCTGTCACAATGGCTATGGAAGCCCGTTTACTTTGCGACATTATCTCCCCCCCCTTTACTCTGTTGGCCGTAACGAGTCCCCGACGATCCATGCGATTGCTACAGCGACTAGGCTGTTGGCCGTCGTTTCATCGACTCCGATCAAGTCATGCACTACCAAGACGACGACGCCGCCTACAGCAGTCCAAAATCGTCTTGATTTCAATAGGTTACTGATTTTGATTCCCATTTCTTTTCCCTTCCATATCTAACGGAATGTCAACACACTCTAGTTTATTCTCACTATCTAGGATAACACAGTCACGCTTCAAAGCCCAACCCCTCTGCTTGCTAGTGGCGGTTGCTCGCTTCCAACCCCAAACCTCTATTTGGTTGCCCGCTTTAAGCCAAGCCGTTGCTTCATCGGAAGTCTGCCCCGTTATTTTTCTCAACCGGTCAAGACGGTTTCCAAACGTCGTTACCTGCAACGCCAACACACCCTTTTCGTCGGGACGGATTGCAACAAAGTCGATGAAGCCAAATAAGTCCTTTGTTATATTCCAACGCACTTTATATTCAGTGCGGCCTATCATCCAACCGTTCTTCCGACAAAGATTCAGAGTCATCTGATTGACCGGCGCTTTTGGTTTCTTCTTTCCCATCACACCCCAAACTCTAATAAGTCAATTGGCTCCGGCTCGCTTATATCTCGATCAGACGGAACCAACCAAGCCGTTTTACTTTGCTTGAACTCGCTTATAACGGCAGCGCCCTCCGCTGGCGGGTCAGAAGCAGCTAATGTCAACCCGCTTCTCGCAACTTCTTTCCGGCTTCCAAAATTATTCTTCTGGCGCTTTGTGTACGCCACCCGCCCCTTTAAGTCTACCAGAACACCTCCCGTAAATGATAGCCAACCAGCCTCTTTTGACTCCCAGTGATCGTGAATCGTCTGTAAGTACTTCCGATTCATAGCCCCGCCAGCGGGCAATCCTACTGTCACCACTCGACTCGGATGGGGAGAGTTCCAGATGTACCGGTCACGCAGGATTTCCCCCCACGTCGCCTCCTCTGTATTTACAATCCAAGTAACGTCCGCCCCCGAACGCGCCGCCACATGGCTAACTAATTCAAGAACGTCGTCACCCAACGAGACGTCGCAAGCTATTATCCATTTGAATAGTTCCCTCGCCGTCTGGCTCAACATCGACGGTAGCGTGTAGCGTTCAAGGTACTCTGCTTGCAGATTTCTTTGAACTACCTCCGGCCCAAAACCAACTCCGGTTATCACATGGAACGCAGTTCCAGTTTCTCTATTGAACACAATTCCTCCTTTGGTACGCAGTAGCACTTCGGACGGTTTGGTTTGTTAAAATCAGTCAGCCATTCTTCTCGCATCGCATCCTCCCCTTTAATCCAACCAACCACTTTGTAATTAGGCGCCCAGCCGCTGACCCAGACGTAGCGCCGCTCACGATAGTCCCCCGGCCTAACGATCAGACTTGGGTTTGTTCTCCTCACCTCGATGTCCGGCCAAATGTCCGGGTCAGAACCTTGATCGACAGATGCGGGCCAGTGAACTTTTAACGCCCTTGCTACCGCCAACTCCGCCGTGGCTCCCTCAATATCCGCCTTCCATGCGATGTTTTCCGGATTGGCCCCGTGGCGGTCACGCCCCCCTCGCTTCAACACGGCAATCCGTCTCTCCGCGCCGACATGAACCCCTCTCCAGACGTCCGCCCAACTTAATTTTATATCAATCACAGTCGTCTCTCCTTGTAGCCGTCTGTAAACCAATCGTCAGGTTCCTCCGGAAGCGGAACGATGCCGATGGAGAGGTCATTCAACTCCTCCGGTCGATACCAGTTTGGGTCACGCGCTTTCTTTAACCACAGAACGTTTTCGATATGCAGAAGTGGCAGCAATACGCTTGGTTGAATCCGTATCCTATCCCCGTGAAAAAGCCGATGACATAGCGAACAAAGGCGTGCTAAGTTTGACCGCAGGTGCTTTCGCCCGCTGCCCCCTATGATGTGATGATTCTCTAGGCGAAACGGGGCAGCCCAATTGTCCCGGCTGATTGGCCTGACTCGCCCCGGCTCCCAGCCGCAAGCCCAACAGTGATTATGTTCGTCCATAAACGCGCCGAACATCCGCCGATCTTTTTCAGTGAGTCTCTTTCCCATTGCGTAGCTCCTCCATGATTCCCAACGCCATATAAACTACCCCCCAAGAGTCACCCTTCAGCGACTCCGCCCGGTTCAATATCAACCTAACCCCTCTCAGCAGCCTCTCCGCCTCTCTCTCACCCTCTCCCGTTCCGCAGCTTATCGACTCCCCCGCCCTCTCTGGTTGCGTTACCGGGACAGCTAGGCCCTCTCTGGGGGGAACTAACGGCTTGCCCGTCCACGGGTCAATCTCTCGGAATAGGTCTTGGAGTCCCTCCCGGTTGCCGCCGCCTTGTATCCAATCGGTTACATCGCCCTTGTCAGCCAACCCCGGAAGCTCCATCACCTTTACTTGAGCAGCATATTTCTGAACGCTTGTCGCAACCTCCTCAGCGTGCTTCCTCCCCGCCTCATCGTTGTCCGGTATCACAACCACCGTCCGGTCTTTCAACGTCCTTGAATATTCATCACGCCACTTCCCCGCGCCGCCGGGGTTACAAGTTGCAACCATCCCAAGGCCCATTAGCGTCTCAACATCTTTTTCTCCTTCAACTACGAACACTGCCCGCTTTTCGTCGGCTTCGATCAATTCTGGATAACGATACAAAACCCGCTCGACTTCTTTGAGGTTCCAGATCCAACCCCCGCTTCCGTCTGGACGTCGCTGCCTGAATCCCTTCGGCTCTCTCCTGACCGCCTGATAAAGCAAATGACCGTCCGCTCCCTTGTAATTGTAAATTTCTGTTTCCACGAGTTTTACCGTTGCTCCTCTATGCTTAAAAAACTGTTTTGCTTGTAGTCCAAGCGCTGAAATAATCTCGCCAAAGCTACAACCGGCGTGACACTTGATAAGCAATCTCCCGTCCGTTCCGTCAGCTATCTTTAAGCTGAGGCTGCTCATCTTGTCTTCGTGTGCCGGGCATTTGGCTGACCAATTGTCTCCGCTCTTTGCTACGTTTTTCAACTTCCCAAAAACTTCTTCGTATCCGTCCATCTGTCTCCAACCTCCTTGTTACGTTTCGTTTCCCTTTCCTATTGCCTCCAGCATCAAAAAATCGTCCTCAACATTCTCCTCCTCTCTGATGGTCTCAAAATAAACGCCAACTGCTCGCCTCCACTTATCCGGTTCCCAGACAGTTGGATGCAGCGTTCCTCCGTCCTTGTCTCTGTATTCCGAATCCCTGCACGATATGCCGAACGCAAAACGCTTGGCTGACAACTTCGATATCTCTCGAAGTACAACAGGAACCTTCCATTCAGGAATATGTTCCATCACGTCGCAGCAGATCGCCAAATCAAACTCCTCTTGTTTAAGCAACGGCCCCAAGTCGTCTAGGCTCCGCCGGCAATACCTCCCCCTGCCAATCATTTCGTTCCGTTCAATAATCGTTGTTGATACATCAACGCCGACGTACGCCGGAAAGATGAACGACAACTGAGCGTGACCGCAACCAAGATCGCAAACCGACTCCTCACCGGAATACCCGAACGCATTTACAATCCGCCCCGGTGCGCCCATCGGGTATCCCGCCCGGTATAACCCGCTGTATAATTCGTCTGCTGAATCCGCCCAACCCATTTTCTTTTCCTCCCCCCCCCTTGTTGATCTCAAACGCCCCGTTTAATCTCTTTGTTATAATCCCTTTTTGTACTCTTTAGTTTTCCAGTTCAAGTTACTCGGAAACGAGTTGAATAACTATAGATGTACCTCTAGTCTCTAGCCTGAAACATTCTATTTACTTCTTCAATCGTTACCGGCTCGATGGTTCGTTGTTTCCTCGGAACCTGACGAACCTCTTTGTTGTTCCCCGTCGCCATTCGCTTTGCCATGTCGTCGCTGACCTTCTGAACGTTCTCTCCCTTCTGAATCCGCATAATGACCCGGCCCGCCTCGCCCTTGGTAAGTTCTCCGTTCCACTGAAACCGTTTCCATTTCAAAAACCTAATCTGCTTTTCAGTTGCCACCTCCACCTTGCGGATATCGGTATACACTTTTCCATACGCATCAAACGGGTTCACGTTGAGCCTCGCATACAAGGCATCTGCCCGCACCTTCTCTCGCTTTAATCGTTTTGCCTTTGACTCCTCTCGTTTTACTTTTGCCCGTTCAATCTGCTTGGCGGCAAGCTCCAGCGCCTTTTCAACATCCTCCTCCGTCTTGCGTTCCATCATATTCTTCTGCGCTCGCTTCAGGACTTCTTCAGGATAATGAACACCCCCTAAAACGTCCGTGACGGAAACAAGACGATGCTTCAAGCTGTTGTCAACTAGGTCTGTGACTTTAATCTTCGGCTTTGCGCTGTTTGCCATCGCCTCCAACCGTAGTTCCGGGGTGGAACCGTCGAAGTCAACGACGCCCGGCAACGGCCTTGTCCCCCTTCCGAACATCTGGGTGTAAACCAAGATCGACTTCGTTGGCCTCGCCATAACGATATGCTCAACGCCGGGGTCAAGAACTTCCCCGCTGTCCGGGTCAACCATTCCGGGGCAGTCCCACCCTTCAGTTAGAACCGCCACGTTGACTAGGCAAGTCAGGCTCCCGTCCTTGAATGCTCGCAACGTCCGCTTGCGGTGTTCTTTACTTAACCGCCGGGTGTCTCCGCAAACCCATCCCGCTTTGACCCCGTATCGTTCATTCAGGAGATTGCAAAGCGACTCCGCTTGGTTAACACTTACGCAAAAGATAAGTGTCTTGAGTTTGTCGGCCCCTTCCCTCACGGCCACCTCCGCTATCTCATGCAACGGCGCTTCCTGTTCTAAGATTTTCGCCATTGTTGAACGCTGTAAATCTCCGGCTACAATTTTAACGTCCTTGAGATTCAACGACTCAACTTGGCAAACGTTTACCGTTGGAGAAACTAACCAACCTTGTTTCACCGCTCGCTCTATATCCATTTGATACGAACATCGCTCAAATACCCTTCCCAACGCTGACTTGTCGGTTCGGTTCGGGGTAGCTGTCACGCCTAATATTTTTAGGTTTGGGTTGTCTTTCCGTAAGTGGTCGATGATCCGCTTGTAGGATTGATTCTCATGGCTGGCGTGATGAGCTTCGTCGATAATGAGAAGCCCGAACCCGCTGAACCTCGGCAGCCTTGCTTCGTGCAAACTCTGGCGTGACGCGCAAACGAAAGACGACTGAAACCCCGCCGCCTCCGTCGAGAAGTTAATGCCCTGTTCAATAGCAGGGAGAAGCCCGGTGCGGTCTTGGATCTTGCGGGCCGCCTGAGCGACTAGTTCAGTTGTGTGCGCCACAACCATAACCCGTTTGAACACGCCGATATTCCGCCGTGCCAACTCAATGAACACTTCCGTTTTCCCTAGTCCGGTTGCCAACTGAATTACCGAACTTGAAACCGGATTAGGATTGTCACCGATCAACCCAAAGTCGTTTTCAATCGCCTCCAAGCATTCCAATTGGTAATCCCGCAGCGTGATCCGTAAGTCGCTAACATTCGGAACCGATACGGCACCGCCGTCCGGCGGTGTAGCCCTGCTACTAAGATTGAACAGCGTCGGCTGTTTCTTCTTTTCCATCATTCATCTCCTCCTTGACACTCAATAATCTATCCTGTTGACTCAACCCCGCCCAAACGAACCTAGTCAGGAAACCAACGCCCTTGCTTTGGGGGTGCGTCTCAGCGGTAGCCTCCGGCCCTCCATGCCAATACAGCGGATAATTCTGATACAGATTATTCTTGGCCGCCTCTAAATCAACCAACGTTCGGGTAGTCGGCAAAAACATACTCAGTTCAACGTCCGCTTCAAGCCGCTGTACAATCGCAATAACTTCGTTCAGCTTTCCGATTGCGACATCATACGGCTCCTGAACCGCCTTTAACCAAGCCGTGTCGCCTTGCGTTTCCGGGTTGGGCTTCGGAGTTGGAACCCTTGAAACATTCCGTATCTTTCCCGCCTTGAATAGCTTGACTCGTCGGGTCTGCTCCTTCTTCGGCAGGCTGACGATCTTTTCCGCATCAAACAACGTTATCTCGCCCGCTTGAACGGACTCGATCAACGCCCCTGACCCGTCTTTCAAAACACGGTCAGCCCGCTCCGTGTTTCGCTTCGATGCTCCCGTGATTATAGCCGCCTCTGGAATTGTTCCGTGCGTCAGGAACTTCCGCATTTCAGCCGCCGCCATACCAAGTTGACTCGGAGACAAATGACGCCTTGAATAGTTCAAGCTCCAAACCAGAGACGCAAGGTCATCCTTATCGCCCTCATGAGGCAACTCCTTGTAAACGGGGTCAACACCCGCCTCGATGCAGGCCATTTGGCGATTTCTTCCGTCCACTACCAATTGGACGCCCTCCTCAAACACAAACAGAATCGGCTCAATCAATCCTGCTCGTTTAATATCCGTTGCCAACCGGCGCAACTCATCTTCTGGCAACAACGGAAACACCGCCGCTACCTTGTGCCATTCCACTTCGGCTCTCGCCGCCTCGATCAACTCTTGAAACTCCATTTCACTTTCCTTTCATAAAACAGGGAGGCGACAATCAGCTGCTTGGGAACGTTTCCGGCTACACGCCGGGAACGTAAACCGATTGCCGCCGCCCCACTGACTTATTTTAACTCAGATGACTTAGTTTCTGCTTGGAACGTCAGGGCCGCCTTTTGTTCATCCGTAAATGCAGCCGACTCCTGAACCCGTTTAACTAACTCCTTGACGCGCTGCTTCGTATCGGCTTGCTGTATTAGTCGCTTGGCGGTTGTAACCGCTTCGGACTCAGCCGCCTCTTTATCAGGGTCAGCTAGTTCATCCCGGTCAACCGGTATCATCAAGCCAAAATACAATGCGTACTTCATCGCCCCGCTCATGGCCTTTGCCGTGGCCTTGTCGTCAGCGTGACTCAACCCTTCGCCAGCCGCTCTCGAAAGTACGCTTGACCCGTCCGGGGCAAAGAATCTTACCTGCAAAGATAGCGTGGCGTGATAGATTACTTTTGAACCGCCCTCCAAACTCGCAACGACATGATCCAGCACTTGGACTTCCGTACAAATCCCGTGCTTACATAGCACCGGGCTTATCTGATTCAAGGCGTCGTCAATCCCCCTGTAACGATACTTCTGGTGACTGTTCTGCTGCTCTTTTCGTATCGCTCCGATTTCAGCCGTCACAATAGGCAATAGCTGGAAAATAAGTTTGGGTGCTTCTGGCGCCATCTTCGTTACTCCCTGTTCAATAATGTCCGCCGCTCTCGCCGCAGGTTTGTCTATGCCCTTCTCAGGCCCGTCCTTGCCTCCTCCGCTGTCCGCCCCCTCTTTGACCTCTACGGGGGTGGGTTCTCCTCCGTTGGCTTTAGATGCCTTGTCAGGCCCCTTCCGCTTGGCGGGCTTCTTCTTTGCGGTTTTCTTTTTCTTCGGCTCCGTCGGCTCTGCCATCTCAATTCCCTCCTCAACTTCTGCTAGTAAATCGTTTACATTAGTCATCTCAGTCTCCCTCTTTCAATTGATAGAATTATTCAGCGGACTTACCGTGCCGCCGTAACGTCCAATCTGGAACCTCAATCGTTGTCTCTGCGGTTCCAACAGTCGGGTTCCGGTAGTGATTCATAGCTTGCGCTGCCGACAGGCTGCGAATAGTAGCCAACTGAATCTCCGTTCCGATTTCCCGTGTCGCATCGCCCATCTTGAAAACATAATTTTCATACGGGGCTTCAGTGTGAACAAACAACCAGTAGAACTCCGGAACAACTCCGTACATTTGACGATACGCTTCGCAGTATAACGCCGCCTGACAGTGGTACTCTCGGTTGTCGATCTCCCGCCGGAATACCTCCGGCCCTCCCGCCAATCGAGTCGTCTTGACGTCCATAATTATTTCCCGGTCAGAACATACCCAATCAAACATCGCCTTCAGCGGAAAGTCTCCTGTCATAGCCTCTTTCTGGTTTATCGAAAACTTGACCGCCAACTCCGCCTCTCCGGTAGCCATCAGGGTTTTGACGGCAGAGTTTTCGTTTATCATTGCCATCATCTTCTCGATTCTCTCGGCATCATTAGCTGCCAGCACAACCTTCCCTCCGTTGTTCTCTCCCCAGCCCGCTAAAAATTCCCGGTGGGCTTTGAGTCGTTTGTTAATCGGTTCCCCGTCGATCTCCTCCGGCTCAAAAGTATATCGCCCCTCAAACTCCTCCGGCTCTAATAACGCACAGTGAAAAGCCGAACCAAATTTCATCTCCGGAGACGGCCCGCTGCTAGTCACCTCGCCTTTGACGTACATCGCTTCATAAAGTTCAAGCGACCTACGCGCCAGCTTGAGCGTGCTGCTGCTTGCCTCCTCTTTTGATGCGTGATATTCCTCGTTGTCTACCTCCCAACGTTCCGCTTTCAGTTCTCCGTCGTGCTTGATAGTATTTTCCATCTGCCTAATCCTCCTGTTGTTGATATGTAAAAGTCCGTTTGATGTCTCCTCTAAAATGCCCGATGCCCGAATGGACAACCGGCGTTGCGACTTCCATCCATACCTCCTCTCCAATGTCACGCCACAACTTACAAAAATGATAATCTTCACTCAGGTATCTTTTCGTTGTCTTGTCAAAGCTCGTTTCAAAAAACAACCAGAAGTTCTTTTCAATATCGGGGTGGATGTCGTTATAAATATCCAAGCCGCTTTCCTCGCCGCAGTACAGTTCCGGATAAGCCGCCATCAGCTTGTCAACGCAATTCCGAGTTATCAACATCAAGCCCGTTGCCACGTCCCGAACCTCGCAGAATCCGTCTGTCACCGATAGCCTTGTCACCCCTCTTTCATCTTCCAATCCCGTGTAAGCGTAGGTCAGCGAGTTCGCCCAAATGTCCTCCGGCTCCGTATACTTCGCTGCCGACTCCATAACCTTTTCCATGTGATACTTTTTCAGAGGATAGCAACCGCCAACAACGTCTAGGTCGCTTGCGATCATTCTCATAATAGTATTTGGATTGAACGACAGGTCATCGTCGATAAACAACAGGTGGGTAAACTTCTTTTCAAGTATAAAGAACCCCGCCAACCCGTTCCTAGCGCGGGTGATTAAACTATCGCCACCCAAAATACTCATGTCCATATTGATCCCATAATCTCGGAAGACGTGAGACAGGGCCAACAGGCTTCTCATGTATCCCTCCGTCACCGATCCTGAATGGCAAGGCGTTGCAATCAGTACGTGAACGCCGCTCATATCTCTAGTGTCAACCATTGTGACAACCTCTCCTCCTTGCTAGCTTTCCAATAGTGATAATTCTGCTCAGGGTTTACGATACCCGCAAGCAATCCCGTTTCCGTTATGACGCAAGCCTGATATTGACTCTTTGTTCCCTTCGCCTGCGCCGATTGAACAACAACGTTCGCCGTGTGTTCTCTCCCGTCTTGGAAATACACTCTGCAATCCTCCGTCGTTGATTCCATTGGAAGCCAAACGGAGTTTTTGCCGCGCTGCGATTCGGGTTTTGTAAATCCGAACGCCCACGGCAGTAACACCCAGCGACCTGCCGGGCAATACGCCGCAAGCCAGACATCTCCGCTTGCTAGAATATCCTCAGACGGCTCCCAATCCAACTCCCCAGCAAGAGACTTGGAATCCAAAAACAATTGCGTGTTGGTTTGTTCTTGCGATCTTTTGTACCGCTCGACTCCCCCGGCCCGCCGCCGCTCCGGAGACGGCTCACAAAACCCTCGACACATATGCGGTAACCAACTTGGATAGAACAACGATTCAACCATCGCAACGTCGCCGCCGGGAATGGGTATCACCATCCAGCTATCCGTCCAACCAAATACCGATGCTTCAAAAACGTTCCACTGATAATCGCCGTCGCTTCTCGCAAATTGGGTTACACGCCGAACTGTCTCCATTGGCCTAGTGAATTCAATCATCCCATCCCCCCGGTTCGCTTGCCTTTAAGTCCTTTGCCGCCCTGCTTGCGTTCTCGGCGTCCGACCACCTCCACCCCTGCTCTTCTGTCAGACACCCCCGCTCACGATCTCTCTCCTCATCAAACGCTATCCGGAGGTTCAATGATCCGCAGCTAACGCAACGGCGCTCTGGAGGGAGTTTGTTGTCACTCCAAAACTTCCCGCAACCCCGGCACTCGTATTCTACACAAGCCATTTCCTATTCCCTCCCCGTCAAAAACTCAAGAACGTATTTTGCATAATCAGTTACAAGCGTTTGGCCATTCCAAGCCAGCGACGCACGCCCCTTCGCTACCGCCTCATCATATCGCTTCTGCAGGTCAGCCACTTGCTCTGGTGGATAAGTCTTAGGCATTTTCGCTTCCCTCCCCCGCTGACGTCAGGCCAAAAACCGTCAACATTAAAACCGTAAACAATAGCCCCATCACCTCGATCATTTCTCCATTATTCATTTGAGTTTCCTTTTCGTTGAACCTAGTAAAGCTAACCAATATAAAATCGCCAACACGATAGCCGCACCCAGACAGAAGACGCCAACCCCTCCGGCAAACGACAACCAGCCGTCTCCCAGATAAGTAGTTATCAACCAACCGGCGTACGTCGCCGGAACTAATATCAGAGCAAGCAAAACGGTCATTCCAAACACGACCGACATTTTCATGTTTCGTTTATTTGCTGGCGTCACATCCTGCTCCCTCCTCTCCTCCGATTCTACCTGCTTCTGTTCGAGTCCGTCCTGTGCTAGTTCTTTCCAACTTTTCTCCATCCACAACACCGCCCATTCTGACGATTGTTTCCCTGAATCGTTTTCGTTCGTCCGTTCTGACATGCTGTTCTCCGATCAACATTGAGATGACTTGGCTCCCGTGCCGAACGTCATACCGCCCTTTACATTTAAGATATCCCCCCGCAACTCCGACCGCTTCAAACGATCTTTCACTGCCCTGAAATACGGCGTGGAATATTTCCGAACCTACGGGCAACGGTTCCGCCACCGGCCAACCTACTCCCATCTCAGCCAGCACCTCTCTCGCCTCCTCCGTCTCATTTAGCCAATTGGTAAATCGGGCGATGGCAACCGTTGTTCCGACTAGCTTTGCGTTCAGCGACGAAGGCGAATCAGCGCCGGTAGCCGGGTCAAATCCCCGTTCGGTGACAAGCCGGTTCCCCAACGTCATCAGGACTTCTTTCAAGTTCATACTGCACCCCTCTCTGTTGACATCCGCTTCTCGGTGTCATACATCTTCTGCGGCAGGTTCAGTCGATCTCTCGGAACGTCCCATTCACAAAACCAGAGTATATGCTTCAAGTGTTTCCTTGAAATATCGTCCGCCCTGAAATACGCCTCCGCCAAATACCCAAGGCACACCGCCTTCGTGAAGTGGCCCATTTGGTCAAGGTCAACTTCGCCGTTCGCATACCTCTCGATGGTATCCAGTAGCGTCGCAATTTGCTCCCGCTCCCTTTGATCCTCGATTGGCGCAACCCGCTCTCGAATTTGCTTGCTGAAACTAAACATATTGTTTTCCTCCTCCGTGAATAAAAAGTTAAACAGGTTCACCCGTGACGGCATCGTAGTCCGCCGCCCGTGTTCCCCAGCACTCGCTGACCTGAATATATCCCTTGGCTTCCGGGTAAGGGCTGTATTGAAACATGACCAAAAATCCGTCGATGGTCACATAGTAATCGGGCCGTGATCCGTTCTCTTTCCGGAAGCTAGGGTGCGCCCGTTTGATCTCCCGGTTCAACGCTCTCCGGTTGATCGGCGGGTTGCCTTCCGTTGT
>TARA_R110000824_G_scaffold13280_9_pt1 | contig 26067 bp, 24 predicted proteins | sample TARA_R110000824 | Tara Oceans TARA_R110000824 (sample SAMEA4397747) | marine metagenome | biome: Polar Biome; feature: [MES] marine water layer (ENVO:01000295) within the mesopelagic zone...; material: water (ENVO:00002006), including particulate matter (ENVO:01000060) such as......
ATTGTCGACGCGGCGCGCGCGGTCGGCATGGGCCGTCGCGGCAAAGGCACCGATGGCAGCGAGATTGCGGAGCAGTTCATCAGACGCAGGCGCGCCCTGAAAGCCGTCGGGATATTCTTCGGCGATGAAATTGGTGGTGATATTTCCTTCGCGGAAACGCTCGTGCTGCATCAGCGCCGAGAGAAAATCGATATTATGGCCGGGCCCGACAAGTTCGAACCGGTTGAGCGCGTCAATCTGCCGGTCAATAGCTTCGATGCGGGTTTCACCATAGGTGATCAGCTTGGCAATCATCGGATCATAAAAGATAGAGACCTCGCCGCCTTCGGCTACGCCATCGTCGACGCGAATGCCTTCTTCGGCTTCCGGTGGCCGATATTTGACCAGACGACCGGTAGACGGCAGGAAGCCGCGATAAGGGTCTTCGGCGTAAACACGGTTTTCGACCGCCCAGCCTGTCAGCTTGACCTCGTCCTGGGTCAGCGGCAATTTCTCGCCATAAGCGACACGGATCATCTGTTCGACCAGATCGAGACCGGTGATATATTCGGTGACCGGATGTTCGACCTGCAGACGGGTGTTCATTTCGAGGAAATAGAAGCTCTTGTCAGCGCCAACGATCAGTTCGACCGTACCGGCGCTATAATAGCCGACGGCCTGCGACAGCGCGACAGCCTGCTCACCCATCTTCTTGCGCATTTCGGGATCAACGAAAGGCGACGGCGCTTCCTCGACAACCTTCTGGTGGCGCCGCTGGATCGAACATTCGCGCTCGCCGAGATAGATGACATTGCCATGCTTGTCGCCGAGCACCTGGATTTCGATATGGCGCGGCTGTTCGATGAATTTCTCGATAAACACGCGATCATCGCCAAAGCTGGCAAGGCCTTCGCGCTTGGTTGCTTCAAAGCCTTCGCGAACGTCTTTCTCGTTCCACGCAAGCCGCATGCCCTTGCCGCCACCGCCAGCGCTAGCTTTCATCATCACCGGATAGCCGATTTCACCAGCGATTTTCACCGCATGTTCGGTATCGTCAATCTCGCCAATATGACCGGGGACAACGCTGACCCCTGCCTTCTCGGCCAGTTTCTTCGACTCGATCTTGTCCCCCATAGCCGCGATCGCATTGATTGGCGGGCCGATGAAGGCAATATCATTATCATCCAGTTGCTGCGCAAAGCTGGTACGCTCGGACAGGAAGCCATAGCCCGGATGCACAGCTTCTGCGCCGGTTTCCTTGCAGGCCGCGATGATCTTGTCCGCTACCAGATAGGATTCCCCGGCAGGCGACGGGCCAATATGTACGGCTTCATCCGCCATTTTGACATGCGGCGAGCGCGCATCGGCGTCGGAATAGACGGCAACCGTCTTGATGCCCATTTTCTGGGCAGTACGAATGACGCGGCAAGCAATTTCGCCGCGGTTGGCGATCAGGATTTTCTTGAACACTATAATTCCTCGGAAGGTTTTTTAAAAATAAGGTGCAGAGAATAAACGAGTGCTCCGACGAAAATGACAGTAGCTATCGCATAATAAATTGGATCACCGGGCGGCCCCCAACAATCAAATTCATCGCCATACCACTCGCAAGAGTTAGCGCCGATTGCGCCATAAGTGAATACTCCTGCCACGAGGGCTGGAAACCCCAGAAGTAACAATGCCAAAACAGTTTTTGCAAACTTGTAGACCATCCTATTTGACAGCCTCTAACTCAACATCCCGCTGCTCGGCTTCCATCGGAACCAGACCCAGTTTTGCGAACAATGTCTCGTCCGCATCATCACCCGCATTGCCGGTGGTCAGTAATTTGTCGCCGGTGAAGATGCTGTTGGCACCGGCAAGGAAACACAAAGCCTGCGTGCTTTCGCTCATGCTTTCGCGGCCAGCGGACAGGCGGACCATCGATGCGGGCATGGTGATCCGGGCCACTGCAATCGTGCGGACAAATTCGATATCGTCGATCTTTGCTAGCGGCGTGTCAGCCAGCATATCGCCGAGCACAGTGCCCTTGACCGGAACCAGTGCGTTAACCGGAACGCTTTCCGGATGCCGTGGCAAAGTCGCCAATGCGTGGACAAATCCAACCCGGTCCTCGCGGGTCTCACCCATGCCGACGATGCCGCCGGAGCAGACGTTGATACCACTGTTGCGGACATTCTCGAGCGTCTCGAGCCGGTCGCCAAAGGTGCGCGTGGTAATCACCTTCTCATAATGTTCCGGCGAAGTATCGATATTGTGATTATAATAATCGAGGCCCGCTTCAGACAGCATTTCGGACTGTTCCTTGGTCAACATGCCAAGCGTCATACACGTTTCCATGCCCATCTGCCGGACGCCCTTGATCATTTCGATGATCGCCGGCATGTCGCGATTCTTGGGGTTGCGCCAAGCCGCGCCCATGCAGAAGCGCGACGAGCCGCGGTCCTTCGCCTGCGCAGCGGTTTGCAGCACAGTGCGAACGTCGAGCAATTTTTCCGCCTTCAGCCCGGACTTTGCGCCCGCGGACTGGTTGCAATAGCCGCAATCTTCGGGGCAGCCGCCGGTTTTGATCGACAGCAGAGTCGAGAGTTGCACCTCGCCGGCTTTGTGATTGGCGCGGTGGACCGTTGCAGCCTGGAAGACCAGATCGTCGAACGGGAGATCGAACAGGGCCGCAATTTCCTCGCGGGTCCAGTCGTTGCGCACACCGGCTTCTTCCGTCTCTGTCACGTCACTCATTCCGCAGCTTCCTCTTCGGGAGGCATATTATGCCCCAGCAATCTCAAAATATCGGCCGCACATTCCACAATATTGCTGCCCGGTCCATAGATTCCGACCACGCCACTCTTTCGGAGAAATTCATAGTCCTTCGCCGGGATAACGCCGCCAGCAAAAATCTTGATATCGCTGCGCCCGGACTCCTTCAGCAGGTTGATGAGTTCGGGGATCAGCGTCTTGTGACCCGCCGCAAGACTGGACGCGCCCACCGCATCGACATTCTCCGACAAAGCGAGATCGCGGGTTTCGCTGGGAGTCTGAAACAGCGGCCCTGAAATCACGTCGAAGCCCATATCGGTAAAAGCACTGGACACCACATTGGCACCGCGATCATGGCCGTCCTGCCCCATTTTCGCGACGAGAATTTTGGGTTTGCGGCCAAGCCGCTGCGACACGGCATCTACGCCATCAATGACCATCGCGTAACGGGCGTCGCCTTCATAGGCCTTGCCGTAAATGCCTTTAACCGGCGTCGGTTGGGTTTCGTAGCGGCCGAAGACCGCTTCCATCGCATCAGAAATCTCGCCGAGCGAGGCGCGCTTCCGCGCGGCATCAACGGCGAGGGCCAGAACATTACCGCTACCCTTCGCGCCTTCGGTCAGCGCCTTGAGCGCTGCCTGACAGGCTGCTTCATCACGATCAGCGCGCATCTTCTCAAGCCGGGCAATCTGCCCCTGACGGACCTTCGCGTTATCGATATCAAGCGTTTCCATCGCGTCTTCTTCGGCCAGACGATATTTGTTCACACCAACAATCACCGCATCGCCCTTGTCGACTGCGGCCTGACGACCAGCAGCGGCTTCCTCGATCATCGCCTTGGGCCAGCCATCGGCAACCGCCTTGGCCATACCGCCCTCGGCATCGACTCGTTCGATAATCTCCCATGCCTTCTCGACCAGCTCGTCGGTCAGCGCCTCGACATAATAGCTGCCGCCGAGCGGATCGACGACCTTGGTAATCCCCGCCTCTTCCTGCAACACGATCTGGGTGTTGCGGGCGATACGAGCGGAGAAATCAGTCGGCAGAGCAATGGCTTCGTCCAGCGCATTGGTGTGCAGCGACTGGGTTCCACCCAGGGTCGCGGCCATCGCCTCGATCGTCGTGCGGATCACGTTGTTATACGGGTCCTGCTCGGTCAGCGACACGCCAGACGTCTGGCAATGGGTCCGCAGCATTTTCGACCGTTCGGATTGCGCGCCCAGATCGGTCATCACGCGGTGCCACAAGGTCCGCGCCGCGCGGAGCTTGGACACTTCCATGAAGAAGTTCATGCCAATGCCGAAGAAGAAGCTCAGACGCCCTGCAAAGGCATCGACATCAAGGCCTGTCGCCATCGCCTGTTTGGCATATTCGCGGCCATCGGCGATGGTGAATGCCAGTTCCTGCACTGCCGTCGCCCCGGCTTCGTGCATATGATAGCCGGAAATCGAAATGCTGTTGAACTTCGGCATATGCTCGGACGTGTAACCGATAATATCGGAAATGATCCGCATCGAAGGCGCGGGTGGATAGATATAAGTATTGCGGACCATGAATTCTTTGAGAATGTCATTCTGGATCGTACCGGAGAGTTTGTCCTGGGAAACCCCCTGCTCTTCCGCCGCAATGATATAAAAAGCGAGACACGGAATAACCGCGCCGTTCATCGTCATCGATACCGACATTTCATCGAGCGGAATCTGGTCGAACAGGATTTTCATATCCTCGACGCTGTCAATCGCCACGCCGGCCTTGCCGACATCGCCGACCACGCGGGGATGATCGCTGTCATAACCGCGGTGGGTGGCGAGATCGAAGGCTACCGAAAGGCCCTTCTGACCTGCCGCCAGATTGCGGCGATAAAAGGCGTTGGACTCCTCGGCGGTCGAAAAGCCCGCATATTGACGGATAGTCCAGGGCCGTCCGGCATACATTGACGCCTTGACGCCACGAGTGAACGGACCAAAGCCGGGCAGCCCCGGATCAATCCCTTTTCCGCTGGCATCGTCCGCCGTATAGAGCGGCTTGACGGCAATACCCTCAGGCGTTTCCCAGATGAGGTCACGGCCTTTGACTTCCTTGTCAGCCAGTTCCTGCCAGTCTTTGATCGTCGGTTTATCGGTCATAATATTGCCATCGTAACATGAAGGGAAAACGCATCACTTATTTAAGTTAGTTATACAAGTCATCAATTGCCTTTAAATTCAGACTTGCGCTTTTGAAGGAAAGACAATGCGCCTTCTCTTGCATCTTGACTATCGCCAGCAATCCGCTGGCCTTCAGCTTCGCGCAGCAGTGCCGTGGCATAATCGCATTCCAGAGCTTCGGTCAAATTTTTGCGCATCACACCCAGCGCCACAGTAGGACCGCCGGCGAGCCGCTTTGCCAGGCTAATCGCTTCACCCATCAGAGCATCCGGCTCGACGACTTTATGGATAGCGCCCCACTCCAATGCTTTGGCAGCGGGGAGCTTCTCGCCAAGCATCATCATTTCGGTGGCTCGTGCCTTGCCAACCAGACGGGTCAGCATCCAGCTTGCACCGCCATCGGGAACCAGACCGATATTGACGAAAGCCTGCAGAAAATAAGCTTTCTCACTGGCAATCACGAAATCCGGTGCAAGGCCGATAGAACAACCCACGCCTGCTGCCGGGCCATTTACGGCGCTAATCGTCGGAATATTGAGCTTATGCAATTTCAGCAGCATCGGATTATAATGGCGAGTCAGCGCTTTATAGCTGCCCTGCCCCCCGGAAATCTCGCTGTCCTGGCCGCCTTGCAAATCGGCACCGGAACAAAAACCCTTGCCCTCTCCCGTAATAACCAGAGCCCGCGCATCGCCAAGATGATCCATCGCATTGTTAATTTCGTCAGCCATATCCAGCGAACAGGCATTCAGGCGTTTCGGCACGTTGAGCGTGATGGTTGCTACCTGATCGGTGATGTCGAGCTTGATGTTTTCGAATTTCATATTTGGTCCTTTTAAATGGCTCGTCATCCTGAACTTGTTTCAGGACCTCTCGAGATCCGGAAACAAGTTCAGGATGACGATTGCATGATTAATGCCCCTTGGGCGTTTCCATAATTTCGGTTAGCATCCCGCCCATATCCTTGGGATGCACAAAAAAGATAAGCGTGCCATGCGCGCCGATGCGCGGTTCACCAAGCACGCGCTTGCCCATCGCTTCAAATTCTGCCTTCGCGGCATGAATATCGGGCACTTCAAAGCAGATATGATGCTGGCCACCCAGCGGGTTTTTGGTCAGAAAGCCATATATCGGGCTATCTTCGCCGAGCGGCTCGATCAATTCGATCTGGGTGCCGTTGGTCGGACCTTCGGCTGGCGTATCAACGAAGCAGACCTTCACGCCCTGCGCCGGCAGATCAAACGGTTCACAAATCGACGTAGCGCCCATGACATCGCGCCAATGGGCAATGCTGTCAGTGATGGATGGCGTCACCACGCCAATATGATTGAGACGACCAAGTTTCATGTTGTTTCTCCGTGCGGCATGAATTTATGTACCAGCGGCGCTATGCCAGCTCCGACGAGCACGCCCAATATGCCCGACAGGAGAGCAAAGGCAATTCCACCGACCATTAGCTTTGCTGAGGCCGGGAACAGGCCTACCAAAGGATGGGAAATCATATCGATCAGATATTCCGGCCCATGCCAGCCGAGCGCAGCAATATTGTGGACCAGCAATCCGCCACCGACCCAGGCCATCGCCAACGTCCCGATGATCGATAATGCCGACAGCAGTTTCGGCATCAGCCTGACCAGACTGCAGCCAAAGGACCGCAACGCACCATCATTATTCTGCGCAATATGCAGGCCGATATCGTCCATCTTCACGATCAGCGCGACCGCCCCATATACGGCGACGGTGATCACGATGCCGATGATAGCCAATATGATCGCCTGTTCCCACCAGACCTGATTGGTCAGTTCCGACAAGGCGATGGCCATGATCTCGCCCGACAGGATCAGGTCGGTGCGGATCGCGCCCGACACCATATCTTGCTCACGGCCCGGCCCCTCGATAATCGCCGGCTGGTAATGCTTAGTGGACTCGTCGACGTGGAAAAATTCCAGCACCTTCTCGGCGGCTTCGTAACAGAGGAACAATCCGCCGAAAATAAGGATGACCGGTATCAAAAATGGCGCAAATTGTCCCAAAAGGACCGCTGCCGGTAGCAGGAAGACAAGCTTGTTCTTGAACGATCCCTTGGTGATTTTCCAGATCATCGGCAATTCGCGCGATGGATCGAAACCGGTCACATAGGTCGGCGTAACCGCCGCATCATCAATCACCACACCGGCGGATTTCGTGCCGGCACGCGTCGCGGCCACACCGATATCGTCAATCGATGCAGCAGCAACTTTCGCAATGGCTGCGACGTCGTCGAGGAGGGCTACTAGGCCGGTTGGCATTAGTTTCCTCCGTCATTGCGAGGAGCGAATGCGACGAAGCAATCCAGAGCGGCAAGCGACGCCCTAGATTGCTTCGCTGCGCTCGCAGTGACGGTATTGCTGTCCGTCATTGCGAGGAGCCGAAGGCGACGTGGCAATCCAGAGTGACAAGCGGCGCCCTGGATTGCTTCGCTTCGCTCGCAATGACGCTGACCTTCAACCATGGGCAATATCCTCGTATAAATCTCGCCATTGCGGGTTAAACGCCTCAATCAAAGCTAATTTCTTCTTCCTTGAACCAGCCTTGATCTGCTTTTCTCGCAATATCGCGGCTTCCATATTTTCATGCATCTCAAACCAAACCAGCGTCTTGCATCCATAACGTTTCGTAAAGCCGTCAGCCACACCCTCCCGATGTTGCCAAACCCGCTGAGGAAGCTTGGAAGTTACCCCGGTGTAGAGCGTGCCGTTGCGCTTATTGGTCATAATATAAACCGCGGGCTGTTTCATTGGCCATCACCCCACCTCGTCATTGCGAGGAGCGAAGCGACGAAGCAATCTAGTGCGGCACGTGTGGCTCTGGACTGCTTCGCTTCGCTCACAATGACGAAGGACATTCACTTGGGAAGTATCACAACGGAATATTGTCATGCTTCTTCCACGGATTCTCCAACTGCTTGTTCCGCAATTTCCGCAGCCCCAAAGCCACCCGACGCCGGGTCGAATGCGGCAGGATTACCTCGTCGATAAAGCCTTTTTGCGCCGCGATGAATGGGTTGGCGAAGCGCGCTTCATATTCCGCCGTACGCTCGGCAATCTCTTCCGGAGTCTTGCCGCGGAAGATGATCTCCACCGCGCCTTTTGCGCCCATCACCGCGATTTCGGCGGTCGGCCATGCATAGTTGAGGTCGCCGCGCAGATGCTTGGAGGCCATCACGTCATAAGCACCGCCATAGGCCTTGCGGGTTATGATGGTGATTTTCGGTACGGTTGCCTCCGCATAGGCAAAGAGCAGCTTGGCGCCATGTTTGATGATGCCGTTATGCTCCTGTGAAGTGCCGGGCAGGAAGCCGGGCACGTCGACCAGAGTGACGATCGGAATGTTGAACGCATCGCAATAGCGGACGAAGCGCGCCGCTTTCTTGGATGCATTGATATCGAGGCAACCGGCGAGGACCATTGGCTGGTTGGCGACCACACCGACGGTGGAGCCTTCCATCCGGCCGAAGCCGCAGATGATATTGCCGGCATGAGCCGGCTGGACTTCAAAGAAATCGCCTTCGTCGACCATCTTGCGGATGACTTCGTGCATATCATAAGGCTGGTTGGCATTGGCCGGGATCAAGGTATCGAGACTTTCCTCGAGCCGGTCCCACGGATCGGCGGTTGGCCGTTCCGGCACTTCTTCGCGGTTGGAAAGCGGCATGAAGTCGATAAAATCGCGAGCGGCCAGCAATGCTTCGATGTCATTTTCATAAGCGACATCGGCAACGCTGGTCTTGGTCGTGTGGGTTACCGCGCCGCCCAGTTCCTCCTGCGTCACGATTTCATTGGTCACGGTCTTCACCACATCAGGTCCGGTGACGAACATATAGCTTGAATCCTTCACCATGAAGATGAAGTCGGTCATTGCCGGTGAATAGACCGCACCACCGGCGCAAGGCCCCATGATCAGGCTGAGCTGTGGAATGACACCGCTGGCAAGAACATTTTTCTGGAACACATCGGCATAGCCGCCAAGCGATGCCACGCCTTCCTGAATACGCGCGCCGCCGCTGTCGTTGATACCAATGACCGGAGCGCCGACTTTCATCGCATTGTCGAGCACCTTGCAGATTTTCTCGGCATGGCGTTCGGAAAGCGAACCGCCGAATACGGTGAAATCCTGAGAGAAGACATAGACCAGGCGGCCGTTGATCGTACCGGAGCCGGTGACAACACCATCGCCGGGGATATGCTGATCATCCATGCCGAAATCGACACAATTATGTTCGACATACATGTCGATTTCTTCGAACGAGCCGTCATCGAGCAATATCTCGAGCCGCTCCCTCGCGGTCAGCTTGCCCTTGGCATGCTGGCTATCAATCCGTTTTTGCCCGCCGCCGAGCATGGCTTCGGCGCGCTTGGCTTCCAATTGTGCGATAATGTCTGACATTAAACCCCCGGCTGTGAATCACTTGGTGCGATATGCCCTAGTCAATGCACAGCCGGTTAGGCAATCGTCAATAAGCTTTAATTGTACGATTAAATTTCATTTGCAACTAACCAGTGCCGTAGCGTTACCTTATTTTAGCAGCACCAGTTCCTCGGCCATGCTGGGATGCAGAGCGACTGTATCGTCAAAAGCCTGCTTGGTAAGACCGGCTTTCACCGCGATCGCCGCTGCCTGCAATATTTCCGGCGCATCGGGGCCAATCATATGCAATCCGAGAATCTTCTCGCTCGGATGCTCCACGATCATCTTGTAGAGACTGCGCTCCGCTCGATCCGCAAACACATTGCGCATGGCGCGAAAATCGGAAGAGTAGACTTTGATATTGCCATATTGTTCGCGCGCCTCGCTTTCGGTCAGGCCAACGGATGCAATCGGCGGCTGCGAAAAGACCGCCGAGGGAATATTGTCATAGTCGACCGTACGAGGATTATCGCCAAAGACCGTGTCTGCAAAAGCCTGCCCCTCGCGGATCGCAATCGGGGTCAGCTGGACACGATCGGTTACATCACCGACGGCATAGATATTATCCACATTGGTCTGGCTATATTCGTCGACTATGATCGCGTTTTTGTCATTGGTCTCGACGCCGGCATTTTCCAGCCCCAAATTGTCAACTTTTGGTCGTCTTCCGGTCGCTGCGAGCACAATATCGGCACGAACCGGCGCTTTTTTGCCATCCATAAACACATCGAGAGCGCCGTCCTCGCGCTTTTCGATCTTGTCGAACGTGCAGTTGAATTTGAAACTGATGCCCTTGGCCAGCGATATCTGGATCAGCCGGTCACGCACGCTTTCATCATAGCCGCGGAGGATGATGTCGGAGCGGTTCACAACCGTTACGTCGCCACCTAAGCCATTGAATATACCGGCAAATTCATTGGCAATATAGCCGCCGCCAGCGATGATGATATTTTCAGGCAGCTTTTCGAGATGAAACATGTCGTTGGAAGTCGACATAAGTTCGCTGCCCGGAAAATCGGCTACCGCAGGCCAGGCCCCGACCGCAATCAAGATATATTTCGCGGTCACAGTCTTTCCGCTAGCCAGCTTGATTTCATGCGCCCCGGCCAGTTCCGCGCGTTCGAGTATGATCTCGACGCCGTGATTATTCAGCGTGTCGGTATAGGCATTGTTCAGCCGGTCGACGTCCTTGAGGACATGATCGCGCAGGGTAGGCCAATCAAATTTGGCATTTTCCCAGGTCCAGCCAAAATTCTTGCCATCTTCCAGCTCTTCGGAAAAATGCGAGCCGTAGACCAGCAGCTTCTTTGGGACACAGCCGCGGATGACGCAGGTCCCGCCAACCCGATATTCTTCGGCTACTGCGACTTTTGCGCCATAAGAAGCCGACACACGCGCAGCCCGCACCCCTCCGGAACCTGCACCAATAACGAACAGGTCATAATCATATTCAGCCATCTGTAATTCCTTCTTGTCAGGCTCCAAAGGCCCGCTTTTTCAATTCTTCGGTCGATGCATCCAATCGGTTACCATCGTCCGCTGCCAGCTTGTTTGCCATCTGCTTGCCAAGCTCCACGCCGAATTGATCGAATGGATTGATATTCAGCAAAACCGCATTCACGAAGGTCCGATGCTCGTAAAAAGCCAGCAGCGCCCCCAGTGAACATGCTTCCAAATCTTCCAGTAATATGGTGACCGATGGTCTGTCACCCTGATAGTTTCGATGACTGTCATCGGATTTTTTGCCGGCCATCAATGCGGCACCCTGGGCAAAGCAGTTGAGCAGCAGACCATTATGATGGGCTGGGCTAAGGGAATCCCCCGGTTCGATGACGGCGAGAAACTCAACCGGTACGAGATGGCTTCCCTGATGGAGCAGTTGAAAAACCGCATGTTGAGCATCCGTGCCGACCCCGCCCCAGACGATCGGGCTCGATTCCAGTTCCAGCGGCGCGCCGTCTAGCGCTACCGATTTGCCATTGCTCTCCATTTCAAGCTGCTGGAGATAATCGGGAAGCAGGCCCAGTCGCTCGTCATAGGCAAATACGGCCCGCGTCTCACATTCGCGAACCTGGCTATAATATTGATCGGCAAAGGCAGCGAGAACCGGTATATTTTTATCCCAGGGAGCATCCTGAAAATGCTGATCCATCGCTGCGGCACCAGTTAGCAAACTCTCAAAAACATCATAGCCAAGCGCCAATGCCACGCTGAAACCGATAGACGACCACAAGGAATAGCGTCCTCCCACTGTGTCGGAAAAAGGCAGAATTCGGGTTTCATCGACGCCCCATTGCACCGCCTGCTCTGGATCAGCGGTCAGCGCCACAACTTGCCCCAGCGGATCGGCAATGCCCTGCTCCAGCATCCAGTCGAGCACCGATTGCGCGTTTAGGAGAGTCTCTGCCGTGGTGAATGTCTTTGAAGCAATAACGAGCAATGTCTTGCTTGCATCAAAGCGCTCCAGAACTGGCTCCAGGGCTGCACCGTCAATATTTGACACAACTTCAAGTTCATATTTTTCGTCACCCAGTTTCAGCGCCCGGTGCAGCATTTTGGGCCCCAGCGCGGAACCGCCGATGCCGAGATGAATAATTTGCGTGAAATCACCGAGAGCGCCGGAATCAATGACCTCAATCAGGCTTTTCATACGCTGGTGCAGCGCTTGAGCATTTTCGACGCTCGGCGGGTTGCCGGTACCGCGTTCCGCACAATGTTCCGCAGCGCGGCCTTCGCTGATGTTCACCGGTTCGCCTGACAGCAAAGCATTTATCTTTACCGACAATCCCATATCATCGGCCAGTTTTTGAAAAGCCTGAACCGTGCTCTCCACCAGGTGCGTTTTGGAAAAATCAAAGTAAATCCCCCCCTGCTCCAGTCCGAAATCCACAGCCCGACCATCATCTTCTTCGAAGAGCCGGTTTAGGGAAATTTGCGGGAGCGATTTTATGGCCTGCCAATATTCTGAAGTCATTCAATCATCCGATCTCTATATTTTAAATTGCGCGCGCCCGTGGAGGGCTCAGCCCTATCTGTCGTACAGGCGGGCCTCAAGTCGAAAATTGCCTCCAGCCAGAGAACGCAAGAATTCTTGACGCCACCGCCAATGTCGGCGAAGGGGCGCCATGGCGCGAGATAAAGCAGAACGATCTGAAACGCGTGACTTTGTCGCGTTCCTTGTAAAACTTGCATTTTTCATCCTGATATTGCGCAGTTTCATTATCTCCCCCTTCAATATTCCGTCGGAGTCGATGCAACCGCGTTTGGTCGTGGGTGACTATCTGCTGGTTGCAAAATGGCCCTATGGATTCTCCAAATATAGCCTTCCATTCAACATACCGCTGTTTCCCGGGCGCGTTTTACCGCATTCGCCCGAGCCGGGTGATGTCGTCGTCTTCAAGGCACCACCAAGCGCCCATGATGACTATATCAAGCGGGTGATCGCCCTGTCTGGTGACATAGTCCAGGTCACCGATGGGGTTGTCTCGATCAACGGCACCGTGGTCAAGCGGACAAGGATCGAAGATTTCGAACATCCGATCACACCCAACAGCCCCTGTTACCGCGACGAGTTTGAATCGGCAGGGCCAAATGGTATTGCTATCTGCCGTTACCCCCAGTTTCAGGAAACGCTGCCCAACGGAGTGACTTATCGCATTCTTGATATTTACGAGAATTCAGAAGGCGACAATACCCAGGCATTCATCGTACCGGATGGTCATATGTTTTTGATGGGCGACAATCGGGACCGTAGCGCAGACAGCCGCTTTCCCGCAGTAGAAGGTCAGGCTATTGGTATGGTTCCACAAGAAAACCTCGTAGGTCGCGCTTTGGTTTCCGTCTTTTCGACCGATGGTTCCGCCGAATGGATAAAGCCGTGGAGCTGGTTTACCGCCGCACGTTGGGACCGTATCGGAGAAGGATTTTGAGCCGTTCGGAATTTCTAGACTGGATTGCCGAGATCACCGATGCACGGCCCTTAAATCCTGACCTCTATAAACGAGCCGCGACCCATGGCAGCCATGGTGAAGAAGATTATCAGCGACTAGAATTTCTGGGTGACCGAATTTTGGGATTGGTGATTGCGGATCATCTCTATCATCAGTTTCCGCAGGAGCCGGAGGGACAATTGTCACAGCGTCTCAACGGGTTGGTGTCTGGTCCAGTATGCGGAGATGTCGCCAAGCAAATCGGTGTTGGCGGCCATATCCTGCTAGGCAAACAGGCGCGTGACGATGGCGCGAGGAAAAGCATCAAGGTTCTGGGCGACGTTATGGAATCACTGATCGGTGCGGTCTATCTCGATCACGGCATGGAGACCGCTCGTAGTTTCATACTCCGTCACTGGCAGAGCCGGGTCTCGGCAACGGTTGCTGATGTCAGGCATCCTAAATCTGCCTTGCAGGAGTGGGCCGCAGCCAATAATCGCAAGATCCCGGCATATGAACTGGTCGAAAAAAGCGGCCCACATCACGATTTGAAGTTTACCGTTCGGGTAAGCGTCAGCAATATTGGCGAGGTCGAGGCAACGGCATCTGCCATTCAGGCAGCCGAGACGGAAGCTGCAAAGAAATTTCTGGAAAAATTCACATGACTCAAAAATGCGGCGTAGTAGCATTGATCGGCGCGCCCAATGCCGGCAAATCAACCCTCATCAATGCCTTGGTCGGACAGAAAGTCGCGATCACGAGTTCCAAACCGCAAACCACAAGGACGCGGCTATTGGGAATCGCGATTGAAGAGGATACGCAGCTTCTATTGGTCGATACCCCGGGTATATTCGAACCGCACCGCCGGCTCGACCGTGCGATGGTATCCGCGGCCTGGGAAGGCGCAGAAGATGCCGATATCATCGTGATGCTAGTCGATTCACGAGCGGGTCTGGGGACAAAGGTCACCTCGATTGTGGAGCGGATCAAGCATCGATCTGAAAAGACCATTCTTGTGATGAACAAGGTGGATATCGCCGCGAAAGACAAGATGCTCGGCCATGTCGTAAAGCTGCATGAACTCGCAGATTTCGACGAGACATTTTTTGTCAGCGCGAAAACTGGTGACGGACTGGAAGAACTAAGATCCTACCTGGTTAAGGCGATGCCCGAAGGTCCGTGGCATTTTCCTGCCGACCAGGTTTCGGATGCCAGCGAACGTATTCTTGCTGCGGAAATTACCCGGGAGCAGGTTTTTCGCCAACTCCATGCGGAACTGCCCTATGCAACCGCGATTGCGATGGAACAATATAAGGAGCGGCCCGACGGTTCGCTCGAGATTCACCAGCAGATCCTGGTCGAAAAAGCTAGCCAGAAAGCGATCATCCTCGGCAAGGGTGGTCATCAGATCAAGGAAATCGGCGCAAAGGCCCGTGCGGAGCTATCCGGGATATTGGGCAAACCCGTCCATCTATATCTCCATGTCAAAGTGAGCGCGAACTGGGATGAAGATCGGAGCCTCTATCAGGATATGGGCCTGGATTGGGTTAAGTAGCTAGCGATAGATGCCTGTAAGCTAAAATCTCTAGATGACAAAAGTAGTGACAATTGCGATTTACGCGACGCTTCCCTTCTTCTGAACGCGCGCATAAAATTGGCGATCCTGTAAAATATTGCTGACCAAACAGCTGATATTCCCACTGTAAACAATGGTAAAGTTAGCGATAAATTAGCCTTTTCAGACGATGGCTCTGTTCGGGAACGGATTTCGTTCTGAATTGAGGACGGTCTTGCAAATTTTCGCTTCAGATTTAACCGCTATACGCCATACAATTGCGCGCTCTGCGCTTGTTGCAGCTGTGTTCTGCATCAACTCGTTGATCATCATTTCAGCATCAAATCATACGGGCGGATTTGCTGCCCTTTGGTCTGCCAACGCCAGTCTGGTGTTCATGCTGATGCTATTTCCGCGGGAGGAGCATCCATTCTACTGTGCCAGCGTGTTCCTGGCAAGTTTGGCGGTCAATCTAATCTCGGACTTTCCCCTACAAACGTCGATATTCTATTCATTTTCCAATGTGCTGGAAGCGATGCTGGCATATCATCTCATCGTGCGCCTAGGTTTACCCAAGACCGGGCTCTATAATCCAGCGCAACTGGCCAAATTCGGGATGGTTGCGGTGATTGTAACTGCGATTTCGGCAACGACAGCATCATTGGGTGGAACCGAGGAATTTGGCAAAGCCTGGATATCGTGGTTCGGCTCGGACCTGCTTGGTCTTCTTATTTTTCTACCTTGTTTCAATATCATTCATGCCACTTTGACCGGAGCCGAAAAATATATCTGGCCACACAACCGACGGCTTGAATTCGCCGGAATCATGTTATTTGTATTGGCCATTGCGACAATTACCTTTGGCCAATCTGTCGCCCCCTTATTGTTTCTGACGGCGATACCGGTTTTCGTGGCCGTATTTCGTTTCGGGCCGCTCGGCGGGATGGCATCGACTTTGATCGTTGCAATTGTAGCAGAGCTTTTCACCATTTCGGGTTTCGGGCCAATTGCCGGATTCGATGGGAGTCAGATCGCCAAGATATACTTACTACAGGTCTATATTGCCAGTCAGCTGATGCTGGCGCTGCCCATCGCTTCACTATTGGCGGATAGGCAGAGCAAGGTCGACAAGATCATTGAAAATGAAAAATTGCTTCGGAAAATGGCTGAAAAACAGCACAAAAAGGCCGAAGAAGCGAAGCTACAAAAAATGCGTTTGCTTGCGCGAGATGAACTGACCGGCCTCTCGTCGCGCCGCCACATCATGGAGCGATGTGAGCAAGCCCTGCATCGTGCCAAATCCGGAGGCAACCCTCTATCCATTGCCATTTTTGATGTGGATAAATTCAAGAGTGTGAATGATCAGTTCGGTCATGCTGTGGGGGATGACATACTCCATATGATTGGCAAGATAGCAAAGCGCACCAAATCCAAAAACCAACTAATTGGACGTATTGGCGGTGAAGAATTTCTGATTTTAATGCCCAACACATCTATCGCTGAAGCAGAAATACTGGTCGAACGGCTACGGTTAGCGATAATGAATGCACGGCTGCTCGACCCCGTGATTGGGGTAACGGTTAGCGCGGGATTGGCCGAAAGCTGCGGATCTCATGATCTGAAGGAAATGCTGCTAATGGCAGATAATGCGCTTTACGCCGCTAAAAATGGTGGACGCAATCGATTGGAAATCGCAGCCTAATTGGATTACTCCCTACGTCCCAAAAATTTGAATTCCGGCAGAATGAGGCGCGCTGATATGGCCTAGGCATTCGATAGGTAGATTCCCTGATAGGCGACAACATTGGTTGCGAATATTTGCGGACCGGAAAGATGAAGGGTCGGCTCGGTCAAACGAGTTAAACCCTGCATCAGTTCGAGACCTGATATTCATCGCAACAAGGGATTATAAATGAGCCACGTTTTGCACGATCTACATGCCGAGTTTCCGGAAGACAGCGAAACTCTTCATGAACTTAAAGTATCGGATGGACATTTCCGAAAGGTTTCAGACCGTTATCACGATATCAACAAGGAAATCCACCGTATTGAATCCGAAATTGAAGCCGCTTCCGACGAGCGCAGCGAAGAGCTTAAAAAACAGCGTCTGCAAATTCTCGACGAAGTCGCTGCGATGATTTCCAAAGCCAAAGCGGCTTGACTGTAAAGTGGCGCAGGTAGCGAAAGACTAAGCTACCTGCGCACTGTCCTTTACTCGGCCTTGGCTTTTGTCGGCGTTTTTTTGGCCGCAGGTTTCTTCGCTGCTGGCTTTTTCTTTGCTGCCGGCTTTTTCTTGGCCGCTGGCTTCTTCTTCGGAGCGGCTTTCTTAGCCCGCTTCTTTGCCGGACCTTTGGCAGCGCGGTCATCGATAAGCTGCGCTGCTTCTTCCAGAGTCAACTGATCCTTATCGACGGTCTTGGGCAATGACGCGTTGGTTGTGCCGTCGGTGACATAAGGACCATAGCGGCCATCCATGAGCTTGATCTCTGACTCGGTGCGCGGATGGTTGCCCATGATCTTGAGCGGCTCCATCTTGCCCCGACCACGACCGCCACCGCTTTTCGCGGCATCTGCCAGTTTCGCGACTGCAGCGTTCATGCCGATTTCGAAGACTTCTAAAGTATTTTCCAACCTGGCCGATTTACCGTCATGGCTCAGATAGGGGCCATAGCGTCCGATTTGCGCCATGACCGGTTCGCTGGTTTCCGGATGCTTGCCGACTTCGCGCGGAAGAGACAGTAGCTTCACCGCCCATTCAAGCCCGAAATCTTCCGCCGGAATATCCTTGGGGATGGAAGATCGTTTGGCTTCCTTGCCCTCGCCTTTTTCGACATAGGGTCCGAAGCGGCCTACTTTTTTGGTGATTTTCTCATCGCTGTCCGGATCGACACCCAGCTCCTGCGGACCTTCATCCTCGTCGCCATTCGCTCCGCCACCCTGCGCAAAACGGCGGGTGAACTTACATTCGGGATAGTTGGAACAGGCGACAAAGGCACCGAAGCGGCCGCCGCGCAGGGCCAGCTTACCTTCGTTGCAACGCGGGCACAGCCGCGGATCGGTACCGTCTTCCTTTTCCGGAAACAGATAGTCGCTGAGGAACGTGTCCAGTTCTGCAGTCACTTCCGAAGGCAGTTTTTCCATCACTTCAACCGTCTTCGGTTTGAAATCATGCCAGAAAGCTTCGAGAATGGCCTGCCATTGGGCGCGGCCGCCGCTGACTTCGTCGAGTTCATCCTCGAGACCGGCGGTATAGTCATAGGCTACATAACGGTCGAAAAAGCGCTCGAGAAAACCGGTCAGCAGCCGCCCGCTTTCCTCTGCAAAGAAACGGTTCTTTTCAATTCGAACATAGGCGCGGTCTTTCAGCGTCTTGATGATCGACGCATAGGTGGACGGCCGACCAATGCCCAATTCTTCCATTTTCTTGACTAGGCTGGCTTCGCTGTAACGCGGTGGTGGCTGGGTAAAATGCTGGGTCGCGTCGACGGCTTTTTTAGCTGGGCTGTCGCCCTTGGACATGGCTGGTAGCAAACCGCCGTCTTCATCCTTGTCGTCGTCCCGGCCTTCCTCATAAAGCGCAAGAAACCCAGGGAACTTTACGACCTGTCCATTGGCCCTCAGTCCCGTTTTGCCGGTTCCGTCAAGCATTTCCACGGTGGTGCGTTCGAGCCGAGCGGATGCCATCTGACTGGCCATGGCCCGCTTCAGGATCAGATCATAAAGCTTGGCATGGTCGCCGCTTCCGACGGTCCGCTTGGTGAAACTGGTCGGGCGGATCGCTTCATGCGCTTCCTGTGCATTTTTGGCCTTGGATTTGTATATACGCGGATTGTCCGGAACATAGCTTGCGTCATAGCGATCGGCGATCGCCTTGCGCGCGGCCGAAATGGCGCTGCCATCCATCTGGACGCCGTCCGTACGCATATAGGTGATCGCTCCATCTTCATATAATTGCTGGGCAATGCGCATGGTGTGGCTGGCGGAATAGCCGAGCTTGCGCGCGGCTTCCTGCTGCAGGGTCGATGTGGTAAACGGTGGCGGCGGATTGCGGGTAAGCGGTTTTGTTTCGATCGATTCAATCGTGAACAGGCCATTTTCTACAGCGGTCTTGGCAAGCATGGCCTGATCTTCGTTGGCCAGATCCATCTTGCCGAGCTTCTTGCCATCATGGATTGTCAGTCGGGCTTCAAATGCTTGCCCACCCTGCTCCATCTGTGCCGTGACCGACCAATATTCCTGCGGCCTGAACGCCTCGATTTCCCGTTCCCGCTCGACGATCAGCCGGAGCGAGACCGATTGTACGCGGCCCGCAGATTTCGCGCCCGGAAGCTTGCGCCACAGAACTGGCGACAAGGTGAAGCCGACCAGATAATCGAGCGCCCGGCGTGCACGATAAGCATCGATCAGATCCTCATCCAGCGCCCGTGGATGGGCCATGGCTTCGGTAACGGCGGCCTTGGTGATCGCATTGAACGTCACACGGTCGACCTTGTCCGGCAGCGCTTTTTTATTCCGCAACACTTCCTGCACGTGCCAGCTGATCGCTTCCCCTTCACGGTCAGGGTCGGTCGCGAGGATCAATCGTGTCGCTTTTTTCGATTCGGCGGTAATCTCTTTGAGTTGCTTCGCCTTGTCGGGATAGTTCTGCCAGGTCATAGCAAAACCATCATCCGGGTCAACCGAGCCATCCTTGGGCGGAAGGTCGCGAATATGGCCGTAGGAAGCCAATACCTTGAAATCCGATCCCAGATATTTTTCAATGGTTTTGGCTTTGGCGGGTGACTCGACAATAACTAGCTGCATATGTTCCGATTTTCTTTGTTCTCACGTATACGCGCGAGGCTGTGACAAGGATTGGGCTTAGGTCAAGGCCCTGAATGAAGATTTTTGTCAATGGCGATTGAAAATTAGCCTGTCCACCAGTGATCAGTTCAAAAGACTCACCCGGGCACCGGCATGCCGGGTCAACCGACCGGCGAGTTCCAGTTCCAGCAGCGCCAATTGCACCGAAGCATTAGCCAACCCGGATTGCCGCACGAGTTCGTCGACGCTTACCGGCGTGATGCTGAGCAGGTCTATCACAGGCGCGCGTTCCGAGTCATCAATATCGGAGTATCTGGTTTCCCGAATAGTCGCGCTGTCCGGGCCAACCCGCAATTGGGCTCCATTATCCGCAGATTCTGCTCGACCATCAAAATGACGGATCAATTCCAATATGTCCTCAGCGGACTGGACCAGAGTCGCTCCCTCGCGGATTAACAAGTTGCAGCCCCTCGAACGGGGATCAAGCGGAGAACCGGGAACGGCCATCACCTGTCGACCGGCTTCCGATGCGAGTCTTGCCGTAATCAGCGATCCGGATCTCGGCGCGGCCTCGATCACCACGGTGCCTCTGGCCAGACCGGCGATGATCCGGTTGCGATACGGAAAATGCCTGGCACGGGGTTCAGTTCCCGGTGGTTGCTCGGCCAATAATAATCCGCGCTGGGCTATAGCCCGCTGCATAGCTTGGTTCTCTGGAGGATAGTAGATGTCCAGACCGCCGGCGATTACCGCAATTGTCCCCTTCTCGAGCGCCCCCTGATGAGCAGCGGTATCAACGCCCCTCGCAAGCCCCGAAACCACGGAAACGCTCTGCTCAGCCAGATTATCGGCTAGGTCACGAGCGAAGCGACAGGCGGCAGCCGAGGCGTTTCGTGCCCCCACAATGGCAACCATCGGCTTTTCCAAAAGCTCCAGCCGTCCTTGCCAGAGCAATATGGGGGGTGGATTGCCAAGCTCTGCCAGCAAGGTTGGGTAAGCGGGATCGCCAAGAAAAAGCAGGTCGGCGTCGAGCGCGCGAACTGCTTTCATCTCCGCCTCGATTTGCTTGGCGTCGGCGATCCGTGGTGATCGTCCACCACCCCGCGCGGCTAAATCGGGAATCGCCTCCAGTGCGCGCGTTGCCGATCCAAATCTTCTAATCAATTGCTGATAGGTGACAGGACCAATATTCTCGGATCGGATAAGCCGAAGTCGGTCAAACGCTTCCTGGCTTTCCTCCATTCAATTCAAGCCTTTTTAGATGCCCCTACCTTGGGTTCTTCGCCTGCAATCAAACGCTCGATATTGGAGCGGTGCTTCCACAACACCAGCAGGGCCAGGCCGATGAACATGGGCATCATGGCATATTCTCCCAACACGAAGGCCGCTATCGGTACAGATATGGCGGCGAGCATACCTCCTACGGAAGAATAGCGCCAAATCGCTAACGAACCAAGCCATGTGACCGCAAATATCAACCCGGCCATGGGAATCAGCGCGCTAACCACACCCAGCAGGGTCGCCACGCCTTTGCCACCGTTAAATTTGAGCCAGACAGGGTAGAGATGGCCAAGAAAGGCACCGAGCCCGGCCAGAACGCCCAGTCCACCAGAAATCTGCAAAGCAATATAGACCGCAGCATATCCCTTGCCGATATCGAGCAGCAGGGTCAGTGCGGCCAGTCCCTTGTTGCCTGTCCGGAGCACATTGGTGGCACCGATATTGCCGGATCCCGTCTGGCGCAGATCTCCGCCGCCGGACATGCGCGTCAACACAAGTCCAAAAGGGACCGAGCCCAGCAAATAGCCGAGCGACAACGCCAATATTGGTTCTATCCACATAGACTGCACTGAAAATACCCCTTGTTCCGTTCGCGCTATATTCACAGTCGATGATGAGCAAGTATCGCGTCCGAAAAAACGGCCAAGGTCAAACACCTGTCAGACGAACCGAAGCAGTTGCCGTCACTATGCAATAATGGCTATGGGCAAAACATGACCAAAGCGCAGATTGGCGAATGCCCTCCCTTGTTATTTTTCGATACCGGCGTCGGCGGGTTGTCGGTGTTGAGCGAGACGATGAAATTGCTGCCAAATGCACCGATCGTCTATGCGGCAGATTATGCAGGCCTGCCTTATGGAATGAAATCCGAAGCAGAACTGGCAGCGCGCGTTCCAGCGCTTCTCGGTCGACTGGTTGAACGATACAAACCGCAATTAGCGACCATTGCCTGTAACACGGCCTCGACCATTGCTCTGGATCATGTCCGGTCCGCTTTGAACATCCCGGTCGTCGGCACCGTGCCAGCGATCAAGCCGGCGCGCGAGCTAACAAAAACCGGAGTCATTGGCCTACTCGGTACAAAGGCGACGATTAGGCAACCCTATGTCGACCGGCTTGCAGCTGATTTCGCAGCTGACAAGATCTTGCTTCGTCACGCCGCTCCCGAACTCGTTTATGCTGCAGAGGCCAAGCTGCGTGGAGAAACACCGGATCTGCATGTAATCAAAGAAGCCATGTCGGGATTGATGGATCAGGTGGAAGGCGAAAGAATTGACACGGTGATCCTTGCCTGCACCCATTTCCCGCTGTTGCGTGATGAATTGGCCGAAGCAGCGCAAAGGCCAATTCGGTTTATCGACGGGGCGCAGGGCATTGCTCGCCGGATCGCTCATCTAACGAAAGATTTTTCCTGGCCGAGTGAAAAACGGGACGGGATATTTGTTACTACCGGCGACATCGCGGATATCGAACCCTATCGCCCAGCCTTCGAAAAATATGGCATCAAAACCTTCGAAATGCTGTAAGTCTATGGCGAACAACTCTTATTGCGAGTGGTTCGCGCTGGAAATTGTTGAAAAAGGCCGCTAAGGGCCTTCTCGAGAAGACCGCAGGAACAGATTTGACGCAGGGTTTGGTGCATAGTGGACTACGATAAAATTTTTTCGCAAGCGATTGACCGGCTTCATGCCGAAGGACGCTATCGGGTATTCATCGACATTTTGCGCAACAAGGGTTCGTTCCCGAACGCGCGCTGTTTCGCGCATCACAACGGACCGCAACCGGTTACCGTCTGGTGCTCGAACGACTATCTGGCGATGGGACAGCATCCCGATGTCATCGCAGCAATGGAAGAAGCGTTGCACGATGTTGGCGCCGGCTCCGGCGGAACGCGCAATATCGGCGGTAATACGCATTATCACATTCAGCTTGAGAGGGAATTGGCCGATTGGCACGGAAAGTCCGGCGCGCTGCTGTTCACATCGGGCTATGTGTCGAATGAAGCAACGCTTTCGACGCTAACCAAGATCTTGCCCGGCTGCATTATTTTTTCCGACGAGTTGAACCATGCTTCGATGATTGCCGGGATCAAGAACAGCGGCTGCGAGAAGCGGGTTTTCCGCCATAATGATCTGGAACATCTGGAAGAATTGCTGGCCGCCGAAGATCCTGAAGTTCCCAAGCTGATCGCCTTTGAGAGCATATATTCGATGGATGGCGATATCGCGCCACTGCACGCGATTTGCGATCTGGCAGATAAATATAACGCTCTCACCTATTGCGACGAAGTTCACGCCGTCGGCATGTATGGCAAACGTGGTGGCGGGATTTCCGAACGCGACGAAGCAGCTCACCGGATAACAATTCTTGAGGGTACGCTGGCCAAAGCAGTCGGTGTGATGGGCGGATATATTGCTGCGGACCAGAAAATCGTCGACGTGATACGATCTTATGCCCCCGGCTTTATATTCACCACCAGCCTGTCTCCTGTGCTTGTAGCGGGCGCTCTGGCCAGCATTCGTCACTTGAAACAGTCAACAGCAGAGCGGGATGGTCAGCAAGCTGCTGCTCAAACGCTGAAAGATTTATTTGCCAACGCCGGGCTGCCGGTGATGGACTCGACGACGCATATCGTTCCGCTATTGGTCGGAGATCCGATCAAAGCCAAGAAGATCAGCGATATATTGCTCGCCGAATATGGTGTTTATGTACAGCCCATCAACTATCCAACGGTACCGCGCGGCACCGAACGGCTGCGGTTCACACCCGGCCCAGCGCATAGCGAAGCGATGATGGTCGATCTGGCCAAGGCACTGGTGGAAATCTGGAGCCGGATGGATCTGGAACTGGCAATCGCGGCCTAGGCTGCGGAGATAATTTTCGCGAATAGCTGATTATCGACATTGCCGCCGGAAAGGGTGATTGCGGTGCGATCCGTTACCGGCACCTTACCGGCCAAAGCGGCAGCCAGCGCGACCGCACCTCCCGGCTCTACAACCAGATGCAGTTTCTCGAACGCTAGCCGCATCGCGTGATGCACCTCGGCTGTGGTCACCGAGATTCCTGTGGCCTTGCGTTCCCGTAAGATATTGAATGTAAGCGGTGAAACCAACAGCGTTTGCAACGCGTCACAATCTGTCGCCGGTGGATTATTTCCAACTGGCACAATTTCTCCACCTTCCAAAGACCGCTTCATATCGTCCCAGCCTTCCGGTTCGACTACCACAATCTGCGCGTCTGGATTAGCGAGCGCCGATCCGCTGGCCAGTCCACCACCACCACAACATACGACGATCTGGTCGGGTACTGATCCAGTTCGCGCCAGCATCTGCTCCCGCATTTCCAGACCGCAACTGCCCTGACCTTCGACGATCCAGGGGTCATCAAAGCTGGGGACCACCACGGCACCGGTTTTCCGCGACAGATCGGCCGCCAATTGTTCGCGATTACCGCTCATCCGGTCATAGATGATGACTTTTGCGCCCAATGTTCTGGTGTTGTCCAACTTAGCCTTGGGGGCATCCTCAGGCATGATGATCGTTGCGGGTACATCGAGCCTGCGGGCAGCCCAGGCCACGCCCTGAGCATGATTGCCGCTGGAAAATGCGATAACGCCGCGCTTTCGCTGATCATCGGTCAGATCGGTCAAGCGGTGCCAGCCACCGCGGATCTTGAACGCGCCGATCGGTTGCAGGCATTCCGCCTTGCACCAGATTGTTATGCCATCAATTTCCAGCGGTAACAGCGGTGTGGCCGGCAAGATCGCAGCGATTTTCTTTGCCGCGCGTTCTACCCCGGCCGATGTTGGTTGCCGGTCCGGGTCCATCAGGTATTGCTCTGTCATACTCTCTCCCTATATGCGGGACTATCATTTCTCCAGCATTTAGAGTGGAAATCATGGGCAAAATATTGGTGATCGGCGCTGGTGGCGTCAGTTCGGTGGCGGTGCATAAAATGGCGCAGCTGATAGCGGCGGGTAGCGGGACGTTTAGCGAGATATTACTCGCTAGTCGGACATTGTCCAAATGCGTTGCGATTGCCGAATCGGTAAAGCAACGCACCGGTGTACACATCACGACAGCGCAGATTGATGCCGATGATGTTCCGGCCCTGACCGCGCTGATCGAACAGGAAAAGCCCGATCTGGTGGTGAACCTTGCTCTGCCTTACCAGGATTTGCCGATCATGGACGCCTGTCTGGCGACCGGAACCGACTATCTCGACACCGCCAATTACGAACCGCGCGACGAAGCGAAGTTCGAATATAAATGGCAGTGGGATTATCAGAACCGGTTCAAGGATGCGGGGATCATGGCGCTGCTCGGCTCCGGCTTTGATCCGGGTGTGACCAGCGTCTTCACCTGCTGGCTGAAAAAGCACCATTTCGACCGAATCGATACGCTCGATATTCTCGACTGCAATGGCGGCGATCATGGCCAGCATTTTGCGACCAATTTCAATCCCGAGATCAACATCCGGGAAGTCACCGCCAATTCGCGTCACTGGGAAAATGGCGACTGGGTCGAAGGTCCGCCGCTTACGCAGAAACAGGAGTTCGACTTCGAGGCGGTTGGTCCGAAGAACATGTATCTGATGTATCACGAGGAAATCGAGTCGCTGAAGACCCATCTCCCGGAAATCCAGCGGATTCGTTTCTGGATGACCTTTGGCGATGCCTATCTGACCCATCTCGAAGTGCTGCAGAATGTCGGCATGACCCGGATTGATCCGGTGATGTATGAAGGCCGCGAAATCATTCCGCTGCAGTTCCTGAAAGCGGTGTTGCCGGAGCCAGCCAGCCTTGGCGAAACCACCAAGGGCAATACCAATATCGGCGTAATTGCGACCGGCATGAAAGATGGCGTGCAGAAGACGCTCTACGTCAAGAATATCTGCAGTCATGAAGCGGCGTTCGAGGAAACCGGCAATCAGGGAGTCAGCTACACCACCGGCGTTCCGGCGATGATTGGCGCGGCGATGATGCTTTCCGGCGAGTGGAAAGGCAAAGGCGTGTTCAACATGGAAGAGTTCGATCCGGACCCCTTCATGGAGATGCTGAACCAGCACGGTCTGCCATGGACACTGGAAGAGTTGGAAGCACCTTTGGCTTTTTAGGATGGAGACCAAAGCAGGGGATCCCGGCGCTTTTGCGCATTTTGACTTGGGCCGG
>TARA_R110000824_G_scaffold119818_3_pt1 | contig 25997 bp, 18 predicted proteins | sample TARA_R110000824 | Tara Oceans TARA_R110000824 (sample SAMEA4397747) | marine metagenome | biome: Polar Biome; feature: [MES] marine water layer (ENVO:01000295) within the mesopelagic zone...; material: water (ENVO:00002006), including particulate matter (ENVO:01000060) such...
TGCCCTTTTCATGGGCAAGCCGTCAGGCGACATCTATGTTGACGACAAAGGGGTAAAAGATGACGACTTCTTTGCCGATTAAGTTCGTTCCCAAGGGTTGGGGTTTCGAGAAGTGGATTGTAAACTGCGAAGAATATTGCGGAAAATTATTATATTTTGTGAAGGGAAGGAAATGTTCTTGGCATTATCACAAACTAAAGGACGAAGTATTCTATATTCAGTCTGGAAGAATATTGGTTAAATATTCAGAACAAGATAACATAAAATTAGCAAAGTCAAAAATCCTTACTAGGGGAGACAATTTTCATGTTTATACAGGCCTGAGACATCAAATGTTTGCCCTAGAGGACACAGAGTTGTATGAATTTTCAACTCAACATTTTGATGAAGACAGCTATAGAATTACTAAGGGTGATTAAAGATAATGAAACTCGTTGTCATAACTGGCTGTTTAGGACTCATTGGTAACTATGTTACTAGGCGCTGCCTTGAAAGGGGCTGGATGGTCTACGGCCTCGATAAAATGACATATGCGGCCAATCAGTGGGCTTTAGAGGAATTTTCAAAAAATAAAAACTTCACTTTTTTAAGAAAAGACATATGTAAATTGAAGACCCTTCCAGATTGTGATTATGTAATAAACATAGCGGCAGAGTCTCATGTGGGAAATAGCATTGTGGACAGTGAAGACTTTTTAAATACTAATATATTGGGGGTTAAAAACCTTTTAGATGTAATAAGAAGAAAGCAAAATAATGTTTTTAAAAGGCCCGTCTTTTTTCATTTTAGCACAGATGAAGTATATGGTGATATATTACAAGGTTCCCACAATGAAGGTGACCTATTAAAACCAAGCAACCCATATTCGGCTTCTAAAGCTGCAGCCGATATGCTTATTTTAGCTTGGGCAAGAACATATGATTTGAACTATATTATTTTAAGGCCAACAAACAACTATGGTATAGGGCAATACCCAGAAAAATTTATACCACTAGCTATTAAAATGCTACAGTTGGGAAGAAAAATTAATTTACACAACAGGGGCGAACCAATAAGAAATTGGTTACATGCCGATGATACTGCCATGGCCGTTATTAAAATAATGGAGTCGGGCATTAAAAATGAAATTTTCAATGTTTCTGGCAACTTAGAGCAAAAAAACTACGTTACAGCAAAAAAAATACTTCAAAGCTATTTTAATTTAAAGGACGATGAGCCTTTCGATTACGACAAACATTTCAATTTAGAGCATACAAGAAAGGGCCAAGATGTTCGGTACGCTTTGGAAGACAAAAAGATAAAAAAATTGGGCTGGGAGGCTCAAAGAAATTTCAATGAAGAAATTTCAAACTTAGTATTTCATTATAGGAAAAATTTTAAATGGTAAAAAAGGAGAAAAAGATGAGATTATCAGATCAGGCACTGGGGGCAGTAATGATGGCCCTTCAAAAATCTTTGTTAGAAGAGAGTGATATTGTCCCTACTTTAAAGGGTCTTAATTTTACTACAGTCGGTGAGTCACAGGATGAACTATTAGTCACAAACCCACCCTTGGTTAAGGTTGATACAGATGGACATATGATTTTAAATGACGGCGAAGAAGAATAAAATAGAAGAATCGTGGGGATACGAGGAAATAATTGCTCGTACTTCAAAGTATGTCGTAAAAAAACTTTTTATCAAGGCCGGCCAAAGGCTAAAAAAACAATTTCGTCTCCAAGGAGAGGAAGACATTTATGTTGATAACGGAGTTTTACTTTTAGATCTTTCTGAAAGAGAAGGCGAGTCCAATATATTAAAATTAGAATCAGGCCGACGCTGGCGGATTCAACCAAAAAAGATATATTGTTTTTGTACTTCTGACGATCAAGATACAACTTTATTTAGGATTGTGGCTGCTAAAAAAAATGATGTTTTTTATTTTGACGCAACCGCCCGGAGATTGAATGCCAAAATATAATTATTTGTGTTCAGCCTGTTCCCGCGAATGGACTCAATGGAGTTCAATAGATGGGCCTCTTGTAGAGTGTCCACATTGTTTTAGTACAAGCGTTAATAAGCTTCCTCCTTCTTTTGTCGTCCTTAAGGACAAGGAATCAAAAAAGGAAAAAACGGCAAAACAAAATGTTGTAGAGCACATTGAAGAAAATCGCAAGGTATTAAAGCAATTAAAGAAAGATACCAGAGGAAAGGAGTACGTGAAAGATGTTTGAGGTTATATCAATAGTTGGTGTTGTGTTGTTTGTGTTATTTGTTATTGTTTCCATATGGATGAACATTTTCTTAACTAGAAAATTATTATATTTTACTGAAAATGTAAATAATGTTAATGGTTCTATAGATATTTTTGTTGATCATCTAGATGGGTTATATGAAATGCCCCTGTTTTATGGTGATGAAAATATGCAAGAACTAATAAGTCATTCAAAACAGCTTAGAACCGAATTAAAGGAATTCAGGGAAACGTATAAGGAATAATATGGCACGAAGAAGAAAAAAAGCAGGAACCGGTAGAAAATATTTTGACAAAGAGCACGAACTAGCTATAGTTCAATATGCCAAGTCTACAGATTTAAAAGAAAAGACCGACCTTTATGTAAAATTAATTCAACCGGCTTTCAATGAAATGGTTGATAAAATTGTGTACACATACAAATTTAATAATTTGCCAAACATAGATTATCTTAAAGACGATTGTAAAATATGGCTAACAACTATTTTAGATAAATATGACCCGAATAAAGGTTCAAAAGCTTTTTCGTATTTTAGTGTTATTACAAAAAATTGGTTTATTCACAAGGCGAAAAAAAACCTCCAAACCTCTAAGAGAGAAATTCCCTTGGAGGACGCTCTTCGGGGATCTCAAAGTCATTTTATTGTTAATACAAATCCATATGAAAGAAACAGAGAAAAGAAAGAGTTTTGGATGGCTTTAATCTCTTTTGTAAAGACCACTCAGGCAGATGAGACTATAATAAAAAATGAAAACGACCGCCGGGTTGTCTCTTCAATCGAATATATGTTAGAAAACATAGATAAAATAGAAATAATGAATAAAAAGGCAATTTATCTTTATTTGAGAGAGATGACCGGCCTGACAACAAAACAACTTACTCCGACTCTAAGAAAGATAAAGATCCACTATAGACAATTTATATGTGAATGGAACAAGTGAAAACTTTGGTCATGTCTAATTATTTGATGAGGGCTGACTATGAAAAAGGGTGAATTATTAAAAGAGGTGTTAGATAACATTAGAGTGGATAGGACCACTACCGAAACCCTGTTACAGGATTTGTTGGTTGAAATAAAGAGCAATGAAACAACTAATGCTCGATCTGGTCTTGTCGCAGCAAAATATGTTGAAACATTGCAGAGGTCGAACGAACAGATAGTGAAAATTTTGACCCTTATGCAAAAGGCCGCCCGCCACGAAGAAGACTTAGAATTATCAGATAATGAAAAAGATAATATCTTTGAGCTTATTAAAGATGACAAAGATGATAAGGACCAGAAAAGGGCGACGGGTGAATAATGACAGATCGTCAAAAATACGGACATCAAATTTCTAATTTAGAGACGTTTACTACGGGGATGAGTTTCCCTGCTGCGCTACAATATCTTTTTAATCGTCGGCTTAAAGAAGACGGCGCTGTGGCTGCGTCAAGGACTTATCCACAAAAGGCCATAGTCAGGTTCTCGGTAGAAACATCGGACAAGTCTTTAATAGAGAGCACGGGTATTCAACAAACAATTAATTCTGCCGCGAGCCTAACGGGAATTAACGAGAAGGCCATTGTCCTTTTTTTAGAAATGCCGGGTTACACTGAGACATATAGTAAATTTATTTCTGGAAAAATTGCTAAGGATGATTTTTATTCTTCGCTATTGAGAGTTGTTCTACCCCCGATGCAAAGCAACCGCACCCCCGTTAGCAATGAAATTGTTTTAGTAGATTATGATGACCCAACAGATTTTATATCGATAAAATTTGCCGGATACCCATCAGAGTTGATACAATTAGATTCGAATTTAAATTCTTATACTAGACTGGGTAAAGCCTCTGGCAAAGTAGCGTTCAAAGATGCCAAAGGCCAATCGGGGGTTTAAGTATGTCAAACGAACTTAATATAAAAAGCGCTAGAAAGACGAAGGGCCTCAGCCCTTCAAAAAGGGCGGCACATAAAGCTTCAAACAGCCTAGAAGACAATAATAGAAACTTTAAAGGTGTCCAGACTGCTGATTTCAGTAGCAACAAAGAAGATGGAGAAGTTATAACCCCGTCAGAAGGTGACTCTGTACTATTCTTGGGGCAAGATGCAAGATATGGCACCTGTAAGGGTCCAAACTGTGCCGGCGGCGATTTTGGGAACGTTGTTCATTTGGGAGTCGGGTTTTTAAACCGGGGAAAAAACGATGAAAACGACCAAATTGATTTGACTGACCCAAATTTGAGATATGCGGCAGGAATTTCGATGTATCAAAGAACTGATACCGGCAAGGAGTACGCTTTTGACTCTGAGGATCCCAAAGATAAAGAGAGACAGGCAACAACACCAACACCACAAAAAGCGGTATCTGTTTTTCAAGCCACTGCTGATGTGATACAAATTAAGGGTCGCCAGAGCGTAAATATAATTTCTGGTTTTGACCCAACCATTCCAAGCTTTGCCAATAAGACCGATCAGGAAAAAGCCAATACGGGCTGGGTCGGTGTAAATATCATCGCCGGCAATCCAGACAAAGAAATTTTAGACGATAAAACAAAGGAACTGGGCCTACAACCAATCCCAAAGGGTGATAATTTACAGCAAGCTTTAAGCGACATGTCCGGCCGCATAAATGATTTAAACAAAGTGGTTAATAAGATATTGGTGGCACAATCAACAATGGAAAAGGTCTTAATGTTACACACACATATCACCGCCAGCGCAGTCGGCCCGGGCGTTGCCATCCCCAGCATTGAGCTTGCCGGCGCTGTCACAGTAAAATCTGTATCTGATGTTTTGAATTTTTTGAGGTCTATTACAACCTCTTGGAACGTTGCTGCTCAGAATGTTAACATGTCAATTGTGTCAAAGGGGCATATAAATAGTCGGTGGAACCAGACAAATTAAAGTAAAATGGCAGAAAAGAAACAAACAATTCAAACGGTCAATGAAAGGATAAAGGAGTCTGAAAGAAAGACGATTACCACGGTATCGCCCGGTGGCGTCTTGGCCGCTTCGTTTGCATATGGTTCAGAGGCTTGGCAGCTATTAAGCGAATTGGACAACACCTTAACAGACTTAGCCAATGCCAAAGTCGGGACTTTTAAATGTAAGGGATCAGAAGATGATAATAAAACACAAATAGAACAGTGTATTAAAGAGTGTCTCGATGCCGGCGGCTCTTCTTCAAGTTGTAATACAAAGTGTTCTCTACAGGTTTTAGCCGGTTGTGCTAGCTACGCAGATTCTTTTATAAAAGCTGCTGATGCCGAAACTCCAATTGAAAAAGCCTCTCTGATTTTAGAGGGCGTCTTAGACTTGGTTGATGAAATACTTGGCGCCCAGAGTGTAAACGATAAAATGAATCAATGTGCAGAACAGCAATTTCGAAAGTTTTTAAGAGCAATTCCTGCTCAATACTATCTTTTAATATTACTATCAAAAATAGCAAGAAGCGCGAAAAATCCAAAATTAATTTTTGATAGTGAAGAAGTGCCCATCGCGTGTAAAAATAAGGTACGAACTGCCATCAAAAAAGAATATGAGAATTTTTTACCTCAAATCGATTTGCCATTGATACCCAGACTTCCATATATTAATATTCCAGATTTGACTGATGTGATCGCTAAAATTGTAGCAGAATATTTCTGTTTCACTTTTTGTGTTGTTACAACACCCATAATTCAAAAAACTGCAGCCGTTGCCTTAAATATTGGTGATGCTTGGGCGGATAGTTGGGCCGATGATAATAATAGCCAATATGGCAATTTGCCACCATTGATAAAGGTCCCAATTAATTCTTATATATCTGATGAGGCCATTTTGGCCGCAAGAGAAAGGAAATTGCTGCGCCAATTTCGTTCTTTATCAGAAGAGGCCTTTATTTTAAAAGTTAGAGATTATCTTACAAAAATACAGGAAAATAAAGATATAGGACAAGAGGAGTTCATTTTTTTGTTTTTAGGCAAAGCAGGCTGCAATATAATTATAAAATTACAAGACAAGAAAGTTTTTCCGGAAACAAGCATACTCGGCCTCTTCAGCGAGGGTAGCATTATTAACTTTTTCTCATTTTTGGGTAGTTATATTAATTTTCTTAAAATGGTTGAAGATTCTAGGGGTAAGATTTGCCCACCAGATCCTTGTGACATAAAGGGCGATGACCCCGCCATTTCAGCTATTAATAGTTTATGTGCGCTTCTTGATCCTGATGTTACGTTGCCCCCGATTCCAATTAATGCAATTATGAGCAAAACTGGCGCAAATAAATTTATCATTGATAATTCATACGAAGCTTATAAAATTATTCCCCAAGTTTCACAGGCATATGAGTTTAATGTAGATGATGTGTCGACAAACTATATTGAAAATTATCAAAAACAAGCTTCGGTTGTTTCTAAAAAATTATCAGAGGGCGGCATAAAAGGGAACACAAATACTGGCATCCTAGTACAACCTCAAGCATCAGCACTAGTGATTTATGATACTAAAACTATAACTAAAACTATAAAAACCAAAGTCTTCGGCGTTGTCGTTGAGACAGACGTCAAGGTAACGATTCCTGATTTTGATAATCCAAAAGAAATTTTACTTGGAGACCCTTCTTTGAGATTGAAACCTTTTGAAGATTCTGCTAACAATTATTGGATTGAAAAATCTCCGGGCAATTTAAAGTTTACAAAATCAAAACTTGGTATCGGTGTTATAGACTTCAAAGAAGCCAATTCTAATCTTAAGCTCTTTGAACCAATGATTTATAGTTATTTGGCCAATTCATTTCCTTATGCTTTAATAAGCCTCGACACCACTGGCACAACAAACTTTTCGTTCTATCAGAAAAACTGGAAAGAGCAGGACTCTGAAATTATTGTTTCCACACCCAGTACAATATACAATAGGTATACAAAGCCGGCTTTAAGAAAAGAACTAGAAGAGATACAATCCTCAGATAACAACAAGCAAGTTGAAGACGTAAATAACGATATGAAAAAGTTTATAAAAATAAGAAAGGACTTGTTGGGATAGGAAAAATAGATGCTAGGATTTAAACAATACGCAATTTTAACTTGTCAGGTTGCTTTCGAAGAAAGGGCAAGGAGTCATTTTCTAAGATACATTGGCCCAGATCTGTTTTTATATCTACAAGACAACGATTTTCTTTCGGGTATGACAAGCAAAGACGGTGTTAAAACCACAGGCATTCAATATTATGTTAATGAGATCGACAAAGATGGCTCAATTTATAATGAATTATATAATAAATTTATAGGCCCTCTTGGTTTAGACGATAATATAAAATATTATAGAGTTGCGGCCTATTATTTAAAAAAGCTCAAATTAACATTAAAAGAAGAAAACGTATTTATTACCAAAACTGAACGGGCAAATAATGCTATTAAAGAAATATTCGCAGAAAACTTATATGATTATATGGTTCATCTTAATGGCACTCAAGCTGAAAAAGAAGATCTGGCAACCATTGGGGTAAAAAATGCCGTCAAGAAGACGTTTGTCCCAGATAGCCTTTTCACGTCGGCGCATCAAAGTGATAGTGGCTTGGATGCCACGCCATCTCGCCTGACATCTCTGTTAGAATGGAATGACCCAAAATTATTCCCCAGTATTGAGCGGCCAACGAACAAACATCCCTATGAAAGAAACCGCAGCCCGGTAGCTAAATCCCTACTTTATACGAATAACACTTTTACTTTTGAAAAAGAAATATTTTCTCCCCTAGATCCAAATGAAAAACTAACTGATATAGAAATTGATGCTGCTATAACTTATCCATCCAGTAAAAAAACTTATTTTTTCTCTGGGGACGACTATTATCGCTATAATGACACAACTAAAGAAATCGACTCTGGGTATCCCAAGAAAATTTCTGATAATTGGCCCGGATTACCCAACAACATTGATGCTGCCACCGTTTATTCATATCCAAACACTACGAAAACTGAGTTATACTTTTTTAAGGGCGACCAATATTATTTATGGGATCAAAACAAAAACAAAGTTTATGATGGTTATCCAAAGCCTATAAGTATTTGGAACGGTGTACCAAACGATTTAGATGCGGCCCTTGAACTTGGCTCGAATAATCAGGTATATTTCTTTAAGGGAGACAAGTATTGGAAATATGACAAGGAGAACAACAAAGTTTTGCCGGAATCCCCTTTAAAAATTAAAGACGAATGGGGCGGTATGCCCGATAATATTAGCGCTGCTTTTACTTGGCAATATGATGGTGTTTATTCTTACAATCTCGGCGGCGCTCTGGTGGCCCCCAAAGTTAAAAATCAAACTTATTTCTTTAAAGGAAACAAATATACGGTGTATGATGACAGTGGTAATAAACCCAACCCGAATAAGACCGATCTGGATATTTTGGCAGGCTGGAAATTTCCAAAAGAAATATTTTCTGTAGATCCAAACAAGATAAAAAAGAATACTGCGTTCGGCTTAAGTCAAATACCACAGTTTAAGGATACATTGAAACCAACAAAGTTTACAACTCTTCTAGCACAAGGGGCGTATGTTGAGTTCTTTTTCAAATACGACATCCAAGAGTTGGTCGAGAATCTGACAAGCTCTTCCAGCGCCGCCAAGGCACTATTACAACACTTACAAAAGCATTGTCAAAGCCCACTAAACCCAAATTACACAAGTGCGTTTCGGCCGACAATCCCCGCAGATATTACAGCGGGCGGCAAAGAGGGCGTGGGTTTATTTGAGGCTACACAATATCATTCGTTGAGATCTTTTGCATTGTTGGTGAATACTTTATACCAGTATAGCAGAGAAAACGTGAAAACGACTTTCGATGGCCTCACCGGCAACAATGCATCTTTACCGCGCATTAGTGATATTGATAAGGCAATCAAAGACACAAAAATAGAATTCGGCGCCCGATTAGTGATATCTACACCGGCGCTAAGTGAACAGGTCAATTCAAGCAAGATCACACCATGGCCGGGTATCACATCTGCGGGGAACAACACAAAAATTTATAATTCCCAATTTGATGGAAATAAAATCGCCGAACAACACGGCGGCGTGGTTGTCAATGCTCTTGATGGTTTAATCAATGATTCAGAAGATATTCAAATTTTTATTAGCGGTTTTAAAAATAAAACTTTTGTCTATAATTTGGTCGAGATTAATACTACGGCGGCATCCCTTAACAACTTTGCCGTCGCGACAGCCTATTGTTTTCCAATTGCTGAAGTTAGCAACAGCATTACAGAGACTGACAAACAGAAGTTTTTAACTGACTTTTATTCTGACATCCTCAAGTATAAAACTAAGTATACAACTTATACTGAGATTCAGAACAAGGTCTTCGGCTGGAAATTAAAATACATGGATTACGCAATCGAACAGGCGGTAATAAAAAAATATTATCAAATTATTTTAAATAAATTGTTTGAACAGGACTTGCCAAAGAAGTTTTTTGAATCACAGTTGGTTGGAAAAAGATATTTACAATTATTAAATAAAAACTCTTATAGGGCACTTGTCAAAGGTGAGTCCGAAAAAGCTTCTTTATTTCAAGAAAAAAGCTCAGATAGAGATAAGTTCTTGGAAGAGTGTGACAAAACTGACGATAAAACAGACACAAACCTAATTACTTTGATTGAGTCTATTGAGGAAGTTTAAATGGCTGTTGGATACTCCGCAAAATTACCGCTAGCATATACAAAAGATGATGGCCCATATCTTTTAACAAAAGACTTAACAGAAAATACAAAACAAAATTTTAAAAATTTAGTTTTAACTAATCCGGGGGAAAGGATAATGGAACCGGATTTTGGTGTTGGCTTCACACAACTATTATTTGAAAATGCCACAGACGATACGCTGGAAGATCTAAAAGAAAGACTATTTACTCAAACAAATAAATATCTTCCTTTCGTGGAAATACAAAATGTGGAGACGAAACTGAGAGAAAATACAGCCTATTTAAAAGTCGAATATATAATTCCTGCGCTATCTGTAAGTGAGACGTTAGAATTAGATATTGATAATAGTTTCGGCTAGGAACAAAAATATGCCAGACAAGAAAACAAAACCGGTTAGATATGCCAGCAAAGAATTTGATACGATAAAACAATCGTTAGTCGATTATGCCAAGTCATATTATCCCGACACTTATAAGGATTTCAATGCCGCTTCTTTTGGATCCTTGATGTTAGATATGGTGGCTTATGTTGGAGACATGTTGTCTTTTTATGTTGATTATCAGGCGAATGAATCCTTTCTTGATAGTGCAATAGAGACCAAAAATTTATTAAAATTGGCAAAACAATTTGGATACAAAAGACCGCTAGCGTATTCTTCGACGGGCAAGTGTGCTTTTTATGTACAGGTACCGGCACAAACTAGCGGTGAGCCGAACACTGATTTAATTCCAATTTTAAAAGAGGGCACTCGGCTGTCGAGCGCAGCAGGGGTTTCTTTTACCTTAACAGACGATGTAGATTTTTCAAAAAGCGACTCTGAAGTTGTAGTCGCCCGCGTTGACACAAATGGCATTCCAACAAGCTACGCGTATAAGGCATATGGAAACGTTGTCTCCGGGGATATTGAAACAGAGGTTTTATCGGTACCGGCCTATCAAAGATTTTTGAAGCTATCTTTAGAGGGACAGAATATAACTGAGATTATTTCTGTTGTTGATAGTGAGGGCAATGAGTATTTTGAAGTACCTTATTTGTCACATAACATTGTTTACAGGGCAATACGAAATCCGTCACTCGCCGGCGACGAGGATGCTCCTTATATTTTAAGAGAAAAGTTGGCATCTCGAAGGTTTATTGTGGAGGTCAATGAAGACAGTGCTACATCACTACAATTTGGTTACGGTTCGGAAAGCAGCTTGAAGGACAGTGAATTTCCCGACCCGTCCAGCGTCGCTTTACAAAGGTTTGCGAGAAAATATTATTCTGATGATAGTTTTGATCCGTCCACTCTCTTGAAGACAGATAAATTTGGTATTGTACCCCCAACGGGCAAATTAGTAGTTACTTATCGTAAAAATCAAAGTGATAGTGTCAATATCCCTGTTAATTCGGTTAATTCCGTCGACACTCCGATTGTCACTTTTAGTACAGACGCCGCCCCATCGTCGGGAGATAAACAATCTATACTTTCTTCGTTTGACGTGGAAAATGAAGAAGCAATTTTGGGGCAGGTTAATGATCTAAAACAAGAAGAAATAAGAATCCGGGCAATTAATGCGTATTCTTCTCAAAACAGGGCCGTCACAAGACAGGATTATATAAGTTTGATTTATCGGATGCCTTCTATTTTTGGTGCTGTTAAGAGGGCAAACATAGTTCAAGACAAAGATTCTTTTAAAAGGAATTTGAATTTATATGTCGTTTCTGAAGATATTGATGGCGATTTAACTACGTCGTCCAGCACCATAAAAGAAAACTTAAAAGTTTGGTTGTCTCAATATAAGATGGTCAATGACACAATCGATATTTTAGATGGTCAAGTTGTGAATTTTGAAATTCAATATAAGGTTTTAGGTGCGCTGGATTCAACGCAGGCAGAAATATTGGCACAGTGTAATTCCGCGGTTAAGGCAATGTTTGAAGATCAGCTTCTTTTTGGTTCGCCTTTTTATATTTCTGACATTTATAAAACTTTAAATGATTTAGATAGTGTTGTTGACGCTCAGGATGTCAAGATTCTACAAAAATATGGAACTGAATATAGTACATACAATTTTGATATTGACGGAGCGACTACCGATGATAATAGGTTTATAATTGTTCCGGAAAATGTAATATTAGAATTGAAATTTCCAAATGATAATATTGTTGGAGTGGTTGTGTAATGGCAATAAGAAGATTTAAAGCAAATAAAGACAATACGATTACAAACGCGTATAAGGCAAACTTAACAACGCGTGGCACAGGGTCAAACATGGGCGCCTCTGATATTTTGGAGGTTTTTAGTATATACGCTCAGGAGTCCAGCGCTTCCAGCGAATTATCAAGGGTTATAATAGATTTTGATACAGATTCTATTACAACAGCTAGGTCGGATGGAGATATCCCTGCTTCTGGATCAGTAAATTTTTATTTAAGAATGTATAACGCAGAACATTCGTCAACGGTACCAACAGAATATACATTGACTGTCGCATCAGTTTCGCAATCATGGAGCGAGGGTGTTGGTTTGGACATGGAAGACTACAAAGATGTAGATATTTCTGGCTCAAACTGGATTAGTGGAAGCTTTCATAGTAAGTGGACGGGGTATGGTAATAAAACAACTCTAGCAATACTTGAGGGAGGATCTTTTCACTCTGGCAGCCGTGCGTCTGGTGAGCTTCATCCCGCCCATACATCAAGTCAGTATTTTACTGATGGAACAGAAGACCTTGAAGTCGATGTAACACACCAAGTAGAGGAGTGGCTAAATGGCAATACGGCTAGTTACGGCTTCGGTGTTTATTTAACAAGCAGTCTTGAGACAGCAACCACATCCCATTATACTAAGAAATTTTTTGGTAGAAATAGTCAATATTTTTTAAAAAGGCCGGTACTGGAAGCTCGTTGGGACAATTCTCAACAAGACGACGCAACGAATTTTTATTTAAGTTCATCCCGCGCCCCAGCAAATGAAAATCTAAACACCATTTATTTATACAACTATGTCAGGGGCCAATTAAAGAACATACCAAATATTGGCACAGCACACCCGGACAATCCTTATATTCTTGTGAGTGTGTATTCTGGTAATTATGATAATTCATTACCTACTGGATCCAAAATTATACCAGCCAAGGGCGGTGGCGTTTCAGCAACTAACGATTTAAATATTACCGGGGGATATGTTTCTACTGGAATATATTCTGCCTCTTTCGCGTATACTAGTTCGGCGATAACCACTATTTTCCCAGTTTGGCACAGTGCTTCAACAGAATATTTAACTGCTTCGGCTGTTTCTGTTACGACACTGGCAGAACAACGGCAATACCCAACGAACGTTTATGCCGCTAATATAACAAACTTACAAGCACAATATTCAACAAATGATGTTGCCCACTTTAGGGTTTTTACTAGAAACAGAGATTGGAATCCTAACATTTATACTGTGGCTTCAACGGAGATGCAGCCTACTATAATTGAAAAAGCATATTATAAGGTTATAAGGGCCGTTGACGAACAAATTGTTATTAATTATGCTACTGGGAGTGGTGATTTGGGCTATACTAAATTATCGTATGACGCATCGGGAAGTTATTTTGATTTAGATATGAGCATTTTTGAAACTGATTTTTCTTACCAAATAAGTTTTTTAGTTAATGATGGGAGCGATTATATCGAATTAAAAGATAAATTTAATTTTAGAGTTGTCGATGAAAATGATATTCCCGGCTAATAAACTTATATACTGAATAATTACTAATAATGGGCACTAAAAGTTTTTTTACAAAACAGAAAACACAAGACTCTAAACTTCGCGGCGAAGAAAGGTCTACAATACAGGAAGTTACTTCCAGTATTGAGTCTATTGAATACATAAAAGAATTTACTAAAGACAAGAATATCTTCTTGCCAGAAGTAGATTTTTATGAGCCAGAAAATTTTGTTAAATATGGCTCTGCTAAGGATTATTATGCAGATTTAGTTAGCAGTGTAACTCAATCATACCCTTATGATGGCTCTCTGACAGAAAGGCTCAAGTTCAAAAATGATCTGGTTGCAATTCAAAGATACGAATTTGATAACAATTATCCCAGATCAACTGGGTACGCAGATTTCTCAGACTCAAATTATGAAGAAAGCGTAAATAGTTTTAATATAGGTACTCTTAGGTTTGGCCTGGGCGACAGTTCAACAAATCATTATATTATAACAGACAATTATTCAAAAGATATGGTGTATAATACTGCATCAAATCAGGTCGGCGGCATTGAGTTAGATTTTTCAGAGGGTGTCACTGTTGAATTTTGGATGAACAAGGCTGATTTCCCAGACGCCGGCGAGACACAAAACGAAGTAATTTTTTCTGTCAGCAACACAGCAGATGACTTTTTTCAGATTACAACTGATGTAACCGCTTCTTCAAAGATTCTTAGTTGTTTTTCATTACAGAAGGGTCCTGTTGCTGAGTTCGTATATGAATTTGATACAGAACTGACTACAGTTGCTGATTCAAAATGGCACCATTACGCGCTGGCGTTTTCTACTAATTCTGCTGGATATATTGGGGAACTTTATGTGGACGGCCACTTTAAAGAAAAGCAATATTATACAAAAGGTAGCCCCTTTTTAGTACTAACTGGAACTTTGGATGCTACAGTCGCCGCCTCATCTTTGGAAGATTACCTAGGTGATGGCAAGCTATCTGGCTCTTTGGATGAAGTAAGATTGTGGAAAACGAAAAGGGACGCAAAACAAATTGGAGAAAACTACTTTTTTGACGTCGGCGGTGGCGGCAACAGCGATGAGGCGAAAGTAAACAAATATAATCCTCTGGAGCTTTCATTATATTATAAATTTAATGAAGGAAATACGGGCGATAATGATATCGATAGCATAGTGCTAGACTATTCTGGTAGGCTCACAGATGGTGTCTGGGTGGGATTTGTATCCGGTTCTTCAAGAACAACCGGCAGTGCCATAACTGACTCTGGAGTTACGACTGAGGTCGGAGATCCAATTATTTATGGTACACACCCAGATGTGGTATCGTACAAGTCTGAAAAACAAACTTCTGGCTCTGCCTATGACGCAGAAAACATTAACAGTATGCATAACATGCTGCCTCAATGGATTGAGGACGAAGACAGCAGAAATGGCCTAGTGATCAGAAAGTTGGTACAAATAATGGCAAGTTATTTGGACACCCTTCATGCACAAATCACAGCCATATCGTCTCTTCAAGACGGCAGTTATGTTAGTGGCTCGTCAGCAAAACCAAACCCCTTCTCAAAGAGAAATTTAATTTCGTATGGGTTTGAGATCCCTGATGTGTTTATTGATTCAGAAGTTATTGAAGAGATTTACTTTAAAGACGAAAAAAGAATATATGAAGATAAACTTTATAATTTAAAGAACTTAATTTTTCAAAATGTTTTTAATAATTTAAACTTTATCAATAAATCTAAAGGAACTGAAAAATCATTTCGTAATTTATTTAGAGCGTTTGGTACAGATAATGAGCTTATAAGGCTTAATATGTATGCCGACAATCAACAATATGAATTTAGGGAAAATTTTGAAGCTAGCCAAGCTAAAAGAAATGTAATAGATTTATCTGGCTATAATGATTTACAAAGTAGAAATGGCGTAATATACCAATTTGCGGACACTCTAACCGCATCGGCCCAAACGGGCGATTATGGCTGGTTGCCCACCGCGTCTAATGTTTATACCCCGCTGACAATAGAGAATCAAATATATTTTCCAAAGTTTGTAGATTTTCCCGATGGACATATCAGTCCACGATTGGACCGGGCCTCTCTATTTGGCATCCACAGCGCTAGTTTTGATACTGAACAAACTACTTTTCCGGTTGACGATCTTTTTATTAAGGTATACGCCGACACGAATACAAATAATAAAACCCAGTTTGTATTGACTAGTAGCATCGCCTCAGTGGGGTCTCTGACCTCTTCTTTTTACGAGGGTGTATATGATAACAATCCATGGACATTTGCTGTAAGAGTTAAGCCTAGGGAGTATCCCTTTGCTAATGTAGTCACTTCATCGGATCTTTTTGATTTTGAATTTTATGGAGTGAACTATAATTCAGGGATTAAAATGCATGAATTCTCTGCTTCGGCAGAGATTCGTTTGAACCAATTAATTGACCATGATGTGGGTACCTTTTTAACCGGCTCCCACAAAAGGTTATATCTCGGCGCTGACCGCGAAAACATTACGGGGTCGTTGAATTACGATTCGAATGTTAGACTAGTATCTTCTCGGGTTTGGTTTGATTATCTTAAAGATGAAGAGTTACAGAGCCACGCTAGGGATGTGGAAATATTTGGTAGAAAAAACCCTTATCAAAATAGCTTTGTTTATGAGGGGGTCGAAAACGATAATTATATTCCAAGAATTGACACCTTGGCCCTTCATTGGAATTTTGCAAACATTACTGGTTCAAGTGCTACCGGCAAATTTTTAGTACAAGATATTACGTCAGGATCCAGCACCGCGATGTTTGACGCATTTCGTAGAAAATTTTCTGCTGGCAGCTATTATGATTTAGTCGGTAGAAATTATAGTGGTCAAGGTTCCGGGTTCACCGCTGACTCTACCAACGTTGTTGATTTCTTGTTTGTAGATACATCTAAACAACAATTACCAGAGAATTTATATAGCTCTGACTTGATTGAGATTCGTAGTCAAGATGATCTTCTTTTTACGAGAGAAAGTCGCCCAAGCAAATATCATTTTTCAGTTGAGACAAGTCTTTATGATACAATCTCTCAAAATATTTTAGGATTTTTTGCTTCCATAGAAGATTTTAATAATTTAGTTGGTGAGCCGGTTAATATGTACAGACCAAATTATAAAAATTTGGAAAAACTACGAGCCTTGTTCTTTGAAAACATTCAAAACGATCCCGATTTAGAAAAATATGTTAATTTGTATAAGTGGCTCGACGGCGCCATCGAGGGCGTACTTTTCAATATAATACCTGCGTCCGTTTCAGTGTCCGACAAAGTGAGAAGCGTGGTAGAAAGTCACCTGCTAGAAAGAAGCAAATACCGTCATAAGTTTATAGATGTCAAAGAAGTCGAGAAAGAAAAATCTATTATTGGCAACGACTCGCGCACATCTGGCGATACCGCCGGCGGCTACGGCAAGGGCGGAAATAGAAATGGTCCACCCCGGGACGGCACCGGCTTGACCGCTGATGACCTACCCCGTGTAACTGGGGTAATAATCGGTGCTCCACTTATAAGTCTAGCTAACATGTCCTTCATGGTGCCCGAAGATATTAGAAAGTCCAAACGCGTACAAGACCGATCGGGCATGAGGCCAGCATCAGACCCGCTCCCGATTAAAGTAGCGGACCTCCTCGCTCCGCTACCGGAAAACCTATCTGCTGCCAGACAAGATCTTAGTCCATTGTGGTATAGGACAAAGGCGGAGAGAGAGACCGGTAATAGCCCCGCAGGTATTCTAGCAACTGGGGACGCCGGCGTAGATAAATCGCGAGTCTTGAGTCAGATTAATAAGGCACAGAATATATCCGCCAGTTCTCAGAGCCCTGTTTCTCTGAATGTTGATGCTATCACAACGATCGGCGCCGTCTCTACTTTTGGTGGTGAAAATAGATCAAATTATTTCCCGAATTCTTTTAAACTGGGCAAGGCATTCAACGAAGACGGTATACTAATAGAGCCCAATCTATTAGTTGTAAATAATAAATCACAACCATATTATGATTATAGTGGAGCTATTGATCAGACTTATGATAGCAAAAGGCATATGCCGATTAGTATTTCGGATGAGGGCAATGGTGTTAAATTGGGAGATAAAAAATATCTTCCTTTTGATCTACTGAGTGCCTCAACAAGTGTGTCTCCTTATCAGCGAACATTGCTGGCTTCGGAGTTTTTCGCTTCTGTGGAAATGGCACATAAAGATCATGTGGTAGAGGGATCCAGTCTTCAAGGGCCGTTCACAGATGAACATGTTGGTGGTTGGATGTATCGCCATGGCACCCGCCTAAAAACCAGTGTACAACAGAGGAAAGAAGGTTATCACTTTAACATCAAGGAGAACGAATTATATCTTAATAACCCAAGAATACTTGGCCCAACAGCCGGAACTGAAACTAGAGACCGCCCGCTGGGAAACTATCTCCGTAATGTTGTTGCCAAACGTCCCGTGAATATACAAAATATTAGCGGTTCGCGTTATGATAACGATCCACAAACTTCTATTATAGGAAACTATCAGCACGATTATGAAATAATTCAAACTGCCGGCCGCAAGGAAAATAACAGGTATTATATCTCTTCCAGTGGTAATACCGGCTCTGTTGATTCATCCACTCGGAAAATAGCATATGACGCAGACGGAACATATACGTATAAAGACTTTGAAGTGTTGGACAGGGCTAGTGGCAGTAACAGCTTTGTCTTTGTCAACAGGTTCAGCGCTCCCGGCGGCCCAGAGGTTTCAGCGTTTTCTTATCTGGACATTGAAGCAGCAGAGTATTCTGTTTATAATAATTTAAACTATAGAAATCAAACTGTTCGACTAGCGAATAGAGATTTGTTAACACGTCACACTTTAACAGGTGGATATGATTCTGTACTTTTACAAACAAATGCGGCTTATTATAAACCACAAAGAAATGGAATCTATCGTCTTACCGGCGCTGCAACCAAGCCCTGCGAGCCACAATGGGATAACTCATATGTAAATTATAGTATACCAAGGACCGATGTTCAATACTCGTGGGTTGCTTCTTCGTGGGTTTATAGGAAACTTGGGTACCCCAATGCCACTAGAATAGCAGCCGGCCTAGTAACATCCAGCGTCTTGGACTCGCGCCAACAAGGCACTGTCGCCACCTCGCCCGAGATATCGCCAATATATGGATTCGAATATTCAACAGGAAGCGGTCTTACACTTATAAGTTCTAGTGATGTTGAATGGACAATCGACACTACTCCCGAAAGCCCTGGTTGCTTTGTGCCATTCAACGGGATGAATTTTATAATTGCTGGCAAAATTGATTTAGATAATAATCTATTTACAACTGCGTCTGATGTAATACCGGGCGGCAGCGACACTGCCCATGGTGACTATATCAATCCAGAGGCCATCGCCACATCGGTGGCAGCGACTAATTTTCTTACAAGTGCCCCTTATATTTTAAATTCATTTTTATTAAATAATAATGGACCATATCAGCATCCAACCTTTAAACAAATAAGGGGCGGGGATCATAGAGTCGCTAGAGTAATTCGAAACAATAACTTATATAAGACACAATTAGATTCATTTAGTGACGACCGTAATAGACTTAACAAAGCCGGCACAACTTTCACTATAACACAAAGCGCGGTGACATCTAAATTTAAACCAATTATACAACACGTCGATGACATAACTGGGACAATTCAATATACTTTTGGAAATTTGTATGATTATTTTGCAAAAACATACAATTCTGATAAAAACGAAATAGAAGATTTAAATGTTGAAATGGGAGCACCCGCGACTGATATTTACAATTCTGATTTTTATAAGTTTAGCCAAAAGTACCAGACCATAAGATATGACGAGGTAATTTACCCAAGAGAAGAGAACGAATATAGGGATTTAGTTCGCAATAGAGAAAAATATATTTCTTTTTGGGATAGTAATGATTTAGATATACGCATTCTAACTCAAATTACTAATTCTCAAGGCGATGTTATTAACGCGAGCCGTTGGCTATTAGACGTCAGCCCAACCGCGTCAAATCAAAGAGACCTGTCCGGGGAATTAATGAGGATTACAGGCTCTACTGGCGTCAGTAGTTCTTTAGAAAACCAGAGAAATGCTAGATACTCGTTTAACTTGGGAGAGTGCCGCCCAAACAACTTGGTACAATCACAAGCAAGTTTTTCAGGGGCCTTTTATACTTCATACGGAGCTTTTGCGACTGATGTAAGGGTAATGGGGCAAGATGAGACTATAATACCTGAATTTACCATTTCAGATTTTGTTGGAGAAGTTACAAAAGATTACAATGGAGATTTTACAGAAGAGTCTGTTTATAGCTTTTCTTTAACTGGTAGCAAAACCATGTCATCGTCAAGCTTCTTTGAAACTTATGGAAAAACTGAAAAATTGACATATCTGAAAGAACTTAAGGACTTCTATGGAGAACCTACTGCAATAAAGGTCACGTTTAATGCCACAAAGAAACTTCTGCCCAAAGACGGGTTTTATCCGGTTCAAAGAACTCTGCAACTAGCATCACAATTTTCTTCTTCTCATGCCCTCTCTACACTCCCCGGGTCACTCGGTGTTGGTACCAAGATTCCGATCGGTGCAAATAAAACATATGAGACTGCCCTGATGCCATTTTGGGCACCCGGCGTTGGTTACAATTCCATAAAGGCAGGATTCGCTGTGGAATTTCCATACAAGGACGGCACGGAAGAGGCTGAATTCCCCGGCTGGTCAGGCAGTCTTGGCAAATCTTTTAATTCTACTGCCCCCTTTGAGGCCATTTTGTCGCCATCAGAATATGTCACCGGCGCCATCACACACATTGTCGATAGTTCGTCTGCTGGTTCAAAGATGATTCTCGCTCCGGTGGACAGTACGGCCTCGGTAAATAGGAGCGACGGTATTTATGAACTTATGTCCCACAACTTTTTCGCAGAAGTTCCAGAATTCTTTTTAGAAAATTTATCAACTTTTAAATCATCTCCGCAAAAAACATGGGAATTCAAGGGTCCATTATCTTCTAGCCAATCGGGCGTTTATACACCAAAGAAATTTTCAATGGATATTGTTATTGAACACCCACCAGACTTTTTAATGTATGGAAATCAAGCTGCGTTTGGGCCGCGACCATATAATAATCATTGTCCCCCGGGTTCTTATTTTAATGGCCTAGGCGCATTTGAAGGGCCGGCCTGTCCAAATTATCAAAACATATCCGGCCTACGCGCCGGGTCTGGTAGAGGGGCACACACAAGAACTACTTTGACTTTTGACCCAACTGAATTGCTGGGAACGGCAACAAAACGCGGACAGACTTCATTTACATTAAAAGATATTGTTGCGAATAGTATCATGGAACATGAGCATTCTTTATCGGACCTCTACAGCAACACAGATCCCTTAACTTTTATGACAATAACTTCTAGTGTCGACATATTCAATATAGATGAAGAAGGAAGATGGGTAATCAAGAGCAAATGGGAATGTCCTGTTCTTAATTTTGACATGGACGTTGTAACTGGAACATCAGCAGGGCAATTCGCAGAGCAACCAACACATGGAATGTGGCACCAATATGGGGTGTTTGCCGGCCCCAATGATAGAAAAAGAGTACATGTTAGGCTGGAAGATTCCCGTGTAAATAACACCACATTAACCGGATCTTTACTTGAAGCCGTGGGGTTCCCCCCAGAGGCTAGGGCTTTTGGTAAAATAAAAAATCAAAAGATTGTTGAAGAGGCGGTCTGTGCAGTTCCGTTCTATGTCGAAAACAGCACTGGAGAAGAGAAATTCTTTGAACTACCAATAAATATTTTTGAAAATAGATATGAACAAGTGCGCACCAATAAGATAACAAATGATTCTATTTCCGATATGATTAGGAAGATGGACAAATATGTCGTACCGCCACCTTATGACTTTGTGGATGCTAGAGACAAATCGCGAAAGGTGTTGTCTTCTAAACTAGATTATAAGCCGGTTAAACCGCCATTTGCTATGTATATTATGGAATTTTCAAGCAAATTAAATAAACAGGATTTGGCCAACATTTGGCAGGGGGTCCCACCAACAATTGGTACTTCTGCTGAAAAAGAAAAGGTTGTCTTAGAGCATCCAATTGCTGATGGTGAATTGTTGTCGCCGTCTATTTTCAAGTATAATAATCTTTCTTCTATTCCAAGCGATATTAGGTGGAAGGTGTTCAAAATTAAGAAAAGAGCTTCTTACGATTATTATAGAATGATAGAGGAACAGACTGGGGTTCCGACATATAAAAGATCGAAAGCGGGCAGGTTTTCCTTCAATTGGCCTTATGATTATTTTAGTCTCGTTGAGCTTGGAAAAATGGAAGTTGGCTTCGAAGTTCAGAACGATAGTCCAAATAGAATTAAGGATATCAGGGGCGGTGGTTATATAACTCCGGAAGAGGCAGTTAAAAAATCTATTAATCTAGGCACCCCAATCACCGCTCCCAAAGGTGCCCCTCGACCAACGGCTCCATCTACAGCCCTGCGGCCCTCACAAACTGAGCGCCAAACCCTTGATCCAGCTTCTGTTGAGGCCGGCCGACTCGCTACTAGCCCCGTTTTTGAAGAACAACCCCCGGCACCCGGTTTTGACTTTCAGCCCGTTGAGCGATTTGAAGAGCCGGCCCCGTTCTTTGAAGAAGAACCAGCTTTTGAACGATTTGATGAGCCGGCCCCGTTCTTTGAAGAAGAGCTAGCTTTTGAACGATTTGAAGAAGAGGCACCACAGCGTCGCGACGAATCTCCATTTGAAGATTTTTCTGATGTAGATGATGATTCCAGCGACCGCGGCGGCAGGTATTAAAAAGTGGAGAAAATATTTATTTTCTATTTATTAGAGATGAGAAAACAGCATGACGTTTTTTAATAAAAAAGAGGAAGTTCTTGAGGTAGTTCTTACGCGCATTGGCCGTAAAAAATTAGCGTCGGGCTTATTTATTCCCTCTCATTATGAGTTTTTAGACGAGGATATATTATATGATATAAAAAATCTTTCAACTTCTAGTTTGGAGGGACAAAACCAAATAAAGACTAGAATTAAAGATAAAATATTACTAAGGCCCCTTACTTCAAAACAACGCACGGTTAGTAAAACAAATGAGCCGAAAGCGGAAAATCGACTAATAGAGGGCTTGGGAACTTTTAGCCCTTACTCTAATTATAAGCCAGCATGGCAGATTGAAGCTTCTGACGGCACGCTGTATACATCTTCCGGAGAGATAACCTATGTTCCCATAGAGGTAGAAAAAGGGGGTGCCTTGGGACCATCACAAGAAAGAATACCGCAGTTTTATTTAACCTGCAGCTATAATTATAATTTTTATGTAGACGTGGATAAAACGGATGCGTCTTCAAAATTTTATGCCGATGTAACAGAAAACCCCTTTATTGATTTTGATGACATTCTTAAAAAAGCGACCGACAACTCTTTCGTTCTTTTTGAAAAAGACTTCAATGATTTTACAATTAATATAAAAGAAAATAATGTTCTGTCGTCATCAAACCAGTTCGAACTTGAAGTCTTTAAATATAACTATAGTAACAATTATTTGACAGCTAGCATGGAACGTCTGCATTACGACGCAGACGACATTACAAAGAACTCTGTTGAGTGGTATTTTAACATTTCAACAGATCAGAATATAGACGAGGAGAAGTTTGCCTTTATTGACGAAAAAGTGGTCGTTGAAGAAGTAGACGACGAGTGTGTTTAGTATGGAATTAAGAGATACCAGGGCCACCACCGCCGCCGAATCAGAAGTCTCATTTGAGGGCTTGTCTGTTTTTCCCTTTGACAATCCATCAGCAGAAGAAAAAATCATAATTATGAAAAATGTCTCGCTGTCTAATGATTTTATTAAGTTTGATTTGGATTTATCTGAGTTACGGGAAAAAGATATAAGAAACTCACAATTGAAAATTGTTTTGGGAACAAGCAATGTTTTAAATCAGTTGGAAAAACAAGAGTTTCCAGAAATTTTAACAAATACAAGCAGAACTATATTGTTGTCTGACGCAAGTCGAAAGAACATATATAAGGCTAAAAAGGAAATAAAAAATGTTCGTTTAGATTTTGGTGAAGCGGAATTGATAGAAAGTCCGATAAAGATATTTGTTACCTTGGTTATTTCTTCAAAAGTGGGGATTGTTAATTTTTTCTCAATTAATAAAAATGACATTTTGTTCATTGGCCGGCCCGGGCGAGTCGAACCCACAACAGAATTACTTCCGATGGCCGGCCAAGACATTTCCCCAGTTTTAACCACCGCCACCTCTATTCTTAGTAGAGATACTTATGTTTCTGATCTACACTATTCATATTCTGTGAATAATGTATTCAGCGGCTTTTATAGCATGGATGGGGCTAAGTTTATTAATAAATACGCAAAATTTCCTCATTTATTAGATCCCAATGATGATCAGTCGTTTTCTAATTTTTTGCTTAGAACAGAAGTATATTTGTTAAAGTATGAAAAGCAAAATTATGGATACCATTTTGATGATGTTCTTGGCCCAGTTATTTCAACAAGGGTTGATAACATCGTGGTTGGCAATTCTAGCGGCAAGATGTTTTGTAATTTTATTTTTTCTGGCGTTAGTTCACTGGCAGAATATCAAGCTAAATTGGTTTTTAGTTTTCAAGACATAACAATAAACCTGATGAAGGGCCTTATAGATGGTTTAAAGGATGCGCTAACAAATGAGGACCGGCCATCGGCGCGTCTGTTAATCAATGAGGCATACGGAAACAAAATAACGGCTGAATATAGAGAGGGTTTGGAACAAATAAACATTATGTCCATTGCGGCATTCCACGATTTTATGAATAAGGTGCTATCAGACTTACAGAGAAGGGTTGCTTATTCACAAGAAAAATCGGTTTCAAATCAGCATGTACAGTCTCAATATATGTTTCCATCACCAAATATACCCAACTTGGCCATTTCCACTTTTGAGAAAAAATTTTTAAAAGTCATATCTCTAAAACAACAAAAGCAAAATAGTTTGATGCCATTTACAAGAAAGGATTTTTTCAACGAGGCTTTTTCTAGGTCGGCTTTAAGTTCTATAGATGTGAGCGAAGTACTAGAGACGACTTCAAAATCATTTCTTAAGACTTCAAAACTGGAACCAATAAAGGAGTTTTTGGCCACATCCATAGTGGATAAGACAACGGCTACTTCTAATTTAGAAACAAATTTAAAATCTGGTCGCTCAGACGACAGAAGAGAAGAAAAATTAAGCGTAATAGAACCAGAAAAATTCATTACACTGACATCGGTGGTCAATAGGCAAGTTAAGTTTTTATACCTTGACAGGGTTGGAGAATCGGTGTCTGCTTTAATTTTTAGAGAAGCAGATCCAGATTTTTTATCTTCGATTACAAACAACACTAAAGTTCTAGTTAAATTAGATACTCCTGAAGAATTTTTTGATTCGTATTTTTATGTAGTTGGAAACAACTTTGAGGCTTAGGAATAAAGATGGCAGACCCCAAGAGAAAAGACCCAGAAAAACTCAAAAGAGAAGATAAACTGAATTCCGCTAAAAGCGACATATACAGAAAAAACGGTGGTACTCCGACGCAAGATAAAGACCGTTCAACTAAAAAGGGCGTCGAGCGTGAAGAAAACGCCGTCAAAGAGCCCGCGACGGTCGGTCCCGCCCCCATCGTAAAGGCCGGCAAAGTATACAAGCCAAACCAAATAACGATTTTCCATGCCAGCCAATACAACACAAGCCTTCTTAGAAGTCCGAAAAACACGAAAAAATATTTTGAGGATTTGATTGCATTTATGACCAACCATGTGTGGAATTATAGTCTCAATCACCCAGACCATTTAGTCTTTAACTATAAAATGCCAAAAAAGCTTTTTAACAATATCAACAAGAACACAATCTCATTCATTCAAGAGTCTGTGGCGTTTATTAAAAAAAGTCCCGCATGGACTTTGAAGGATAGTTCCTCAAAAACAATTACTTTAAATTATTTATTCAGAGAACGTTTTACAAAGAACCTCGTCATATATCTTAAAAAGAGTGGATACACTAATCAGTCGCTTCGGCCTTATTTTACGAAAGACGATCTTAATGACATTTATACTTTAAATTATGATAAATTGTTTTATTTTTGGATTAATCAAATATTTGCTTTTAACGTAGAAATAACCACTCAGGACGAAAAACTAATCGTTTTTAATACCGATAAAAATAGTTATGTACCATTGATGTTTGCCTCATACTTTCTTTCAGACCAGCAAGTAACAATCGAGAACTCTAGTTTTATGGTTGATTACGGAGATGCGAAATATAGTAAAGCGGGC
>TARA_R110000824_G_scaffold288508_5_pt1 | contig 25964 bp, 23 predicted proteins | sample TARA_R110000824 | Tara Oceans TARA_R110000824 (sample SAMEA4397747) | marine metagenome | biome: Polar Biome; feature: [MES] marine water layer (ENVO:01000295) within the mesopelagic zone...; material: water (ENVO:00002006), including particulate matter (ENVO:01000060) such...
CTGGATAGCTCGGCATTAAGGCTGAGAATACTAAGTAGTAAAATTTCAAACCGACGCACTACCGAAAGCCGAAATAATTTCCGGAAAGGAACATTCCTGCTTATTGCGACTTGCGAACAAACAGGAATGATGAATGTAAATTAATGTTGCGCTTATTTAGGTGCTTTAGCGTAACGCAGATACGGTAATTTAATATCCAGATCACCGAATTTTGCTTTAGCTTCGTCATCGTTGAGGCTAAGTGCTACGATAACATCCTGACCTGGAACCCAGTTTGCCGGTGTCGCTATGGGAACTCCGTCGGTAGCCTGAACTGCATCAAGTGCGCGTAGAATCTCTGCAAAATTTCGCCCTACCGACATAGGGTAAGTCATCATCAGTCTGACCTTTTTGTTGGGGCCAATAATAAACACGGTACGCACTGTCGCGCTATGTGCAGGGGTACGTCCATCTGGTAAATACGCATCGGCTGGCAACATGTCATAAAGCTTGGCTACCTGCAGCGAGGTGTCGTCAATAATAGGGAAGTCGGCTGGCGCGCCGGCAAAGGCCTCGATATCACGCTGCCATTTTTTATGCTCGTCCACGTTATCAACTGAGACACCCATCACTTTCGTATTGCGTTTGGCAAACTCCGGAGCCAGCTGTGCAACAGCCCCGAACTCGGTAGTACACACCGGGGTGAAATCCTTGGGGTGCGAAAACAGGATCGCGTAACTGTCGCCTATCCAGTCATGCAAGGTTAACTGCCCCGCAGTAGAGTCAGTTGTAAAGTTCGGGGCAGTGTCATTAATTCGTAGTGACATAATTAATCCTCTGTTTATTTATAAAATTGGCGGAAAAAAATTAAAATGATCAGGCTCTGCAGGCCTGCAGATCACAACAAAGTAGACTCATGTTCAGGCTTTGTCAATATTCTGCGCTAGCTCAGAGAGCTATGTCTTTTTCGTTAAGCAAGGCTCTTACCTGACTCTTTAATAATCACATTTTATGAGAATTCAATAGGCAGTCAGCTAATTTAGCCAAAATTACAGTGGCATAAAGCATCAATCCCTGTCTTTATTCACCGCGTTTTGCTTTCACCGATTCATTGATAACCTTTTTATAGAAGCTGCCAAATTTTTTGTCACTGGCCCTGCGCTCTGCGAGACTGGCTTTATTAAGGGCCTGCTCTCTCAAGAGTTTGGAGTAATTCTTAAAACGACGTAGTTCCAGTTCTCCGGAGTTTATTGCCGCCTGCACTCTGCAACCAGGCTCATTGTCATGCTGGCAATCACTGAAACGACATGCTGAAGACAGTTCATCAATATCGGAAAAAGTTGTCGCTATGCCTTCTTCACAATCAACCAGTTGCAGTTCTCGCATTCCTGGAGTGTCAAGTATCATGGCTCCGCCAGGTAATTTTAAGAGACTTCGCCTTGTCGTCGTATGGCGACCTTTTGCATCATCCTCCCGTATTGCAGCAGTCTTTTGTGACTCTGCTCCCAACAAGGTATTACTCAGACTGGACTTGCCGGAACCTGATGAGCCCAGCATCACCACTGTTTTTCCCAACTGACACCAGGGCAACAACACTGATACACAATGGCTATCCAGACAATTTACCAGTTCAGTGCAGAGCTGATTATCCAGTTGTCTGAGCTGATCAAGGTAATGATCCGGATCTGGGCATAGGTCCATCTTGCTTAACACCAGAACAGGAGTAGAACCTGCTTCATTGACAATACTTAAATAGCGCTCAATTCGATTGAGATTAAAATCTTCGTTCATAGAACAAACAATAAATGCCGTATCAATATTGGCGGCAATCAGTTGTTCAGTCAGTCTGCTTCCGGCTGCTTTTCGGCGAAAACAGCTTCTTCGTTCCAAAGCTCGCAAGAAAGCACCATTGGCATCAAGCAGTAACCAGTCTCCCACCGTCAGTAAGGGCATACCAGGATGTAACGCTATAGTCAGTCTGCCGGCAGCATTTTCAACTTCAATGCTGGCTTTATGCTGCTCCACAATTCTAGCCGGAACTGCGGATTCCCATTCCTGCTCTGAAAGTTGTTGCTGAAAAAATGGCAGCCAACCCAATGTGGTTAAAAAAGCATTATTGTTCATAACATGCTCATATTTTCAGCCTGGTTTATCGCTTGTTTTATGGTTATTATTTTTATTATTTGTTATCGCATATACAGCAAGCGCAGCTGCATCGAAAAACTGTTTAAATAATAACGCCTATTTTGCCAAAGTGACTCCCGGATTCTTCATGTCGGAAGGCATCAGCCAGATCTGCCAGTTGAAATTCGCGATCAATAACAGGCTTTAAACCAATCGCATTAATGCCACGAACCATTTCTTGCTGCTGACGACGACTGCCGACAATCAATCCATTCAGGCGTTGCTGTTTGCGCATAAAGTTGGCTGTTGGTATATCGCCCTTGATGCCGGTCAATACACCGATCAGCGCCATATGTCCCCCTATTCTGCAAGCAGAGATAGACTGTGGCAATGTTGCTGGCCCTCCTACTTCAATAATATGATCGACACCACGGCCGTCTGTCCACTCCAGCACATGCTCGCTCCAGTTTTCATGGGTTTTATAGTTTACGGCTTGCTCTACTCCCATAGCCAAGAGCCGTTCTATTTTTGCATCAGAAGAAGATGTTGCAAATACTCTGGCGCCCATTGCCATAGCCAACTGCAACGCAAATATCGACACGCCTCCCGTGCCGAGTATCAGCACAGTGTCGCCTGCCTTTAGTCTGCCGAGTTCAACCAGCGCTCTCCAGGCAGTCAATCCGGCTGTAGTTAATGTCGCGGCTTCAACATGTGAGTAATTTTCCGGTGCATGCGTAAACCATGTCGCTGGCTTGGTCACTCTTTCACGTGCATAACCATCAATGCCATCACCAGGAGTTCGCCTGAAATCACCAATAGTTGCCGGTCCATCCTGCCAATCCGGAAAAAAACACGAGACAACATGGTCGCCAACCTTAAACTCAGTAACACCTTCACCAACGGCTTCGACGGTACCAGCCCCATCGGACATTGGAATACGCCCTTCTGCAGGCTTCATGACCCCCATCACAACACCATAGTCGTGAAAGTTTAAGGAACTGGCCTGAATCCTCACCTGAATTTCACCAGGACCGGGTGCCTGTGCTTCGTCAAGATCAACATACTGCAGATTGTCCAATCCTGCAGGTAACTTAATACGTATTCCTTTCATGCTTTACCTCTAAATAGTTTTGTTCGTGTTTTCTGATTGATGAATTGATGCCTTCCTGCCCGGATGGAAGTGCCTGAAGATGAAACAGCTTATAGAGAGTGATTAGATAACTGTACCCTGCATTTTGCAAGTTGACCTTTTAAGGAGTTATGGTCAGAACAACATTTTGCAAACTGAGCCAGGCTGACAAGCTTGCACAGTTTACAAAAAATATTTGAGGACTTTGGGGAAAGAAAAATATTTAACGGGAAGTATTATGACAAGACTTAAGCCCGTATAAGCGGAATACGGGCTATATCATAGTTCAGTCAGCTACTCAGCATCGGACTCGTAAGAAGATGCTGCCTGGAAAACGGTGCCGTCTGCCAGAATCACGATTTTGGCATTGGCGAGTTTTTCACCACTTCTGGCTAAATAACCGTCAGCCGTAATCTGATCGCCCATTTTCAGCGTATCGCGGGTCCAGCCATAGCGAACCAGAGTATTTGGACTGCCCAGTTCGAAAGTCCAGCTTTCTGAACTACCATCATCCTGCATCACATCAATGACAAAAAAGGCATGTGGATTAACCCATCGGATACCGCTAACTGTTCCAACCAGAGCCGTTGATTTATCAGGATCATATTGCCCGATAAAGGAGTGGTGCGAGAAAGCCTGTACAGAGATGCCAAGCAAAGAAGTCACTGTTAAAACTATCAAAGCTATTTTTTTAATTTTCATATTGAACTCCGTCGTGTATTTATGTTTCTAATAATCATGCAGATAAGTTTAGGGTCTTCCCTGCCAGATCGGCTGCTCCCAATGTGAAGGATCTGTATTGCCTTCGGCGCATATAAACTCGAGTATCTCTTCACCAAGCACTAATCCGAATTCCCGGATATTGGTATAGCTGTCGGTCAATGCCTCAGGATCATCCACGGTTATTTCTACCCGCATAGTGCCCAGTTCAGGTCGTGTATAGCGTTCAGTTACGACCATATTGGCCGTGTGTATGCCAAAGCCCGGCGTATACTCATTAAAGCCATCAGTAACCACTACCAGAGTATCCCCTTCCCAATGACCAACGGATCGACCCTGCCAGCTGGGGTTCCAGAATTCAGGTGGTTCCCTGCCGTCCAGAAAAATCTGTCGCCAGCCTGGTGTCACGAATTCCATAATTTGAATAATAATATTCGGCGTTTGTACTATCTGCCATGGGTAGCCCATGGTCGATAGGACTGCACTCTGTGGCAAACAATAGGCGCCTGCATTCTGAAAATTCAGGGCTCGCAACTCTTCATCCATTTCTGCTGCCCAGGGCTGATAGGGAGGGCGGATAACTGGCACATCTGGCGTCTGACGCACCACCCAGTGTCCTGAAAAGTCCACCTGTCCGTTAAAAAGCCTTGGTGCTGGCCCATTAAGTTCACCAGTGCGTCTCATCATATCGGCGGCGAGCATACCGGGATCATCACCGATAGTGCCTAAATTAATACTCCATTCAATATTGAGATCATGTTGCAGCGTCTGTCCATCAGTGATGCTGATGCCCTCTTCCGTGTAAGACTGATACATGGCGGTGCGAAACAGAAAACTCAGATCGTAGGAGCCGGCCGGAAGCCCGTTGATCTGATAGTTCCCCTGCAGGGTGGTCTGCCCTCTGTATTCCTGCCCCGTGTCAGTATTAATTAACAGGACATCCTGATTCAAACCGGTAATGTTGGCCCCGTTCGGGTCAATTAAACTACCTTCAATAGCGCCTTGTGCAAAAACTGCCTGGCTGAAGGCCACACTACAATACAGGAGAGAAAGCATAAAAAAGCCATAGAATAATCGTATCAGTCTCATTATTGTTCCTCAGGTTGAGCGATAAACTTACTTGGTTTTGCCAGGTTTTGAGTTAAACAGACTATACGTTATTTCTTTAAGATTGATAAAGGTACTAATTGGAAAATTTTTATTGAATTTATAGAAACAATAGAAATCCAGGTCATTATTATTGTACAACCGCACAAGTTGGAGAAAACGGCGAGTTCATGGAGAATGCTTATAGATCCAAGAGTTCTCTGCTGAGAACCATGGTTGAAAAGTATTTTCGATCACGAATGATCGATAATTGGGCAGGCTCATCTTCCTCTAACAAACTGATTCGGTAAATTAATTCATAACGGTTATTAATGACCTGCTGGTTAACTGCCACGATGACATCCTGATTTCTCACGCCTGCTCGTTCTGCCGGACCTCCCAATTCAACATCGGTCACCAGAGCACCTTTCGGTGTCTCCAGACCGAGTGAGATTGCACGTGAGGATGGAATATTCTCCACGTTTACTCCAATAGACCTGCGAACGACTAGTCCGTTATTCATTAATTGATTAGAAATGTTCTTAACCACTGTTGCAGGTATGGCAATGGCTATACCTGAAGAATTAACGGTTGACGAGAGCAGACTGGAGTTGATGCCAATAATCTCACCTTGTTCATTAACGACAGGACCACCAGAATTTCCAGGATTGATCAATAAATTGGTCTGAATAAAAACAATATAATCGGCATAATTACCCATAATGGGCAAAGGTCTGTTTACGTAACTGATAATCCCTTGTGTGACGGAACCAGAGAGCAAAAAAGGAGAACCAAATCCCAAGACCCGTTGCCCTGCCTTGATAGCTTTTTCATCGTCGGAAAAAACGCCCGGACTTAAATTTTCAGCATGAATTTTCAGCACAGCTAAGTCCGAGATTGCATCTGAACCAATATAATCTGCAACATATTGAAAGCCATTCTCTAACACGACAAGATAACTTATTCCGCCTTGAACAATATGCTGATTTGTGACGACAAATCCATCAGATGTAAGGATAATTCCAGTGCCATTATGGGTATGCACAGAGCTTTCTGTGTTACTGCCTAGCGACAGACTTGTCTCAAAACTGGCCGGCACAACCGATCCGCTCTGAGAAGGGTGCTCGAAGTTTTTATCAACGATGGCAACAATCGACACTATACTCGGCGCGATATTTTCGACAATTCGCGTATAGTCTGCTACTTGGGCATTGCTCAGATTATTGAAAAAAACAGAACTTGAAAATAAGAAAAAAACGGCTCGACAAATTTTGTTCTGAAATAATACAGCGAATCTATTCATTTACTCACCATTAGCATTTGAATGGCCAATTTAAATTCTATTTCCTGAAGATCCTATTACTTAGTGAATTGAAATTGAGAATTACTTTAGAGATCCAGTATAACTCTATGCCTTACTATCATATAAAAGCAATATATTTACAAAACAGAATGATACTGATATCAATATGATATTTTAATGATGCTACTTGCCGGCATATAAAATAGTCTTAATTTTAAGTCGGGGTTTTTAGCTCTTTTTCAGGGGAATCCTCAGCACCACAATCACGCCCTCTTCTTCCAGGAGGTTGTCGGCATAGATATAACCACCGTGATAATCGCTGATCATACGTGCAATATGTAGTCCCATACCCAGATGAGGTTGGCGCTTTTTACTTTCCGGCCGGACTGAAACCATGGAATCAAAGATCCTGTCTTTCATTTCTTCGGCCAGATAAGGTCCTGAATTTGCAACCGAGATAACCGCTTCATTTTCTTCACTCGAACATTTTACGGTGATCGCTTTTCCCTCGTAGGAAAACTCAACGGCATTGGCAATCAGCTTATCCATCAATTGCACAATGTAATCAGCATTGCCCATAATCATTACCGGCGTATCAGATATTTTGGTTTGGAACCTGATATGCGGGTAGATCTGACTGTAGCTTTCCGTACAGGCCGCAATAATTTTACAGAGATCGACGGCTTCCTTGTCATAAGTCTTCAGTATCTGCTCCATACGTGAGGCTTCACTCATATTCGTCAGTATCAGGTTGAGGCGCGCGATGCCTTCTTCGGCTCGTTGAATATAAGTTTCGGCTTCTGTTTCATTGCCGGCCATACGCAGATTTTCCAAAGAAGATCGCACCACCGTTACCGGCGTTCTTAATTCATGTGAGAGCCTGGAAGACATGTTTTCAAGATAGTGTGTGTACTGCGTCAAGCGCTCCAGTATATTGGAAAAACTGCGGCTGAGGTCGCCTATTTCATCGCTGCTGCGGGATGCCCTGATCGTATTATGAATGCGCCCGCTGTCATCAATAATCTGTTCCGCCTGATTACGCAGGGATCGGATACGTGAAGACAGACCGGACGCAAACAAAAACAACACGGTGATGACCAGCAGCATGATGGCAAGCATGGTATCGAACAGGGTTTCCAGAGCCTGATTCCGGAAAGTCCTGATACCATTCATATTCTGATCGACCAACACGGCACCTAAGACCTGATTATTTGCCATGATGGGGAAGGCAGCTTCAAGAATTCGAGTCTCACCATCTTCCAGGGTACGGAAATTTGTATTCGGCACACCGCTTAAAGCCGAAATAACATGCTCACCTTCCAGTGTGCCGTCCTGATACAGCTCATCCACAAAATTCGAAATAGGTTTGCTGAGCACCTGATAATAAAGCGGCCTTAACAATGAAGTCTTGATAAAGCCCCCAACACCTTCTGCTGTCTCATCAATTGCATCTTCCAGCATCAGACCACTGGCACTCTGGATATCACCATCGCTAAGCAATATACGCTGACTGCGATCCACCACCTGGACCCTGGAATTACTTAAGCCCATGCCGGCAACGATTCGGTCAATTTCCGGGGTAGGACGCCGCAGAGTTCCCAGTAATTCCTTACTGTTAATCCCCGATGTGGAAACTATTGCCGATACATGTCGGGACTCACTGTCATCAATATCAAAGATAGATAAAGCCAGCTTATCACCCAGCATTTCCAGCGGCAGACGTAATTCAATTTCATAACCTTCCGGTGTCCGGTTCCAGCGTCCGGTTATACGCGGTTCATATTGCAGTGAAGAAAAATCACTGATATCGCTGCCGATCCTGTAAGGGTAAATAAACTCATCGTCATAGGGCGCTATAACATAACTTTCAAAAAGCCCTTCCCTGTTAACCAGTGAAAGTCTCAGGTTATCGCTGCGATCAACCCGCAGGCTTTCCTGGTCCCGCAGCACCACATGCTCGTCAATGACCCGCAGATAGGCATACAAGGAGCGATTATATTCACCCAGCATCAATCGGAAACTGAGTGGATCACCGACATTATTGCGGGTACGAAAGCTGTTCAGGGCATTTGCAGGATTCGGGCTATCACTACCTTCCTCATAATGTTGTTCATATTGCTGATAGTCCCGCCAGTCGAGAATATTGCCATCATCTATTGCCAGCGGATAAAACACCGGATAGACATACAAGTCCCTGCCTTCAGTTGCGCGACTGTAACTACTGTCATTGAAGAGTTCGGGGCGTTCGCTCAGGGCCGCTGACAAAGCCCGGGCCGTGCCCAGAACCGTCTGCTCCTGAGCCCGGCTTAAATATTCTTCCATCTCCAGAATATAGAGATAGCCCAGCCAGGGAATGACCAGCAAAAAGCTGGAAACAAATACCAGTTTGCTTCTTATGCCAAATAAATTTTTTGTAAAGGCGGCCATTGATATATTTTCTTTTGCTTATTCCTTAAGGCCTGAGGTCCAGCGATAACCCATGCCATAAACCGTATCTATGCAATCAAAATCCGGATCAGCCTGGATAAACTTTTTACGTATTCTTTTCACATGTGAAGTGATGGTGCTGTTATCAACAAATATTTTTGATTCCTGCATCAGTGCATCTCGGCTTTTTACATGTCCCGGAAATTTCACCAGGGCATGCAACATCCAGAACTCGGTAATCGTCAGGATTATGCTCTGCTCTTTCCAGCTGACCGTGAGCCTGCTTAAATCCATATTCAGGTCACCTCGCTCCACCAGATTATCCGGCTCTGTGGGCTTGTCCTGTAAATCCAGCCGTCTGAACAGTGCCGCAATACGGGCACTCAGGTGAGGCAGACTGATATCCTTGCTTAAATAGTCATCGGCTCCCATACGCAGGCCGCTGACCGTATCGAAATCATTGTCCCGCGCGGTTAAAAAAATTATCGGCAGGGTTTCCGACATGGAACGCAAGGTCTGGCACAGTTTGAATCCGCCATCTATCTCTTCTTCCAGTCCAATATCGATGACGGCAAGATCCGGTAAACGTACTTCGAAAGCCGCCATGGCTTTTTTACGATTCGGATAGGAAAAAACCTCATAACCCTGTTTGCGTAACACATCCGTATAATTTTCCCGCAGCGCTGCTTCGTCTTCCACAATAGCAATTCTTCGGCTCATATCATTCCTGCACAACTAATTGATTTGCCTGAACTATACCCGAAACTATTTACTAAAGGCAGCAACCCTGAACATCGAACTTCAATTGCCATAATCTTGCCATATTTGATCAGCGAAGCGCCCCTTTTCTCTCCTTAAAAAGTACTAGACTGCCCGTTAAATGCACAGTCAGGAAATACAGTTCATCACCAAATTAATAGGAGAACCCTGATGACACATAAAAACGTACTGTTACCTTTAATACTGGCATCCTTATTCTTTACTGCGATAAACACGGCGCTTGCTGGTCCCGCAGAGGAAATGGCAGCACTCGAGCTTAAAGCTGATCGAAGTGAAGCTGTCGGCTTTTTCGGTGGCGCTATTCTGGGCGGCCTGGTCGCAGGACCTCCTGGCGCAGTAATTGCTGCAACTATCGGTCTCATTTCAACCAGCAGCAAAAATGAGCATGAGCAGAAAAACCTGCTGGCGTCCCAGTATAGAGATTCTCAACGCGAAGTCATTGCTTTGCAGAATCAACAGCGGGAATTACAGCAAACAGCTGCACAGGAAATTGAGCGCGCCAATCTGCAACGTGTCAGCCTGAGCAATCAGATGGCAGATATGCAAAATCAACTGGCTTGTTGCAAAGATACAGCCCTGTCTTTGCATTTCACCACCAATTCAACAGCAATCGAGCAACATTACAAATCGGCACTGGAAGAGCTGGCCCGGATTGCCGTTGACCTGGATAGCCCGCTGCTTATTGTTAATGGTTTTGCTGATAGTCGTGGTGCCAGTAATGCTAATCAAAGACTGTCCGAACAACGTGTAGATGCCGTGGTACAGGTCTTACTGGACCAGGGTGTAAATGCAGACAATATTCAAAGCGCCGCCTTCGGTGAAACACGTACGCTCAGTCAAAGTAACAATCCGGAAGTATTTTTCTTTGACCGTCGCGTTACAGTTGAACTGCGCGCCAGAAATAATGAACTGTTTACCTTAAGTGAATAGTTGTTTCGCAAACCCAAACAGGCAAGAGCTGAACTGGAGATAACGATGAATATACCCGAGCTTATAAGTGGTGACCGTACTTATTCTTCCAGTTCCTTGCGTGTCTGGCTGCTGCTGAATGAATTTGAAGTGCCCTTTAACGAACGTGTCATCAAACTCTTCCAGAGTGACACTGTAGAAAAAATTGCCATGTACTCACCAAGTCTCCAGTTACCGGTACTTATTCATGATGATATTAAGGTCTGGGATTCTTTGTCGATATGTGAGTACATCAATGAAACCTTCCTGGAGGGCAGAGCCTGGCCTCAACATAGCAAAAAGAAAGCCACGGCACGCTCCATAGCCAATGAACTGCATGCCGATTTTCAAGAGTTTAAAAAGGACTGGCCCATGAATTGCCGCCTGCGGACTCGCATGAAAGCTTCCGAGCATATAGAAAGGGAAATCGCCAGACTGGATGCCATCATGTATTGCTGTCGTACCAGTTACGGCGATGGTGGCGACTATCTGTTCGGTCAGTTTTCAGTTGCAGACTGCATGTTGGCTCCCATGGCAGTTGCACTAAAAGCCTATGGCGCAGAATTAAGTGAACAAAGCAGAGTGTACATTCAGTATCTGTTAAGCAACCCGAACTTAGAATGGTGGCTCGAACAGGCGGAGAATGAACAACAGATAATTTCCTGGGAAAGAAGAGCCTGACAAATTAAGTTTCATCCTTGAGAGCGATGCTTGAGCCGGACTAAAAATCCGGCTTTTTTTTGCCCTGTTTTTTGTTATTTTTTCAGCATTCGTTAGTGCTTCAGTTTGAAGCTGCTCTGCTTATGCTCAGTCATGATGCCGGGCTATTCAGTCGGCGACCGCCTGACGACAGGGACGTCGTCAGCCGAGCCTGTACAGGGATGTACGCTTTTGGCGTGTCGAAGATAGGATAACTCGGCATCATGACTGTCCATCTAAGGATTGTGAAAAATTAAGAAAATTGCCAGCAGCTTCTTCAGAAAATGATGGCTAAGTGCCATCCATATAAACCCATTCAAATAAAACACTTTTCTTATGTCCGCAAATTGCTTCTATTAGTAAGCAAGCTTATAATATGCAAACTATGAAAAACGAACTTTCTGAAACCTTTGGCTTCACCTTAAATGATGTTGCACGTTTACTGCGCTGGGAATTTGACCGTCAGGCCCAACATCTTGGGCTGACCAGAGCACAGTGGTCAGTTCTGGCACACCTGAAACGCTATGAAGGCGTACAACAAAAAGAGCTGGCCCGTTTTATGGATATCAAACCCATCACCCTGGCCAGGCACCTCGATAATTTAGAACGCCAGGAATGGGTCGAGCGTCGTGATGACCCGGATGATCGCCGGGCAAAAAGAGTCTTTCTCAGCACCAAAGCCAAGCCCATGATCAACTCGCTGACCAGGATCGGTAAGAAAATACGCGCTCATGCCTTGCGTGGACTCAGCGTTGACGAACAAGACCAGCTCATGAAAATGCTCAGAAAAATCAGGGAAAATCTTAATGAACATGAGAACCACTAAGGGAGCATGCAGCAAGTGAACTTTTTCAACTTACTAAAAAAATTCACCCTCCTTCTGCTTGGGCCTGTCATTATTGCCGGCATCAGCGCCTGGATATACCTGAATGGTGGCCGTATTGTATCTACAGATAATGCCTACCTGAAAGCCAGCATCAGCACCGTCAGCAGCGAAATTTCCGGGAAGGTAACTGAAGTCAAGGTTGAGGACAATCAATCTGTTAGCAAGGGAGAAGTGCTATTCCGCCTGGCTGAATACCCCTACATTATAGAAAAAGCCCGAGCCGAAGCCGAACTGGCAAATATTTACCGGGATATTGAAAGTCAGAAAGTTGAATATCAGACCAAGCAGATTGAAATTGCCCGGGCAAAAATAGAAATGGATTTTTATCAGAAGGAACTCGAAAGAATGACGCAACTGCTTAATACAAATTCGATTTCCACCGTGCAATATGATCAGGCCCAGTTTGCTTGGCAAAGAAGTAAAAATGACCTGGATAAAATCAATCAGGAATTACTGGTTGCTGCAGCGAAGCTTATCGACCCTGAGCTGCCAACCACAGAACATCCTCTATACAGACAAGCTCAGGCAACACTGGATAAAGTTGAACTGGACTTAAGTTACACTGAAATAACGGCTCCTGTTGACGGGGTTGCGGTAAATGTTTCGCCGCACGTAGGTGAAAATATTATTATGGGCTCCACTCTTGCCAATCTGGTCGATAACGAGCATCTGTGGATCGAAGCCAATTATAAGGAAACCGATTTAACTTACGTTGAAATTGGCCAGCCTGTAGAAATCACAATTGACACCTATCCAGACCAGACATGGCGAGGAAGAGTTGCCAGTATCACTCCCGCAACAGGTTCCGAATTTTCCTTACTGCCGGCACAAAACAGTTCCGGCAACTGGGTTAAAGTCGTGCAACGTATTACGGTCAATATCGAGTTCGAGGATTTAAGTTCTTCACCCTTACTGTCATCCGGGATGAGTGCTGAAGTCAAAATTGAAACCGATCATAGCCGCAGTCTGCCCTGGATAAGTGCCGACTGAAGCATAGAAAATGGCCACCCAACATTCAATGGATGTCCCCTTCCGCCCGCTGATCACTATTTCTATCATGCTGGCAACCATTATGCAGGTGCTGGATACCACTATTGCCAATGTCGCCCTGCCCCATATGCAAGGTAGTTTATCCGCCACCCAGGATCAGATTTCCTGGGTGCTTACTTCCTATATTCTAGCCTCGGCTCTGCTTACCTTACCCGTCGGCTGGCTCAGTGGCCGCTACGGACGCAAAAAAGTTCTGGTTATTTCCATCATTGGCTTCGTCGTCGCATCCATCTTATGCGGAATGGCAAGTTCTATATCTCAAATGGTGGTATTCCGAATCATTCAGGGCTGCAGCGGTGCCGCCATGATTCCACTTTCACAATCGACCCTGTTAGATATCAATCCTAAAGAAAAACATGGCTCTGCCATGGCGCTATGGGGCATGGGAATTATGATAGGACCAATTCTTGGTCCTACGCTTGGTGGTTATCTGACAGAGTTCTATAACTGGCGCTGGGTGTTTTTGATCAACATTCCTATTGGTCTGCTGGCATTAATCGGGGTAATTGCTTTTATGCCGGACTCAGAAAGACAGCATAGACCATTTGATGGCTTTGGCTTTATCACCTTGAGCGTCATGATTGCCTGTATCCAACTTATTCTCGATCGCGGTGAACAGGTCGGCTGGTTTGCCTCAAAAGAAATTCTGTTTTATGTCGCCATGATTGGCTCTTCATTATGGATGTACAGCATACATACCTGGCAAACCAAACATCCATTTTTAAGCCCTGAGATATTTCTCGACAGAAACATGTTAACCAGTCTTTTTTTTATATTCTTTGTTGGCATCATCCTGCTTGCCTCCATGGCTCTATTACCTCCTTATATGCAAAACCTGATGGGCTATCCTGTACTGGATGTTGGCCTTCTGATGGCACCGCGCGGGATGGGGGTTATGGTATCCATGATTATAGTTGGTAAATTGACAGACCGGATGGACGCCAGGATTTTAATCTTTTTCGGCATGTCATGTACGATGGCTTCATTGTATGCGATGACCTTTTTTTCTACCTTTGTTCCAGCTTCCACCTTGATCTGGACCGGTGTACTGCAAGGCTTTGGTTTGGGCTTTATTTTCGTTCCCTTAAGCACCGTTGCCTATAGTACATTAGAGCCCCGTCTCCGCGCCGAAGCAGCCAGTCTTTTTAGTCTGGTGAGAAATCTGGGCAGCAGTGTGGGTATTTCTATCGTAATGGTCATGCTGACGAGAAATCTGCAAATCAACCATGCTTATTTAGCTGAATATATTACCGCTACTTCATTGGGCATTTCCTGGCAACAGGTCCCTGCCAGTGTGTTAGCAGATGCTGCCGGTGTTCTGGCCTTGCTGGATGCTGAAATCACCCGCCAGGCACTGACGATTGCCTACATTGATGATTTTAAACTTATGATGTGGGTGGTAATTGCTGCAACGCCACTTGTCCTGCTCTTTAAAAATGCTCCCAAAGCAGCTCAGCCAGCAGCAAAAGCCGCCAGCTAAGCTCTCATTTTTTATACAAAATATGTTAATTAACATTTCGGGCAACTTGCTCATTAGTCTGCCCTTTCAGCCTGTTCATTAGCCTTTATATTTGAACCATTTATAGATTTCTTTCCAGCTAGCTTGTTTGCCTGTCATCAGTATTGTGAAACGATAAATCTTTCCGCACAGTAAAATGACCAGATACAGGGTAAGCACATTTACCAAAACTGCCACGCCAAATTGCCAGATGGGAACATCGATCAGCAGCATACGTGCGGGCATCACCAGGATGGCGGCAAAGGGCAACATGGAACCTACCAGACCCAGCGTACTGGCAGGATTGTTGACCACCGCAAAGGCCAGCAGGAAAGGAACAATAATCAGCATCATAACCGGGAACATCGCGGATTGAGCATCCTGTGGATTATCAAACATGGCGCCGAAGGCTGAAAAAATACTCAGAAAGGTAAGCACCCCAATAAGGTAGTTCAACAGAAAATATAAAAAGGTAGAAAATTCCAACTGGATACTCAGATCACTCAAGCTGACTAACAGGGGCAAAGATCCTGTAGCCACCAACACAACAGGTATCAACCAGATCAGCATCTGGCAGAAACCTGCAATCGCGCTGCCGATAATTTTACCAGCCATTAATTCAGAGGCGCTGACTGAAGACAGCACAACTTCAACCACCCGGCTGACCTTTTCTTCATTAACAGAGCCCATAACCGGCGCGGCAATAACCAACAAACTGAAATACAGCAAAAAAGTGAAGAATATTGCTACAGCCTGCTGCGCTCCGGCACCCCCTACCTGGTTTCCTGATCCGGTGACTCTGATGCTCTGTACATCAACATCAAGCCTGACAAAATCAATGATGTCACTATTCAGATTACGTTCGTCTACATAGGCATCAAGGACAACATTATTAACAACAAACCTGATGCGATTTAATAAATTCTGATTACCGGCATTATTGGAATAGAACAAAACCTGTTTATCCTGCAAGGCGGAGCCCGGCACAAAGAGAACAGCACTGATCTCTCCGCTTAAAATAGTCTCGCGCTGATTCTCGATAAAAAGTTCAAGAGCTGCTGCGGTGCTCACTTCATACTGAAGATCCAGTTGCTCAGTTGCCATGTCTTCCTGATTCTCAAAATCCGCGATTCCCGAAGCACTGGCTGTTCTGTCTGAAAGCTCAAACTGTGCCTGCAGCATATCCAGAGTATTCTGATTATCCGAAAAAATATATAGCCTGCCATTATCACCACCGCTAAGACTGAAAAATAAAAATTGCATAGCGACCACCACCAGCAGGAAAAGTGGCAGTGCCAGCGTAGTGAAAATAAAACGTTTGCTGAATATTTGCTGTCTGACTTCGCGCTTGACAATAGCTCTGGTACGAAAATTAAATAACTGCATCTGCACCTGCGACTTTTAAAAATATTTCCTGTAAGGAAATTTCATGCGCATCAAATTTCTTAATGACTACATTATTATCCAGCAATAGTTTAAGTACCTTTTGAATATCTGCATTATTTTTAACGCTGATACCAGTGGCATTGCCATAATTATTAATCGCTTCAACCATTGAATCAGAACGTAAAAAGTCTATGTCGCCTTCGTAAACAAGGCTGATATTTTTTTGCGCATATTGCTGCTTAATTTCCTGTAGAGAACCGTTGAGTTTGAGTTCTCCCTCATGCACCAAAGCAATCTGGTCACACATGCGATCAGCAAAATCCATTAGATGAGTGGAGAATATAATCATCTTCCCCTGTTGCTTTAGTTCGAGAATAATTTCCTTTAGCAAATCGGTATTAACCGGATCCAGTCCGCTGAAGGGCTCATCCAGAATGATAAACTGAGGGTCAGAAAGAATGGCGGCTATAAACTGAATTTTCTGCTGGTTGCCCTTGGATAAATCTTCAATTTTTGCATCCTTGCGATCCAGCAGTTGGAACCTGTCCAGATATTGTAAAGCCCTTGCTTTTATACTCAGCGGCTTGATGCCTTTTATTTCCACAAAAAAATTCAATACATCCATGACTTTCATTTTCTTATACAGGCCACGTTCTTCCGGCAAATAGGAAGTATGTTGCCTGAATTCATGATCAACCGGCATGCCATTCCATAGTACTGCTCCGCTATCCGGGCCGATGATATTCATCATCATACGAATTATGGTGGTTTTACCGGCCCCATTTCTGCCAATCAAACCAAATACGGCGCCTTCGGGAATAGTGAAAGACACATCTTTTACAGCGTGTAGCTCCCCAAATTTTTTATTGAGCCGGTAAACTTCAAGTTCATTCATAGCGTCAGAGCACTTTATAGTTCAGGTTTCTGCGTAATATTTCAAAAGGCAATTATTGAAACCCAAACGGCCAGGATAATCACATAGGGAGCCAGTACGATCAGTGTCGCTTTGGGCATAGTACATTGCATAAAACTTTTATAACCCAGGATGGTCAGGACAAGAACCCAGAATGTCATCAGATCCAGAATATTGAGTAAGGCAGCGTAATCGCCTTCACTACTGAACAACAGATAATTCAGATTCAGCGGACTCATGGCGCTTAACTCCACCAGGCCACCTGAACTGAGAATAAGTACCCAGGCTGCCAGCGCTGTGAAAACAGAAGGTACTGAGCACCAGGCAATCAGTGAATACCACTGTTTAAATGTGACATCGTTTTCGCTGAACTTGGATATCAGGTACAGATAAGTTGCATTAATCGCAAAGACTACAAGCAGGGCAACAAAAACACCCACTGAAGATGCAACTGCCAGTAAGGTCTTATTTTCAACTGTGCTGGCTAAAGTTGCCCGCAGATCACTTTCAGAAACACCTGGTCGCAGACTTTGTTCTACCAGTTGATCGAGCAGGAATTCCGAATCAACCACGCTGTAGAAACCAAATTGCACAGAAGCCGCCACCAAGGCAATCACCAGCCATGGCAACAGCCAGCCTGGTTTTTCCTTCAGCCTTGTGAAGACCTGGTTGGGAGCAGCAATAATATCGATAAAATTGTTGAGCATATTCCCCATCCTTTCCTTGTTTTAAGTTATTCGGCTGTGATTTTTCTTATCAGTCACAACAGCAGCTAGTGCTGACTCAATTATTCATAACGAAGCGCATCAATGGGATCAAGGTTAGCTGCTTTCGCCGCAGGCATCAAACCAAAAACAACACCGATCAGGGCAGAAAAACTTACCGCAAGCAGGACCACCCAAAGCGGCACAACAGCATCGAGGATGCCTATATAAAACACCGCGATTGCACCAAAACCATAGCCGATCATCAAACCGATAAGCCCTCCCAGCATACACTGAAAGACAGCCTCGAATAAAAATTGTAAAAGTATCTGCTTACGTGTGGCACCGATGGCCTTGCATATGCCTATCTCTTTGGTCCGCTCCGTGACCGAAACCAGCATGATATTCATAATCCCTATCCCACCCACCAGCAATGAGATGCCTATAATTCCTCCCATACCTATCGTGATCACAGTCAGTATGGAGTTAATAGAATCGGCGAGTTGTTCGGAAGTCTGGACCAAAAAATCATCATCCTCCTCTAGGCCCAGGTTATGCGCATTTCGCAACAAAAAAGTAATACGTTCAACCGTGGCATCCAGCATATTTACATCATCAATATTCAACTGGATTTGAATATCAGGCACCACCTGATTACCCATAAGACTTTGCATGGTACTAAAGGGAATGACGACATTATTATCCTGGCTGTTACCAAAGATCTGTCCCCTGATTTCTATTAAGCCAATAACTCTTAACCATTCCGACCCAATTTTAATAAACTCCCCGATGGGATCTTCCGGCATAGCCAGATTCACCCTGACATCCTCCCCAATAACTGCTACACGTCGCCGGGTTTGATTGTCGCTGTCCGAAATGAAACGTCCATGGCTGGTATAAAACTGAGCAACTTTTTGGAAGCTATAGGTCGAACCAATTACTGGCGAAACTGTTGTTTCTCCCTGATATTGCAATTCATTGATTCCGGCGCCGGTGAGGATTGGCGTAATGGATGTAATGCCATCAAGCTGTTGCGCGATTAAGTCATAGTCATCAGGTGTCAGACGATTAATGACCCCCTGCAAGCGATTTGCCTGAGTGTTAAATGACTGAATGACAATGCCATTAGCGCCCAGGCCGGAAAGCTGATCCTCAACAAAAGCGCTCACTCCCTGAATAATAGAGACCATGGCAATTACCGCGGCCACACCGATCGTAATACTGATGGTTGTTAAAATGGATCGAAAACCGTGCGCCCTGATTGAGGCAAAAGCCGAACGCGCACTTTCGATAATGATAAACATCAGGCAGCCCTTTCCTGCTTTATATCAGAGGCTACCCGTCCATCTTCAAGACGAATCACGCGTTGACAGTGTTGTGCTATTTCCGGCTCATGCGTCACGATAATGATGGTCTGATTTCTGGCATGAAGCTCGTCAAACAACAGCATAATCTCAGCAGTGGTTTTGGAATCCAGATTACCGGTCGGCTCATCCGCCAGCAAAATTGAAGGATTGGTTACCAGGGCTCTGGCGATGGCTACACGTTGACGCTGCCCACCCGACAACTGGTTAGGGATGTGCTCCATACGATCAGCCAGACCCACTTGTTGTAAGGCTTCTTTTGCCCTTATCCTGCGTTTATCGAGAGGCACGCCACTATAGATCAAGGGTTGCATCACATTTCCCAGGGCACTGACGCGCGGCAACAAATTGAAACTTTGAAAAATAAAGCCAATTTCCTTATTCCTGATTTCTGCCAACTCATCAGCTTTAAGGCTGCTAACAGCTTTATTATTGAGCAGATATTGACCGCTGCTGGGCCTGTCGAGGCAGCCAAGAATATTCAGCATAGTGGATTTACCGGAACCGGAAGAGCCAATAAAGGCGACATATTCATTTTTGTTTATGGACAAATTAATCTTATCGAGGGCCTTGATTTGTTCCTGCCCCATCACATAATGTTTACTGAGCTTTTCGAGTTTTATAATTTCCATCAGGGCTAGCCTTCGGCTATTGAGACGGCATCACCATCATTCAGATTACGCAGAATCCGGTCGGGATTGACGATAATCTGATCGCCCGCATTCAAGCCTTCAGTAATTTCCTGGTATTCGTCATCCGCAATACCGACACTCACTTCAACCTTTCGGGCAACGCCTTCCTGGTATTTGAATACGCTATAGTTTGACTGATCCAGGCTTAAATTCTCCTCCAGCGTAATAGCCTGAATCGGCACTGCCAGCCGGGCTGCATCATCGGTACTGGTAAAAATTTCGGCACGTGTTGACATGCCCGGCCGCAAGACAACACCATTAGTGTCGGTAAATTTCAGTTTCACGATAAAACTCAGCGACTGATTTCCCGTTGTCTGACGAGGTCGCGCAGACACCGCGATAAAATCTACAACTGCTCGCATCGGCTGGTCAGGATAAGCGATGGCTACGATTTCTGCCTCCTGACCTACTGCTATATTGGCGATATCTGCTTCATCGACATTTAATTCCGTCATCATGCTGTCTGGATTGGCAATGGTCATCAGGCTGGAACCAGCAATATTGGTGGTACTGGAAATTGCCGTTTCACCGACTTCTATATCCAGTGTTGTGACCAGGCCATCTATAGGCGAATAAACACGTGTTTTGCTTAACATGTCTTCTGCTTCTGCCAGTAAAGCTGCCGACTGGCGCAGCGACTCATCTTTGGAACGTAGATCCACTTCTGCTAAAGCCAGCTGATTGCTGATATTTTCGAAACTTTCTGCATCCAAAACACCCTGATTAAAAAGGTTCTGTTGTCTTTCCCACTGCTGTTGTAACCGTTCAAGCCGCAGATTCTGGCTCTCAATAGCAATTTCCTGCACTCGCACTGCGGCTTCGCGTTGCTCCACGGTTTTAGCAATCTGTTCATCATCAATCTGCAGCAGTAATTGTCCACGACTTACCATATCTGCTTCTTTTACATACACAGCTGTGACCCTGCCAATCACTTCAGTTGTAAGATTAACTTCTTCATCATGTGTGAGCGTACCGGAGGCCAGAATGGAAGATCGGATGACGCGGCTTTCGACAGCCTCAACAACAACTTCAGGGGATCGCTGTAACAAGAAATTACTTCTGGAAAGCGTGAGTACAACAACGACAATGACTATCCCGGATATGATGAGTAGCTTTTTCATTTCCCCTTCCTTTTGGTGCTGATTTCTGGTTACCTTGATGCTTCGATTTTAATCGCTATTTTCTTATGCTAACTAAACCGGGGCTGCTGCAATCTGTATGCCAAGCCCTAAGCAACTGTTTTATATGTGTTATTGATACTTAATTCAGCTCTTTCAGAAAAAATTTCCTCAATATAGACCAAAAATTGGCTATTAGCACCCTTGCGAAAACGACAAACCTATAGGAAATAGACTGTTTCCCGGTGTTAATAACCCAGGACATTAACAGAATTGGAATGAGCAGATAATTTAGCGGGAAAACAGCGAGGCTTCCATGCCCCGCTAGTCTGTATTTTTATTGCACTGTGCTCAGTGCAAGCGATGATCGTAGTTGTTAACGCAAGGCCGCCAGAGCAAGCCTTTGCTCCCTGTTTGGATCATTTTGCGCCGTGACTTCATCACCAAAGATCATGGTTGGGTAGTTTTCTGTGGTGAAACTTGGCCAATGCGGCATATCACTATGGTCCGGATTACCGGTTCTGGCAAATGCAGCCCAGGCTGCACTCATGACATGAGCCAGCTCATAACGAGACTGGTCTGCCCCGGTCATCGAAGCCGCAACATCCACATTATTAAAAATAAAAGGTATTTCCAGCGTGTGATAAGCACCCATGCGATTATCATGTACTGGTGAATACCAGTTAAACAAGTAAAGGTAGCTAGGTGCTGTACCCTGCTCGAATTTCATTCGACTGATTTCCTGGGCATTCCAGCGTCGTGTGTTGTCAGACTCGGCAATCAACCAGAGCATGCGATTTCGTTTATCGGGGAACTTGCCTTGATAAAGTGATATGAGATCTCTGGCCTGTTGCTGGTTATTGCCTGTAATACGGGTGCTGAATAAATCCAGCATATCCGCATCCGACAAGTCATAGGCGGGTGGCCCCACCCAGCCATTTTCAGTTTCTACAGAACCCGCCATAAAGGGGACGTCTGCTGAATAAGAAGGTGCCGAAGGATCCCAGGGGTGTCTTGGTATGAAATTGCCATCAATCACAGGACCGCTGGCGAAACCGCGAATAGCCGGATCACTGTAGAAAGCATCCTGTATTTGTTGTGGACTTAATTGTTGCAAACGATCGAGCTGATTACTGTTGATACCCAGTTTGTTCAGATATCGCTCAGTAGCTTCAGTGGCTACATCGGCAGGAACGCCTCTCATTGTAGAACCGCTTTGAGCAATGCCCCGGTGAAAAAGTCCTGCTGCAGATGGCACAGCCATTAAGGAAGACGTTTTTCCGCCACCACCGGACTGACCAAAAATGGTGACACGATCAGGATCACCGCCAAATTCTTCAATGTTGTCCTGCACCCATTGCAGAGCTGCTACCAGATCCTGAGTGCCCACATTAGTCGATTGCGCCCATTTCTCACCGCCAATATCTGCCAGATGCATGTAGCCAAAAATATTCAGTCTGTGAGTGACTGATACAACGACCACATCTTCCTTCTTGGCCAACAAAGTACCGTCATACATCAGATAATTACCTGAACCTGCACTATGTCCACCACCGTGCATCCAGACCATGACTGGCCGGGACCGGTTATCCGCAGCCGGTGTAAATACATTCAGGCTAAGACAATCTTCACTTTCGGTTTCGAGTCGATTCATAGCCAGGACCACCGGCGCAGGCTCACCAGCTCCGGGTGCCTGATAACATCGGTTGCCAATCTGATAGGCATCTCTGATGCCAGACCATGAAGCGGGAGCCTGTGGAGCCATAAAGCGATTGGCGCCAGCCGTCGAAGCACCATAAGGAACACCCCAGAATTGCTCTACTCCCTCGCGTACCAAGCCTCTGACACGACCAAAGCGGGTAGCTACTGTAGACCCAACGGTTGCCAGGCGCATATCCTGAGCCAAAGCAAAAGGTGCCTGCGTACCTAAATATAAACCCGCGGCACCGATGCTTGTGGAACCAAGAAAAGAACGTCTGTTTATCAGCTTTTTATTATTTTTATGTGTCAACGTCATACCCCTTTTACAAAATGTTATATAAGCCCGAGAGTACACTAATAAATCCGAATTAGGCAACCATGCTTTAGCATTGAGAGGCAGATATAGAAAAGCACCAGCTTCATATATTTCGCTTTGACTAAAGCAAGCTTAAATTCTCCACTGATTTGTTAAATGTCAAACTTTTTGCCATGGGTATGGAGTTTTATCAGGTCTAAATTGTTATCATGTGGCCATTATTAGCCAATGGCCGTCTTACTCCCTTTGATAAGCAAGTGATAAGCAAGGCCCTCTTTTGTCTGTATCTGGCTAAATCAGCTGAGACGGAGAAAAAACTATGCCTCAATTCATAAAATGTGCTGCTGCCATTTTGCTTTTGACAGCAGGAATTTTTAGACCTGTCTACGCACACCATTCAACAGCCATGTTTGATGCAGATAACCCTATCGAACTGGCAGGAACAATCAAGGAATGGCAATACAGTAATCCACATACTTTTATTATCCTGATCGTCAGCGATGAAAATGGTGATGACACAGAATGGACACTCGAAGGCCGCAGCCCGAGTGCTATTTACCGCCTTGGATGGACTCCCAACAGTCTGCAGCCCGGTGACAGGATCATGTTAAGTGTTAACCCCCTGCACAGCGGGGCTCCGGGTGGTAATTACAGCAATATCCGCTGGCATGACGGCACTCCGATTGACCCCACCCTGGCCAGGCCTGAACAGAACTAAGGAAATCAACATGATCGATCAGTTTAGACACCGGGCCTGTGGGCTGGATAGCAACTATGAGGCTAAACCCAGAACTCACCATAGCAAAGCACGTCATGCGTTTATCTTTGCGACATTGCTCACAGGGCTTTCTGCCTGCACAGCGCAGCAAGATTCGATGCCAACAGAGTCAGATGTCCCTTCTAATAATCTGAACCTGGCTTATCCGGATTGGCATGGACAATGGAATCGGGCAGCCGGGAGTTTAAACTGGCCATCAGAAGGCTATGAACAGGCCGGCCCTCCACCCTTGACCGATGAATATATGGCGATATGGCAAGGATACACTGCCTTGCAGGAAGCCGGCATTCCTGCCGGTGATCCTCCGTCAACCTGTCTGCCACAGGGCATGCCCCGCATCATGAAAATGACTTATCCGATGGAGATTATCGTTACACCCGAAATCACGTACATCCATGCTGAATGGAACAGTCAGTTCCGTCGTATTTATACAGATGGCAGAAGCTGGCCCGATTACATACTACCTGCGTTTAATGGTTATTCCATTGGTGAATGGCATGATGAAGACGGTGATGGCATCTTTGATATGCTGAGTGTAGAAACAAGGGCAATAAAAGGACCCCGCTCCTTTGATTCGCGCGCCGTTCCCTTACATAGCAATGACCAGACGCTTGTACTGGAAGAAATACGTCTGCTTGATACCATGACTATGCAGAACACCATCACCACCATTGATGATGCCTTGACTGGACCCTGGACAGTAAATCAGGTCTACGAACGCCAACTCGACAATATTATCTGGGCAGAATATGCCTGTGCAGAAAATAATCGACACCTGAAACTGGGTGATGAATGGTATTTTATTAATGAGGATGGAACTCTATCCCCTACTCGGGTCGGACAACCAGGGCTGGTGCCTGCTAGCGACTAGAACAATCTCTAATAAGCAGGGATTTGGATTAAAGGTAGTACCTGCTAAAGCCCAAATTTTAAAATTACGGGAGTTATAAACAGAATATGAAAACGCAAATCGTCATTATTGGTTCCGGCCCTTCAGGCCTCTTATTAGGTCAGCTGCTGACAAAATCCGGCATCGACAATATTATTCTGGAAAGATCCACCCCGGAGCATGTACTCGGTCGCATCCGCGCAGGTGTTCTGGAGGAAGGTTTTGTTCAGATGATGCGTGAAGCAGGAGTCTCTGAAAGAATGGATCGGGAAGGACTTCCACATGGCGGTTTCCAGATTGCCTTTAACGGAGAAATCAGAAGAGTCGATCTGCATAAGTTCAGTAATGGAAAACAGGTTGTTGTCTACGGGCAGACAGAGGTGACCAAGGATTTAATGGACGCCCGCCTGGAAACCAAGGCTCAATCCATCTATGAAGTCGAGAATGTTGAGATTCATGATGTTAAAAAAGATACGCCTTATGTCACCTATGAAAAGGATGGAGCTCAACACCGGATCGATTGCGATTATGTCGCCGGTTGCGATGGCTTCCATGGTGTTTCACGCCCCACTATTCCTGACAGCATCAGGAAAGAGTATGAAAAAATTTATCCCGTCGGCTGGCTCGGTGTGCTTTCGGACACCCCGCCAATCTCGGAAGAACTGATTTACGGCACCAGTGAAAGAGGCTTCCTGCTTTGCAGCATGCGTTCGCATACCCGCAGTCGCTATTATGTCGATGTCAGTCTCGATGAAAAAGTTGAGGATTGGTCGGATGAGCGCTTCTGGGATGAATTGAAAAGCCGCCTGCCAGAAGAAGTGGTGGGCGACCTGGTAACCGGTCCTTCTATTGAGAAAAGTATCGCGCCTTTAAGAAGTTTTGTCACCGAGCCAATGCAATATGGCCGTCTCTTTCTGGTCGGTGACGCGGCTCATATCGTTCCGCCTACCGGTGCAAAAGGCTTAAACCTTGCAAGCTCCGACGTGAACTATCTGTACCGGATCATGCTTAAGGTTTATAAGGATAATCGTCCTGACGCAATTGACCAGTACTCGGAACTTTGCCTGCGACGTATCTGGAAGGCAGAGCGCTTCTCATGGTGGATGACATCCATGCTGCATCATTTATCAGATAACGATTTTGAGAAAAAAATTCAGGCAAGTGAACTGGATTATTTCACCAGCACCGAAGCTGGCTTAAGAGTCATTTCTGAAAACTATGTCGGCTTACCCTACGAAGAAGTTGAATAAAAAATTGTTTGTTGTTTACCTGTCTTAATGACGTCGGCAGCTTTTTATTTTATTTTTACAATTTTTTAGAGCCTGAGGTCTTTCGGCAGCACTCTCGATAATATTGCTCGTGCTTTATTTTTTTCAGATTGTGTTCAGTCCTGCTGGTGACCTAGCCTTTCGTCGACACGCCAAAATACGTACATCCATGTACAGGCTCGGCTGACGACGTCCCTGTCGTCAGA
>TARA_R110000824_G_scaffold81812_1_pt1 | contig 25742 bp, 29 predicted proteins | sample TARA_R110000824 | Tara Oceans TARA_R110000824 (sample SAMEA4397747) | marine metagenome | biome: Polar Biome; feature: [MES] marine water layer (ENVO:01000295) within the mesopelagic zone...; material: water (ENVO:00002006), including particulate matter (ENVO:01000060) such as......
GATAAGGTTTATTTGCGTGAAATTGCACTATTAATGGAGCAAATGGATGCCTTAAAGGCAGAGTTAGAGGTAAAGGAAAACCTCATAAAAAACTACCAAAAACAGATTGGAGAAAAAAAAGAATGAAAGATATAGATTTTGAAAAAGTATTAATAAGAGTATGTGCAGAGCAACAAACAATGATTGATGAGTTAAGACAAGAGATATTTGACTTAAAGAAAATCAAAAAGGGGAAAGATGAATAAAAGAGAAGATATATTAGCAGAAATAAATATGCTCAAAGTACTTGTCTGGAAACTATGGGAAGAAGCACATGGTGGTATTAAGCAAAAAGATTGGGAATCAATGAAAGACGAAGTAATAAAAAAAATGAGGGAGAAAAAATGAAAAAAGCTAAATTTGTAAAGACAGCAATTATAAGAGTAGAACTTGAATATCCATTTCCAAGTAGATACCCTGATGAGAAAATTAAAGAGTTAATGGAGAATATAGAACTACCTGAGAATTATAAAGAAGATAGCTACGAATTTATTAAAATTATAAATGACTAATAAATAAAATGGAAAGAAAATAAATAAATATCTTGTTATAAATTATTACTGATGTTATATTTTATAATAGATATGGGAGGTTATACAAATGAGTAACGAGACAACAATGACACAAGTTAAAAATATAAACAAAGCAACATGGAGATTATTTAGAGCAAAGGCAATTATGAATGGTTATAATTCAACAAATGAATGTTTATTAAGATTGATAGGTCTATATGCAGAGGATAGGATAGATGATAGTAAAGAATAGTCCTATTGACATAGAAGGTATCTACGAAGATTACATTAATTCTAAACAAGAAGATAATAGACTTGAAAGATATGAAGGTAATGAAAGTTGGTATCATGGTAGTGGTGCAGGTTCTTGCTCAAGAAAGTTATACTTTGAATCAGTTGAACAAGTAGAACCAACAAATCCAATAGATTCAAATACAAAAAGATTATTAAGGCTTGGTAATGTTGTGCATGAAGATATACAGAATTCTCTTACGCACACACACTATAATAAAACACTTAATAATAAAGTACATAATAAAGTACTTAATAATGAAAAAGAAAATAATAATAAAGAAAAAGACATTACGTTTCATGTTGAGGGGGAAATAAGAATACCTGAGTTAAACGTCAGAGGTTTTTATGATGTAGTAGTGGAGGATAATTCAGGAGAACGTAAGGTATATTTATATGATATTAAGACTTGTGGTGGTTGGTCATGGAAGATGAAGTTTGGTAGAAATAAACAATTAAATCCATCAATCCATTACGAGCTACAGCTTGGTACATACGGATATGCGATAAAAGAGAAGTTCGGTCAGTTAGATGGTATGTTTTTGTATTACTACAATAAAGACAATTCACAAATGAGAGCAGTTGAAGTGCCTTTAACTTATGTGTCAAGAGCATATCTTTACTGGAGGAATTTAAATGATGAACATAAGATGGGATTACCTAATTTTAAGGTTGGTGTTTCACCAGTCCAAAGTTGGCAATGTAACTATTGTCAATTTAAAAACCATTGTAATCCATAAAAACAGGGGATAATATGAAAAAAGATAAAAAAGAAAAAACATTAAGAAAAAACTATTTCAATGTATATAAATTTTCTATGGATTTACGTAGACCTGCTTGGCCTCATCAATATTTAGATTTAGAGGTCGTATCTTTTTTTGGTAGCAATGAAGGAGATGTGTGTGATTCTACATTTAATTTATACTTAGATAAGGGCATGGGAAAAGGCGATGATTATGGAGATGGAGAAAAAGTATTATGCGAAGATGTTTCAATAAGTCAATTAGAAAGATTTTATAATTTTTTAGGTTTAGTTTTAAATAAACAAAAGGAGAGAAAATGAGTAACACAAAACAAAACACATTCATGAAACTCTTTAAGACAGATGTAAGTGAGTATGTCAAGAAAAAAGGCAACTTCAATTATCTGTCTTGGGCATATGCAGTTCAAGAGCTTAAAAGAGCTTGTCCAACTGCAAGATGGGGAGTAACGAAGGCAGAGGATGGTTCACCATTCTTTAAAACAACTTGTGGGTATTTTGTAGATGTTTGGGTAGAAGTTGATGGGGTTTCTTTATCACAAATACATCCAGTATTAGATAATAGAAATCAAGCAATAGAAAGTCCAAATGCCTTTCAAATTAACACAAGCTTACAAAGAGCATTGGCTAAGTGTATAGCACTACATGGTTTAGGTTTATATATATTTGCAGGAGAAGATTTACCTGAGCCTGATGCACTTACACCAGCTGAAGAAGACAATCTCTATGATTTTGCAAAACCTTTAGGTAAGAAGTTTGTTGATGACTTAAAGGTTAAGGTATCTAATGTAGAGATAAATACTAATAACTACGAAAACTGCATGAATAAGATAGAAGAAATGTTACACGAAAAACAAGCAGTGAAAGGAGAATAAGATGGCAGACGTAAATGATATGTTTGATAACATAACAAAAGAGCAAAGCATTGTTAGTTCTAAAGCTAATACTGAGAAAAAACAATGGACACCTCTTGCTAAAGGCGAGTATTATGGTCATATAATTGAGGTTAGTACTAAGATACTTGATGTAAAAGGCGGTAAATATAAAGCTAGACTTTATTCATATACTGTTGAGGCATCAGAAGAAAACAAAGATAAGGATTTTGCCTATGATAATGGTATGGGTGAAACGTTAGTAACTAAAGGTCATGATTATGTTGGTAAGAAATTCAGAGGAAATTTATGGAAATTCTTAGAACCAAACAAAGAAGACACTTTTGAATCTAATGCTGATGGTAATGCAAGTTTTTTAAGGTTTTGTGATACTATCGGTAAAGATTGTCCAATAGAAACAAGGAATATAGGTGGGGAAGACGTTGAGGTTAAATTATTGCCTAGCTTATCAGCCGAAGATTTCTTAGGTCAGCCTGTGATTGCTTTTGTTGACAAAGGAAGAGCTTACACAGATAAAAGTGGTAAGCAAAGACAGTACTTTGATTGTAAGTTCTGTAAAAAATGGGATGAGGGTAAAAAGAAAGACATATCTTCAGGAGGCAAAAATGAAATACCATTCTAGGACAAAGATAAGACCTTTTAAAAGTCTTTTGATTGGTGTTTTAAGAAAAATGGGAGTTAAACCAAGTGAATTAGTTAAAATGTTTGGTGTTTCAAGAGCAACGATATATAGACACTTAAAAAAGGGAGATAGATAGATGAGTGTACTTGATTATATTGTTGTTGTTGTGGTTATTAGATTATTTTATGAAATTGTAGCAGAATAATCTAAACTAGGGGGCAGTTATCCCTTAATTAAAATGTGTTCAATGTATGTTCCATTTCCTGCCCCCAAAGATTTTGTAAATATAGATGGGCATATGAGAGTAAAGCAAATGTCAAAAAAAGTAAGCAAATATTATGATTATATGTTTATGGTTAGCTGTCGGACTTATATGCCCAAACAATTAAAAAGGATAAATATATGAATACGGAAGAGCTTATAAATCGCCTAGAAAGGTCTAGTGTTGATTACATACAAGATTACGAGAATATGTTAGACGAAAAAACTTGTGATTATTTTATAAAAAGATGGAAAGATTTTGATAAAGATGGAATTACAGAAAAAGGAAGGCACAACGATTTAAGTGAAGATGGAAAAATAATAACAGAAGCAGATGAGAGTAAAAAATTAAGTAAAGATATTTTTCTTTCTTCTAATAGTAAAGTAGAAGGAGTTTTTAATATGCATGATAATGACAAAGATAAAGAAATGTTTCAAAATCTATCTCATGCTATTAATAAAGCTGTATATATGTATTCTCTTCACGCAGGATTGGAAACAAAACAATTTATGGGTATATCTCAAGGATTTTTTAGTAAGCTTTTTAAAGATGAAAAAAAATTACCTAATATTAACATGAATTTAGCAGTAGAAGGTGTTTGCCTTAGAAAGTATAAAAAAAACAAAGGAGGATATTATTCTCCTCATTACGATGCTCATAGTAATTTATATAGACTTTTAGCAATAATTGTTTACTTAAATGATGTAAAGTTTGGAGGTGAAACTTCTTTCCCAGTTTTAAAAAGAGCTATAAGACCTAAGAAAGGGAATATAGTAGTTTTTCCATCTAATTTTAATTATGTGCATTATGGGAGAATAGCAACATCAGATAAATATGTAGTCGTATCTCATATATTGAGAATACCAGAAAACCAAAATAAGGAGAAAGAATAATGGGAAGAGCGATAGACACAGACAAAGATATTGCCACACTAAAAGCGAAAGTTGAAAAACTAGATAATATAGTACGTGGAGTGTGCATATCTTTAGATAAAGTAGAAGATAAGGTCTACGGTAAAGAAACAAAGAAAGGAAAGTCTAAAAATGAAAAAAAAGAAACCAACAATAAAGGAAATAGTAAAAGTAGTGGAAAATCTAATAAAGGAAAAGCAGATACTACTACACAGACTAGCAAATCTTGAATTTCTAGTTGATTGCTATTTTGAATTTAAAGATGAAAAAGGAGATGTGCAAAAATATGTCAAAGACCGCATTGACAAAATTAATAAAGACAGAGCTAGCAATAGTTCAAGTGACAACGGATAGTAAAAAGTTTCTAAATAAATACGAAGCTTTGATACATGAAGTTGGGCTAGAAGAGAAACGAAATGAAAATAGGAGCTGGGAAAACATGAAACAAGAGCTAGTAAACATAGTGCTAGAAGTTTTAAAGAAAAATAGATGGGGTATCTACTTTCAAAATGAACCAATGCAATCATTACCTATGAAGGATTCATTATCAACTTTATACAAAGTAAATCAAGTTGAACTAGATGAATTTGAAGAGGCTGTGAAAATGCAATTTGACAAAGAATCAGAAAGGAATGAACAATGTCAAGAAAATCAGGCCAAAGACTTACAGACAGACAAAGGATTATCGGATGGTACAAAGACGATATCAAAAGATACAGAGGGATGGTTGGAGAAGAGACCGAATACGGAACAATAGTAACAGAGAGCTTGATAAACAATTTAACAAGCAGAGTCGAAGAGTTAGAAGAAAAAGAAAAAAACGAGCAGTAAAAAGGGGATAAAAAATGGACACATTACCATATGATGCGGAGATTGAAAACTCCGTACTAGGAGCTGTTATCTCTCATAGTGAAGAATATGAAAAGGTAGCATCATTTTTTTTAGACACAGATGTCTTCTATCAGAAGAGAGCAAGATTGCTGTGGATGAGGATTTCAGTTCTAATGAAAGAAAAACAACCTATTGATACTTTATCGATATGTGCTACCTTAACAGACAAGGATGCTAGAGAAGGTTTAACTCCTTATTATGTAACTATATGCACAAAAGATATAGGGGTTAAAGGAAATGCTAGTTTTTATGCAAATAAGATATACGAAAAATATTTATTGCGTAAAGTAATAGTGCAAACAGACAAAGTTAAGAATAAAGCTATTGGAAACCAAACAGATGTTTATGATTCTGTAATCAAAGCACATTCTTTATTTGGAGAGCTGATAAACTTAAAACCTACAAAAGTACAAGATATAGAAGACGTTATATCGGAAACCGTTAAAAGCATAAAAAACAAAACATACAAACTTATAAAAACAGGTTATCCTGGTATTGATAAATTTTCTGGAGGATTGACAAGAGGGGAAATAACAATTATAGGTGGTAGGCCAGGACATGGTAAAACAACGGTGATGATTAACATGCTTGCCAAAGCTATGGAACAAGGCAAAAGAGCAATGTTTTTTAGCAGAGAGCTACCTAATTCTGAATTACTAAAGAAACTACTATGTTTAGAATCAGGGAAACTATCATATGGACAAGTAAGGCAAAATGTTTTTACAGAAGATTCATTAAAGAAAATAAACGAAGCTATAGAAATAGTGAGGAAGAAGTATTCTAAAGATAAGTTTTTAATGTTTGATGATATTAAGGATTTTGCTTTAGCATCTAGTGAAATAAAGAAATTCAAACCTGACATAATATTTGATGACTACATACAACTTATTGCTTGCAAAGGTTATCAAGACACAAGGAGATTACAAATAGAAAAACTTGTTAATGATTACAAGTGGTTGGCAAAAGAAACTGATGCAGTAGTTGTTTTAGCTTCTCAATTAAATAGATTTGTTGAAAGAGCAAACAGCAGAGGGAAATCTCTTGAGCCTCAATTGTCAGACCTAGCAGAGAGTGGTGCAATAGAACAAGTAGCTGAGAATGTATTTTTTAGCTACTATGATTACAAGGTTAAGGGAGAGCAAGGCAAAGGAAAAAATGTGATTACCCTTATAGCATCTAAAGTTAGGTATGGAGAATCAGGATATTGTGATTTAGGTTACGATGGAAATAAATGCAAAATATATAACAGTGAAGAGGAGATATTAAATGAAGAAGAAATCCCGTTTTAAATATATAGGGATAGACCCAGGAAAAGGTGGAGGTATTGCAATGATTAATGAGAAAGGGATTATAAAGGCATATAAATGTCCTGAATCATCAGAAGAAATGGCTTTGTTATTTCAAATATTAATCGGCAATACACCTGCAACTAAAATAAGATTACTCATGGAAAGAGTTTGGGCTAGACCAACAAATGCTGTTAGGGCCGCATTTTCTTATGGAGTTAATTATGGACAATGGCTTGGGATAGCATCGTCTCATGAAGTCCAAATGAATACAGTAATACCAGTAGAGTGGATTAAATGGGTGGGTTGCCCTAAAGCTTTAAAAAGAGACGTGAGAAAGAGGTGGCTTAAAGAAAAAGCTAGAGAATTATATCCAGATATAAATAAACTAACACTGGCAACATCTGATGCTATATTAATAACACATTATGCAAAGGAGGAATATTTTAATGGGTAATAAAAGACAAGCCAATATAAGAAAAAGAAAAAAGATAAAGCTAGAAAAAGAAAAAAGAGATTTGAAAAAAAAAATTATGAAATTAATGGATATTGATATAGGCAAAAAATTACCAATCCCTTATAAAATGAGGATAGCAATGCAATTAAAATTAACCAGATTAATTGAAAGATATAAAACAAAATATGGAGATATAAATGGCAAGATGTAAATTTGTAAAATTAACAAAAGAAAGAGGAAAAATTGCAAATATAGCAATGGTAAAAGGAAGAAAAAAAAGTAACGCAGAAAAGATAAAGAAAGACAAACTAAAAAGACTACGAGAATTTAATTCTTGGTTTAAATAAAAGGGATATAATGGATAATAGATGTTGGAGTTGTGGTAAAAAGGTTATTTGGGGCGGTGATTTTGATTTTGAAGATTATGGAATGGATGGATTAGGGATTGTTAGTAATTATTCATGTTCAAATGACAAATGCGAAGTCTATTACGAAATGTACCAGCCCATTGATTAAATTACAAGACATATTAGATAAATTTAACGATTCTTATATAGAGAAAGGAGGTAGGTGGATGCCACTTACAGATGGATATTGTAAAGGTTTTGATATTGATTTAGAGTTTGGTAAAATGGGTGAAGAATTTACTCAAAAAGTATTTGAAGGAAACTCAAAAGTTGAAGTTAAAACTGAAAGAGATATATGGAAAACTACAGGTAACATTGCAATAGAAATAAGGTGCAATGGGAAACCATCGGGATTGTCAACTACAGAGTCAAGCGTATGGGTGCATTTATTGGCCGAAAATGGTGCCATAAAGGGCGGATTTTTGTTTAAGGTAGATGAACTAAAGGCTAAGATAAAAAAACTGCATAAAAACGGTGATTTAAAAATGGTTATGGGTGGGGATAATAATTTAAGTCAAATGGCTTTATTGCCAATTAAGGAGCTTTTTTAAGGGTAGATAGAATATCTGCCTCTTAATCCACCATCCCTAATGATTGATTCTAGTGCTCTAGTTTTGTATTTATATTGTTTTTCAAGTTTTAATGCTAATTCTCTGTTTTCTTTTGAAAGCCATTTTAAGAATTCATTTCTCTTAGAGTCTTGTCTTCCATCAACATTACTACTTACATTGATAGGATTCATATTTCTTATAACAGCTTTTAAAGCTCTATGGGCTCTTTTTTCTCTTTCAGATTTACTTGATATATTTTCTATATTCTCTAACTCATTGCATATAAAATTAAATGCAGCCCAATATCTTCCGCCTATACTTTCTCTATCTTTTCCAAACATAATAGCTTCTTTTAAATCCCAATAATATGGCTGTCTTGAAGATATAAAGTCTCCATGAGATTTTGTATACTCCATTTGACTTTCCCATTGTCTTGTAAGAGTTTTAATTCTTTTTGAATTTGTTACATAAGGATGTTTTATTTTATTCCAGCCTTTTTCCATTTGACTAGCGAGAACAAATGTTTTCTTTCCAAAGTCAGCCATAGCTTCGTCTAATCCTTTTCCCTCTCCAAAAACTTTAAGAACTTCATCTCCAGCATGTTTTAAATTTCTTAATAATACAGGCTCCATTATAGGAAAAGCTCCAACATCATAAGGAGACAATACTTCTCCAAATACACCAAGCATTTCACCTCTCCATAAGTAAGACATTGCTTTATCTATTCCTGGACTTTCTTCAGTTGGAACTTGTTGCCCTAAAGCCCAATCATACATACTATATAATGCCCATCCTGATAATCCATGACCTATTGTTGCTTTAATTAAAGGCATAGGATTTCCATTTTTAAGAGGTTTAATATAATTTTTATAACTATCTATAGTAACTGAAGTTGCCATTCTTTGAAATAAAGTTAAAGGCCTAACGTATTTATTTGACATCCATAAAGGAAGGTCTCCAGTTCCAGTTGCACCAGCCCCAGCTTTATGAGATTCGTGTCCAACTCTTAGTAATATTTCTTGAAACCTTCTCGTATTCTGAACTCCTTGAGTTTTTGTTAAAAAATCAATTTCTTTTTCACTAAGCTTCCATGTTTCTTTAAACATTCTTTTAACCTCAGAAGCTTTTCCGTTAGGATGAAACATTGTTTTTTCTCCACGAGCCACATTTAGAAGCTCTGTAAAATGTAACCTTCCAGATTCAGCTAAGACAATCCTATTAAAATTCTCAGTTTTAGTCATTAAATTAACATTATCAAACCAAAACTTCATAAACTTACCTTCTTTTTGGATTAACTCTCTTGTACCATAGCCTGTCTCACCTCTTTTAATAGCTTCTAAATAAGCTTTTTCGCTTCCCCATGTTTGCATAGCTTTAGCAATACCTCTTGTGGTATTTCTTGTTCCATATAAAGCTACACTTCTAGGTATCTGTATAATAATATTTTTAAAACCAGCCAAAGGAGATGATAAGCCAGCAAGAGCAGATATATTAGTTGCTTTACCTGCCCACTTTAGAGCAGGTTTAATTAAAGTATCTTTAGTAGAATAATCTAAACCTAATTGTTTCTTTATTAAATTATAAGCGTATGACCCCATATCTTTGCTTCCTGCCATTGCTTCTAATAATTTAACATTTTGACTTCCTTTTGCTGAAAATTTACTACTTAATTTTGTAAATTCAGGAAAATGTCTAACGGTTGCTAAAAATTTAGACATCCCTTCAACATACTGACTCATAGTTCCCTCTACACTACTTTCGTATGTTTTAATAAATTTCTTTCTGCCATCTTTCCCTGTTATCTCCAGATACTCTGGAAGCTGAACCCCTCTCTTTTTAAGAAAACCAGGATTAGCTTTAATAGGCCCGTAACTAAACATATTAAATATTTCCCTTGAAACTGCGTCTCTTATAGTTTTATTGTCTAATTTACTTAATGAGACTCCTTCCATTTGAGCAATTTTCTTTAAATCTGATTTTGTTAAATCTTTTATATGTTTATCTGCGAGTCTTTGAATAGCAGGAGAAGATTCTTCTAAAAATTCAAGAACTTCTTTTTTAGGTCTTCTCGAAAAATATTCTTTTATGTATTTTTCATTTAGGCCTTCCATTATTTTTTGAAACTCTCTATTACTTTTAGTATGTTTAGAAATTTCAACTCCGAATTGACTCCATATATAATCTGTATATTCTTTCCAAGCTTTCTTTGCTTCATGAAATTTTCCACCTTCTGCAAAGTCTTTTCTGACTTGTTTCATTTCTTTTAGTTCTTTTCTGTAAGACTTATCTTTCTTTGCTAATATTTCAAGTTGTTTAATAGCCTTATTTGCCATTTTACTGTCTATAAAATGCATATATTTTTTTCTTACTTTTTTATCAGAAACCATTTTAGATATTCTACGAACAGCCGCACTACCTTCGCCTTTGAAAGAATTATAAGTATAATCATGTCCATTAATATTTCTTGCAATACTTTTCAAAGCTTTAGATGGGGCCCCTTTAATTTTTTTACTAGCAGCTATTAATACATCAGTAGATGTCATAAAGGCTCTTTTCCAAGCAGCTACCCCAGGATTATTTTTATTTTGATTTATAGAAATTAAACTATCTTGTATTATAGTTTCTTTAGGTTTTAATTGGTTTCCTTTTTTAATATATGCTTCATACATATCTAATTGCTCATTTGTTGCTTTTTTAATTGTAGAATTATGTACTTCTTTAAAATAGTCATCACGTTGTCTTTTATTTACATTATAATCAAGTTCAGATTTTTCAACACGCAATATATTTTTATGAACCTTCTTACCTTTCATTATTAAAGAGTTTAACCTGCTTTCATAAGCGTTTAATTCGCCTAAAGTCATTTTATCTTTGCCTTTTATTTCAATTTTATTTCTTCCAGTTGTATGTGTTAAAATATCCTGGAGTTGAAATTCATTATATGGAATGTCTTTTCTTGATTTTAATTCATTTTCCATTTCAATAACTCTTTTATGAGTAGACTCTAATAATTGTTTACCTGTTTTAGTTTTATTTGTTAATGACTTATATCTAAATTGAGTTCCTAAATCTAAGAAATCAATTGGAGTCTTTGCTCCTATATTAGCTCTTGTTTTAATGTTTATAACATCTGCTTTATTTTTAATCTTAAAATAGCTTTTAAGATAGTTTGTATTTTTTGCTAACCATGGTTTTAATTTGGACATATCTGAAACAGATATAGTACCTTTTTTATATGCATCTATAGCTTTCATGAGTGATTTTTGTGAACCAAATCTACTAACTCCCTCTTGTAATAATTTTTCGCTTGGTTTTGTCTGTATAGATTTTAAAATGCCAAGAGTTTCCTTACCACTAACTGCAGGCTTACTATCTACTTTCTTTTTCTTTTGGACAATATCAATTAATCTTTCTTGAACTTTAGTTAATGCGTATTCACCTTTAAGTTTTCCTAAATTCTTTTGTATGTTTTTTAATGCCTTTGGATTCTTTCTTTTTACAATCTTAGAAAGATTTATAAAATTATCAGATTCAGCTTTTCTTTCACTTGTTTTAATTTTTTGATTAAATGTTTTTGGTTTAGGAATTAGAGCTTTTTTTTCTTCTTTAGTTTTTTCAACTTTCTTTGTAGGTTTTACAGGTTTTTCAAATATATCAAGTTGGCCTTTTTCTTTTAAAGATGTTTTATAAGCTTGAGCTTTATCTATTAAATCAATAGTACTGACTTCATCTTTTATTTCACCTTTTTCAGTTATCTTATCTTCTAAACCTTTTCTTAATTCTTGTTTTGCCTGTTCATCACCTTTTTTAGTAGCATCTTTCCAAACTTGTTTAAAATCTTTTCTTGCATTTGTTACTTCTGATGATGTGAATGTTTTTGATTGTCTTTTAAGATTTTCAATATTATTTAAAGGTTCTAATATCTCTTTTTCCCATTGTTCTTTAAAAGATTCCATCTCTTTAAGTTTAATCTTAGCTTCTTTTGATAATGCAGGATTGTCTTGCTTAAACTTATTAATGTTTTTAATTATAGAACCATAAATCTTCTGAACTTGCTCTTGAGTATTTTGTATCTTTTCTACCTTAACCTTAGATAAATCACTTCCTTTGTCTATAAGGTCTTTTGCATCGTTAAAATCTTTTTCCCAATTATTATAATCTTGTTTCTTAACTTCAAGCTCTTTTAATTCTACTTCTGTTAATTTTTGAACTTCTGCTTTTTGTCTTTCAAGTAAAACTTTTTGCTCTGGAGTTTCTGCTCCTTCAATCTGTTTGTTTATTTCCTCTATAATAGTATCTTTAGATTTGTTTAAAGTTTCAGAAGATTCTATTTCTCTTTTTAATTCTTGATAATATTCTTTCATGGGTTTTGTAGCTTTATCCCATAATTTACTTTTAGCTTTTAATGTTCCCATCATTCCAATATTAACAGCATAATTCCTAAGTAAATCTCTCATAGAGTAATCTTCATCTGTTATAACATTTTTTAAGTCAGCAGCGGTAAATACAGTAGCTTCAGCTCCTACTTGCCCTACAGTACCAGTTGCCATAAGTTCAGCTTTATCAGCCATTCTTGCAGCATAAGATTCACCTCTAGTAGAAACTTTATTTTTTGCATTTTCTATAAGTTTTGCATGACGTATATTAAGACCAGAACCAACAGCACCTGCAAGTCCGCCCATCATACCTCCATGAGCAGCACCCTTCATTATACCTCCCCAGACATCTTCATCATTAATTGCTGCTTGAACACCTCCTCTAGCTCCTTCAAAGGTAGCTAATGTAGCACCTTGCATAATAGCTCCAGAAGCTTTAGGGGCATAGGCTGAAAACAAAGCTGCATAACCATCTTCACTGATAATTAAATCTGATAAATCTTGAGCATCAGCAGTCCTTTTAGCAAGTTGTTTTTTTGACTCTCTGCTTAATTGAGATTTTGTAAGTTTTTTACCACTAAGTTTAACTAAATTTTTAGTTGCTGCTTTCCTCATACCATAACCAGCTAATGTGCTAAACCCTTTTCCTACAACTCCACCTGTAGCCATAGAAAGTAAATCAAGTGGCATCATGAAAGATAAAACAGCACTTCCAATATCTTGTGCTATACCAGGGTTATATCCTTCTAAATCAAATTTTTGTTCACCATTATATAATTGATATGCCATACCAGCAATAGATTGATTGTAAGCATTTTGTGCCCATTTTGCAGAATTTTCATCAATTCCCCAATCTGTCCAATCAATTAATTGATTAGCTAAATCAGGGTTTTGTTTTCTTTCATAATTTGATTGCCCTTTAGGTCTATTCGCTTTTGCATCTTCAAGTTCATCCCACCTAGGTAGAGAAGGGTCTTGGCCTCTTAATTCGTTATATAAAGATACGTTGCTATATTTCTTATATTCAGGGTTTTGTTCTTTTAGTTCTTTTAAATAATCAAATATTGTTGACATTTATTTATTTAACCCAGCTAGCTCGTTGTTTATTCCTTGTAGCCTTTAAACTCGTCTGACCATGCTTTCCTAAATAGGCTTTGTCTGCATTAGATTCTAACTGCCTTAAAACCTTTTTATACAACATAATAATTTTATTTTGTTTATTAGGATGAGTTTTTTCGGGTATATAGTGGGTACCTAAGTTTTCATCCCACCAAAGAATACTTTTAAATGCTTTATCTAGCTGTTTAAAATAGGAATGAGGGAAAGTCTTCTCTAAATCTAAATTATTATCTTTTAAAAAACTCTCGATATCTTCTTTTAAATTTTGCATTGAATTCCAAGGATTCTTATTAATATTAGCTATGCTTTTAAAGTTGGCATCTAATTTAGCCTCCCTTTCTTTCTTATTAGATGGTTTAGTATAATCTAAATCAGGTAGAGTAGGCATAAAATCTTTAATTATTTGACCTGGGTTATAATCATCCCCATATTTAATGTCAGCAACCCTTTGTTCAAATGTTTTTGTTGGTACAACAGTTGCAGGTGGAGGAGTTACAACAGGTGCAGGTGGAGGAGTTACAACAGGTGGAGGAGGTGGTACTAATTTTTGAATTTGTGTACCTGGCGTATAAGTTTGACCAGATATGTTATCAATAGCATAGTTCCATGAACTACTTCCGCTTGCATCTTTTTTACTTAAAACCCAATTATCTCCATCATTTTTAATAAACGATTGATTTTTAATATCAAGTTTTTCTTTAGCTTCCTCAAGTAAATTATTATTAGAATCGTAAGCTTGGTATATAAGTGCATGCGTGTCTGATGCCCCTCCATCCGCAATGGCATCACGTACTTGTTGATATGTAAAATACTGCTCCTTATTATCAACTCCTGTTAATGTGATTGCTGTTTGATTTTTTATTTTATCCCATTCTTGACTACCTGTAGGGATATTTGCAGTGTCTTCGGCAATATTGTATTTTTCTTGATTTACTTGAAGTAATTCTCCTTGATTATATAGGCCTTGCATCTCTTGTAACAATTGTTTTTGATTAAAAGTTTTTAATTCGCCATCTCTTGCCATGAAATCTTTTAAACTCTTAGTATCTCCATTTTGAATAGCATTTAAATAAGCCTCATATTCTTCGGAATCTAAAACTCCATCATCGTTAATAGATGACCAGCCAAAAGAAACCAAAGTATTACCGTCTATTATTTCTTGTAAATCATAACGCCCCGAAGCTGAACCAGAAAATCTTTCGTCTCCAAATTCATCTACAAGTTTACTTTGTTGTCCAGTATATGAACCTAAATTTGATTTAACTTTATTTAATAAAGATTCTTTGTATTCTTTCCTATATTGACCTACATTATCTGCATATTCGTTGTATGCTGCAATATATTCATCTTTTGTGTTATAGTCTTTTTCTAAGGGTATTCTATATGAAACTGTATTAATTTTTTTAACTTGTTGTCCTTGTTGTGTAACAAAATAAGGAGTTTCAATATCAAATTCAGTGGCATCGTTAGCTCCCATATATGCTTCCATTGCATCACCTGTTGATGTTGTAAGGCCTTTTATATTTGCCATATTAGCGTCAAAAGCATTATTTTCGTCTTTTTGTCTTTGTGCTTTGTCTAATATAAAGTTGTATTTTTCTATTTCTAAATCTGAGAATTTATCACTATTTTTTGTATACCAATCTCCGTAAAACTTCATACTGATATCAATATTACTATTATTAAACTCCTTCTCAACTTCTGATTCAAAACCTGATAATTCATTTGAATAATATGATTTTCTTCTAGTTTCTTCCTGTGCACTACGTTGAATTGCAGGTCTTGCAATATCTTGTAATCCTCCATATACACTAAGTAAAGCATCTAAAGGGTTATTTGCCATTCATACTCCTTGTTTTAAATAAACTAACTTGCTATTTGCTGTGCAGTTGTTTGCCAACCTTTTATAATATCATTTATAGATTGTATTCCTTGAGATTTTTGAGCTCCTATATTAGATAATACTCCAGACATACCCTTACCATACACATCTTTAGCCCCACTCATGTAGTCTTGCATTTGGCCACTACCTGCAAAACCACCTGCTGCTTGTCTTACATTTTTTCCTGAAGATGCTTTCATTAAATCAGATAATAATGTTTGTGATTTTGCTTCTATTTGAGGAGAATATGTTTTTTGTAAAGTAGATTGTAACATGGGGGAACTAATTGTAGCCGCTGAAAACATTGACGAAGGAAGTTGGTCAGCTGTTAAACCATACATATTTCTCATTGCAGTAGCAATTTGATTTTCATCTATTCCAGATATACTACTTGTACCACCTATTTGTCCTAAATCTTGGCTAGACCCTCCTATATTTTGAAGTTGCGTAATGATGTCTTGTAATGTCATTTATATCTCCTTTTCATTTTCATCTTTTTGAAGAGACTCTAAAGCTTTAATTAAGTCTACGTTTCCACTTGATAAATTTGCTATTTTTTGACCCGATTGTAAGGCATCCATTATTTTAGCAATAGTAGAATCTCTTTGTATAGATTCTGCTGTTGTCGCTACCTTAGTAGGGTTAATTATTTGACCAACATTCCCAAAAAATGATTTAAAAGGAGTAGCTTGTGTCATTGGCCCTTGTAGTGCTGCAAGAGGCCCTGAACCTTTTACAAATGGCATCGCCCCTGCTGGCCCTGCACCTTGTCCTACACCTTTAAAAAATCCAGTTTTCATACCTTTTCCACCAAGAGCTTTTCCTCCTAAAAAACCCCCTAAGCCGCCTACAAGACCACCAAGTAATGAAGCTCCTGCTGATTGTTGTGCGTCTTTAGCAGTTTGCATTTGTTGTTCTGCTATATCTCCTAAGAAAGTTCCTTTATATTTCTCGAATTGTGGGCCTTTCATTAATTCTTTCATAGCATCTCTTGATTGTTTTGCTTGAAGACCTCCTGACAGAGCTCCAGTTAAAGCTTGTCCAGCTGGGCCTAAAAACATACCTGCAAAATTTAAGGCTTTAAATAATCCAGAATTTTTCTTTGATTTCTTTTTTGCTCTTTCTTGAGCTTCTTTTATATCCGCTTCAAATTTTGTTGCCATTTTTTTCTTTTGCGTTGAAGCTGCTAATTCTAATTGTTTTTCTTTTCTTGCGACTTCTGATGCAGTTTTGCTTGTTTGAGCTAAGGTATCTACTCCTGAGTAAGCTCCATATGCCATTTTAGTCTCCTTTTTTCATAAAATTCTTCTCTTAAATATATTACATTTTTTCTTTATATACAAATCCTACTGATTTAAAAATTAGTTCCAAAAAATGGAGCATTATGTGCTACTGATGCTACTCCTTCTGTATAGTCTATATATGGGTCGTTACCTGTTCCTCCTGAATTTTGCCAATAACCCCCTACTCCAACTAAAGTACCTATACTTGGTGCTATATCTAAATAATCATAATCATAATCCATAACACATACTTTCAGAACATCCAAACTAGCCATATCTGATAAAGCTGTTGAATTTAATTCAATATCGTTATACCCTGATGTACTCCAAGTAGCAAGTTCTGCTGAATATGTTAATCCACTAATTCCTGCAAATGTTCCTGCACCTGAACCATCACTATTACCTAAAGCAGTTACAGCATCTGTTGGAAAGTCATTATAGCTTCCATTTACAACAGGGTCGGCTGCTGTTGATTTCACAGCTATGACATCGGAATTATTCCGACTAAACCCTTTTATTTTCAATGTCGCTTCAGAAGGAGCAATAGATATACCTGATGTATCAAAAAAGAAAAAAGCTCTTCGTGTAAAATGTGTTTCCCCTCCTCCTTTTCCTGAAAGACTTTCAACAATTACAGTATAAGTGTCTCTTACATTATTATTGTCTGATGCAGCTCCTGAGTGCATCCTTCCTGATGCAAAAGTACTCTCTTGAGCACCTTGTGCCCATCCATCTCCTGATGAACTATATATACTAGGCATTACAAACCTCCATTAGAATTGAAAATCCAATGATGGAACACCATATGCTATTTCGTTATCAGCATCCCAAAAGATTGAAATTATATCTACATGATTAGCATCTGTTGTAAGTGTAGGATTACTACCACCTGCAAATTTGACAATAAGACTACCATTAGCTGCATTGTCTGCTGAATCAAAAGCCTTGTAATTTGTTACTGTTCTACTACCTGTTCCATCTTGTTTTAATAATATTACAAAATTCCCTGATGTTGCAGGAAAAAATAGATTTAAATCTGTTATATTACCACTACCGAAAGTAACAAATTGTTTGTTGCCTGTCTTAAAATCTACATCAGTATCACTTGCATTATAAGTTGGGCTAACAAGGTCAAATCCTACCCCACATCCATCAAATTCTACATGTCCATTAGGCTCTATATTTAAATGTCCTAATGCTCCATCTGAATCTGTTGTTGAGAATGTTGTTACCCCACTTCCTGCTACATTTATAGTGCATTTATTATTTGTATCTGCTGCTGAATATACATAAAATGAATTAGACAATCCACTTGTAAATTCTGCTATTTCTACAGTAGCATCAGCAAATAAAATATTACCACCATCAGCATTTAACTCAATATCTAAAGCTGAGTCTAATGTTAAATCCCCATCTAATTGTAAAGTTAAATGTGCTGCTGTTGCCGATGAATCCACAGTTTTAATTGTAGTAGCTCCATGTGTTGCACAGGCTATTTGAAAATAGTCGCTAGTACTAGCACCTCCTTGCTCCCACAACGTAAATTGAGAAGTTCCATCAACATCAAATCTTGCGTATTCAGTTCCTGCTTTTTTAAATTTAAATCTATCAGTATGGTCTAAAGAAATTTCACCACTTGAATCCCAAACGCATGTTCCTGTTACAATAGTGTCTAAAGAAGATATAGTTAAATCACCACTAGAATAAGTAACATCAGATAAGTCATTTAATGCTCCACCAAAACTACTTGTGCCTGCTCCTATATATGACCTTAAATTTGCTCCTGTAACATACTTAACAACACCACTATCTGACATTAATATCTTATCAGTATCGCTACCTACCTCTGCAATTGTACCTATTGTTAATGTGCTACTTGATAAAGTTGTATCTCCTCCAGATGGAGTTATAGTCAAATCTCCACCAGAACTAATCCCTACAGTTATATTATTAGTTGAATCATAGCTTAATTTTAATAAAGTATCTTGTGCTGATGTTTGCCAATTATCATCATAATCTGTATTACGCTTAATTTCTAAAGTAGAACCATCATATAATAAGGTAGGCTCAGAATCTAATCCACCAATTGATTGTCCTAGTGTTAATAATTGATTCTCAGCTGTACTGCTTATGCTATCATGAGACTCATTCTCAGAATAGTACCATGTGCCATTATTGGCTTCACATTCTTCTTTGTTGGTATATTGACCTAATGAACAATAGGCTGACTTATAATTAACAGCTAAACCATCAGAATCTAAATCGGATAATAATTGTTCTGAATTTCTATATTTTAATTCTCCATTTAGACTACTTACTATAAACTTGTCTGTATCTATTTGAGAGTTTTTTATATCTTTTATTCTAATGTTTCTAGTTATAATATCTTTTGCAGTTTTATCTATTTTTGTTGTATCAGATAGTCTACTTGCTGTGAACCATCTTCCTCCTGTTTTAATACATAGATAAACTCCTTTTCCATGTATATTAGCAACAACAATATCTCCATCTTTACCTACTGTTTTATTGGGAATATGTGATAATACTTGGGTTCTTGAGGCTTTTAAATGTAATGGATTAGCCATTATTTCACAGATTTAAGTCTGTAGCTTATAGATATATCATTAATCTCTGTATCATATGGCATAGTACCACTAAATTTCAACATTAGAGAAGATATATTATTAAGGTCACTTGGAGTACTTGGTACAAGAGCTGCAGTTTTCCATTTACCATCTGTTTCATCTAATGTAGAACTTCCATAACAAGTTGTTCCGCTACTATTAGATTGACCAAAAGCAAAAGTACTTGTGTCAGAAAAAGTAACATCAAAACTATTACTTCCGTTAATAGCTCCTGTAACAGATATTGCTGAATCAATATTAGTTCTTGAAGCTTCTGATTCTCTTACTCTATATGTTATATATACTTTATAGATTTTTTTACGAGCACTTATATTACCAAATGTTATATCTTTTGTCGTAAATGTTGCATTTTTAGTTGAAAGAGTACTGTTAGATTCATGGTTCCATTTTCTAATAGTATTAATATCTTGGTCAGTATCATCTGATACTTCGCTTGTATGATAAAATATAATATCTCCATTAACATCTGTTACCATGTTAGACATATTGCCTGTATTTGTTCTAGTAGTAGAGTTATTCCAAACACCAAACAAAAGACTCCATGATTTTGTTCCAAAGTGATATGTAGCTCCTGATGGCCCTGCTAAAGCTGTGTTTATTTTTGTAAAATTAACTAATATTGTATCTTTATTTGAATCATAGCCTATAACACAATCTCCAGCAGATGAGTTAGCACACCATCTATTTACAGAACTCCCAGGATTTGCATATGATTCACTATTAGGTATTTTATCTTGAGTAAGGTTCGTCATTGCTTTACCATCATATAAATAACATCCTTGTTCATTTGCCCATACTACCCCATGTGGAGTAGTTGTAACTGAAAATTGTCCTTGAACTCCTACATTGTGAAATGTATCTTCTAGAAACTCATAATCTCCTGAAGTATTAATGACAAATACTTTTCGTTTTTTAAATTGAAGTAATCTGTCTTTAAAGAAAGATAATGCTGTAATTTCATCTCCATCGTTTATAGCAACATCAATAAAATTACTCGAAGGTAAAACTCCATATTTATTAGGTGGAGATTTTAACATTCTATCTCCATGTATTTTTGAGTTTTGCATTATATTTCCTACATATAATCTATTGTTAGCTACAATAGAAGTTTTATATCTTGCAGATAAGCCTGCATTTCCTGCTAATATAGCATCTTCTTGAGATACTAATGTTTCTGATTCATAGCTATTAACTTCATTAAAATCTTTTACATATCTATTATTAAGAATATACATTTTACAAGATGAGCCATTGATAAAAGAATGGTCTCCCCCAGAAACTGATTTTCCTGAAGTAGAGGAATAAAATGTTCCATGTGTTCCTTCTTTATGATTAACATAAAATTGAAGATACCATATATCAGATTCATTATCTTTCATATATATTTTAGTTGTATGAATATCATCATTTTTAAAATTATCACTACCTAAATAAAAAGTAATATTAGGACAAACAGTCGGAGAAAATGTTCCAGCTTGAGGTAAAGTTGAAGAATTATTAATATTAAGACATGATTCTTCTCCGTATTGGTTAACGACAGAAGTCGCAACATCAAAACTTCTTTCTGCCCATCCAGATGGAGCTATATCTTGAGGAACAACAAAATCAAATAATACAGCACATGATGAAGAATCACATGTAAGAGAAGTACCGCTCTCTTCAGCTAATTCTTGCATCTCAGCAAACTCAGGAGAATGAAAAGTAACATTAACATCATTTACAAAATATCTAGTCCAAATAGCATATGCATTTCCACCACTTTCCGTAACTCCTTCAGCGGGTCGATATACTAACTGATGATTATCAAAATTTGTTTCAATATAGTTATCTGTTGATACACTACCATCTCCTTGAGATACGTGCCATTCAGTATAAGCTAAATCATCAGAACCACCAGCAGTTCCAAGAGGCCCTAATGGTTTAGCTACAAAAGTGCAAGCAGTTCCAAAACGATTTGCATCAGTAGTATTATCAGCTGCACAGGTTCTACTTACGTCTTTAAATTGTTGTATTCCATTTTGTAAACATCTTTGAACTTCATCAGATTCATGTTCTCCATGACCTATGTGGTCTTTAATTGATAAAACAATATCATCATTACTTCTTAATGATATTAAATTTGAAGTATCATTTATATCCCATGTAAATTCTCCACTAAAATTAATTCTAAGCCTAGCTGCCGTTTGTTCATTATCCTCAGTTAATTCCGTAATTGTTATGTTTCCACCATTGCTTTGATACATTTGTGATTCAGTACTAGCTGCCTCATCTAATCTTAAAGCATTTACAAAAGCATTATATCCTATATTGGTAGATTTTCTACTCTCTAATGAAGTAGTATCTCCTTCTTTAATTAAGTCCTCAGTATCTTGGCCTCCTCCACTTATTTTTCCAGCTTCTACTTCAAACCAAGGAACTTGGAGTTCATGCAAATATCGCCTAGGCCAAGCATCTCCAGTTGAATTTGACCGTTTATAACAATTAAGTTCGTAGTCTATATTATATTCTATTTTATGTACAGTTACATCCTCTACAGTATTTTCATTAGACCCAATCTCATTTATAACATCATAACCTAAACCAGTACAATATTGTTTCATTCCTATCGCATAAGTTTCAGGAGTGTCTTCATTCCCTACATTTTCACTTTTTATAAGTATTTTAAATGGCCAAAGAGCTTGATTGTAAACTTCTTGTACGTCTACAGCAACCATGCCACAAACACCTCCAGCGTCATCAGCCGTCATGGGGGAGAATCCTGCTGCTGTAATATGTTTCATATGTGCTGTGTAATTATTTGAGTCCTCAATAGACTCTTGTGACGCTATATATGAATCCCCTTGAGTACCTGTAGCAATTTTTACTATAGAAAAATTATGCTGTTCAGTTGGGTCTGCTGACCAAAAATATCTAGTTACTATTCCTGTAGGATTGTTTTGTCCGAAACTATTTAACTTCCAATCTGTTTCTATTGCTGGTAAATAAGAAGTTCCATCAGTCTCAAAGATTCCAGGACTTGAATATGTCACGTCTTTATATAATTTATTACAATAACTTATTCCATCAAAAGCTCCTAAGTCTTGACTCTCAGGATTTGCAGCTGCAATATCATCTTCAGGCACATGAGATATAAATGATATTGAAGGAGGATTTAGTAAAAAATTAGTTTTTGTTTTCCATCCAGAATTATCTAAATCTGATTGAGCTTTCTCTTTTTGATAATAAAGCATTTTATTCTTATTTGATGTTTTAAAATTGCCATCTGAAATTCTCAAAACACCATTTGCATAATTGAAATTAAATTCTGAATTAGTTTCTTCATATTTTATTATGCTATTCCATGTATTGCCTTGATTGGTTGAATTTAATACGATTTGAGAATTTATTTGTTCGTTGCTAGATAATAAAGTAAAAGTATCATTATCACTTGCTGATATTTTTATATTATCAAAATAAACTTCTTGTAATTGTTGCATTGCAGAGTTAGAAAACCTAGCATCAGGATGGAAATCCCATTCACCTGAATGTATTTTTAATATCCAATCTGATGCATCATTATATTCTTTGGGAATTTTAAATTTAGTTGTATATCGTGAAAATTCTTCAGTTGCTCCAACAAAAGGATTATTTGCACCATTTACATTTCTGCTCATAGTAACTAAATCATTATAAGCTTTTCTTATTGTAAATGCTGAAGCATGAACTATACCTCTACTACTTGACCCCATAGTTCCATCACTAGGAGATATACTTAATACTATATTCTTAGCAGTAGCACTACTTGAAGTACCATATTCAGGTATATAAAAATAAATATAATCTGTAATATTTCCATAATCAGTATTTGCTTCAAATGGATATTGAAAAGGAGTGTCGTCTAAAGACAAAGAGTCTGATGTACTTGATGTTCCATGTTTTGTCCAAGGTATAATATTAATACTTGATGTAGTATCGTAAACTTGATATTGAAAACCTCCACGCCCTTTATAAACAAAATTAAGTCTATACCATGAGCCTACATCTAAAGCCATAGCGTCTGATTTAATGTAAGTATTTGGAACATTACCCGTAAAGACAATATCAGGGTTGGATAATGTAAGACCTCCACAATTTATATGACCTCCATAAGGATGATTACCAGTCAAAAAGGCCATTTCATTTGAAGCATCTACTTCTGTCCAATGATTTGTACCATCTCTAAAATCTCCATTTTCAATATAATTTTTTGTTTGATTAGAGATATAAGCCTGGTTTGTTCCTTCCCAATCTTTTTGTTTGGCCCAATTATTATCATACATTAAGCTTAAACCTGTGTTTAAGTGTGTATCTACCCCATTAGAAGAATTTGTAACAGTTTCTGAAAACAATTCTATCCAAGGACACCAGCCTGCATAATTACTACTTGAATCTCCTTGGCATACAATATTTCTCCAATTATATTTAAAACCACAATCAAAAGATAATGTATATTCAACGCCTGCTTTTAATGTAAGATTAGTTTCTCCCTCTCCCATGTATTGGATATGACCTCCACTTACACTTTCTTCAGTAGTTGAAGATACTCCATTTATTTTATCAATTAAAAAATAATCTGAAGGAGAACTAAATCCCGATTCATTTGGTGAAATAGTAGTAGCTGTTCCTACACTTATACCATCGGTTATGTAATCCTTTTCATCAGTAGTAGATGTGCTATTGTTAAAATTAACACTCTTCCATTTAAATATCATATATTTATCAGATGTAGTGATATTTCCTGTTGTAGCGGTAGCTAATGTTATTTCTTGTTCAGAAGCATCATAAGCTGAAACAACTCTTGATTGTCCAAGATTATTTGATGATGAAAAGAAGAATACAGTCATTCCTTTATAATAGTCATCATTATTAATATTAACGCTATTTGTAGCTTCAAGGTCAAATTTTAGTGTAGGACTGCTTCCATCAACAGCAGCTACAGTACCTTGTTCAAGTCCGTAATTGAAATTACCATCTACCTCATTATAACCATAGTCAACATTAAATTGAAAAAGTCCATATCCTGCATTAAATTGAGGATTATCAATGTTTGATGCCTCTATGTGATGAACAGCTGACCCTATGACACGAAGTATACCATTTTTATCAACAACAATATTCCAGTTTTGAGAAAATTCAGTATCTTTTATATCTCGTGGGTCAGCATATGCATTAAGACCTCCTGAGAAGTCTTTTATTTCATATAACTGCTTTGCCACTATTTTCCTTTAATCTTATCTACAATAGGTTTAATTACCATAGACCAAACTGCGTCGTCTTTTTTTGAAGGACTCAGCAAAATGGCTTTCTCGACAACATACAAGCCAAGTAAAAACCATTCCCAATTTGATGTAATAAATGAAAACATATTATTTCTCCTTTTCTATTTTTTTAAGTCTTTTAAGTATATCCTTATAATCCTTCTTTCCAAATACTGGAGGATGAGAATCTTTATTTAAAACCGCAACATCCTTTTCAAGTTCCTCAATATATTTTCCTTGTTTTGAAATAGTTTTTTGAAGTTGTTTTACTTGAACATCTAATTCATTATCTTCTTCTACATATTTTTGTAATTTATCAAGCTTATGTTTTTCCATAATCTTTTTAAGTACAACATCTATAACTTTCTTAATTATCATTCCTTGTAGCATTTATTCTCCTTTTTATACATCATCTATAATAGCTGCAATTGTGCATTGAATATTTGCATCACCTGCATCAGCTCCATTTGGCCCACCATTGATTGCATGTATATCTGCAACTGTTGTATTTGGAAGTTTCGCAAACCAAGATTCTCCTGGCCCAATCTCAATTGCATTAGTACTTGAATGTGCAACTGTGCTTCCATCTAAAACTAAATATAAACTATCTGTAGCATCTGCATTTTTTGCGAATATAAATTTCACTTTATCTGTAGTTGCTATATCAGCATTTGAAGTTCCAGTTTGTACACCATCAGCATTTGCAAAGAACTTTCCAGATATTAAATCAACACTTCCTGTATTATGAGGAATATTAATAATACCATAAAACCACTTTTCGCTACTATTCGCAGGAGTATATGCAAATGTTAAATCTTTTAATGTTGCTTGAATTTCTTCGGGTAGTAGTACTGCTTTTATTGTCATTGTAGCTGCATCAGCCATTTACTTTCTCCTCTTAAATAATCTTTTTCTTTTCTTAGGTTTCTTTTTAGGAGTAGGATTTTTAAGCTCTTTATAATCAGCCCTAGACAATGAGTCAGCTGGAGCATGATAAGCTTTATGTTCTGCAAAGCGTTTAGCAGATACTTCAGTATCATGCTTTGAATCTAGTGTTGATTTACCTCTATACAATCTTGTATCTCCAGGTTTATCTTTTGTAGGAGTAGGACTTTTAAAAACAACATTAGTTGTAAACGTATCATCTTTTTCTGAATATTTAGTTTTTCTATGAATTACGCTTCCTCCTGCCTTATATTTACTTCTTTTCCTTGCGTCTTTAATTTTCATAATCTTCCTTACTTAAATAAATTTTTACCATAAATTACTAATAGTCCAC
>TARA_R110000824_G_scaffold225667_1_pt1 | contig 25704 bp, 20 predicted proteins | sample TARA_R110000824 | Tara Oceans TARA_R110000824 (sample SAMEA4397747) | marine metagenome | biome: Polar Biome; feature: [MES] marine water layer (ENVO:01000295) within the mesopelagic zone...; material: water (ENVO:00002006), including particulate matter (ENVO:01000060) such...
TCTGCTCAATGACTACAGGAACAACCTAGTCACGCGAGCATTCATCAATCCGTCAGACCGTGCCTTGAGCCAAGCCGGGGAATTTATCTACCTCCCCAACGGGAAGATCGAACACTCTGGATCAGTGAACTCAATTGATCCAACGGACAGGGGAGACAATCATGGAGACGTAGTCATAGCCGACGCCCTGTGTTCAAAAGTCCTCCGGCGAGCCATCCAGAAGCCCGAGCGGGAAGCCCAAGGGTCTCCGGTGATGTCTATGGCGTGGAGACAAGAACAGCGGCACGAGACCCAGACTCAGGAGTGGTAGGATGCCAAACCCCAACAACCCCAAGCAAATGATGCGCCTCCGTCGTGCGATGGAGTATTCTCGCTACAAGCTCCAGCCCTTCCGAGAAAGACACAAGGAAGCTGTCGAGCAGTCTGTCGGCGTCTACTACTCCGACAACGGGGCCAAGAAGCCAGTTCACGTCAACCTGATGGAACTGGCTGCTGGTATTTACGAGCGTCAATTGGTCTCGAAGCCACCGCAGGTGAACGTCTTCTCTCGCAGGGATGGGGTTTCTCCAGCGGCAGAGCGGCTTGAATCGGTGGTCAACGACCAGCTACGCCGCTACGACGTTCACAAGGAGCTGCGAAGGGCTGTCAGATCGGCACTGTTCTCGGTGGGGATCATCAAGGTAGGCCAGACCTACGAGGGGACATACGAGGTTGATGGATACGAGATCGACAAGAACAGGCCCTATGTCAGCTACATCATGCTCGACGATTGGGTTCATGACATGACGGCCAACGTCATGGAGGAGTGTTCCTTCAAGGGCCACCGCTACCTGATGGACCTAGACGAAGCCAAGTCGAACAAGGAGTTCAAGAGGAACGTCCGCTCCAAGCTCAAGGCTGGAGACCTCACCAACTACAATGAGGGCGGGGATGAGAGAATCTCCGCGATGACCTCGGACGGCACGATGCTGCAAGAGAGGTACACCGACAAAGTCGAGCTGTGGGAAGTCTGGATTCCCAAGAGCAATCTGCTTGTGACGCTCGGACCCAATGACGGAGATCCACCCCTGCGGGTGGTGGAATGGGACGGCCCGGAAGACGGCCCCTTCCATACGCTGTACTTCAACGAGGTCGATGGGAACTCGATGCCGCTGGCTCCGGCGATGCTCTGGCAGGGTCTCCACAAAATCGTCAACGGCCTATACCGGAAGCTGGACCGTCAGGCCCAACGCCAGAAGACCGTGGGGGTCGTGCGTGGGCACGATACCGAGGATGGCGACCGCCTGCGGAAAGCGAATGACGGGGATGTCGTTTCCATCAGCGGGGGAATGCCCATCGAGGAAGTCTCGACCGGGGGCATCAATCAGCAGAACTTCGCGTTCATGCTCCAGTCGAAAGAGCTATTCAGTTGGCTGGCTGGAAACTTGGATGCTCTGGGCGGTCTGGGCGCGCAGTCAGAAACTCTCGGTCAGGACCAGTTGCTCCACTCCAGTGCCAACCAGCGTGTCGCCGGGATGCAGGATGCGGTCAGGCTCTTCACCAAGGATGTCGTATCGGACTTCGCCTACTACCTCTGGAACGATCCGATGGAGGAGTACCCGGCTGAAGTTTCTATGGGCGAGTTTGAGCCAATGAAGACCTCCCTTCGTCCCGAGCAGAGAGAGGGGGAATACTTCGAGTACGAACTTGACATCGAGCCATATTCGATGCAGTTCCAGTCCCCCGGCCAGAGATTGCAGACTCTCAATCAGGTTGTGCAGTCGGTGATCATGCCATCCATGCCGATCATGCAGCAGCAGGGATTGGGTCTGGACATGGGCGCGTTGCTGAGAATCTACGCCCAATACTCGAATATGCCCGAGCTGAACGAGATCATCACCCAGCAGGGCGAGCCGCCTGAGCGAGGGACGGGCCGGGACAACGGGGAAGGCAAACCCCCAGTCACCCACCGCACCAACGAGCGGATCAGCAGGCCCGGAGCGACCCGAGGCGGTGCCGAGCAGGTTCTCATCAACAACATGATGGGCAGCAGGATGCAGGGCGGAGAGCAGGACGCTGCTGCAAGACAAATTGGAGGAGGCTACTAATGGCGACCGCAGACAGCATCAGGCAACGCGCGTACAACTCCCGCCCGGAACAAAAGAGAAGGCGGGCCAATCGAAACAAAGCCCGGCAAGACATGATCTCCAGAGGGCTGGCTCGTAAGGGGGACGGGAAGGATGTCCACCACAAGGACGGGAACCCGATGAACAACAGCCGGGGAAACCTAGCCCTAACCTCGAAAAAAGCCAACCGGAAGAAGAATAAGCGATGAAAGTCAAGTACATGGTGAACGGCAAGGAGCTAACGCCCGACGAATTCAAGGCCAGAAAAGTTCCCGGTATTGATGCAAAAGGGAATGCACCGTCTAATGTGCAAAAGGAGTGGGGGGAGCATTTCTGCGAGGGTTCCGCAGTACACCCGAAAGACATCGGGGCTGCTGAGGCGCACGCCGCCAAACATGGGGTTCCGACTTACTTTGACGGGCAGGGCAGGCCGAATTTTACTAGTATGAGGCATCAGGCGAGCTACCTGAAGCTAATCGGTATGCACAACAAAGACGGAGTCATGTAATGCCTTTCGATCCATCCGCACTTGCCCCCGGACTGGCAGCAGGAGTGTCTGCCGGTTCTAGAAAGCTGCACGATCTATTCGGGGGGATGAAATCGGCCAAGCGGAAGAAGCTCAGGAAGCCTAAGAAGAAGCGGAAGGCTGCCGGTGGCATCTTCAATGCGGTGCCAAGCCTCAACAACGCAGCAGAAGCAGCCGACGCCATTTACGGTCGAGTTGGTTACAAGAAGAAAAACCGGAAGGCTGTCGGTCGAACTGTCGGTCGAGTTGGCAACAGAACCAGAGTCAGGGGTAGGTAACTTTTTCAGGAGCAAGAAACGATGGCTGACGAGTACCAAATGGAAGAAGGCGAATCGACCGAACTCCCCGAAGAGAATCCGGGCGAGGAAATCATCGACGTGGTTGAGCCTGCGGACTACCTTGAGGACGAACCCGAGGGCGAGTTTGAAGACGTGGAAGAGCAGGAAGAGTCCAGCGACTTCAGGGACGAACAGTACCTCTGGGGGCAGCAGCTCGGTCTGGCCCGCGATCAGGTTGAAGCCTTCGGAACGCCCGAGGCTTTCGACAGCATGGTCGAGAGAGTTGCAGCGAACTTCCAAGACGATGAAGAGGAGCCGGAACCCCAGATGCGTCCTGCCGCTGAGCCGAAGGAGTTTTCCGAGTACGTCTTGGAAGATCCACAGGACTACGACGAGGGGATCGTCAAGTTTGTGGAGTATGCCAACGGCGCGCTGAAGAACATGAATACTGAGGTTACTGGCCTCCGCCAAGAAAACTCCAAGCTCATTGAGGCGGAATACGCTCGCAACGCCGAAACCAATGTTGCAGAATTCGAGCGGATCGTGAATACTATGGATGAAGCGACATTCGGAAGAGGCGAGCAGGACGACCTTGCTAGCCAAGAAGCCGATTCTCGCATGAGGCTGGCAGAGGCGGTTTCTCGCTTGGGGCACGGATACGAGGCAAGGGGTGAAGATATTCCCCCAATGTCTCGCTTGGTTGAAGAAGCCAGCGGTGCTGTCTTCGGTAAAGAAATCAAAAACCAGACTCTCCGAAAAGCCTCCGAAAGATCGCGTCAGCAAAGGTCACAAGCCTCTGCTCTCCCGACTCACGAGGAATCCTCCCCCCTCACGTCTGACGAAGCTGCTGTCAAGGCAGCGACCGAATGGCAGCAGGACAAGGGGTGGCGGTAGGGAGTCCACAAGAAAGATAAATCATGGCCTACATTGCCAGCGACTACCAAGACCTAATCGAAACCACACTTCGCCATCTAGACAAGGTGAAGTGGACGGACCTCGTTGTGGACCTCCAGCGTCACACGGCGATGCCCCAGCTCCTCAAGAAGAACCGCGTCGAATTCGGTTCGGGCCACGGTCATCAGTTCAACCTCCGCGTGGACAGCAACAACGCTGCTCGCAACGTCAAGTTGAATGAAGAAGACAACCCGACAACCGCCGACACGCAGATTCGCGGCCAGATCGACTGGCGGCACAGCGAGACGCATTGGGCAATCGAAGAGCGGATCATTGCGATGAACCGTGAACCGGCCCGGCTCGTCAACCTCCTCAAGTCCTCTCGCGTTGACTGCATGACCAGTCTCGCGGAGTTGATGGAAGAGAACTTCTGGGGCGCGCCCCCAGCTAAGGGCGACACCATCAAGCCTCTCGGCGTCAACTACTGGATCGCCCTCGGATCAGATACCGACAAGGGCTTCTTGGGCAAGTACCCCGAGACCGGCGGTTACACTGTCGGCGACAAGATCGGCGGAGTGGATCCCGACGTATATCCCAGATTCAAGAATTACGTCGATTTCTTCTCGAAGGTATCCAAGAGCGATCTGATCCGCGCTTGGCGGGAAGCTGCTGTCAAAACGGACTTCCGTCCGCCTGTCGATGGCCCCTACAACAACGTCGGGCAGAACTTCTCGTTCTACACTTCCTACGCGATCATCTCGCGGATGGAAGAAATTCTGGAAAGCCAGAACCAGAACCTCGGTAACGATGTGGCGAGCAAAGAGGGTATGACAACCTTCCGTCGCACATCAATCAACTGGGTTCCGTTCCTCGATGTGGATCAGGGCAACGTCGCCCAGAACCGCGTTTACGGGATCAACTGGAAAAACTTCATGCCGGTGTTCCTCAGCGGAGAATACATGCGAGAGTCGAAAGTGGCCCCGCATCCGTTGCACCACCGGACCATCACGCAGTACATCGACTGCACCTACAACTTCCTTTGTAACGACCGGCGAAGCCAGTTCGTTCTGAAGGACATTTCCTAAAGTAACCGAAACCCTGTGACCTCCCGCCTTGCCATCGCTGCCATGCGGGGCGGGAGGTTGAAACTGGCAGCGTCAGAAAGCGAGAACGAACATGAGTACAAACATGGACCACAAGGGAATTGTGAAGGCTGGTCGCTTGTCGCCAGTTATCTTCGGAAACTTCCCTATCAAGAACGCGCTGGCCCGTCTGGGCGGCGAGATGTTCATTCGGGACGCCGCGCTGGACGGCTACCTGCTTGATGCCCAAGCCGCAGACCACCACGATGTCCCGGCACAGGCGTCCGCGAGCGTCGTGACTAACGAGTGGGTTCTGACCGGCGGCGGTACGGAAGACGACGAGGCGTACCTTTCGGTCAACCCCGTTGATCTCGACCTCAGCAAAGGGGAGAGGTTCGCTTTTCAGGCCAGCCTGAACTTCGCTGACACCGACGCGAACGTGGCTATCTTTGCCGGTATCCACACCGGGGGAGCCGCAGCCGCTCTCGGGAATTACGACTCTTCCGGGCCGGTCCTGATCGTGCCCGAGGTCTTGAGCGTCGGGATCTTCTTGAAAGCCGCCGAGGACAGCTCGGGCGTTACTGACTCGAAAGATGTCTTCCTCGCCAAGCACGACGGAACGACCCTGACCCTTGTTGACACGGGTGCGAGTCTCGTGGCCGGTGTCGCCAAGACTGTCGGCTTGATTGGCGACGGCAGCGGTCGGGTTCAGGTCGTCGTGGGCAACTCGGTTGTCAAGAAGGTCTCGATCCCCTTCGCCCTTCCGTCCGACGCGGTGGCCTCCGTGATTCTCAAGAATCAGGCGGCAGACACCGGCACACTCACCCTCGGTCGCCTGTTGGCCGTGGCCGTGAGTGACTAATTGAAAGCCCCAAGGGATTCGCCTCCCTTCAGCCGCAGGGGGCGGTGGTTTCACCGCCACCGCCCCCTGTTTTTATAAGGGGTACTTCACATGGCATTCCTCGCACTGAGTAACTCGGACCTCCAAAAAGAGGTTCACTCATACCTGTTCGGAACGGCTGTCGTACCGAGTCTGGCTGAAGACTTGGCGACGGTGAACTCGGTCATCAACTCGGGGCTGCGGCAGTTCTACAGCCCGCCCCCTGTCGGGAGATACGCCCATGAGTGGAGCTTCCTGAAGCCCGTCACGAAGAGGAAGCTTCAAGCTCCGTACTCCAGCGGCGGCACGGCTACATACGACGAGCTAACAAAGACCGTGTCGGTAACGAAAATTGTCGTTACTGGACGATCCACTTCTGGAACGAACACCTACACGACAGCTACCGCGCACGGGTTTTCTGCCGGGGACACCATAAGGATAAAATCGGCAGTCGAAGCAGAGGCGGACAAGGATGTCATCGACATCGTGTCCTCAACAGTGTTTTCTGTCGCCGACGCATCAACCCATCGCATTTCGCCGGACGAGGGAACGGTTTGCTACCTGCCCGTTCCGTCGTGGGCAACGCTGGGTTACGCCGACCTCGATGGTGTCAGTTACCCGGTTGCCTCCTTGGTAACTGCGGACCCCAACGACGGGTACAAGCTGGTTCTGGACTCCAACGACAACCCCGGTGCCGACATCACCACCGCAAAGTCGTTCAAGCTCCACCAAGACGACTACGACCTCGACTTGGATTTCGGTCGCATCGTCGGGAACATCACCTTCTCCGAGAAAGACAATGCTTGGCACACGATCAGGATTGTTGGGGAAGCTAGGATAAGGGAGCTGCGCCAGAGAGACTATGCAGCTAGCTCATCCACGGACCCGATTCTGGCGGCTGTCTCCCCGAAGAACACTCTGAAAACATCGGCTACCGGCGGGGACGCAACCCACAAGATTCAGTTCTGGCCTGCAATCACCAGCTCGGCGATCATTCATTACCGCTACGAAGTCAGGCCCACCACCCTGTCTGCCGACTCCGACTACCCCTACGGAGCGGACGACCACTCTGATACAATCCTGTACTCCTGCCTCTCCGAAGCCGAACGAAGGATCGACAGGGAAGCCGGAGTCTACAAGATGCGGTTCATGGAAGCGTTAGCCGCATCCATCGAAAAGGACGGTAGGGCAAACCGACCGGAGTTGCTAGGATACAACAGCGACCAGTCAGATGGGTCCGGCTCAGAACACATGAGAACCTTCGGCGGTCAAGTCCGTCACAAACAGCAAGACGGAACATTTTTGGAGTAAGTTATGGCTGAAATCACGAACTCCCAAGTCCTCGCCACAGGCGTTGAGGTCGAACTCGACGAGGGCCGATCCTACACCCTGATCGGTGTAACCACCGGGACCGTCCAAGTTGACGGCGGTGGGGCAATCACCATCGCCAACGGCACGTCCATCGTGGTTGGACCGGGAGTCGATAAAGTCACACCAACCGGAGTGGTACATATTTGCCCTAGAGGAGAATGAGATGAGCCAACGACATTTAGTGCAGGATGCCTCGGGAGTTATTGCTGGAGATGAGAATGGCGACATCCTCATCGTAGCCGAGAACAGCGCACCGCCCAGTAGTACAGCCGGTTACGCCAAGGGCTGCCTGTTCATCGACTCGCTGAACGCAAAGCTCTATGTGAACAGCGGCACTTCCGCAAGCTGCACCTTCGCCGAAGCTACATAAACCCCTTCTAGGAGGATGCTATGCCTCCTCGAAGAGTTCAGAAACTCGCGTTCCCCGTCAAGGGGATCAACGAGAACTTTGGGTACGAGGACCAGCCGCCCGGTACGACACCGGATGCGGAGAACGTGCGCCCACACACCTACGGTGTAGACAGCAAGGGCCGGATGCGGGGAGGTTCCCGCCCCGGCCTTTCTCCACACATCAAGGACTATCTGGGCGCGGAGCTGAAGTTCAGGGAAGAGTTCGACGGCGACGGCAAAGAGGCCAAGCTCCCCATCCAGAACATCATCCAGATTCCGTCAACAGAGTTTGACGAGCATCTGGGGGACGGCAGGGTCTTCCACGCTGGCCTCACCAACGTGCCGCCCGCCGCCATCATCAGCGAGAACGCCTCCGCAAACTCTTCGCAGCTAAATGCGGGAACGGCGACCACCAACGAACACGACGCCTTGGCGGACAGGACGTACTGCTGTTCCGCTTGGGACTCGGCTGGAAACTGCTACGTCGCAGCCGTGAAGGAGAAAAACGACGGGAGCGTTCACTGGACAAACAACAACAACCTCCACGGCGGCTCCTTCGACGTTGAGGTCTACAAATTTGACCGCGCCGGTAACAGGACCAGCTTCGTTGGCGGGTACGAGGGGGACTCTTCCAAGGCCCGTTCCATACCCTGCCGTACCCACAGGGCAGGCCGTCAGGTTCTCGGAATCGCAATCTACAACTCGATCATCTACCTCTGGATCAGAAACGTATCCGTAGACATAGCCGGAGAAAGCACGTTCAGCGGCTCCTTCATCTTCAGGATGAAGACTGACGGGACGATGGTTGACGGGTTCAAGGGCGTACACCCGAAGGCTTGGGCCGACTCCCACAGCGAGGGGAGCGTAACGGCCACGGACGGCCAAGGATTGCTGGATGGTTGCGCCGGGCCTCTCGGGGACATCTGGATAACGAACAGCCTTCCAGACGACAACGCCACCGCAGACGTGTACTCCGAGGTCAACAACCTGCTCTACGTCTCCGGCGAAGTCCTGTACGTCCTCACGACCGGAAAGAGGACTATCGACGAAGTAGCGGTGGAAGGGGCTTGGGTGTTCGTCCTCGACATCCACACCCAGACAAGGATTCAGGCGCACATAGTCCACTCCGTGCCAGCAGAAGACGATCCGCCCGAGTATGGAGTGGTTCTAAAGTGGTCTATTCCGGCAGTCGAGGTGAGTGGCACCAAGGAAGAGGGAGTGACCTCCCCGGACAGCCGGTACGTTTACGACATAGCTGGTGACGGCGGGGCGAAGGTGTGGGTCGTCACTGGAGAACACGTTCGGGATGAAAACACAGACAGGGTCTCCCTCTACGAGCCGGGTTCTGCCCGGTCTGTGCCCGAATCCAGCCTAGACGGGGCCACGTCCGCGCGGTACTTGGGGGAGAACGAGCTTGCCGACGGCGGAAGAGGCAGGAGAATACGGTCCCTGACCTACGACCCGATCAACGGCCTGCTGCTGATCTGCGGATACCAAGTCTGCGGCAAGGTGTCGGGAGGAATTGCGGCACTCGATCCGGGCACCCTTGATGTTGTTCAGTACCAGATTGGCACCGTTGCCAACGTGCAGTCTGGATCGGGCATCTCGCCGAGCAGCATTAGCGACATAGGCATACTCTATGGGTCTTACGGGTTCGATCAGGCTCCTCCGACGTACCCGATACTCCTCAAGATTGGCTCAGAGGTGGTCCGGGCCTCCGAGTTACTGACAACAGGGGATGGAATAGGACAAAGCGACGCTGCCAACAGGGACGCGACCTTTGATTGCTCGGAAGACCGAGGGAACTGCGGGACATCCGCGTCTTCCCATACTGCGGGAGACCCGATCTACCGAATGGTGAACATGGGGCCGGAAAACAACGTCCTGAGCAGCATCCGTGCCACCGGGTATGACATACGGGAAGACTACCCCGGCACCACGTTTGTGGTTGGCAAGAACACGGCAACGAACACCTTCCGGCTCCTCAGCAACTTCAATATCGTCACAGACGGCAGCAACAAGGTGTCGCAAGAAGGGTTGAACGCTCTAGGGCTGGGGAAGGACAACAAGATCCTCGGCTCAGAGGCGGGGTACACCCACACCGGCAGTCTTGTAAACGCAATCGACGACGGGCTTAGTGTTGCCTGCGCCACATCCACACACTTTGTCCGGCAGGACACGCTGACGCCCGGATCGGGGACTAGGTCGCTCCAGTTGCTGGCTGTCTGTGGCGGAGAAATAGCACTGGTGGAGAAGGACAGGTTTTCAAACAGGGACACATCAATAGGCATACGGGCATCGGTACTCTCCTTGGATTCCCGGTTTGTTGACTCGGCCCACTTTGGCGGAAACGCCTACTTCTGCGACGGATTCGACTATGTCGCTTGGTTTGGTCTGGGGCAGTTCCCCTTGCCTTGGGCTGCAACTATCGGCTCCCTGCCAAAGGACAGGCTGGGAAGGGCCGCGAAACTGGCAACAACTTGGAGGGGGCGGATCGTTCTGTCCGGTGTCACATCCGAGCCTCGCAACTGGTTCATGAGCAGTCTTGGCGACCCACTCAACTGGGACTACTTCCCAGACGTGTCGCTCGAAACACAGGCTGTGGCTGGAAACAACAGCGACGCCGGGTTGTCTGGAGACATCGTCAACGCGCTGATTCCCTACAGCGACGACCTCATCCTGTTCGGGGGAGACCAGACCATCTGGCAGATGACCGGCGACCCGATGAGCGGAGGCCGACTGGACCTCGTTGCCGACATTACCGGAGTTGCATTCGGGGACGCTTGGTGCAAAGACCCGTTCGGGCAAATCTACTTCTTCGGCAGCAAGGGCGGGGTGTTCAAGATGGTCCCCAACCAGAAGCCGGAGATGCTCAGTCATACAGCGATCTTCGAGGCACTCCACGAGGTGGACATCGACAACACCCGAATCCGGCTTGCTTGGAACAACCGGGAGATGGGGGTCCATGTATTTATGACCCCGCTGAATCTCTCGAAAGCAGGAGTAAAGCACTTTTTCTACGATGTGAGGACAGAGTCTTGGTGGAGGGATTCGTTTGCTGAGTCCAAGCACAACCCGACCGCCATTGCCGAGATCGACGGGTTCTTGTCGGACGACCGAAGCATCCTGCTGGGAACACAGGATGGCGGGATACTCAAGTGGGACCGCGACGCCACCAGCGACAACGGAACAAGCATAGCGAGCCACGTCCTCGTTGGCCCGATACGGGCCGGAACCCCGGCAGCAGCAGTCAGGCTCGAAGAGCTGGAGGGGACTCTGGCAAGCGGGGCGGGTACAATAACGTATGAAGTCCTGAAGGGCAGCAGCCCGGAGCTGGCGGCAACCGCCGACACCGCCCTGTTCTCTGGGACGATGACCGGGTCAACAAGGATGGTTGATCGGCGAAGGGCTACCGGCAAAGACTTATACCTGAAGCTATCCAGCACCTCGCCCTCTTGGGCTATGGAGAGCTTCTCCTGCCTCGTTAGCGAGCTTCCCAGAGCGTCGTCGAGGAGATTCAGATGACACAAAGACAACACCCAAGAGTTGTTGGAACCAGCCCCCGGAACCGCCGTGCTACCAACCTGTGGTCAGGAAAGCAGGGCGTTATCCGCAAGCTGGGAATTGACGTAAACGACCCGGATACCCGTCTGGACGTAAATGGAGCCATCACATTCAGGCAAACAGACGAGCCGGACAACCCCGACAAGGGGGCGGCAGTCCTGTGGATGGACGACGGAACCTACGTCGATGACGGAGACATCCACCTCAGGGTGAATGTCGGCGGGACCGTAAAAACCTTCGAGCTAGTCGATTTCGTTGGGTCGTACACCAATATTTCCGGCAATTGGTCCGAGTCCGGCGTCGATGACCCGTTTGACGAATTCGACATCATTGCAATAGGCGCAGACCCCGAAACTGGTGTGCGCATGGTCTATGATCTAGTCGCGGGGATTTAGGGATGCCTTCAAAGCAAATCAAAGAGTTCACGCCTGCGGCGACAATCTCGAACCCAACCGACAAGTTCATTTTCCAGTCGCATACCGGCTTCACGCAGATGATCGAGGTCGGGAGCATCTTCTCGGGCTTCGGGTACACGCATCTGCTCGACGCCCACACGCTATCTACCTCCGTCAAGATCACCACCGCCAAACTGGGGGTGACGTTTTTCCAAGACGACAGCTACCCGATGGAACTGGAGCTTCACGCCAATCAGGGCGACACTGGCCCTGACATCTGGAAGGTACGGGCGGACTCAATCGGAGACGCAGACGCCCAAGGCACGATGCGATTGCAGTCGTATGCAACCGGGGCTTTCACTGACATAGTCACCCTGAAGTCGCACAAGACAACGGATGCCAGTGCGTCTTCCGTCGAGATAAAAGATCTTCTCAAGACACCCGCCCTGCAAATTGACGGCGGGAAAATTGCATACACCACCGCAAGCAGTCAGCTCAAGTTTACCTACGAGGCATCGCTCACCCTCCAGACGGGCGTTCCGTTTTGCGGTGTGGAGTGGCTCCCCGACGACGAGCTGCTTCAGTTCACAGGGAATCCGGGCACAGATGCCGGGACACACATTCTGTTCAGCGAGAACTCTTTCGTCGGGCTTGGGGGCGTCCACGGCGACAACTACCTGACAACACAGGTTTACGACTCCGGTGGCGGAGTTATGAAGCCGACAGGAGTCACCTACTCGGGCGCGAGAGCCTACCCCAACGCTGTCGATCTCCAGATCCTCAACAGAGACGAAGGCAACGGGACTGCGTCCCTCTCGCTCACGCAAGACCACGGCCAGAACGCCGGGGACACCATGCAGTTGGAGTACCGCCAGCTCGACAGCGGCGGGGGTGCCTCCAGCACAAGTGCCCTTGTTCTTTGGACAGACCACAACGACAAAGGCTCCCCGGCTGACCCGGTCCTTGTTGTCAGCGGAAACGCATTCCACGCCAGCAGAGGGGTTGGAATCCACGGCAACCTCCATGTCTCAAAAGAGACGAGGATGTACGACAATAACGTCAACTTCGCTGGGCATATGGTCGGGGGAAGAGTCGGGGCAGCAAAATACACCGGATTCAAGGCTCCCAGCTCGTTTGGCGGCGGCGTTTCAAGCCACGTCTACGAGATGCCGGGAGACTTCCCGGTCTCAGACAAGGTGTTGCAGTCGAATACTTCCGGGGAACTCACTTGGGTAACCCTGCCGTCCACGGGAACCGGAACAGTCGAGGCGGGAACCCAGAACAAGGTCGCCTACTACCCAAACGTAGACCAGACACTCGTAAACGACACGTCCGCCCTGTACTGGAAGAACGACAGGCTGGGCGTAAATCAGGCCAGTCCGCAAAAAGACGTACACCTGAAAAGCACATCGGGGCCAACAATCCGCCTTGAGAGAAATGAGCCAGCGGAGATTGTGGACGGCGACGTACTCGGGATCATTGAGTTCTACGGATTTGATGACGCCGCAGACGACCTCGAAGGGGTCGGGGCAAAGATTGTTGCGGAGGCGTCTGGCAACTGGATCTACAACGCAGGGCACGCCAACGACACTCAGGCAGAGCTTCAGTTCTGGACAACCCCTGACGCGGCGGCCCCTCTGGCAAAGCGGATGGTGATTGAGGACTCCGGGGTCATATACCACTCAGGGGCGACGTACACCGACATCGAGGATAACGGGACCGTCGGGGGCGAGACTATCAATCTCGACTTGGACGCTTCGGACCTCCACAAGCTCGTCCTCGATGGCAACCTGACCCTCACCTTTTCTAACGAAAAGGCAGGCCAGCGATTTTTGGTCCGGGTGTTGCAATCCAGCGGCGGAGGCTACACAATAACGTGGCCGGGCGGGATAACGTGGGTGAACGGCGTTGTGGGGCAGCCGACCACAACAGACGCCAAGGCGACCATCTTTGGGTTTATCGCCACATCTGTTTCGACATTCGACGGCTTCGTCGTCGGAAAGAACATTGGGTAGGAGAACACGATGAAATACAGCGAACTTTCCCCGGAGCAGAAGACGACAGTTCAGATTTACCTGAACGCTCTCAGGCCAGCCGCCATTCAATTCGCAAGCTCTGCGCATCGAGCCGGTCTTCTGAATACCTCCTTCCAAAATCAGGTGGTGCCAATCCTCGCCCTGCTCGACGCTGGCGAAGAGATTCCCAACAGCACGAACCTTGCCGGAGCCGAAGGGCTGCTGAAGGAAGAGGTGGAAGAACTCTCGCAGGATGTTCAGGACATTGGCGATGCCTTTTCCTCACCCGACAAACAGGCCATCTACCTGAAGGCTTGCGGACTCAATTCCCTCATCGGCGACTGACAATGAGTGATCCCGACCAATACTTTGTCGATTACGTTGACGGCGACAACGCCGACGACGGCCTGTCCGACTCCAATGCGTGGGCGACAGTCTACTACGCACTGACGCAAATAACGCACGACTCAGGCAACGGAGTGCAGATCAACATAAAAGAAAGCGGGAGCGGCGCGATAACAACAAATGAAACCGTCCCCATCGACATTCCGATGACTTACTCGGGCGGCGGCGAGTGGGGGAGCATCGGCCCCGGTGCCCCGCTGATTTTCAGGGGGTACCAAGAAGCCCCGGACGACTGGTATCCGGGCAAGGCCGGACACATGGCTAGGCTTCGTGGATACAACTCCACCATGATGTTTGGCGAGGACGAGTTCCCGATATTTGCGGACAACTGGGCTATGGGGATGTCCACCGGGGTCGAGCAAAGCTACGTTATCGTGGCCGACCTCCGTCTCGACATGGTGCAGTCGTCCAGCACGCAACCGCACATTCTGTCCAAAAGCAACTGGCTTTTCATCAACTGCATCTTCACCGGAGGGGCTGCCAACAACTGCGTCCAGTTGGATTCCGGCAGCACTTTTATAAACTGCTACTTCCACGACATGGGAAACCAAGGGTCCAGTAGCAGGGGCGCAGTCTCGGCATCTGGCGCGGACAACACGTTCATCAACTGCACGTTCCAGTTCCTGTCTGACTCGGATAACCAACCTTACTTTTGCGTAAGAACGAACGGGGAAGGAAAACAGCACTTCTTCAATAACGCGTTCTTGTGCGGAGATAATGTGCGAGCCGTCGCCAACAACGGGCCATCGGCGACGGGCGGCGGGGCTGGCACCATGTTCTTCATGAACAACACGATGCTCAGCATCCCCGATGCCACTGGTCGCATAAACCCGATTAGCGGGACCAATCAGGCCAAGAAGGTTGTGTGGCTCAACAATCTGTCGGAAGGGTGGAACAGGGGCTTCAGCCCTGCGGGAGACTGGAGCGTAATCTGGGGAGCAAACTCAGCCTACAACAACACGACTGACTTCTACGAGACAGGCAGGGATGTCTGGTACGAGCTGAGCGACTCCGACTCCAACTCTGGAAACAAGTCTCTAGCCACGTCCCCGTTCCAAAACGCGATCAACGGCAACGACGCTGACATCTACCCCAACCCGGCACTGGAATCCGGCACAACACAAGAGGGTGTCGTTGGTGTTTCGTTGCCCCCCACCCATCGCCTCAGAACGACGGACGACGTGGCCGATGGAACCGGGGCAGCAGGCACGCTGGGAAGGCTGTTCGGGACAAGGGGTGCAATTGGGATGGGTCCAATCTCTCGACCCATAGACGGGGGGCCGATCCGATGACAACTGATTACGGCGACAGAAATCTCGGCGACAGTCTTACCATATTCTGGCAGACCGTTGACCGTCTCGGGCGGCCAGCACCAGCGACCAGCTTGGTTCTGGCTGTCTACAAGGATGACGATGCTGGAGAGGAGACGATTTCGATAACAGACGACGCGGATGGTTACGACTTTTTGTTGGGGCTTACCAAGAAGAAAATCGACCTTACCGCCGGTAGCTTTTACGAATCTGGACACGACTACACCGTAGTTGTGAAGTCTGGAACCCTAGCAAACGAATCGCTCGAAGGATACCCCATAGCTACATTCTCAATCGAGAATAGGCAGGGGGCGTTTTTCGGAATACGAGGCAAGGTTGTGGGTGACGGCACGACTGTAGCCCCGAACTCGACCACCTACTTCTGGACCGACCTCACTCTGCCCGCAGACACAAACGACTACGCCAACCAGACCGTCTTGTGGACTTCCGGCAACCTGAAGGGCTTGGTATATTTCATTGACAGTTCTGGCTTTTCCGGTAACGGCAGCGGAGGCCCGCCCCCGCCCTCGACCCACAACTTTACAATGCAATACGCAATGGCTGAAGTCCCAGCCAACGACGACACTTTTCTGGTCCTAGGATCAAAGGGAGATTGACATGGCTAGCGTAGTTTACAACAAGTTCAAGCAATCGAGCGCAGACGGCGTGATCGACCTCGGCGACGACGACATTTATGCAGCCCTCGTGATGCTCAACACCACCTGCGACACCGAAAACGACGGCATGGAAAATGTTGACGATTTCACCACGCTGGACGAAATGGACGGGGCCAACTACGCCCGTAAGCCGCTCGGCGGCACTGTGGTCAACCTTGACGACGCCAACGACAGGGCGGAGTTTGACGCTGACAACGTGACTTGGTCAGCTCTCGGTGCCGGGACTCGCACGGTTCAGGGCGTACTGCTCTACGTTGACGCAGACGACGACGGGGCGATTGGCGGGGCAGACGACGCCGCCAACAAGGTCATCGCGTTCATCGAGTTCCCGTCCGCTGTTACCGCAGACGGGTCCGACCTGACCGTGGCTTGGAACGCCGAAGGCATCCTGCAGTTGACGTAATATGTTTCAGCTACTTCTCCTAGGGAAGCGGCTGATAACGGTTTTGCCCCTTGCAGTATCGTCTGCTTGGGGTTCTGCCTCGCCGGGCCTGTCTAAGTCCGTTTCGGTTTCCCCCGTCACGGCGAGCTGGGCAGCAGCGGCCCCGCAGACGGTAAAAACCAGATCAGTCGCCGATGTGCCTGCGACGGTTTGGGCGGCTGGCGTTCCGTCTACTGTAAAGACGGTCAAACCGGGCATCGTGTCCACCGACTCCGACTGGACGGCTGGGGCACCGGGCACAGCGAAGGAGAGGAGCGTCCTCTCCACAGTCTCGGCATGGTCTTCCGTCGCTCCGGTCCTGTCCAAGGAGCGTTCAACAACTACCATCTCGTCGGTCTGGTCTAGCGGATCTATAGGGTCCGCCAAGACAGTCAACATGCCTCTGGTCTCAACCACCGAGGCGGGCTGGGTGGCCGCAGTCCCAACGACAGCCAAGGGGGTCAATATCGGCGACCCCCCGGCCTCGGTCTGGTCGCCAATCCCGACTGTGCTTCTGACAAAAACAGTTGGGATGCCGTTCCTCGCGGATGGCTGGTTTGCATTTACCCCGACGACGCAAAAGAAGACAACGATGCGTGCGCCGGGGTATGGCTCGGTGCTGGTGTGGCGTCCCGACAACGAGCAAAACTACCCTCCGACGCACTACAAGACGGCGCGTCCGGCGGCGGCCACCCTCTCTTGGTCTGTTGAAGAGGAGGCTCTCCAGAGAACATATCATTTCGATGCGGCTGTGGCCGACTGGTCCTCCCCCGGCATAGGGGCGGCTAAAACGGTACATATGCCGTTCCCGACTCTGCACGGGCGGCTCTTCTGGACTGTGCCCGCCCAGCCAACTTACAAGTCTCTACCGACAGCTTCAATACCAGTTGCCAACTGGTCCGCCGTAGCTCCGACGCCAGTCAAGACCGTAAACATGCACGGGCGAGGAGCAGGCTGGTCTGCTGCCGCCCCATCTACGGCGAAGACCGTAAATATGCCTCTGGTCTCTACGACCACGGCAGACTGGGAAGCTGTTGCGCCGACTACGACAAAAACAGTCTCCATGCCGCTGGTCTCTACGACCACGATTGAGTGGACGGTCGGCATCCCCGCTCTCAAAAAGCAGACACGCAACCTGCTTCCAGTTTTGGCAAGCTGGTCTATCCCGATATCAAACACTAGCAGGGCTGTAAATCCAGACGCGGTCACCGCCTCTTGGTCCGCTGTCGCGGTGACAACACAGAAAACGGTCTACCCGGACCCCTTGGCTACAGGAGATAATCCGTGGCCTTTTCCGGGCTGGATCGTTCTCGGCCTGCATAGTCCTAAAGCGATCAAGACTGTGCGGCCGCCAGCCTCCCAGCTCAACTGGAGCGTGGGCCAGATACCGGAAACGATAAGGACTTCGCCAGCACCAGTCACCCTGACATGGATCGCTGTAAACGCCCCAGTCTGGCCGGACTCGGTTTCAGTCAACTGGACGGCGGTGGCCCCGGAAATACCGAGGACAGTCAGGCCGGAGGCTGTTTCTGCAAACTGGTCCGCCCCCGCCGTCTCCCTGTCCAAGAATGTCAACGCAGCCCCCTTGGTGGCGGTCTGGCAAACCCCCGCGCCAGCCCCGGTGCTTTTGGTTCACGCCAAGCTCGCGTCAGTCAACTGGACGACAGCGGCTCCAGTCCACTCCAAGACGGTGAGACCGGACCCGTCGGCTGCGTACTGGTCGGACTTCCGCAGCCCAAACGATCCAACAGTCATAAAAACAAGATCGACAACCCCGCCACTGGCCGACTGGTCAGTTGTTGCCCCCGAGACCGATGCCCCGAAGCACGCTTACCCGGCACCCGCCGTTTCTGCATGGTCTGCAGTTGAGCCGCAGGTCGAGTTACCCGATGTAATTTACCCAGCAAGCGTTATAATCAACTGGTCCGTGGAATCCCCGACCACGGGCAAGCTAAGATCAGTGTCCAGCGTACCTTCCGCCGCTTGGTCAGTACCAGTACCCAACCCTGTGTTGCCGGGCGAAGAAGACAGTTCCGCATTCCTCTTGTTTGTAGGGTGGTAAAATGCCACAGAACAGCTACGCAAATATGGGCTTGCAGCAAGATGCCCAAGGCCAGTTCTCCCCAATCGCAGGGTTCGGGATTGGTGCCATGCCCGGTGCCGAAGAGATTTCCGGCATGAACTGGAACGACCGGATGGGGCTAATGATGTCCCAGATGGGACAGGCCCAGCAACAGGGAAACCAAGCCAATCTCGGCCTTTTTGCCTCGCAGCTAAACGAGGTGGGAAACCTCGGAAAAGCTGGCGGTCAGCAGATTACCGACGTGTACTCACAAGAACGCGGGAGAATGGGGCAGAATCTCGCATCCAGAGGTCTGGGAAGCACGACAGTTGGGTCAGCAATGTCTGCCGGAATCGCTGGCAGAGAGTCTCGGGACCGGACTAGGCTCGAAGAAGGACTAACGCAGCAAAGATTGAATGTGCTGAATGCAGCCTCGTTCCAGCAGCCGGACATGGGCAGCTTCTACAACCAGATGATGAACGCCGGTGCTGCCGGTCTAGGGCAGAAGAAGCCGAAGCAGCAGGAATGGTGGAAAGGCCCAGCCCTCGGTGCCGGTCTGGACATGCTGACCGGGAAGGGCGGGGCTGGCGGTGGAATGCTGGGTGGTCTGGGCAAGCTGCTTGGTTTCGGTGGCGGAGGAGGGGGCGGCGGTTTCGACCCAGCTCTTGTGGGAGAAGCCTCGTTGAGCAGCGGCGGAACCGGGATGGGAGGAGGCTATGGGTCAAGTCAAGGCATCGGCGGATGGAGCATCCCGAGTGCCAACCAGCCGGGTTGGGGTCAAAATGCCGCCGGATTTTTATCCAGAGGCCAAAGCGGGGGAGGGGCCGGAACATTCGGCGGTGGCGGCGGGATGATGACTGGCCTGAAGGGCTTGATGGGCGGCTTGGGCAACTTCGGCACCGGGGCAGGACAGGGTATTGCCGGGATGTTTGGGTTCGGAAGCGGCACCGCCGGTGCCGGTCTGGGGTCAATGGGCGCGATGGGTGCAGCACTCGGCCCAATCGCCGCAATAGCTGGTCTCGGATATCTCGCCTACAAGAACAGGAAAGACATCAAGAGAGAGACCAAGAGAATCGGCAGGCAGATTGGCAAGGCCGGTAAGAAGGTCAAGAAGTGGTTCAAGAAGATATTCTAGGTAGAGGAATACCATGCCAGTCAATGTAGCATTCGGACCCGCTGCTGGCCTTGGCGGACAGCTTGCGTTTGGAACAGGTTCAAGACAGTATTCCGATAAGCGGGATGCGATTGAACAACAGTCCAAGCGTCAGATGCTTTCTGATGCAATGGGCTTTGCCAAGTACCTTCAGGACGCTCGCAGGCCAGAAGAGGACCAGCGTCGATCCTTGGAGCGAATGGAAAAGCAGCAGGAAATCTCTCAAGAAAACGCCTACCATTCAGAAGGTCTTCGCCGGTCAGGTGCAGAGTGGAACCAGAACCAAACCATCAGGGTCCGCAAGGAGCAGATCGAAAGCCTGCAAGGGGCACGGGAAAAGATAGACCGGGAGTTTCAGGAGAAGAAGGCGGCAGGGATGCCCAACGCAGACTTGCAGAAGTGGGCGGCAAAAGCATACGGTATGGCCGACGCCCAGATAATGGGGTCCAAGCCTCCGGCTGCCCAGAACCCGTTCGACAGCGTCATCACCATGAATGGCGAACAGTGGGCCATAAAAGACGGCAGTTGGGAGAACCTTTCCGTAGCGAAAGAAGGCAGGCAAATAGAACAAGACAAGCTGCAAATACTCAGGCAGCAAAACCAATGGAGGGAAATCGAGGCAGTCAATGTGCGTGGGGACAAAAGCCGCAAGGCTGCCACCGATCCGCTGCACAATGAGCTTGAAAAGCATCACGAGCGGTATTCCGAAGCAATGATCACGGAGCCGACGACAGAAAACGTGTCGGAGATAGACCCAAAAACAGGGAAACCGACCGGCAAGAAGATCAAGAAAAACATTCCGGGCTGGGGAATGAAGCACCCGCTCTACGCAGCATGGAAGGAACGCACGATTGAACTCAACTCCCAGATTCGGGCAGCGAATGAAAAAGTGGACCTCCAAACCGAGAGCAGTATCGAGGCTATACTTCGTGCCAATATTGGTGGAGCTGGAAGCGACGACCCGTCCCGGCCAAGCAGCTCGGCACGACAGCTTGCGGAGATTGAGCGAGGCAGAGAGGAAAGACGGCAGGCGGGAGTGGCTAAGGAACAGCTTGCCACCGATGTCAAAGACATCAGCGAAGGCGTCTTCAGCACCGAAGTTGACCCTCTTATCCCGCCGACGATGCCGGAAAGGGTGAAAGACACTTCCTCGCCGTGGATACCGGGTTCTCGAATAACGACCACCGTTGCGGATGCCATAGGTCGCGACTCCACAGGGCGCGTCGGAAAGCGTTTGGTCGATGCGGGAATGACGACCCCGAAGGAAATCGAGGCCATCCAAGAAGAGAAAAAATCGGGCACACCTGTAACCAAGAAACACGATGTCGGGCTTTCTCAGCCATTGACCCTCAAGGGTAAGCCTAGACAGCAGGTATATGCCGGTGGTGTCGCCGCTGATATTAAGGGGTACAGGGCTTTAGCGTCAAGGTACCGGAAAGACCTGCGTGACAAGAAGATGCCGCCGGAAGAGAAAAAGATGGCCCGGATGCTCGTAAACGAGGCTAGCCGGGTCGTTAGCCTCCAAACAAACCACTTCGCATCAATACAGAATATGTACGGAGCAGACCCGTGGATGGCGGTGACTAAGGTCGCAAACTCACAGCAGGTGCTTCTACAGAAAGCCAAGCAGAATTTCCGTGAAATTCTTGAAGCGATGGAATCGGGAAAGGATTTCTACATCCCCCCAGAAGATCGGGCGTCGGAGCCTGTGGATTGGGGCGGCCTCACCACGGCGATACAGATGGGCTTCGGCAACGAAGAAGCCGCCTTCGACGATGGCGGCCAACCTCCGGCTGAATTAGCCGAAGGGGACGAGTCAACGAGGAACAAGCTGACGAGACTGTCCAAGGGCATACGCGGGCTCGGCAACAAGAAGGATGGAAAATGACAGACTTTGATCCTCTGGCTAACCGAAACTCCGATGTTTCGCCTCTCAGTGCTTTCGAGGAGTCCTCAAAAGTTCTCGCGGAGCTGGAGGACTTCAGGAAGTTCGACGAAGGCACGCGGATAGGGCTGAAGCTCCAAGACGAAGCTCGTCTGGAGCAGGGTGATTACGAAGAAGAGCAGGAGAAAATCCGCAAAAAGGCCACCCACTACGAAGGCAAAAGCACGCTCTTCGAGCTTCAGGCCGTCGGTCGTGGGGCTGAGTCTTGGCACAGAAAGTTCGGCGGGGTGTACGGGCTGTGGGAAGACGAAGCCACGATGCAGGAGTTCTACCGGGAAGACGAGAGGGTTGCGGAAGCCTTCGATCAGGCTATGGACATGGGGGATGTCAACCAGTTCCGCAAGTTCGCAGCCAAGGGGCTGAAGGACATTACAGACATGGTCCTGACCGCCGGGACAGCAGGCTTGGCGGGTGGCGCGGTGCTGGGGGCTGGCCGCAGCATGGCTGGCGTTTATGCGATGTATGGAGCCGACACTCTCTCTAGGGAATACCACGGCGCAAGGGCAGCCGGTCTGTCCAAGTCCGACGCTTGGCAGAATGCGGGGTCAATGGCGGCAATTGAGCTTGGGATGATGGGGGCATTCCATGTCATGGGGAAGCTCGTCCCCGGCATGGGCGGCTCCGAAGCAAGACTCGCCAAGTCTCTCAGGAAGATATATTCAAGCACAAGCGCGAAGGACTCAGCCTCTAGGCTCGCCGCAGAAGCGTTGGCTAAAACCGCAAGGAAAGAGGTGGAGTCAACTGCCAACCAGTTTCTCAAGCGGCCACTCGCAAGGGCACTCTGGGAAGGCGGATGGGAGACCGTCGAAGAGCTTGCTACCTCGTTTGGTCAGGTGTCCGTGCAGGCGGCGATGATTCCGGGTGCCGAGGACGCGGCAAACTGGACAGACAAGAACGGGAGCGTGTGGAACTCCCCGATGATGAACGTCTTGAGACACACGTTCAAAGACACCGCCGGGGCACTGATGTGGATGTACGGACCCGCCCCCGTGAAGCACGGCGTCCGGCGATTCATCCACAAGCCGAGCAGAACAAACTACGAGGCCATCAAAGTCCTGCTGGAAGCCGCCGGTCTGGACATAGGAAAAGGGAAGTCGAAGCTGGATCGTCTGGAGATTCAGGAACTCCTCGTCCAGCAGCTCCGAGACGGAAAGCTCGGGCCGGAAACCGAGGCACTCGCCCACCAGTACGGTGTCGATTCAGAGTCCCTGATAAGTGGCTGGGGGATTGACGAAGACACCCAGCTCCCAGAAGAGTTTGGCAAGGACGCCTACGAGGTCATCCCCGGAGTTGTCCTCACAAAAGAGGGGTCAACATTCTTCGGGGGAGAGTACGACGCCGCACAAATCGAGCAGGCAGAGCGAGCAATCGTCCAGTTGCACAACAAGCTCGGTGCAGACATGGGCTACAAGCTGAGGATTGTTGACGGCGATTTTGGTGAAGGCAGTATTGACGGTATTCACGTTGGGGCAGACAAGACCATCTGGATGACACGGCAGCGTGTCCGGCACATGATCGCCGCAAACCCCACTCTCACGGACGCGGCGATTGGACTCTATATGCACGAGTTCACGCACTCAATTGAAAACACCGGGGATTACGACGAACTCTACAATTACGTCTTCAAAAACTTCAAGGGCCAGCTCATGCAGGCCAGAAGAGGGTATGAGGAAACCGCAAAGAGGTCAGGAAGAGACGACTACACCCCAGAGGAACTCAACCGCGAGGGGCTGGCAGCTTGGATGCAGGATCATCTTGTAAAAAGCGGCGTGCTGCACAAGCTCGCCAAGGAGAACTCGACCCTCTTCGAGCGCATCAGAAACTGGTTCTACCGTGCCGCCGACAGGTGGCGAGGGGATTCGTCCTACGCGAGCGTGTTCACAAAGCTCAGGGAAGCAGCAAGAGAAAACGGCATTCCTCCGCTGGCACCGACAACCCCCAAGCCAGATTCGTCCATCCCCCTCACCGACCCCATCACGGACACCGCCTCGTCGTCAGAGGTGGATGCGTTTGACGCGGAAAGGGAGAGCGCGAGGGACGATATACGGGACGACTGGAAGCCGGAGGATTCGGAATACGCAGAAGACATTGAGGAGCAGGATGCCCGCTTTGCGGAAATAATGAGCGAGGAGGACGGGGCTGAAGACGTGGTCAATGAGGAAGAGGCTTTGTCTGCCTCCTCGACAGCCTTGAACACTGTCCGCGAAGAGAACCCGGACGGCACGGTGCCGGAGGGTCCATCCACTCAGGTAGCCCGTCCGACGGAAACCGGCGAGATGCCTGCCGATGTGGACCCGGTCCAGATTGACCCAGTTACCGGAAGGCTCACCAGCAACAGGGATCAGCTCAGGATGTACGAGGAGGAACTCGCCTTCCTCCAAGAGAGAGACCTCGAAGATGGGGCGAAGCGGAAGCTGGCCGCCCACATAAAAGAGAAGATCGAAAAACTGAAGGAAGCCATCGCTGCGGAAACGGAGCCAGAGGCGGACATCGAGGCCAGCTACGAAGAAGGCCGACTGTCTGAACTGGAGAAGCTGCGAGCGTTGCGGGATGTAATAGATGTGGTGGCCCCGTCAGTGCAGAAGGCGGATGAAGCCCACGAAAAGAACTCGACCATTCAGGCCCACCCTTTCGGTTCAGTTACAGGAAGCGAAGAGTTCGACCAGATGATGGAGACTCTTCCTGTCGCAGCGGACCTGACGACCTTGGGAGATGCCAACAGCGCAGCCTTGATGGCCCAAGACAGGGTCAACCATGCCGACCATATGTTTGGGCAAGACAGCGAAGAGTCCAAGGAAGCCCGGAAGCTGCAAAGGGAATACCGCGCCAAGGCTGACGAGCTTTCAGCGAAAAAAGACTGGGATACATTCGCCGAAGAGTTGAACTTTGCAGATTACTTCCTCGACCCGGACCTCATGCGGAGATTCTTCACCGGGGAGTTGCGGGAAGGCGACCTCGAATCGCTCAACAAGATACTCGACGACCCCAGCTTGCAGGCAGGGTGGACTAGGGATCTCATGGAAGCCGCCCGCGAAGCCTATGAAAAGGTTGAGGCTCCAGCAGGGATCATAGACCAAGTGACCGACGGGGGAGAGAACGCGACATCCGACGTTGTCGTGGAGGCACCCGAAACCGACTACGACGCGCTGTCGGAACAGCAAGCGGAAGCCCAGACCGTCATCGACGAAGAGGCAGATATAGTCGCAACCCCAACCGCTGAGCCACCCGCCGCCCCGACAATGGCCTCCGTCGATTTTGAAGACCTGAGACGCCGTATCGAGGCTGGCGAAGACATTGATCCGGGAGAATATGCGGCATCCCTTGAGAACTCCGTGCTGGAAGTTGAGGCGATGCTGGGAGAAATTGCCGCTGGCAGCGAGCCGTTCGTAGGGGAGATGCGCTGGGACCACGCCGAGGCTTTAGAGGATATCCTTGGAACCGACTTCGGGATCGACGAAGGTTTAGCACCAGAACTGGCAGCCGAAGGCCAAGAGCTGCGCGAACACATCCTCGGCAGAGCCGACATACAAAACGTCCCCGTCACAATCAGCGTCCCCTTGGCACGGGCCATTGCCGGGACCGTCGAGGCTGACGAGCGTGTCGAGACAATGAGGTCCGCCGAGAGCAGGTTGCTGGCCGAGCCTGCTCCTGCTGCGGCACCCAAGCTCAGCCGGGAAGATGCCGCCAGACAAGAAGTCGCTATCAACAAGGACATCAAACCCGAGGAAGTCACCAAGAGGCAGGTAACAGCCCAGCTCAAAAAGGACAAGAAGAACGCAGCCAAGGCGATCTCGAAACGGCTGGGCATCCCCTTGGAAGAAGTCACCGAGGAGCAGGTCGAGGAGTCCCTGCAAGCGGTGGAAAATCTCTTTGAAGAGTTCTCAGCCCATCGCAACTATCCCAAGCCCCGCCCCCAGACTGTCGCAGAACAGGCGTTGGAAGAACTGGGCTTGGAGATTCAGACACTGGAACAGCAGTACGACTCCCTCCCAGAATCAGTGCAACAAGACGTAGACAGATACACCGGGCATCTCACGGTGCTAAGTAAGGACGAGGCCGGGCAAGCGGCGTTGGACAAGATTGCAATAGACCTTGCAGAGACCCTCGGCACCGACTTCAAGGTCAACGCAGAAGACCCCAAGAACCTTGCCTTGGCTATCGTCAAGTCTCTCGCTCGCGGGAAGGGCGACTTCTCCGCCCTTGTGGTTGAGACAGAACGCCGCGAGCCGGG
>TARA_R110000824_G_scaffold349988_2_pt1 | contig 25568 bp, 25 predicted proteins | sample TARA_R110000824 | Tara Oceans TARA_R110000824 (sample SAMEA4397747) | marine metagenome | biome: Polar Biome; feature: [MES] marine water layer (ENVO:01000295) within the mesopelagic zone...; material: water (ENVO:00002006), including particulate matter (ENVO:01000060) such...
ATCCATCCAATGCACTGAGATCATCGTCAGTTATACCGATATCTTCGTACACCCCACACGCTTTATTGTAAGTAAGTTTGGTACTACCGATCTTCCCTATATATTTAAACCTACTTTTCCAACAGTGTATCTCTGGTGTATCAGGGTTAGCTTCTGATCTGTGTACCGTCAAACCCACATCACATTTGGCAAACCAACTGGCACTTCCTGATATCTCCATTCCTTTAGGGATAGGGGTCTTACCATTTTCTCTCATCATCTTGGCAGGATGAGCCACAAAAAAGATATGGATGTCATTACTCTTGGCAAACAATCTCATCTTAGTTAGCATCCCTGAGATAGCTTCAGTTTCTGTTCGCCCTTTGCGATCCAACTCTAAGTAATTGTAAGGATCAACTACAAGAGAACGAATACCCAACCTTTGAATTGCAACACGACATCTCTCTAGTATTGATTCAACGGTACTCTCTTCTCCATCCTGTTGATCCATAAAAACAAAGTGTTCTTTAACAAACTTTATAGCTTCTTTAACTTCAAGTTCTGTTGCTTTCTTTGTCGGTCCATCCAGAAGAGGCTTACGCAATCTCTTCTCCAAGAGTTTTATGATATGGTTCGGAGGGTCATTCTCGAATGAGGCAACTGCAAACTTCCAACTCGATTGCTCTGCAAGGTTCATCATTAACTGATCAACAAACTCAGACTTACCAGATGACGGTATACCTGTAACAACTGTAAGCATACCCTGTGCTACAGTAAAAAGCTTATCCACTGATGCAATTCCTGTTGACTCCCCTGCTAAGGTGCCACCCTGATATATATCAAGGACTTGTTTTTCAAACTCATCGACTGTGTATAACCCTTCAATCGGGTAAGGTTTAGACTCCTCTATACTAGTTCTCACAAGTTCTTTACCGTGTTTGATCAGAGCATCGTTGGCATCCTTGCATCCCTGATCCCAATCAACCATCCAGACTTTAGCTTTGCCGACTCGTCTTGATAACTCTTCTCGTAATGCTCGACCTTGCTCATCAGCATCAGTCGCTATGACAATCTTCTCCATATCATTCAGTATATCTATACTGTTCCAGACGTACTGAAACTTTCGATCCTCACTTGGATCTATTGATCCTTGTTTTAATTTATTCAATGCACCATTAGGTACGGACACTACGTTCTCGAATCCACAGGTATCAAGCGTAAGAGCATCCATCTCACCCTCACATATGATCATCGTCTTGTTATCTGGATTTATATATTCAATGCCGAAGAATGTTGTTGCTCCTCCCACACCCTCTTGAACGAAGGACTTGTCTTCTATACTACGGTACTTAACTGCATAGACTTCACCCTCATTATGATAAGGGAAACCTATCGCTTGCATTTCCTTTTGCCCTGATGGGAAAAACTTTTTGGTATTAAATACTTGATACTTATCTATGGAAGACTGAGAGATCTTCCTTCCTGTGAGATAACTTTCTTCCTTCTTTACGTTTAATTTTTTGATTGCCACTGGTTTATATTCCTCCTCAAAACGATTGCTATACGCACCATTGAGATCACAATGATGGCATTGATATACTGTTCGGTCATGATAGACAGTGACCGACATACTTCTCTCGTGTTTCTTTTTTCTGGTGCTACTGCACTTCGGACAAGTTATGCGATTCGAGCCTAGCTTTGTGCTTGACTCGATGAAACTCTTCCATTGCTTGTTCATAGGAATCCCCTTTCCATATGATAGAATCCTCATTCGCTTTAGCTACATTACATATTGGACATCTCATTATGGAGTGCTGTGTGTCCGAAACATCATGCAATAAAAAATGTTTCGCCCCCTTACACCCCTTACAATCACTCATATCTCCTCCACTTCTATATCTGATCTGGGGTTCAGTGCATCCAATCCCCAGTATATATGTTTCTCTTTAACTTGTCTGTCGTTTTTGTATATAAATCCCTGCATACAATCTAATATCACAGACTCATCAAGGTCTGGTCGTCTGCTCTGATAGTAAATAGTTATGGTGACTTTAACATTTTCCTCAAACAAATCTTCTCGTTGAGGACATTGAGATTTAAAATCTTTCTCGTATGTCAAAGCCTTCTCACTCTTAATGAAAGCAGGTTTGTTTCCAAACTTGACAAGCCTACGACTATTAGCCTTTGAACAAGGCTGTCCATATATAGTGAACTTCATTTAATTATACCCCTTGTATTATGATTTATTATAATATATATATAATTATAATATGCAAGAACTTTATTGAGGAGGTTTAATGCAGATTAAAAACAGACATAATATAGATGACATCTTCCTTCGTCTACATGAGAGATATTCTCAAGAGAGAGAGGAGAGTGTATTGTCTCGTGAGATTGCAGACCCCTGGGATGTTAATGTTTCTGTGACGGAGCTACTCAATCCATTACAGATCTCATTGCTCATGAGATACTTCGAGAAACAAACGAGTAAAGATCTTAACAATCTTTTACCAAGTCTCATAGGGAGTGCCGTACATGAAGCCCTTGCTCGCACTGATGATGATATTAACTCACTGAAAGAGGTTAGATTATTCAAGATAATAGATGGTATGACTGTTAGTGGTCAGCCAGATAGAATGTTTCAAGAGACCAAGAAGACAAGGACATTTAAAAATACTGGCGATGTATGGGTTAAAGGTCAATGGGCAATCCAAGATTACAAATTAACAGGTGCATACTCTACACTTAAAAATAAAAGAGAATGGGAAGAACAATTAAATTGCTACGCATATATGGCTCAACGTGGTCTCACTGCATCAGGTAATTCTTTAGAACAAATAGATAAGATTGATAATCTTTTTGTTACTGCAATCGTTAGAGATTGGAACTATAATAATGTTGGTAAGCCAGATTACCCTGAGTCTTGGGTTGTAGATATACAGATCCCTGTATGGTCTGAAGAAGAACAGAGAGATTTCCTACATAATAAAGTCAGTGCCTTTCAAGAAGCCATTGAAAAATACAAAGAAACAAAAGAACTTCCTCGTTGTACTGATGAGGAACGGTGGTCAAGTGGTGGAAAGTTTGCTGTCATGAAACCCAAAAGAAAATCTGCTGTCAAATTATTTGGCACAGAAGAAGAAGCAAAGGAATTTTCTATAACAATTCCTGATGCTTACATTGAATCACGACCTGTTCGTTACATGAGGTGCGATAGGTACTGTGATGTATCTAAAGTTTGTCAACAAGTATTGGAGTAAATATGACAAAGAAAAATGAGAAAGAAGAAGAGGTTGCCCTTGATAAAGATCCTATCAAAAGAGGTATACAACTCGTGGAAGCTATGCCTGATGAGGCAAAGACAAATATCAAGGGGAAGTTATATGCACAGGTTGCTAGAAGGAATGAATACTTCTGGAAAGCAGTAGGCATAGAAGGTCGTATTGAGAATGAGATCATAGAACTTACTGACGAGAAGGTTGTTGTCGGCACAAAAATATATATAGGTGATAAGTGTGTCGGTAATGATTTTGCTGAGGAGTATCGTGGTCAGGGGATGGTCAACAAAACATCAGCCCTTGAGAACTGTATCACATCATCAATAGGAAGAGCCTTGTCCTGTATAGGATTATCAGGTGGTGAGTATGCTTCTTCCTTTGAGGTTGACAATGCAGTGAACAACAAAGCTGAAGCACCACAAGAAGATGTTCTTTTGATTGAAGTTTTTGCTACGTTTGTTGAGCAATGTAAAACAGAGAAAGCATTAATGGATTGGTGGAAAACTAATAGCAAAGCAATTAACGAAAGGAAGTCTACTAATAGACTAACTTATGATGCAATCGTTAGTATATTTGCTAAACGTAAAGAAGAAATCAAAGAAGAAAACAGTGCATCAAATAATAAACCAGAAGGAGATAGTGGTAATGAATGATTTCAAAGAGAGACCCAAAGATAAGAATGGTCAAACCATATGGGGTAAGCCTAATAGTGGTAGAATATTTGCTAATAAATATAAAACAAGTGAGAAGCATCCTGATTATCGTGGGAACATATGGGTTTCTGTTGATCTTCTCAAGCAGTTAGTTGCTTTTGCTAAGGACAATGACAGAGAAGAACCAAACTATATGAACGTAGGTCTTTACAAAAACCAAGATAAGAATGGTAATGATTACTTTAATCTTTCAATAGGAGAGTACAAATTCTATGAAAGAAAAGATCAACAAACTCCTACAAACAACTCATCATCAGATATTATGGATGATGAGATTCCATTTTAGGAGGGGAGTATGGTTAGATTAAAAGGAACACCGAACCTCAACAAAGATATGAGATCGGTTACTGTGTTAGTTGATCCTGATGATTATCAAGAACTATTAGACAGAGCCACGAGAGAAGAAAGATCAGTTGCTTTCTTAGTTAGAAAGTCAGTTAAAGATTATATTAATAATCGATACTACTCTCAAGCAGTTAATGATGCTCATGATTGGATCTCTAAGAATAAACTTATCAAAGGTAATGTTCAAATTGATGGCAAAGAATTTAGACAATTTATTGCTGATGAAATGAAAGAGTCTTTGGATAATGACTAAAACTAAAAGGTGGTTGTTAAAGCAATCACCTTTTTTTTAAGGGGATAATATGGCTATATATGGAAATGATTACTTAGTTGCTTCTCGTAATTTTGAGGAAGCAATTAATATAGTGGAAGAATACACAGAAGAAAAATGGAACAAAGTAGAGACTGTTTGCCTTCGCAATAAGGTTGAAAAAGAATATGAAGATTATGTTAAAGATGGTCTGTCGTGGGATGGTGAAACTCATGTCTCTGTTACAATTCAACTTGATGAAATTCTACATCGTGCAGAAAAAGAAATTAAAGAATTAATAGATGTTGAGGTAGATGTTGAAATAATAAAAGGATCAGATTATGAGCCTGATGGATTCCTTATACACGAAGCTTGTTTTGTTTTAGGATTTACAAATGGTCAGATACCTCAAAAAGAACTTTCCTTATATCGAGTATCAGTAGAATGATTGATATAAAGAAAGGTGATTGCAGGGATGTCCTTAAAACTCTTGATGAAAAATCAATAAACACTTGCATCACTTCTCCTCCGTACTACGGTCTAAGAGATTATCAGACAGGAACTTGGGAAGGTGGTGATCCTAACTGCACCCATCAAAGAATGACTAAGATATCTAAAGATACAAGCACAGGTCATAGAGGAATGTTTGATCAGGGTAATGTGGTAGGTGATGTAATATATAAAACAACCTGCAACAAGTGTGGTGCAACACGCAAAGATAAACAAATAGGATTGGAATCAACCCCTGATGAATATGTTCAACAAATGGTTGAGGTCTTTCGTGAAGTCAGGAGAGTCTTGCGTGATGACGGAACAGTATGGTTGAATCTTGGAGATACATACTCCAACTTTAAAGACTCTAAAAGCACATCTCAGACTTTATCCAAAGGCACACAATCAGCACAGGCAAATGAAATAGATGAAGGACTGTCTGTGTCCAGAAATCCAAGAACATTAAAACAAGCAGGGCTAAAGAACAAAGATTTAATAGGCATACCCTGGCGAGTCGCTCTCGCTTTACAATCTGATGGATGGTACTTGCGACAAGATATTATCTGGCACAAGCCGAACCCTATGCCTGAGAGTGTAAAGGACAGGTGTACTAAATCTCATGAGTATATTTTTCTTCTCTCGAAACAACCCAATTATTACTATGACTATGAAGCTATAAAAGAAAAAGCAAAAGGAGAAAGATGGGGAGGGAACAAACCAATCAACATGAATAACACTAAAGATATTGACAATCAGTTTAGTGGATTAACACGAGAAAGAAAGATGTTGTTTGACGAAAGAAACAAAAGATCAGTATGGACTGTGAATCCTAAGCCCTATAAGGAAGCACACTTCGCAGTCTTTCCTACAGAACTTATAGAACCCTGTGTTCTCGCAGGATGTCCAGAGGGAGGCACAGTATTAGATCCCTTCGGAGGTAGCGGAACAACAGGGCTTGTTGCTGACAGGCACAAAAGAAATGCAGTATTAATAGAACTTAATCCCGACTATATTGATATAGCAGGTGACAGACTAAAGGGAGATGCTCCTCTTTTTTCTGATATTAAACTGCCTTAGATATTACATAGCCAATAATTATTCCAACAACACCGCCTAAACCTAGCAGTGCAATGGAAGCATATCTAAACTTTTCCCAGACAAAGGTTAAGTTCCCTTGCTTTTCACGCAGAAACTTCTCAACATTATCTATGGCTTCCATAGCTGACTCATCAAAGTTAGTCTTGTCTAAAACATATTCTTGAAGGATGCTCTTATCTTCTAAGACAACACCCTCAATAATTTTCTCTTTCTTTTTTCTACCCATTACAAACTCCTAGTTAAAAATAAATCTGCCAAACTTAAACTCATAGTAACTACTCCTCCTTAGTTAAGCACTAAACTCATGTGGCTTATCTGCCATTACTTCTTCTTGAAGAACTTAGCCGCACCACGAAACCCGAAGCTTGCACTAACGATTATACCCAGCGTGTAGCGATACCATTCAGGTGCAGTATCTAAAGCTTCAAACCCAGACTGAACAATCGCCCTTCCCCAATCTCCACAGAAAGCAAGAATGAGAGGTACTGAAAATAAAAGAACCAGCCATTCATCTTTCCAAGAATCTTTTGAGGCTTCTGCCATTGTCTGATCCCAGTCGATTTCTCCAGTTGCCATCTTAGTTTTCCGCTTCTCAACAGCAACCTTTAGCTCACCTTTAGCTTTGGTTTCTTCGACTTTGTTATTCATCCACGCTGTTGCAACACCACCAACAGCACTTATGATTCCACTAAATATCATACCCACTTCTCCCTCTTTCCACCATCATACCATCTGGCATGACCTTCTTCGACTAGCTTTTGACATACGTTATCACCATCACCCGTGAAAGGTGTGCCTAATATCCTACCGTATTTACCTCTCTTATCGAGAGAAGTTTTCATTGTAAAATCTGTTTGAAGGAGTGCCGTCAATCTGGCTTTAGCTAATAAACCTAGTTTCTTTTCCTCAAGATTTCGAGTCCGACTCTCAGGTGCATTGATCTTCTCTAGCCTGATGCGTTGTTTCTTGAGACATACCCCAAATCCTAGATCAATATCAACATCTATCGTATCTCCATCAACTACTTTTACAAGTGTACAATTATATACAAATGGTTGCATTTTCATTACACCCTTCCAGAAACAGAACGGACAAACTCCTGAACACTAGCTACCACATGAAGTCTATTACCTGTTGCCGCTGTTGCTTTTAAAATTTCAGTTGGTTGCAGAGTTAAATTTCTACTTAATAACTCTACTGTTCCATTCGCACCAACAGCCGCAACTTTAAATAAACTAAACACATCTGATCCATTCGTCAGAGTAAGTGTTATTGTATCTGCATTACCTGTATCCTCTGATACAAGGATAGAATTAACCACAGAAAAAGCTACTGTTGTTGGTGATGTATACAGGACAGTTGCTCCTGTTCCTGTTAAGTCTAACTTAGCGTTGGTTGCTCGTTGTATATACTGAGCATAACTATCTATATGCACTATCCAAACCTTTGCTTCTGTGACTTAGGAGGAGTTTTTTTACTGCCACTTTTTCCTGCCCAAAATAATTTGTTTGCCCAGTATGCGGCACTCGTCTTACCCTTCTTAATATTCTTACCGTGTCTTGCCTTGAAAGACTTACGAGCTTCAGGGCTGTAGTTATGACCCATCTTCTGATCACCAAACCTTATAACCCTAACCTTTCCTCCATCACGAATTGCAACAACACCCTTCTTTGAAGCATGAGATGGTGTACGTTTAGGTGCGTTCAATCTCGTGAGACCTACTTTCTTTAACCTATTCTTTTCTGCATCTGTTAAACTCATGACTTTCTATGTCTCCGTACTTTCTTTGCAATACTCTTTGGTTGCTTGCTAAACTGCTTTCCCTTTTTAGTATCGGCTCTTTTCTTGCGTGTTGTAGCGGCATACTCTTTAGCAGACAAAGACTTAATAGCACTTTCAGGAAGATATCTTTCCCCTGTTTTAGCAGAAGGTTTACCTGACTTCGTTCTCCATTTCTGCTTTGACCATTTACTTAAACTCTTTTGCGACTTAGCCTTAGCCACGATAACCACCCCCTGCTTTTTTATACTGTGATGCTAGGAGTTGTGCCTTACGAGCAGACCATTGCCCTGCTTTACCGCCTTTAGATCCTGCTTTTATTTTATTAAACAATCGTTTACGCATAGTAGGTTTAGTATAATTACCTGCTTTATTAACTGTACTTTTCTTTTTAGCTTTCATAATTATTTCCTATTCGATAGAGCAAAGTACCCACCAACACACCCACTCATAGCAAGATACTGAGTCATAATAATAGACTCCGCTTCAGCCATTCTCTCAGGTTGAAACAAAGTCATAACAGTTGTCAACCCCATCAAAGTAATTAAGAACCAACACATATAACGTCTGTTTGATTGATGTTTCGTTACATCAAACTTAGGATCTTCATTCATTAGTTCTTGCTCACTGGTGTTCTACCATCCTCATAAGCCTCATTTATATGAGGAGTATTGGGATCGTCAGGAACAAAACGACCTTTATCATCTCTGGATCTTTCACCCGTAGGCTCACCAAACAAAAAAGTTTTTATATTTTCTAACCAACTCATGATCTACTTCTCCCTCTATTTTTCTTTGCACTAGTTAATGCAATAGCAATAGCTTGGTTTTGTTTATAACCTTCTTTCTTGAGTTTCTTTATATTCTTACTAACCGTTTTCTGTGACTTACCTTTTTTTAATGGCACTAGACTGCTCCTTGTATAGCGTTCTGATAATCAATCATTGAAGCGGCTTGCTCTAATTCGTTTGCTATTCTCCCACCTGAGTCTGCGTAAGTACCTGTCCTTGCTCTTTGTCTTTCAGCTTCTGCTCTCATGACAGCAGGATCATTTGTTTGTTTATAATTATTAACGATTGCTTCTTCAAAACTTCTAAATGCAGGTGACTGTACCCACTCAGCTTCAGAGAAGCCAGCATCTATAGCTTGACGATATTGATTGGAATACTCTTCATTAATACCTGATCTATCTTTACCTGATAAATCAAATGTTTGTTGAACATCATAAGATCGTGGAGCAGTTTCTTCAGGTGCAGTGTCAGTTGTTTGGGTTTCTGGTGCAGATGTGGCTGCGTCTGTAGCCGCAGCTTCAGTATTATTTTCTGTAGTTTGGGTTGTTTCCTGCGTTCCATCTGGTGCTAAAGCACCTATACCTACAAGATATTCTTTTAGTTCTGGTGTCATTGGTATCTTCACTTCACCCACACCACCTTGTAAATCAGAATCGCCTGGGTATTGGAAATAATATTCACCATCTCGTTCTATAATTCCTTCTCCTGTACCCCCTAAGTTACTAAAGAAATTAGTCATGTCGTTTGTAACTGACCCATCAGGAGTAGTTCCTGTGGGTTCTGGGTCAGACTCCTGTGGGGTAGGTTCTATAGGTTGATATGTAACTTGATCTGCTGGCACACCCCCTATGAAATCATATCCACCTGGCGTTGTACCGTATCTTTGATAAGGTAAACTGCGAGGCATCCCATAGTAAGAAGGTATTCTTGAGAATATAGATGATCCAACACCCATTGGGAAACCACCGATACCCATACTGTAAGACGGAGGCAAGGCTCGGTAAAAAGAAGGAGGCTCATTAAAACTATTTTCTTCAGGAGTTTCAGGACCGAGTTGATTTAATCTTCTTTCTATAGCTTGTGTAATTCTTCCAGCAGACGGAGAGTAAAGAGATCCTTCAGTTGACCTTTTTCTTTGTGCCTCTAAATCTGTGTTCAGTCTATCCCTATCTGTCAAACCTCCTATAGTATTAATTAATCTATTTTCAAAGGATCGAAACTGAGGACCTGCTACAAACTGTTGCTCATCCCCACCTCCTCCAATGTAATCATTAAAGTTTTGGGTATATTCTTTTGTTATATCATCAAGGGTTTGTGCTGTTGGTCTAGGGGGTTGTTGATTAAAGCTTGGCATAAACTGTCGTGATCCAAAATATCTTGGAGGACTATACCCATATCCTGCTTGATATGGATTTTGATATGGCGTAGGAGGAGGAGGCGGCGGTTGATTGTAAGGATTACCGAAAGATCCTATTCCTCCAGAATAAGGATAACCAAGATTAGAGTTAGCCATAGGAAAGCCACCCATAGGGTTTGGACCATAATACCCTGCTGTATTGTTAGGATAGCCTCCCCTTTGATAAGGAGGGATTGATCCTTTAAAACCAGTCTCACCAAAAAATAATGAATTGCCACCACTTCCCATAATATTTATCCTATATAATCTTCGCCAGTTTCCATCATCTCAGCTAATCGAGAAGATCTTGAACCGACTTGTTTTGCCCATTTACTATTTAACATCTCATCAGTTGCGTCTAACCAGTTTCCTTTTTCAAGGGCAGACAACATATTAACAAATCCTTTGAGTCTTGGCATCCCTAAATTAAACATCATATCAATCAAGACCCTTTGCCTTATGATGTCTAAGTCTTTAAACCAATCAAAGTTTTCATGTAACTCCTTGATACATATACGGATATCACTGTTCAGAAGGTAATCAATTTCTTCTTCAGACAACCCTCTCTCTTTAAGGTTGCGACCAACTCCTATGGTCTCGATCCCTTCAGTATCAAGATATACTTTCTTTTCTACACCCTCATGCAACCTTAGTTGAGCATGAAGTTTCCCATTTAAAAGTTCATCATCCATATATTTCTTTCCTTATTTCTGGGAGTAGATAAGTTAATGAGTTCCTTTGTATATTAATGTATCTTATTTCATCTCTTTTTTGATCTTGACTCATATTACTATTTCTTACTTGCGTTTCTATTTTTCTTAGTTTTTTTAATTCAGCATCTACAGAGTCAGCATACTCTTTATATTGATAAAGTTTTTCCTGCTCTTTTGTAATCGGTAACTCTTTGCCAAAATTCTCACTTAAATCCTTTATGGAATTACTAACTTGATCTATAGCTTGTTTTAATTCATAGAATTGATAGAGAGTACCTGTTGGTTCTGAAGGTAAAAATACCTCACGAGCTAATGGATTTGATATACTTCTTTCTAACTCACGAGTTGGCGAGAGTGGACTACCTGTAAACTTTTGCAATATAGTATTTAAACTAAGAGTTGCTGTTGCTCCTAAAGGTCCTGCATATCCTTGAATTAAGTGATCTATTTTTATTGGCGATAAATTTAACTGCTCACCAAGTATCTTTGCAAACTCAGATGTGCTGGATTTTACTCTTAAAGGAGGTAGCTTACCCTTTACATAAGGACTTTCTATTGGTTGACCTGTAAACATATTGTAATTATTTTCTATTTCATAAAGAGGTCTAATTACTTGAGGTACAATATTAAGACCAAAAGAAGATTGTGCATTTCTTACAAGAGATTGCTTTAAATCTAAACTACTTTCCTGATCAAAAACATATTGCAGTATACGTTCTGGCAAGACTTTAAATATTGTGCCTAACTCAAATGAGATAGGAAATTTAAAAGGCTTTACGTCTTCAGGTAAACCCATTGTCTTTGGTGTTAATATATAATTCATATCTCTTATTTGAGGCGGTTGATTTTTCCAATCTTCGTCATCATGCTGTAGCATCCATAAGACAGAAACAAAGCTAGTGATTGCCATTCCTCTCGCCCAAAAAGCAAGGAGAGTTTTTTTAGAATCAGGTCTTCCTGTATCGGTACTACCTAACCCAACTCTCATTAAATCTATACCTTGTATTCGTGCATTTATAAAAGGTAAAGTAGCTGTAAACCATCTAAGAACACTTTGATTCGCACCTCTTCTAGCATAGTCAATAACCTGCCTTCCTTCGTAAGAAGCTTGTACCCAGTCTCCAGTTTCAGCTAAAGTTTTTTGATACACTTTAATACGCACTGCGGCATCAGCGGCATTTGAAGCATGACCTGACCAATCCCAAAGCTGGCTGATAGGTCGAGTAAAGAAATTACCAACAGGTCCTCTTTGTTGTTTCTCCATACTTTTCTGGACAACCTTTGACATATTTTCATAACTACCTCTAAAGTCATAGCCACCAAAACCCATAGCACCTCTAACAGCTCGTGCTGATTTAGAGGCTGTTGGATTTATAGCTTCACCAAAGCCTTGCCATCCAGATATAACAGGTTGAATATTTCTGCCTGATGTTTGCCAAGCCGCAAAACTATCTCTGTTAAGTGATTTGATTATAAAGTTAGGCATCCGTGTTACAGCTTCACGCAAAATATAAGTTGGTTGAGTAAGCCAATACCCTACACCCTGAGCCAAAGGTCTAGTTTCTGTAGTCAACATTGATAAAGCTTGAGCCATATCCTGATCATAAACAGAGTAATATCGAGTTTTACCTCTTACTCGACAAGAGGAATAACCTGGTTGCATTTTTGTTTTACGTTCAGCAGTTCCTTGCAACTCCATAATAGCTAGAGTTCTTTGCAATGCTACGTTCTTCATAGATGAAGATACTATTGTGTCTATGTTCTGTATAAGGTTTTCTAAGAAATTACCTAGAGGTCTACCTGTTACTCGTACAGTTACATCAGCATCTGGATTTAATTCTTGATATTCTTTACGGATATTGTTTGCTAAGTCCTTTGTTGATATAGGTCTTTGGTCACTAACAATTTTATCATTCACAAATATTCTATACGTCTGACCTGTTCCTAATAACTCTGGAACTTCTCTTAATTGTTTTTGTTTCTCAGGAGATATTTCATCTTCATTAATAATTCCATCTATTGTTAGTTTAGGAAAATTAACTGATGTTCCAAAAAAATTTTTACTTTCATCACCCTCTCTTACAAAAGAAACATAATCTGAGTTTTCTAACCAAGTATTAATTTCATTTTGAGATAATGTGCCAGAGGTTAATGCTACGTTATTAAGAAAATTTCTATTCCATTCTAAATATTCTTGTCTTACTTGCTCAAACTCAGGGTACTTTTCCCCCATTCTCAAACCATTTTGAATATCTTCTTCATTAAGAAGACGTTCTCTACCTTCACCGATTAATCGTCTTGCTCTTATTGCGGCTAAGTAAAGTTGAAACTCTCTAAATTTTGTACCTATAGGTTGAAATATTTTAACAAGAGGTTTTCCCCCTCCGTCTTGCTCAGATACAACCCTGAATCCACCCCTGCCATCAGAGTTATACTCTGGTTTTCCTCCGTCAAACCACATACTTGATTGAAATATTTTTGACCTATCTGAGTCAACAGCCGCTGCCATAGCACTTGTTCCAGCCCTGACTTCTATTCCTATTTTTCTTCTATAGTCATCAACCTCCTCAAGATTTGCATATTGATTTGCTGCCTGTACTCTAGCTGTCCTAATTAAAGAATTAAATCCATCTTTCGATGTAATACTTTGCAATCCATCTAATATAGTACGACCAACACTTTTATTTTGTTTGCCTGACATTGAGACTTTATTAAGCGTTGCTTGTTCTGATTCTGTTAAATCAGGATTAGAGGTCTGTATACCATTAGATCGTAAACTAGCCATAGTTTCAGGAGGAGATTTGTATTTTTTTAAATCTGGATTTACCCCAAACTTAATGGCTGTCTCTCTCAGTGAAGCCATAACTGGAGGCTCTTCTCCTTTATTAACTTCAGACCTATACCGACTAATATCTTTTTCTATAACCTCTGACATTTTATCTCTAGGCGAGATAAATGATTTAGTTGTAGGATTCCAATTTTCATTTAAGTTTTTAATTTGATTGTTTGTTTCTATCTCTGCCTGTGGGAGAGCTTCTTCTAATGTAACAAAAGGTGTTACTTTATCTTTGGGTCGAGATGCTGTGATTGTTATTGTGTCATAAACATTATGTTCTTTTTTATTTTTAGACTTAGGATTTGTAATGATTTTACCAACCACATTACCAACCTTAACCGTTCCAAAAACACTTGGTCTTAGTGATGGCTGATCTTGAGAAAAAACATCCTCATCAAAAGCAACACCTGTGAGTCCTTCTTCCGCAGGTGATTCTTGATATTTTAATTTTGTTGCATCTGTTGGTTTTTTCTTTCTTGCTGGAAGAGTGGCATATGTAGAAAGCTTTGATCCTGTAGGGAAATCAGCATTTAAAGCATACAAATGACTTCCACTTTTTGTACCATCAGGTAGTGTTATTTTCTTACCTTCAATGGTAACTAACTCTTGATCCATCTCTACCTGTATAGGTTTATTATCTATATTTGTTTTTTCAATTAAGGGAGTTTCATAACCATCAGGTCTTTGTAACCATTCCCATTTTATATCATTCGGCTTTCTCTTAATTAAGTTTGTTTTATACAACCCAGCATCTTTATTAAAATTTTGACGACCTAATTCTTTTACCTCACTTTGAGTTAATGCTAAGTTTTCATTATAAAAAGCATCCATATTAATAATTAAATCAGGGGAAACCTTACCTTGAAATATTCCTTGTTCGTTTGTTTCTTCCGCAACAAGGCTAGGATCATTTACTACTCTACCCACATTAGAGGTAATAGTGGTTGATGATGTATTAAGATTATTAAAAAGATTAGATAATCCCTTTGAGCCTTTAGTAAACACATAAGCAGGATCTTTATACTGCCCTAAATAAAGAGTACCTAGTTGCTCTTCAATTCTACTTTGCTCCTCAAAATTTCCTTCGGCATCAAGATAGGCTTGATAGAGAGGTCTTATTTGATCCATCAACCTTTCTTTAGGAACAGGCATTAGCTTCCTTGTCGTTGGCTTATTTACCAAAGATGCCATTACCTGATCAGACTCTAGGTTGATTTCGTTTCCGTGTTCTGTGATTCCTTGTTTTTCTTGCTGGATCGTTTCAGCGAGTACGCTGGATGCGACTGACCTGGCATTACGAGACCCGACCCTAAAATCTTTTTGGTCTCCATCGGGGTCATTTCCCTCACTTTCGTAGTCTTGGTAGCCATCACTATCCTCCCTAAATACTAATTTGTTATAAGCTGTTGTGTATTTTAAAGTTCCTCTGTATGCACCATCTATTGAGTTTGCTATACGATTACTAAATTCTTCTGCTGTAAGAGGTGATTGATTTATAATCATCATTTCTCCATCAAGAGTTGATTGTCCTTGAACAACAGAGTCATTAATTTCTATTTGTTTGTCATAATTTTTTCGTGTGTACCAATCCCCATAAACTGGTTGCATTTGTTCAAAAGAAAAATTTTGTATTTTTAACTCTGGAGAGTTACGTATTGTTTTATACAAAGCATCGACTTGATCTTGATTCATATCACCTACAGTTAGTGTGGTCATATCACCTTTATCGGTACCTTTAAGTCTTTTGTTTGAAACAACAAACATTGAGTCTTGATTTAAAGCAAAACCCAAAGACTTTGCTATATCAAGCACATCTCCCTTTTGTTGATTTTGTACTCGTAAAGCAAAGCTAGTGTTAGTTTTATCTTCGTAACTTCCAATTTGCTCAAAGGTTTCTGCATTAGCACCAAACAATCTTTTTATTTTAGGCATCATTATTTTAACAACAGAGTTTGAAACTCTTCTTTGTTGATCTGGATTTAACGTAGACCACTCTTCTACTAACTCTATGTTCTTAGGATCAGGTGCCACCTCAAAAGCAATATCAACTTGTTCTTCTTCTGTTGGTTGTGTTAAAGAATAGCTGACTATCCTATCGCCTTCTTGTGCAGTTTGTTTACCACCCAACCTGTCAAACTCACTGCCAATACTAGATAAGCCTTGATTTTTTGCGTACTGTATAGGGTTGCCTTGTGCGTCTACAGGAGGTTTGTTAATTCTTTCAAAAACTTTATTAGCATTATTTAAGTCTGCTTCTATTAAAGCCGCTTTTACACCAAAGAAATAATCCCATATTCTTTGAAATATTGTTCTTGGTTGAGCAATTTTTTTACCATCTTTTGTTTTGTAATTTCTAACACCCCTTGCCCAATCTCTAAATAATTCTGCATAAGCTTCTTCTTTAATTTTAGCTTTAGAAAGACCAGCCTTAGAATAAGTTTCTTTTGCAACTTCAAAGTATGTTTTGTTATTATAGCTATCACCATTAACACGATCTGGTTTTACGGCACCTGCTATAACTCTATCTAATATTCTAAAGTCTGATCTAAGCAAAGGTCCTGTGCCACTCTTAGCAAGGTTATAGAATACATGAAATGTTTCGTGATCTAAAACTCCTGCAAGATCTTCTATCTGTTGATTTTCATCTTGGTTAGCATCAAGATCAAGGGCTAGTTGTATAATATGCTTTTCACCTTTTGGATAATAAATACCCTCTACTGTTTGCCCTTTCTTTTTACCTTTAAATTCTATATCTCCATTAGGTTTGATTTCTAAATTAACAGAACTACCAAGTCCTCTGTCTGTTAATTTTTGTTTTAATGCCTTATAAAATGTATCTCTCTTAGCTTCATACTCAGGAGAGTACGTTGGCTTAGTAAGTTTTTCTGTTTCAGCAACTCGTTTTTCAAAAGGAGTTGTGCGACCAATTCTAAAAGGTTCAACATAATCTGATATGTCTTTTATTTTTTTAGTTTCAGGATCTAAAATGTTTCTAGCAATAAGATTTTTTTTAATATTTTCAAACGAAGTATTAGCAATTTTTGAACCAAGAACCTTACTAATAATATTTCTTGTGAGCTTTTGAGCTTTAGAAGATCTAACACCTCTCACAATTTCTGATAATTGTTTACTGTTATAAGTAGGTCTTTTGATTAAAGGTAACGGCATAGGGGTAGAAAATGTAGGAATGTTTTGAATTGAGTTAGCTAACACAGTTCTTTGTACATCAGACATTTGATCAATGTTATCAATACCTGTAGATCGTTTTAAAAATGCCTTATAGTTTGGATCAGGTTGCACTCCCTTATCAACAGAATCTTTATCAATCAAAACATTTTTAGATATTAAAGATTGCTCAATTCGGTTTTTACTAATCGGATCAACTTTTAAATTAGGATTTTTTATTGTTAATAAAGTATCAGCAACTAATCCTTTTCTTTTTTTACCAACAACTCCAACTGCTTCCTCTATAGTTACAGTTTCTTTTCCTATTTTTTCTTGTATTTTTTTAGCATCATCAGGTAAAGCCTGTGTTATTTCTGTTAAAGTAAAATTAGGAACAGGTGAAGATACTTGACGAACAAGATCAATGTTATCTTTGTTATCTATTTCAAGTTGATTATTTTTAGGTAAACTTTTATTAATTTTTCTTAACTCAGTTTCTATTTCTTTAGATAGAATACTATCTTCTTGAGATATCCTTACATCACTCATAGCACTATTAATTAGGTCTGTAGCCTTTTGAGACTCTTCTCGTGTGCCAAAGAAAGAACTTACAGGTAAGTTTTGAGATCCCTCTACATCAGGATCAGCCAGTGCGACAACTTGATATCCAGTAATTACATTTTCAACATCTGCTTTTTCAGATGTGTTATTTGGCAACTTAATGCGTGTACCTTCTGGTATTTCTCTTGCGTCAGAATACCCTTGTAACTCTTTAAAAAAACCTCTGTTTTCTTCAGTAATACTAGGAACACTGACATTATATTTTTTTGCTAACTTTCCTAATGTATCACCTTTCTGGGATGTATAAAAAACTCCTGTTCTTTCTTGTGTTTCGTATGTTGTTTGCGGTAACAACTCAGAAGCATTATTTAATATATTTCCACCGACAACATCACCAGTAAGAGCTGTTTCTTGTTTTGGATCAACTCCATCTGACTTTCCGATTATAGGTTCTGTAGGAGCATCCTCATCTATCTGCCCTTCTTTGTCAGACTCCTCATCAGCATCTTCGTCAAAATCAGGCTTAGGTCTTTTTGCCTCATTAGCAACAACAGCAACAGGACCACCAATACCTGCTCCTATAAGTCCTTCAAGTGCCGCATCCCTTAGATTAACATCAAGTCCTTTTTCAGTACCTAATGTTCCACCTACTTGCTCAATGATTCCTTGTGCTGTTTCAGTTACACCTTCTGTTGATGCACCTTTAACAAAACGAAGAGCAGGACCTGTACCCATTTTTAACAAACCATTTAAAGCAAAGGTATTAATAGCACCACTTGCTAAAGCAGTAGCACCTGCTGCTTTTAAATCATTTTCATTAGGTTCTGCTCTGCCATTATTTCTTGCTCTTTCATAAGCAATAGGACCGAGTATTTGTGCCGCCTCAAAAACTAATGGTAAAGCAATACCACCAAACAAAGCACCTGCTGCCGCACCTGGTGCAGAACCAAATGCACCACCTGCTAAGGCTCCAGCTCCTGCACCTACACCTCTTGATGCTAATGATCCTATAAACTGAGGAACTTGTTCAACAATAGCTCTAGGTAAAGATCCTATACCAACACCAAACAAAGAAGCATCATCAGGCTCTGGTTCTTTTAATGTGTCAAATGCTGGTTTGTAATCATCAGGAGTATCAAAGTTTTTTAAATAATTAGAGAAACGATCAAGGACACCACCATCATCTTCATCAAAAAGATCAACAGTTGTACCTAAGTTTTGAGCCGCTTTTGCTATACCATACTTAAATGCAGACCCAAAAGAGTCATCCCTTACCTCTGGAATAAAACCAAATTGGTAATGCAACTCAGGTCGAGAAGCTACTTTTCGTAAAACAGCATCAAGTTGTTCATCGTTATAATTTTGTGCAACATCTGCATCTAATGAAAAACTTCCAACACCACTTACTTTATAAGGTATCATTATTATTTCCTATGGATTTTTTAATAATCCTTCAACTGTACCTTTTTGACCAGAAGGATTTAAGCCAAGTTGAGTTGGTAATCCCCCACCAAAAGCAGTTCTATAATATATTGGCATTTGTGCAGTAATTATTGCTTTAATATTTTGACTATCTGTTATTTTTTCCCCAGTATTAACATTACCAATATCTCGTATCATTTTATTTAAAAGATTATTTTGCACTATATTCTGTTGATCAGTTGCATCAGGTCTTAATAAAGTTCGTAAAGCTCCAACAACTGTATCACCTGTTGCTAAAGCACCAAATTGTTCTACAAAAGCCTTTGTTGAAGCCTGAGCCCTTGCTTGAATCTGTGGTAAGTTTTTATCACCACTACCATAAAACTCTGCTGTTGCTCTATTTAATTTTCGTTGTTCTATGGCACTAAGCTCATCACGATAACCTTCAATAGCTGGCACTGCCTCACCTAATGCACCTAATATTGTTGGGCTATCACTTGAAGCAACTCTTAGTGCGGCTTCTAAGAAAGCAAGTTTTCTTGCAGACTCTTTGTCGGTATCGGAAACTAAAGCAGGAGACACAGTAGTTTCTTCAACTACAGGGCGAGGAGGGGGATCCCCTTGATCTTTGTTTATATCTTCTTCAACTTGATTAGTTACAGTTTGATTATTAGGTTGCCCATCCCCACCCATATTTGCACCTAAAAATTTATTACTGAGTTTAGCAACTTCTCTCTCATATTCATCAGGGGTTATTTTTTGATCAGCTAATTTTCGTTTAGCTTCTCTAAATTCTTGTGTACCTAATAAGGTAGATAAATCACTTGATATTTTAGCATATTCATTTTTTAAAGTTTCTATTTCCTCTGGTGTAGTAGGTTCATATCCAGCAAATCGATTTCGTATTCGTTGAGCAATATTAAAACCTGGGTCTCTTTGCAAAGGAGTTGTTTCGCCAGCAACATCTTGTGCATAATTTTTTTCTGCAAAGTCTATTTGACGCTGTAATAAATTTAACTTGTTTAAATAAGACGGAATCATAGGGTTATTAGATTGAGATGTTAAATCATCTAACGTCATTCCATAACGAGCTATTTCTTGATTTCCTAAAGATCTTTCAACTAATCCAGGTTGTGTTTGAAACTCACCATCTACAGTGTAGCCTGTTCCTATAGTGCCAATTTCATCTATAGCTGTTTTATAATCATTTTTTGATAAAGCCTCTATAAAATTAGGAGAAGAACTTAGAATACCAGCACCTCCTCTGTAAACATTATCCTGTATGCTTTTTTGTATACCTGATGGAAGTGCGTTGTAATCTATTCCTTTTTGATCTAATAAATTAACACCTGCCTGAAGATTTTCCATACCCCTCATATCTAATAAACGACTTGCCTCTTCCTCATTTATTGGATTATTAATATTAATATTTCCTTGTGGAGTGACAACATATCCTTGCTCTATTTCTTCTGGGGTTAAATTATAACCATATGCAATCGCAGGGCTTTTGTTGTCAGGATAAATTTCTGATCTAAAGTCTTCCTCACGTTTAATTCTTTCTCTAATATAAGGATCAAAAACTAAACCCCCTTCCTGCATTTGCATTACAGGTTGCTCTGGAGAGCCAGGTAAAGACTGTATTCCTTGAGGTCTTGGCAATACGCTTTGTTGCATCCTTCCCATAGCCAAAGGCTGTTGATTAGAAAACAAATCTTGTACAACCGTTCCTTCTTGTGCAGACTTTCTTGCTTCAAAATCTTTACGCATATTGACACGCCTGTTCTTTTCAGACGCAACTAAATACGTTGGAGTTCCGCTTTGCATAGCAACACTAAGTTGCTGATCACTAAGATTTTTAAGATCATCCTGTATGGATAAAATATCCACACCAGATCTACTTCCCATAGGATTAGGTGTAATCTGTTGAGAAGCAATTCCCATAAGTCCTGCTGTTTTTGCGTTAAGCACCTTTACCTCCCATTAATCCGTAAGCTCCAATACCTGTTGCTAATGCTCCTAAATACGGATTAGGTTTCGGAGTGTAAGTAGTTTCAGTTGTAGGCACAGCCGCTGTTGCTGACCCCTGTAGAATAGTTGACAAGAATCTTAGGTTTTCTCTTGGGTAATCTCTTTGTCTTGCAAAGTCAGCATACCCTAAATCAAGTGCAGCCTGATCTCTTGCTTCGTCAGCCATACCTATTTCTCTCAGCATCTTAACTCTGTCTTGACCATACGTTTGTAATCTTGGATCAAGTGAAGCGAGTTGTCCTGCAACATCCTGCCCAAACCTTGCTTGTGTTTCTTGAGCCGCAATCTGACGGGCTTGTTGCTCTTCCGCTGCTCTCATAGCTTCCATATATTGCTGTCTTTGTAAATTCGTATAGAACTCTTGCTGAGTAGCTGCTAACTTTTGAGCTTGATCAAACCCTCCTGCTAAGGTCTGTGCCTCTTGCTCTGCCAACTCTCTTTCAAACTCTTTTTCTTTTTCAAACTCTGACATACCATAACGACTACCACCAAAAGCTCCAGCCGAAACAGCTTCAGATGCTCTCCCTTGTCTAGCACGAGAGAACCTATCTCTTGCTCTTCTCTGCTGTACGTCTAAAACATTTTCTATATACGGATTTAAGTATGATTGTGTTGTCCTTCTTGGATCAGACATCATCGCAATACCACCCAAACGAGGATCTTGATACATAAAAGATGTACGAGATGGGTCATATGCAGAAACAATACCACGTTCAAAAGGAGTTCCATATGCGGCTTGCTGTCCATAAAGACCATAAGCTGTATCAAACCCACGAGATGGTGCCATAGCAAGATCTCTTGTTAAGTCCTCTGATACCAATGTATCTCTACTCGGTCCTGCTATTCTTGCACCAGGAAAAGGTTGATACGGCTCACGACTTTCGCTTTCTGTCCGAGTCAAGAGCCTTTCAAAATAAGGTCTTACATATTCAGGAAGATTAGACTGAGTAACTTTAGACTCAGATCTTTGTACTCCACCGCCACCACCACCTGCCATTAGACTAACTCCTTTGCATACATATAACCATAGATGCCATTGACATCTTTTGAATTTGTAAACACTCTCGCCCACCCCTTACGACCAGAGCCTGTTAATTTTTTACACCCAGTTTCTTTACCAAACTTTTCTATTGTCTTTCTCATAACCATTAACGTCTTCAAATTACCACCTGTTAAAAATACATTCAAAGCACGATACTTAGGATAATGTAAGAACTCAGTAACTATACAAGCATCTGGTGCTGACCAGAAATTAAATTGCCCTTGCACAACACCAAGAACTATATCTTCAAAATCATGTGTATCGTATACCTTTAATGCTCCTTCTATCCATTCTCTGCATCGTTCCATTTCTTTTACTTGCAGTTCCTGTATTTCACTCACGGTACTTGAGCTACCATTTCATCTAAAACTTCTGCTCCCATTTCAGGACTACCATTCCCTACAGCAGATGTTACTTTCTCAGGGAGAACATATTCATTGTTTGCTAGTAATACAGGTTGCTGACCCTCAACAGATGCTGGAATATTATCCATACCATCAGGTCCTTGACCCATAACCATCCTGCCTTCTTGTGGCATTTCTACTTTCTTTCTAACTTGATCAACTAAAGACATTAATCTTTCTTCACCAAAGATTTCTAAAAATCTTCTTATTACTTCTTTTGGTGCAGGATGCTGACCCATAAGAGCAGCGACTGCATCATTAAAGACACGAGCCATATCCTCACGACCACCTTCTGACTGCATCATTTGGCTTTGTTCTAGCTCATCAACCAAAGGCTCACCCATCATTTCATTTGGCATTGGAGGAGGCATTGGTGCTGGCATTGCATTAGGATCAATAGAAGCAAGACCACCTTCTTGCATACGACCTACACTTCCATACTTCCGAGCTGTATCTGCAAACTGTGGTCTGTTGCCAGATTGTGGGTTTGGATTAGGATCAGAAAAGAATAACTTCTCTCCTGCACCTGGTTGCATAGGTGCCATAGGATTAATCCTTCGTGACGGAGGAAGAGCCTCTGGAATATCTTTCGGTTTCCCACCTAGAAAATTAGGATCATCATCTTTAAACTCTGGTACATACTGAGAAGCACCCACTGCACCAGAAAATGCACCAGGCACAGCCGATGCTTTTAGAACATCTCCGAAGGATGTTAGTTTCGTTCCAGCTTGAGCTGGTCCAAAAGTCTGAAAAGCTTTCCCAGCATCTACAGCTCCTTGAGGATTAATTGCACTAAGTATTCCTGTTTTACCTGCTTGCCCCGCAGCTCCTGATCCTGCTGCTGATCCTGCTGCACCACCTAATGCACCAGCTAATCCTGCTGTAGCTCCTGAAATTAATCCAGCTTTTAATCCTTCTTTTAAAGATCCTGTTGCCGCAGTCTGACCAAGTGCAGAACCTAATGCTCCTCCGACACCTGATGCTAAAAGACCACCACCTAATCCTAAAGCTCCACTGGCTCCAAGAGCTGTACCTCCTATAGATCCCAGTAAGGGAAGAAGGAAAGCAAAGGCTTCGGGCTGTCCTGTTGTTGGGTTGACAGTCATCTGATTACCAGACATCTGATTCATAACAGCAACTTCCAATGGGTTCATGTGAACCATCATTGAGTCGCCATAGCGACCTTGATTTGCTAGTTGATTTGCTTGGGGTGCGTATTCGTACATAATAAACCTGCTATCTGCTAGGGGTTAGTTGTTGTGAGTTTACCAAGAAACTCATGAGAATTAAACCATATTAACATTATCTTCTGCCATCTGTTCTAATTTGGACTCTTGGTGTACCAAGCCTCCATTGTGTTTGGGTCGTGTCATTAGAAACTTTTACCGCAAATGACCTCCCTCTAAGCCTTACATTGACCTGATCTGTGAACTGTTCAACCACTGATGAGGTCTCTTCTTGTGTCTGGGTTACAGTTCCAGCTTCGCTTTGTAGGTAATTGCCACCAGGATAATTCCTTGTTTTTAAAGTAAATACAGCCGTTGGATCAGTACGACCTGAGCCATCAAAGGTCACATCAGGTATTAATTTTTGCAGGGAAACAAACCTTTCTCCCTCTCCTATACTAAGCTGTGATGATTCTATGTAAGATGAAATAGAAGAACTTGGTGTTGTTGAGCCATCATCTAAACCAATCTCATGATAATACAAGAAGTTATCTGTTCCAGCGGCAACAGGATAATTAGATATTCCTCTATCTACCCAAGCTGTTCTTGCTAAAGTTCCTATTGTCCATACTTCTTGTACATAATTATAAGTAACATAACGATCTATCTCATCACTATCTGATGAACAATAGAACCAGATAACCTCATCATAAGAACTATTTAAAGCACAAAAGAACTTTTGTACTTGCCCTACGTTAAAATCATTAAATACATAAGACTTAACAGTACACGGTAGTTTTTGTACCTGACCATTGTACATATAGAAATCTCTTTGACCCATCCAATACACTGCATCATCAGCAGCCTTAACAACATTTGGACTCATAATTGTTATATTCTCAGATAACTGCGTTACACCAAAAGTATACGGAGGTCCGAGAAACTGCATTGCATGAAGACTGACATCAGTAAAAACAAGGACACCTCTTTTAGTTTCAACAGCAGTAATGATCTCTGAACCAGAACCTAGCTTAATACTACCAGCAGTATTATTAGGAGAGGACTCCCAAGTTGTTGCAGACCCCTGATCACTAAACCTGATGAGCAAGGGATCTTGCGTTCCGATTGCACTTTCTGGGTCGCAACCAAAAACAATAATGTGTCTGTCAACATCACTAACCAATACAACTTTTGCGACTGTAGGTGTCTTAGCATCGGCACCTGATACCGATGTTAATACTACAGCCCTTGAAAACGGACTTCCTGATGAAGTGGATTTATCCCAGTAGTATATGCCACCATCTCTCGGATTAATCAACAAGTCTTCTCCAAAATTATCATGACTCCACAACCTTAATGTAGCACCTGCGGCTAGTAGGCTAGAAGCAGAACCCCAAGTACCACGACCCCACGTTCCTGCACCCCAACCTGTTCCTGCAACAGAACTATCAAGTCCTATATTTATTTGATATTTACCAACAGTAGATCCTCCTCCATTACCAGAATCACTACTGTTAGCTGTTGCTGTTGCCGTAAATTTATAACTGTTATCATTAACTATATCTGTAATCTCATACTCTTGATTCAACACAGCCGCTGTAATATTACCACCTAAAGAAGCGGCACCAGAGAAGGTTACAAAATCTCCTTGAACTGCACCGTGACTTGTATCTGATGCTGTAATTACAGCAGATCCATCAACAGCAGCAAAGGTTACATCACCTGCACTTGTTGTTAATCTAAGAGGAGTAACATCATTAAAAGAGCCACCCTCATCTACATAGTATTTTAAATTAGTTCCAATTCCTAGAAAGTGAGTGCCATCTAAAGCAACAAACTCATGAAGCCCTCGTGCTGTGCCTAAGTAAGTATTAGAGCTTGTTTTTTCCCAACCGCCTATTTTTTCTGGAACACCTGCTCTGAATCTAACTTTATCACAATCATACCACCCACCTTCATTTGTATAGGATGTTGTTTCTTTGTTTATACCTGGTCTGAATTGTAATTTAGTAAATGGCATAATAAGCTACCTCAGTAGTTTCAACAAAAAGAAAGCCAATAACTCCAATAACTAAAGCAACAGCACTCGTAATTAAAAAAGCAATTCCTAT
>TARA_R110000824_G_scaffold54043_2_pt1 | contig 25509 bp, 33 predicted proteins | sample TARA_R110000824 | Tara Oceans TARA_R110000824 (sample SAMEA4397747) | marine metagenome | biome: Polar Biome; feature: [MES] marine water layer (ENVO:01000295) within the mesopelagic zone...; material: water (ENVO:00002006), including particulate matter (ENVO:01000060) such as......
AGCAGGAGCGGGCTCGGGAGGATACCCGGCCAGCAGAATAGACAAGCAGTAGACAAAGCAGCCCCGATCTGTAAGTCTGCCCTTCGTAGACCCTCACCTTGGAGTCCGCATGAGATCACCGGTCGGCAACATCATCAGACGGCTGAGAGAACAAGCCGAGCTCACCCCTGACAACGTCGCGTCAGCGCTGGGGGTCTCCAGGTCGTTGCCCTATAGCTGGGAGACCAAGAGCCAGGTGAGCCAGAAGCTGCCTGGGGCCACGTCCCTCCATGCATTCCTCGATCTCGTGGGAGCGTCTCAGGATGACCGGCTGGCGGCTTGGCAGTCCCTGGCTCGAGGCAAGTCGTGAGATCCGCTCAGAGAGCTGTGCCCTCGGACAGGAGGGCCAACCGAGGCAAGACGTGGGAGCGGGAGTGCGAGGCCTCTCTGGCTCTCTACATGAGCCGCAGATCGGTCTCATGCTGGTTCCGCTGCCACCCTGAGGTCAAGGTCACCAAGGCCTTCGCAAAGGGTCAGATCCAGGGGTTCATCAAGGCCAAGGGGCCTCCTGATGTGGTGGTTGCAATCACTGACGGGCCCGTCCTGCTGGCTGACTTCAAGGACAGCAGCGCCGACCGGTTCAGCCTGAGCAACATCAGCACCCATCAGGCCCAGCGCTTCGACGAATGGCATGGCCCAGGCAGGGCTGCTGCCGTGCTTCTCAGGCTGCAGGGTCGGAGGTTCGTCGTACCCTGGGAGCCCCTCAGGATCGCTGTACAGTCCTGGCATCAGTCCAGAGCTGAGCATGGTCGAGCCCAGGCTGGCTCTGCATCGCTGTCGCTGGAGCAACTGCAGGAGGTTGGCCTGCCGTTCGATGCGTCTGGATGGCTGGAGCCCCTGATGAGCTGGTGGCGGTCCCAATGAACTCGACCCACCGACCCTATGACCTGATCCCCTGTCGTGGTTGCGGAGAGCTGAGCCCGAGCGTCTACTGCCGCAGATGCGCTGACAGGATCAAGTGCAGGCATGGCAACCCCATCTGCCAGTGCAATCACTGCGACCTGGCCGAGGGGCTTGGCTTCGACATTCCTCGGGAGCGCTCGAGATGATCAAGCTGGGCAAGCCGGACAAGCAGCAAAGCAGGAATCCACCCCTGCCGGGCTCCGACGCTTGGCGGTTGCTCTATGTAGTCGTGCAAGCTCGAGAGCCCTGGACGACAGCTCGGCTGGCCGAACAGATGCTGATGAGAGTGTCATCGGTGCGGACCTACATCAAGCGGCTGAGGGCTCAGGGGCTCCTCGATCCTGCTCTTGACCACGGGCCTGGCTTCGGTCAGCTCAAGGCATCAGCCGAGGGCGTGACCTACATTCGAGAGCTTCAGCAGGGTCGACGCTTGCTGCCTCTGGCAGACCTGGATCAGGACGAGACCGAACGCACCAGAGAGTTCCAGTTCAGAACTGCAGCCCTGATGGTTCGGCTGGAGAATGCTCGTCAATACAGGCGCCCAGCCTATCAGTGGCTGGCTCAGGTCCACCAGAGGACGGCTGCTGGAACCTGGCCATCTCCAGGCGATTGGCAGGAGCTCCAACGGCTCGATCAGAAGTTCGGCTCCGATCTGGACTCGGGGGGATCATGATCAAGGACTCAAATAGCAAGTGGAGGAACCACGGCAGAGGGCCCGCAGGAACACTGCAGCGGCACGGGAAACGCAACATAGGGCGTTCGGATTCGCACATTCAGACCACCCTGTGTCACATGGTGGACATGGCCAGCCTCGGGCTCATCGTCGACAGCAAAGACATCGGGAACCACCCGTGCGTTGGCGAAGGCGTCTACTCGGATCCGGTCGGGCCGTCCTGGCCCTGCCAATCCCTAGGTCAGGCATCGTCGGACAGGAGATCCTACTTCTCTCTGCCTCCGGTCGAGGAATGCTGGTCAGTCCACATCAGAGCGGAGCCCTTCCCGATGATGAGGGAGATGATGAGGTCGACCCGACCTGCTGAGGTGCTGGACCTCCAGCGAGGTCGCACCCTCTACTGGCGCAACCACAAAGAGGCGAGATGGTTCCCGGTCGGTGTCCCTGGCACTGTTGCTCGTGTCAAGGAATGGGAGTCTGGCTCCGATTGCGATTGCAAGAGCGGAGTCCTGGTGCAGGTCTTGGGCTATGGCGGATGGAGAGACCTCGGCTGGTTCCGCGCGGACAGAGAGGAATGAACGCCCTGTCTCTGTTCAGTGGAGCTGGTGGTCGAGATCTCGGACGGGCTATCATCACAGCTCATCGTTCCCTGACTGACTCCAGGCCCAGCAACGGGCATCAGTTCAGCCCCGAGTTGCCGGTTCAGCGCTCGGGGGCCCTCCCGGTCATCGGATGCCCCGACGCCGGCGAGGGTGGGGATGACCTCTGACGCCTTCAGTCTGAATGTGATAGACTGCCAGCACTCCAACTCAGGATGTGGCCCCAAAGGGCCAACTCCCCCGGTCGCTCCGGGGGGGCCATCCTGGGAGGGGTAAACCTGAGTCATTGGAGGCCCTGTGGGCGTTTGTATGCAGAGGTGGGCATGACCCTGCCCTGGTTTCAGTTCAAGACCATGGACCCGATCCCCTCGATTGCCCGAGGAGCCTGGGACAGTGAGCCACCAGAGTGGGTCATGAGGGCCGAGTTTTCCGCGCTGCTGGCGTCCGGCCAGGTTGCGGGGTGGTCACTGCGGCAGCTCTCGGAACGCTGGGCAACGGGCAGGAAGAAGGCCAGAAGAGTCCTAGTCCAGTGGGCCGAGGATACCGCCGATCAGGTCTGGCCCGACGACCTGCTCCATGCCGCAGCACACGCTCACCCGTGGCTCGAGGAACCACTGAGGGAACGCAGGGGCACCACTTCGGTCCCCACTACTCCCGTGCAATCCCAAGAGGTTACGGCTCCAGAGGAACCACGAAAGGACCACGAAAGGACCACGCAGGGACCTCTCACGGGCGCGCGCTCCTCTTCATACAAAGAAGAAGAGGGAGAGGGAGAAGACAAAGAACCGGGCAAGCCCGATCCGGTCCAGGTGCTCTATGAGATCTGGAAGGGCTACCACCCGAGAGGACGAGACACCCCGAGAGCCTCAGACGCATCCATGATGAGGGCTCGACTGCGAGAGGACAGCCTGGAGGACTGTGGGCTGGTCTGCCGATGGCTCCACGAAGCCCCTGGGGCTCTCTGGTGGAGGGACAACAAGCGCCTCGGGCTGACGCCGATCTTCAAGGCAGCCAAGTGGTCGAGCAGGCTGGAGCAGGCGCAAGCCTGGAGGGATGCTGGCTACCCGCTCACAGCAGCTCCACAGAGCAACGGGCACAACCCGAGAGCAGGTCACGACTGGGGGGCCCTGCTGAGCCCCGAACCACAATCACAACCACGGCGTCGGGTAGATCCTGGCGCCACCATCGAATGGGAGTCCTGATGAGAATCAACTCAGACAACGTTTCAGCCGCCTTTCTGGCGCTCAAGGTCGCTGGCTTCAACGAGCCTGCAGCATGGTCTCGGCTGGACCCGTCCAGCATCGCAGCAACCTGGGCCGGGATGCTGGCCGATGTTCCGCCTGATGCGCTGGAGGCGTCGGTGCTCGCCTACATCCGATCAGGTGCTGAGTTCTGGCCTCGACCTGGCCAGCTCCTGAACCTCGCTCGACAGGTCGCTCGGGGCCCAGCTCTCGACCTCCGTGAGGAGTTCAGATGGCTGGTGGATGCTGCTCACTCTGCTGGCGACCGTGCTCGGTTCGAGTCTGCACTGGCGAGGCGATACCCAGAAGGCCCACCAAGGCAGCTCAGTTGCTCTCTGACGGCCTTTGGCGGCTTCCATGGACTCATCAGCACCCATCACACCCGAGACAGTCAGGGGCTCAGAGACTTCCACTTTCGGCTCAAGGACTTCAAGGCAGCCTATGACGGTGCAGGTCAGTCCATCGAGGACGCCAAGGTGCTGCGGCTGGTTGACCGTGCCAGCAGGAGGATCGAGGGATGAGGCCACCAGACCACGAGGGCTGCAGGATCTGCCAAGCGCATGGAGACCCCAAGTCGGGATGGGTCACGGTGTACCGGCCACACCCAGCCGAGCCAGATCATCAGCGAGACAGCCGAGGCAAGCACCTGACGAGCTGGCGCAAGCCGATCATCGTGAGCGGGGCCATTCGCTGCCCCTGCTGGCCGCACCTCGAGCCCGAGGGATCGCCTGGCTATGACCTGGCTGAGTGGCTCAGAGCCTGGGGACAGACCTTGGAGTGGCATCGGTGGGCCATCGAGAACAGCCCGAAGGACTGCCAGCACCTGGACCAGATCAGCTATGAGCGCCAGCAAGAGCTCGCAGCGAAGCTCCTGGGCGCGGTGAGAGCATGAGCTGGAGCCGTACCACGACATTCGCACTATTCGCACAACCCCCGTTCTGCGGATTGTGCGAATAGTGCTGCCAGAAGAAGAGCGTATCTGGCGCATCCGTGCCCCGATCGGGCACGGATGTTCCCGTGGCAAGGGGGCATGTCATGCCCTAGCTTGGGGCCTCAGAGGTTCGACAGCTCAGGGCTTTGGGCACCGCCTGCAACAGAGGACAAAAGAGGCGACCTGGCCTGAAAGTTTGTTCTGGCCTGTGGGGCCGTTCTACGGGGATGATGAAAAAGAATGCCCCTGAATGCTTGCACACTTAGAGGGGCATGCTATGTTGTTGATGTCGGGAGGGAACCCGGCACCCTCCAAGGACAGACACCATGAACACCACCGACACCAAGACCGCCGCCCACTGGCTCGACATCCTCCCGGCCTTGCCGCTCGCTAAGGGTGTGCCTGTGATGCACCTTCACTTCGCTCGTGAGTACACCGCGCTTCACCATGGCCCGAATGGGTGGGCTTGTCACGACGGCGGGCGGGCCTCGTCTCCGTTCCCCGAGGCAGACCTGCGAGTCGACCTCTATGACCCCCAGGGCTTCGGGTACGCGCTGCGCTACGCCTGCCAGCACTGCGACCCGGCGATCTCCTACCTCTGGCCCTCGATGGCAAGCCGCTGGATGCGCGGCGAGACCACCGACACCGACCGCCTCGCGCTGGCCCAGGCCATCGCTGAGGTGATGGCATGAAAAGCGGCATCAATACCCTGTCAGAGTATCGGGCGGACCTTCTCCGCCCCCCGCAAGGGGGGCACCACCACCCGATCGCAAATGCGTTTCGGCTCTGGTGGCCGTTCTACGGGGATTATGAAAAAGAATGCCCCGAAAAGGTTGCACACCTTACAGGGGCACACTATCTTGTTGATGTCGGGAGGGAACCCGACGCCAACCAAGGACAACGACATGAGCAACACCGACACCACCCGCCAGAACGCCTCCCACGCCATCCAGACCGCCCGGGAGATCGAATCCTGGATGCTCGACGCGGATACCCAGGAGGACCGGTCTCGGACGGCACACGCGATCGCCAACGCCGCCCGTGAGACTGTGAAGGACCTGGACGTGTCCCTGGAGGACTACGCGGACGGCTTCATGGTTCCGGTCCGTGACCTCCGGGCGATGAAGTCCGCCATGGGCAGCGTCCTGGGGTGGTGTGTGGCGACCATGGGGTGAGCCCCACCGCCCCCCGCAAGGGGGGCACCACCACCCACCAGAGGACAGCATGATCCCAGAAGAACACCCAGCACAGATCGCCGCAGACCACGAAGACAGCAAGCCCCGGATGGGACGCCCACCCCGAGGCGGCACTGCTCGACGGTTCCGCGTGGTGATGACAGACGAGGAGGTGCGACAGCTCAGGGCTGTAGCCACCGCTGAAGGCGTCCCCGTCTCGGAGCTGATCCGCAGGATCGCGGCGGGCTGAGATCAGATACACTCTATGAGCCGTCCATCGGGCGGCTGCTTTGGAGGGAGCATGGACGAGGCAACGAGGGAAGACCCAGCGGCTGAGTGGATCCCCATCGGTGACCTCGTGCCTTGGGATCAGAACCCCCGAGACAACGACCAGTCGGTTGACGAGGTCGCGGGCTCCATCCGTCGCTTCGGCTTCGCTGCTCCGATCATCGCCCGCCGGGCTGACTCGATGGTCATCGCCGGACACACCCGGCTCAAGGCCGCCCAGAAGCTCGGGATCAACAAGGTCCCGGTTCGCTGGATGGACCTTGACCCGGCAGAGGCCAGGATGCTGGCGCTGGCTGACAACAAGCTCAACGAACGGGCCCTTTGGGATGACTCAGTGCTGTCCGAGGTGCTGGCTGAGCTGGAGGCCGAGGGCGCGGACCTGGAGGGGCTTGGCTGGGACCAGGAGGAGCTGGACGCGATCATCGCGGACGCAGGCCCGGACGTGGAGCTTCCCGAGGACGTGGAGCCATCAGCCCCACCGACTGAGCCGGACTCGAGGCCGGGAGAGGTCTACGAGTTGGGGCCGCATCGGCTGGTGTGCGGGGACTCGACGGATGCGGCGGTGCTGCGGTCGGCCCTCTCCGGTGCAGTGCCCGACACCGTCCACGCCGATCCTCCGTATGGGATCGGCTACTCGGGGAAGGGCATCACAGCCAACGGTGTGGAAGGAAACGACTTCGGCCAGATGACCGGCGATGAGAACACCGACGCAGCCCGTGGTGCAATCGCTGCGGTGCAATCGCTCGGTGAGCCTGTCCAGGTGTGGTGGGGTGCGAGCTATTACGCCGATGCGCTGCCCCCCGGCGCCGCTTGGTTCGTGTGGGACAAGGAGATCGTGGGGGATGTCTATTCGGCCGCTGAACTGGCATGGACAAGCCTGAGCGGTAGAACCCGCATGTTCCGTCACCGATGGCACGGGATGATCAAGGCGTCGGAGATGGGCGCCCCGAGGCTCCACCCGACACAGAAGCCTGTGGCCCTGGTGTGCTGGGCCCTTGAGCAGGTCGGTTCGGGGTCCGTGGTCTTGGACCCATTCGGAGGGTCCGGCTCATCGCTAATTGCGTGCGCTCGCACGCAGCGGACAGCGGCGGTCGTGGAGATCGATCCCCGCTACTGCGATGTCATCCGAGACCGCTGGACCCGCTGGGCCATCGAGGCCGGACAGGACCCAGGACCGGGCGCACTGACACTGGAGCGGGACGATGGCTAAGAGCAAGCGGACACCTCAGGTGAGAGAAGACCCAGCAGCTGAGTGGATCCCCATCGGTGACCTCGTGCCTTGGGATCAGAACCCAAGGATCAACGATGAGGCAGTGGCCGAGGTCGCAGGCAGCATCAAGCGCTTTGGCTTTGCCTCACCCATCATCGCCAGACGCGCGGACTCGATGGTCATCGCAGGCCACACCAGGCTGAAGGCAGCGCACAAGCTCGGGATCAACAAGGTGCCTGTGCGCTGGATGGACCTGGACCCAGCCGAGGCTCGGATGCTGGCCCTGGCGGACAACAAGTTGAATGAGCGAGCGGACTGGGATGATGACCTCTTGTCTCAGGTGCTTGCGGACCTGGAGGCTGAGGGCGTGGACCTGGAGGGGCTGGGCTGGGATGCTGATGAGCTTGAAGCGCTGATCGCTGATGCAGGCCCGGCGGGAGCGGGCGACGGCGAGGCCGGGTCTGAGGCTTCAGCGTTGCTCTCCGAGACGTTTGGGGTGCCTCCGTTTTCGATCCTCGACGCGCGGCAGGGGTACTGGTCCGACCGTAAGCGCCGGTGGCGGGGAGTGGTGGAGGACCGCGGGGAGTCAAGAGAGGCCACTCTTTTTAGGTCATCGGGCGATCCGGTCTCGGACAAACTGCAGGACATGTCAGGTGGGGTGTCGATCCTTGATCCGGTGTTGGCCGAGTTGGTGTGCCGGTGGTTTGCTGCTCCCGGTTTCACAGCCCTGGACCCGTTCGCGGGAGACAGCGTTTTCGGCATGGTGGCCGGCTTCTGCGGCTTGGGTTTCACCGGGATCGAGTTGAGAAAGGAGCAGGCGGACATCAACCAGAAACGGGTTGACGATGCTGGGTTGACGGGGGAGTACGTGTGTGACACATCGGCCAACGTTGACGACCACGTAGAAGACGGGACCGTTGACCTACTGTTCTCCTGCCCGCCCTACGTTGACCTGGAGGTATACAGCGACGATCCTAGGGACCTGTCAACGATGGGCCCAGAGGAGTTCTTTTCGCAACTGCACGCCATCCTGGTTGCGTCCGCCCGGAAACTGAGGAAGAACCGATTTGCTGTCATCGTGATCTCCGAGGTTCGGGACAAGAAGACCGGCGGATACCTCAAGGTGGTGCCGCAAGTGATCGACGCTCTCACGGGGGCCGGCATGTCCTACTGGAATGAGCTGATCCTGATCAACCCCGTCGGGACGCTATCCATCCGCGCAGGCCGGCAGATGCAGGCATCGCGGAAGGTCGGACGGGCTCACCAGAACGTCCTCGTGTTCTACAATGGGGACCAGTCCGCTATCCGAGGGGACCTCGGGCCGATAGACTTCTCGGAAGACGAGGAGACCCCATGACCACTGATGGCCGACTGGTGGTTGCTGACATTTGGCTGTCGGAGAGCGTCACTGACGACGCACTGTTTACCGCGGTCGCAGAGTCCCTCGGGCATTCCGGGATGACGGTCATCTCAGAGATCCGTCACGACTTCAACCCGCAAGGAATGACCGCGGTCTGGATTCTTGGGGAATCTCACTGCGCAGTCCACTCGTACCCAGAGCATCGGTTCTTGGCGGTCGACGTGTTCACATGCGGAGACTCCGGTTCCCCAACGGAGATGGTGAGCGCCCTGTTGCACGGTCTCCCCGTGTCTCGGTCCCTGGTCGACTCACACCAGCGGGGCATCCCCGTCCGTGATGTGCCGACGCCACTGGAGCGTGACTGATGGCGAAGAGCAAGCGCACACCCGAAAACCGAGCCAAGATCCTGCAGGGTCTCCGCCTCGGGATGACCTACAAGCTCTGTGCTCAGTACGCGGGGATGAGCACCCAGACCCTGTGGGACTGGATCGCCAAGGACCCTGACTTATCAGATGCCTGTAAAGAAGCCGAGGGCGCGAACGCCGCCCAGGCCCTGGCCACAATCATCAAGGCAGCCAAGAAGGGCAACTGGACTGCAGGTGCATGGATGCTCGAGCGTCGGCACGGGTACACCAGGACCGAGAAGGTCGAGCACTCAGGCGAGGTTCGAACAGGCCCAGCACTGCCCAAGGATGTCGACCTGGCCACGCTGGAGAAGCTGGCCGAGGAATGACCTCAGGCTCAGCCATCAGCCCAGCTCTCAGGGAAGCCATCCGAGAGGCAGCTCGAGACCGGCTGGCCATCGAGAAGCTGTCATGGTTCGTCAAGCGCACGTGGTCCGTAGTTGAGCCAGGATCTCCTTTGGAGTGGGGGCCTCACCTGGACATCCTCTGCGATGCTCTCGACCGTCAGATGGCAGGAGACCCTGCCTATCAGCGTCTGGCGCTGTTCGTCCCTCCTGGCACCATGAAGAGCCTGTTGGTGAGCGTGTTCGCGCCAGCCAAGGAATGGATCAAGGACCCGGAGCGCCGCAAGCTCTGCCTGGCCAACGATGACGAGCTCGTCAAGCGCGACAGCCGACGCACCCGCCACATCATCGAGTCGGATGTCTATCAGCGGCTGCTGGCTCGAGCCGAGCAGGATCTGGGGCTGCCTGCCTGGTCACTGGCCAACGACCAGAACGAGAAGACCAACTTCGAGAACAGCCGGCGAGGCTTCCGGCAGTGCCGACCGATCCGAGGCAAGGTCACAGGAAAGCGAGCCGACGACATCCTCGAGGATGACCTGCTCGATGCCAAGGAGGTCGTGCTGGGAGCTCCGGACGCGATTGCCCGCCGGGTCGCTGAGGTCAACATCATCAGGTCCCAGGTGCTCCCCAGTCGCGTCAATGACCATCGGACAGCTCGTCGCACCTACGTCGGGCAGAGACTGCACCAGAACGACCCTGGGGCTGCTTGCATCGCTGATGGCTGGCGGATCATCTGCCTGCCGATGGAGTACGACCCGAACCACCCGAACCTCAGCCCTGAGGACTGGAGGACTGAGCCAGGCGAGCTGCTGTTTCCAGAGCGCTTCACCCGAGAGGTGGTGGACACCCTCAAGGACACTCTCGGAGCCCAGCAGTCAGCCGCCCAGCTCCAGCAGCTCCCGACCCCGACCGAGGGTCTCCGGTTCAAGCGCAACCTCTGGGGCAGATTCCAGGGAGACCCCAGGCAGGTGGCCCAGTCAGCCCTCGAGGTCTGGACCTCAACCGACTGTGCCAACGAAGAGAAGCGAGAGGCGGCCAGGTCGGTGATCCATGTGATGGGTCGCTTCAAGACTCCCGAGGGCATCAGGATCAGAGTGCTCGATGAGTGGACCGGTCAGGTCGAATACAACGACCTTGAAGCAGCCTTCTTGATGATGGCTCGGCGCTGGCCTCAGACTGCCCAGCACCTCATCGAGTACGCGGCCAACGGCATCGCCCTCTATCAGCGGGTCAGCAGGCAGATCCCAGGCTGTGTCAAGGTCAAGCCCAAGGGCGACAAGGTCTTTCCAGGTGGCTCCAAGGAGGACAGGGCAGCCCACACCCTTGCCAAGCTGCAGAGCAGGCAACTGGAGCTGCCTGAGGATGGCTATGCGCCTTGGGCCCAGGAGATCATCGAGGAGCACGCTGCATTCCCAGCAGGCACCTACAAGGATCGAGTCGACACGATCTCTCAGGCCTGTGTCCGCTGGACGGTGTCAGACCATGGGTCGGCGTGGGAGTCTGCGATGAAGCAGACGAAGGACCGCCATGCCAGCCCTGCTCAGCAGGGTGGCATGGGTTGGCTGGATGGCGGCTTCTGACCGTGCGGCAACTGCCTATCGGTTCCGTGTCACCAAGCTGTGAGCGCCTGCGAGCACATCATAGTCCTGAAAGCTGTAGTCGCAGCCCTTGGTGCGGAGACGGTCGATTGCCGCTGCCCGAGACCGAGATTCGGCGCTGTCGATCTGCGAGAGCTGGCTGAGAAGCTCGACATCCCAGATGGTGCGTCTACCGCCGAGGGTCTGGATCTGTAGGGAATACTTGGCGTTCTTGGGGCGGCTGGTCATGTCGTTGTCCTTGGAGGGTGGTGGACTGAGAGATCAGGAAACCGGCCATCGCGGCGGCTCGGCCATCGCGGCGGCTGCCTCGATGACCTCCGCGCATTCAGCCAGCGCTACGGGGTCACCGCTGATCGCGTCGGTGCAGATCGCGACCATCGCGTGGTCTCCGGCCATGGCGGCCTCAGTTCGGAGAGATTCGATCTTGGTGTCGGTGGGGGTCATGGTGTGTCCTTGGTTGGTTGTGGTGATCGTGTAGGGGACGCCTTCTTCGTAGAGATCGGCGGCCTTGGCTTGTGCCCAGGTCTGGGCGTGCTCGCCCTTGTATTGCCAGCTCTGCCCGCCGCCTGCATCAGCGATCTGCCAGTCCTCGGTGACTGTCACCGTGATCTCCGTGTCGGTTGCGTGCTGTGCCATGCCGTCCTCCTTGGTTGGCGTCGGGTTCCCTCCCGACATGAACAACCTACTCCGCCACCTATTAGAAGTCCACCCCTAATATGTAAAGAGTGCAGATTCCTCTCACCGAGGCTCTCGGGCTGAGCCTTCAGAATGCCTGCGAAGGGGTTACCAGGCTGTCAGCCGGTCGCGTCATCTCGAGCAGCAGCTCACCCTGGTTAGGTGGGCGTCCTGTCCTTGGGGCTGCTCGATTTTCCTGTGACGCGACCGGCTCCCGTTCAGCTCTCGGCCTCGCCCTTGAAGACGAAGACCTGAGCGCACCTGCACAAGTTCCTGCCCTTGCAGAGGTACAGAGGCGGTCTGAACTGCTGGATCTCGTCGCCAGTCAGCCCCTGGCCCTGCGGAGGCTCGCCGTGCTTGGCGTCCGTCTCTCGGCAAGGCATACAGGTGTTGAAGTCCAGCACAGCCGAGTAGAACACCGACCGAACCAGACCTGCATCCTCAGCGACCTGGCCAGCGACTGAGCGACCTGTGGAGAAGCTGGCCGTGGACACTGTGCCCGCTTGGCTCGTTGCCCGAGCTGCTGAGAGGTCATCCAGCGACTGCTCGATGGCTGCCTGATCGGCAATGCCAGATTGAATCTGAGATAGGCCCAGGGTCACACCGGTCGACTTGATTCGCTCAGTGATCCAGGTGGTCATGTGGCTTGAGTACGCCAGCAGGATCGCTGCGACCGATTGACCGTTCAGATCCTGAGGCATCCCGAAGGGGTTGGCTGTCGCTCCTGTCGTCCCTGAGGCAGTGGCTCCAGGGAAGGGGAGCGGCTCATCTGCAAGCTGGACAGTCTGACCAGCCAAGGCGACGAGCTCAGAAGCCTCAGGGAAGACAGGCAGGTCATCCTCCTGACGTCTCCACTCCGATGCCACTGAGGCATAGCCCTTGGCGTTGGCCCTCTCAGCGACCTCCATCAGATCAGCAGTCAGGGCATCGCCTCCAGGCACCTCGAGCTCCTGCACCCCAGCCGGGTCCAGTGCCTCGATCTGCTGCATCAGCAACGGCATGTAGCGGTCAATCATCAGCCGCTGATGTCTCAGCACTATCGCCCCAGCATCCTCAGCCAGGTTGTTCTGCTGGCGCTCCAGGGATCCCCAGTCGACGAACCGCTCGGTCTTGGTCAGCTCTCGCCAGGTCGTGAAGGACTGATTGGGGTCAGGCCTGACCACAGCAGCCAGCTCGATGCTGTGGGCCTGATGGCCTCGGTCAAAAGGGGCGTCAGCTTCCGGCTCCTCGTCCTCCTTGGATTCCGGCTCGACCTCAGGCTCGGGCTCGATGTCTTCTCCATCGGGCTCGAGAGGTGCGGCCATGTTGAAGGCCTCGCGGAAGAATGCGTCATCACCCTTGTGCGGCTGGATGAAGCCAGAAGACCCACCGGACGCGATTGCCTTGAAGACCTCGAGGGGGGTGAGGTCAGCGATGCCGGTGACGATCAGATCAGGCACCTCGACGTTGGGCCCAAAGTTCATCGTGACCAGAGACTCAAGGATCCCAGGCACTCCATCGGTGCCGTGGTTGTGGACCTCGCAGACCGTCTTGGCGATGCTCTGGAATGCATCGGCCAGCACTCCCTGCTGCACCTCGCCCAGATTGTACGTGCCTGTGTCCCGTCCGAGCATCAGCAGCATCGTGAGCGTGCCGATGGCCATCTCACTCGCGCACTCGTTGATCAGGTCCTTGACCAGCGAGCCCCCACCAGCGTCAGGTCCCAGGAGCTTGATAGTCGCGCCATCTGGGGTATAGGCCCAGCTCTTGCCATGCCCTCTGAGGTTCTGCAGCATGGTCTCGATCTGGGGGCCATAGCTGTCGAGCAGGCTGGATGGCACGCCCTCCATGACCGGGATGCCAGTAGACCAGCGCTCGACGGCGATGGCCCACCGAAGCCAGGCGTCTCGCCTCATCATGTATGGACGATAGAGAGCTCTCAGAAGCCCTCGTCCCTCCCAGTTGTTGCCGAGCTGCTGGAAGCTGTACCGCATCAAGCCGGTGAAGCCAGCCTTGGAGGTCCTCAGCGGAGTCGGGACGATGCCGCCTGCATAGTTGACCTGGCCAACGCCCTGCAGCCGCTCCTCGGTGTCCATCATCCACTCATCGACCGTGTTGGGCAGTCGAGGCGCGAAGCGATCCACGATGATCTTGCCCTTCCAGTCTCCATCCGTCTGCAGCCGATAGACCGGCTCCTCCAGGTGGAAGCCGACCAGCGGGAAGTTGAGGATCTGGCTGAGCCTTGAGCGCCAGGTCTCTCGAGGCAGCTTGAAGAGCGCAGCTCGGCAGAAGTCGGCAACCTCGAGGTCAATGGGCTCGTCGCTCACTGGCTGAATGGTCCACGAAGCCGACTCGAGCGGCTTGGTGATGATCATCCCGATGGCAGCGCAGACCGAGTCCTCTCGCATCATGCGATCGGCAATGCCCTTGTCAGCCGCGTACCCACGCCAGAGCATGGGGGCGAGGTTCGGGTTGTATTCCTCGCCAGACAGGCTGCCGAATCCATAGCCATAGGTTGTCCCCACCACGCCCAGGGGCGAGCCAGTGAGGTCCTGCTCATCGGGAGCAGGGGCAGGGTCAACCAGAGAGCGTTCAATGGACACGGCAGCCGCCTATTGTAGAGAGTTCAGGAGCCCGTGGGCACAGACATCACGTGGTAGTAGACGTCCACGTTGACCGGCGAGTTGCCCGTTGTGATCTCACCAGAGAGCTGGTGCATCACGACAGCAGCATTGACGACAGGAATGACGTCAGCCACAGCATTGGAGGCTCCGATGGGACCGACCCACCGGAGCTGATCGGAGGTCTGGTCAAGCCAGCCAGTCGTCTCGATGTGACCAGTGATCTCATCGCCGGATCCGTTGGTGTACTTGAGCACCCAGTCTTCTCCGCCTGCAATGCCAGCATAGGCAGCGCTGTTGTAGTCCAACGCGCAGAAGACACCCCGCACCATGATGGCCTTGCCAGCTCCTGGGGCAGCCACGAGAGTCTTCGGCGCTGCATTCAGCGCCAGGATCTGCCCCGTGGTGATCTGCACCGAGGCCTTCTGCAGAACGGCCTCATCCAGCTTGGCCATCGTGACCGAGTCAGCAGCCAGCTTGGCTGTCGTGACGGCCAGCGCGTTGATTGAATCAGAGACAACAGCATTGGGCTTAATCGCGCCCCTATAGACCCATCCACCAGACATTCGAACCTCCATGGGCCTCTCGACCCGCCAGCACCGAGGAACACCCCCGGTGACCGAGCCACCCCGGTGGGGCACCCTACTTCGCGGTGATGATTCGGCGCAACCGAATAAAACTTGCCGATTGTTCTGCTTTCCAGTATGAACGCATAGGCAACGGCTTGAGGGAGCGCGGACCTACCAGCCCCGAGAGCCTGCATGACCGACCCGGTCCACCTCGACAGCACTGACGATCCACAGGCTCAAGTCCTGCGGGCTGAGCTGCTCGAGATCGGCATTGGTGACGACAGCCAGACCCACGGCGGCGAGCTGTCAGGCCAGACCCTCGAGGATGGCACGCAACTACGCTGGGTCCACGTGCTGAGCACTGGTCAGGTCGATGACGGTCGAGGTCTGGTCATTGAGCCCCAGCACCTGGCGTCCATGGTCGAGGACTACGGGCGCCGCATGAGCGAGGGCAAGTCCAAGAGCGCAGGCAACTACCACCACAACGGCCGAGGGCCCGGTGATGTAGATCCTGAGACCGGGAAGGCCACAGCCTATGTCCATGGCCTGGAGCTCCGAGCCGATGGTGCTCAGCTCTGGATGCTCACCGAGTGGACCCCCGAGGCTCTCGGACGCATCGAGGCCAAGGAATACCGCTACGTTTCAGCCGAGCTGACCTTTCCAGACGCCTCGATCAGCAAGGCCGGGAAGTTCGAGCCCGGCGACCGAGCGACCTTCACTGGCTTTGGCATGACCAACCGGCCAGCCATTGAGCGCCAGGTCGGACTTTTCACTGCTTCACCTTCTGGCCCTGTGGCCGAGACCGAGGAACCCACTATGCTCACCCTGCTCACTGCGATGGGCCTGACTGAGGACACGGCTGAGGCCGAAGCCCTCCAGGCCTACGAGGCTCTCAAGGCCGACCACGCCGACCAGCTCACGACCCTGACTGCTGAGCGCGACGAGGGAGCGGCCACGGTCCTCACCTTGACTGCTGAGCGTGACCTGCTGGTGACCACGCTGGAGGCCCAGAAGCTCGAGGCCCTCGAAGCAGCGGCTGAGACTGCCTGGTCTGCTGCGCTCACTGAGCACCGCGCCCTTCCGTCTCACAAGGGGCTGTTCGTTGAGCAGTACCTCGAGAAGAGCCCAGAGGACGCATCCCGAGTGCTATCGCCCAAGGGCACATTCAAGAGCCTCTTCGCCGGCGAGGGCATCGACGGCTTTGACTCTGCCGAGACCGGCGAGGGCATGAGCCGCGAGAAGGCCGAGACCATGATCCTCCAGGCTGTCAAGCCTTCCGCTGCTGGCGGCGAGGGTCTCACAGACCTCGAAGCCCGAATCAAGTACCCCATCCACTTCCGCATCTACGAGGGCAACCCTGCCCCCAGCGCCTCCTAGGAGATCCAGATGAGCACCATCGTCACAATCGAGGCCGGGGCTGACCTGTCGGCCGCACGCGGCAAAGCCGTCAAGATCAGCACTGGCAAGGTCGTCACCTCTGCTGCTGCAGCCAACGTGAGCTTTGGAGTCCTGACACGGGATGCCGAAGACTCTGACACCAGCGGCAACTATGTCCCGGTCTGCGTTGCTGGCGAGTGCTATGGCCTCGCAGGTGCAGCCATCGCCATCGGAGCGCTGCTGATCAGCAACGGCTCTGGGGAGCTCATCGCCACGACCGCGACCACCGACTTCATCGTGGGCGTTGCCCTGGAAGCGGCAGACGCTGACGGTGACCTCATCCTCATCAATGTCAACCTCAGCAACGTGGGCGGATCCTGATCCGTGTCCCGTAGGAGTCTCTCATGAGCTTCCAGTTTCCACAGGTTGACACTGTTGTCAGCCAGCTCGCTCAGCAGTACGCCCAGTCAGAGAGCACCCTCAAGGGTGGCCTTCTGATGCCGACCGTGCAGCTCCCAGTGTCCGAGGATGGCTCAGGCTACCTCAAGGCCACATATATCCAGTTCGATGCGGGCGAGTTCTTCGGTGATGCCGACTCAACCGACTACGAGAAGCACCGTGCGGCGCCGGGCTCCGGGGCGATCCTGATGGATACCCCAGACCTCGCTGCGGCCAGCTTCACGCTCGACCAGCGCCGAGGCAAGATGCCGGTGCCTGGCTCCATGAGCCGAATCGGTCCTGTTGACGTTCGTGCCTCCAAGGTTGCGAGCGCCATCACCCGCTTCAACCTGCAGACCGAGCGGCAGATTGCCAGCAAGGTCGATGCTGCCGCCAACTATGCGACAGGCCTCAAGGCTACCCTGGCCAGCGGTTCCCGCTGGAACGAGGCAGGCGGAGACCCGCAGACCCTGATTGCAGAGGCCAAGAACGCGGTCGCGAAGCAGTCTGGTCGGCGTCCGAACGTGATGTGGATGGGCACCGATGTCGCTGCTGCCCTGCTCGCCAACGAAGGCGGACACATGATTGGCGGTGGTGCAGTCCTCCAGGGCTTGCTCGATGAGTCGGACCTGGCCAAGAGCTTCCAGGTCTCCAAGATCCTGGTCATGGACTCGGTCTACAACAACGCCAACCGTGGTCAGACAGCCACCAACGCGTTCGTCTGGACCTCCACGAGCTGCGGCCTTCTGTACGTCCCCGAGAACGCTCTCGAGGCGGCCTCGAGTGGTCAGGCCCTGCCTGCCATGCAGGCCAACTTCGCAGCGTTCGGCTACACGTTCGTGCCTCAGGGCAAGGGCAGCGGCCCCAACTCGATGGAAGTGATCCGCAAGTGGGACGACGACACCGCGAGCTGGCTCCACTACCTCAGCGACTGGCGCACTCCGGTGACCTGCTCCACGCTGCTCGGGTATCACTGGACCACTGCCGTCGACTAGACCTGAGGCGCTCTGACTGACTAGCCAGGGCGTGGAGCCTGGGAGGGCCCATGGAACTGCTCACGACCCTGCTAATCAGTCCAGATGGCCGCTTTCCCGAGGGGACACCCTTGGGAGAGCTCCCCGCTGCATTGAGATCAGAGGCGATCCTGCTTGGATGCACGACAGCTCGACTGTCGGACGCTCAAGCGGTAGCGCCTCAGGTCTCACCAGCAGCGACGGCGCCCCTGATCGAGGCGGAGCCAGAACTCGATCTCCCTGCACTGATGGACGGAACCTGGCAATCGGTCAGGAGCAGGATCCAAGGTGGAGACCTCGACACAGCCCTCGGGGCTGCTGAAGCGCTCGAGCACTCCCGTCCAGATGGGGCTCGACCCTCGATCCTCAAGGCTCTCGCGGCTCGTCAGGCGGGTCAGTAGACCGTGTCTGTCACTGCCGGAGCCTATGTCACCGAGGCGATGCTGCTTGGCCGCCTGGCTGGGGCCCAGCTCGCTCAGGCGTTCACCTCGACCACAGTGCCGACTGATGGAGAGATCAGCCGCTTCATCGTAGAGTCCGAGGCTCGGATCGGAGCTCACCTGGCTGGTGCTGGATTCTCGCTGCCTATCGTCGGCGGGAACGCCATCATCTATGTGCAGCTACTGGCCACAGCCATCGTGGCCGGTCGAGTTGCTGAGGCTCAGATCGACAGCAGGCAGTCAGACCAAGCCGCTGACAGCTTCGCAGTCAGGCTCCAGGCTGAGGGCTGGGCGATGCTCTGGGCAGTCATCGGAGACCCCACGAACCCTGAGCAGACTGGCAACTACAAGCTGCTCACCGAAGCGGGACTGACGAGCTCTCACAGTGCGGTGAAGTTGGTGGCCTCCTGGGAGACCGAAAACGCCTCGGTGCCCTATGCGACCACTCCCAACTTCAACTACGACACAGAGTTCTGATCGTGGCTGAGGAACACTTCATGCGCCTCACCATCGAGGTGGACGGCGCTGTGCAGTTCGACCGAGCGATGCTCGTGGCCGAAGACCGCATGGGCTCTCTGTTCCAAGAGATCGGGGACGATGTCATCGGCGTGGCTATTCAGGAGACCAAGGCTCGATTCAAGACCAAGGGCCGCATTGGCGCTAAGCCCTGGCCACCCCTGACCGATGCCTATGCCAGGCACAAAAAGAACCTGCACAGATCAGATCCAGCGACCTACCCGGCTCGGGGGCTGCTGAGGCTCACTGACCGAATGTTCAAGAGCCTGACAGGCAAGAGCGTTGCGGCATTCGGTGGAGGTGGTGAGGCCATCAGGATCGTGGCAGATGACCACATCATCTACGGCACAGCGACCCCCTATGCTGGGGCTCAGAAGAAGTGGGGACGGGAGCCGATCCGGTTTAGCCGGCGTGCTGCTGGACGCTTTCAAGAGGTCATGCGGAAGGGCGCTCTCGGCGTGGTCCGCGATGGCGTTGAGGGCCCTCCTGCCCGAGCGAGGTCCTGATGGCGTTTTACGGCGTTGAGCAGGTTCTGGACGATGTCTCAGCCTACATCGTGTCGAGCCTTGGAACCCATCTCACTGCCGTCCAATCGGCGGCGACCTCAGATGGTGCAGTGGCGTTGGCTCCCACGCCCTCGGTGCCCACCGCCAACGACATCTTCATCGCGTCGGCAGGCGTGGACATGAGCAAGCCTCTCGGCAATCGGGTGGTCATCGTGCTGAGGGTCGACACCTACGACCAGGGAGACCGCCCCAACGGCATCAGCGCTGTGGGGTTGACCCTGGGCCTGAGAGTGTCTGAGCCATCGGCCAAGACGGTCAACACCACCCGCAGGCTCGGCAGATACGTGGACGCCCTGGTTCGGATGTTCAACACCGACGCGACCTGCTCCACTGCCTACATCATCCAGATCGAGTATCCGAGCCCGGCAGTCTTCGGGCCCGAGATGATGGAGGGCGCTCGGACTCCTGTCTACCAGGAGGCGTTTCTGCCCCTCGTCGCATCAATCCAGGAGTCTGCAGCATGACCATTCTCTATGTCTGGGCCTCGCCCGAGCCTCGCAACATGATGGGCGTTGGTGAGCTGCTGCCAGGTCAGCTTCTGCCAGCCGGGATCCCTGCAGCGACGTTGGCCGCCTGGCTGACTGAGGGGCTCATCAAGCCACAGCCGCGACCCAAGCGAAAGACCACCAAGCCTTCCAAGACCTCAAAGACCTCAAAGCCGACGCAAGACGGCACGACGGAGTAAACAATGGGCGTTCCAGCCAAGTTCAAGAAGACCACCGCTGCAGGCACTGAGTCTGCCTATGGCACCCAGGCGTTCCCAGCGTCGACTGACTTCTATCACCAGATGGACGGTGAGCGGATCGAGTTCGACCGGGAGAACATCCCCGAGCCCGACTATGCCGGGGTTGCTGACGAGATCGGCAGCATCGATGGCAACCGGACCTCGAGCTTCGTGTTCCCGCTGACCGTCCGCCCCTCGGGCACTGGCGGCACTGCTCCTGATGCGGACGAGATCATCAAGACCCTGCTCGCCAGCCGCAGAGACAACGTCACCGACGCAGTCGCGGCCAGCCCGACACCGAGCACGACTGCTTATGCAATATCCACAGAGGCCAGGGTCACCACTGACTCCTTCGTGGTCACGACTCTGACCGGCGTGACAAAGCCTCAGATGCGCTTCTGTACGCTCAATTCATCCGCGACCCTGACGGTGACCCCGCCCCATACTGCCGCCCCGACTGCAAGCGATGCCGTCACAGCAACGAACACCTACAGCTTCGGCTCTCGGGCGGCCACGGCCTTCCTGACGATTGCAGAGTTCCTGGCCGACGGTGCAGGCACCCAGATCAAGAGCCTGGTCGCCATGGGATGCGTTCCGAACACGATGGAGTGGGAGTGGAGCAAGGACAGCCAGTTCCTGACGATGCGGATCAGCGGTGAGGGCAACGGCAACGTGGTCAACACTGGCATCGGCCAGCTCAACGAAGCACTCGACAGCTCCGAGACCCCTGTGGACGTGGATGAGCTCGCAGTGTTTGACGTCGGCAGCAAGATCCTGATCGAGTCAGAGGCCATGGCTGTCACAGCAAAGAGCGCTGACACTGGAGCAGGCACCCTGACGGTGACCCGAGCCTATGACAGCACCTCGGCAGCCAGCCACTCCGATGGGACTGTGATCTACCCATACCGGCCCTCAGTCACGCTGACCACGGCTGTGCCGGTTCCCAGCATCTACGCCGACGTCTTCATCGGGACCAGCGGCACCCAGGCAACAGCCACCCGGATCGCCTGCCGCATCGAGCTGGATGTTGCCTACGTTCGGGATTCGACCACAGACGATCTGGTCAGCCGCTTTGTCGATGGCCGACGCAAGGTCAACTTCGACGTCGACCTCGTGATGACCGACGACCAGATCCAGGCCAAGAACCTGACTCAAGGGCGCTGGAACGGAGCCCAGGCACTGTTCATCGCGCTCGGCAACACCGCTGGCAAGATGGTCGGCTTCTACGCCCCGCTCTGGTATCCGGAAATGTCTCCGCTGGACCTGGATGGCGATGGGTTCTACGCGGTGAGCCTGTCGGGAACGTGCCGAGGCACCACGACCGGTGACGATTCGCTCTACATCGGCTTCGGTTGATGGCCCGCTCCTGGTCCCTTACCGGGTCTGGGAACGGCCTGGGCAGTACAGTGGGAGGCCTTGCCCGCAGTCCCTCCCGCGCGTTGGGGCTTCCCGCTGTACTGTCGCTCGTCACAATGGAGGGACACCATGGCGATACGCGTACCCGTAAAGGGTCAGATTGTGAGGAAGACCTACGACGACCCGAAGGACCCAGATGGGCCGATCGTGGTCGATCTGCTGCCGTTAGAGCTGGGGCCTCGAAACGCCCTCAAGGCCATGGGATACATGCCTATGCCAGCCGCCATCAAGCTCGAGGTGGACGAGGACAAGGTGGCAGCTCACGCCAAAGAGAAGGGGATCAGCGAGGACGAAGCGCGGGACTACATGCAGACCGTCGTGGATGGTCTGCAGGCCCAGGCGATGCTGCTCTTCAGGTCTCGAGGAACGAGCACCACAGACCCCGAGGTGCTGGCTGGAGCTCGTGCCGCGTTCGTTGGTGGGGTTCGACTCATCGAGGGCGTGACCTTCGAGGGTGGACCGGACACGATCTCGGACTCCGAGGCTGCTGGCTTTCTGTGGGACTACACCGACGACTGGCTCAGAGATGCTATCTGCAGCGATCTGGTCGACTTGAACAGCCCTGGAGCGGACGATCTGGGAAACTAAGGAGGGTCCTCCACGCTGTGCATCTGGGGTGGAACTGCCACGAATGCCAGCACGGTGGGCCCGCCTCCATGCAGGAGGGTCGGAACTGCGGGGGCAACTTTCCCCACATGGCCGACCCTGCCAGGCCTCCGGTCTTCACAGGGGCCGTACCTGAGCGCATGAGACAGTTCCAGCGCGTCCATGCCTCCCAGTGCCCTCTCGACCTCAAGAGCGCAAGGAACGGCGGCGTGGCGCCTTGGATGGGCCCCTTCTTCCGCATGGCTCGAGCCTATCGGGCTGGGTTCCTGCCCGCAGAGGGTGGATACCTGGCCCAGCCAGCCATCGTGATGGATGTGGTTGAGGAGTTCATTGTCGAGCAAGACGAGATCCAGGCTGCCCGACGAGAAGTCAGGCAGGCCAAGAACAGCCCCAGGGGGTAGCAGTGGCAGTCAAGGTCAAGATCGGAGGCGACTCCACCGGAGCCGAGAGGGCCCTCAAGGACACTCGGAAGGGCATGAAAGGCCTGGCCAGCGACGGGAAAGCGACCGGAGACTCTGTCGCGGTCGGCTTCATCAAGGCCCAGGTCGCTCTCGCTGGGGCCCAGCTCGCAGCGAAGGCCCTGGCGGGGGCTTTCAAGTCTGTCGCGGTTGGGGCCATCTCTGTCGGCGCTGACATGCAGTCCTTTGAGGTCCAGCTCGAGACGCTGCTTGGCTCTTCTGACGCTGCAGCCGAACGCATCCAAACGCTCTTCGAGATCGGGTCAAGCACTCCGTTCCAGCTTGATCAGCTCGTGGCTGCCGAGGTCAAGCTCGAGGCCTTTGGGGTCACAGGAGATCGAGCCAGAACAGCGGTCATGGACCTGGCTGCATTCATGAACGGCGATCTGATCGGAGCTGCTGACGCGGTCGGCCGAGCCTTCCAGGGTGGCGCTGGTGCTGCTGACATCCTGAGGGACAAGGGCGTGCTGGCCATGGTCGAGCTCAAGGCTGGAATCAAGCCGACTGAGCTGAGCCTGGAGGAGTTCCGAGAGACCCTGATCGACACGCTGACGGACCCCAATGGCAAGATCGCAGGAGGCACTGCCAAGCTGGCTGAGACCTTCAAAGGCCTGGTCTCCAATCTTGGAGACGAGTGGTTCAAGTTTCAGAAGGAGATCGCAGACGCTGGAGCATTCGACGCTGCACAGGCGGCGCTGATTGAGATTCTGAGGCTCATCGACGACAACAGAGCCGAGCTTGGCGAGGCTGCAGCGTTCATCAGCGAGGCTATCGCGGACGGTGTAGCGCTTTCGCTGGAGATTCTGAAGCGGCTTCCGCAGATCGCCCATGAAGCCTCGGCAGTTGCCCGAATAATGAGCGCCGTTTTCGTCGTCTCTTCAATGCAGAAGTTCGTCAACTTCACGCCCAACATGATCGGATCATTGAGGGCCATAAAGCTGTCACTGGGTCCGCTCGGCCTTGCGCTCATCGGCCTCGAGGTTGCCTATGAGGCAGCAACGCTCGGCGCTATGGCGTTTGAGGAGCAGGCTCGGGCTGGTGAAGAGCGTTCAATGAGGGCGTCAAAGGCGAGGATCGCACAGATCAATGCTGAGATCGCAGCGGCTCAAAAGGTGGAGAATACGCTGGAAGTTCAGGTCCTCCTTCAAGGTGGCCAGGCAACTGAAGAGCAGATGATCCGAATTGCAGCGGTGAACGAGCAGATCGGATCACTTCAGAGCGAGCAGTACGCCCAAGGGGAGACGCTCCGAATCCAAGAGGAGCATCGTGCCGACAACGCTGATGCTGTAGCTGAGGCGTTGGCTGCTGCTGCCAAAGCCGCTGAGGAGGCTACTGACGCGCTGGGCGGGACCGACAAAGTCGTGACCAGTATCGCCGATTCTGTCGAAGACATCGCAGGCTCTCCTCTGTTCAGTGAGTCGGACATCAAGAAGATCACCAAGGAGATCGAAAAAGCGGCTGGCATATACGATCAGCAGGCTGAGGATATGGCTGTGCTCAGTGGTCTCCATGAGGACATCAGGCTGTCTCTTGAGGCTGGATTGGTCTCGCAATCTGAGGCAGAGCGCCTCGAGGCCCTGCTCATCATCGCTGCGATGGACCGACTTGGGGTTGAGGAGGACATCACCGCCGAGAAGAGAGCTCAGCTCGAGGCCGACGAAAAGCTCACTGCTCAGATGGCGGCGGGCAGCGCAGTTGCCAGCGGCATCTCAGGAGGGCCAGAAGCCCTGCTGACGAGTGGGGCGGGTATGGCCGGAGTCTGGGGTGCGATCATCATGGCAGCGCTCCAGGGAGGCCAGCGGAACGCCGAAGGCGAGTTCGAGATGGTCGCTCAGAATGAGCAGTTTCAGGCGCTCGTCGAGAACTTTGCTGATGGCATTGGCGATCTGATCGTTGACCTGACCAGGCAGGTGCCGAAACACCTGGCCGATGCCTTCAAGACGGCGCCAGAGCTGGCTGAGAATCTGATGAAGGGAATCAACGAGGCAGCCCCGGAGCTGGCGCCTGCTTTGATTAAGGCATTGAGTGAAGGAATGTCCGACCCTGAACGAGGAATCGAGCTGGCCAGGATGCTGATTCGCTCGTTGATTCAGGCGGGCGAAGAGATCCCCGCTGCTCTGGCATTCATGGTGGTGGATTGGGCTGTCGAAACGGTCGAGCGGATCATCGACGTTTGGAATGGCGGCCTTGAGGAGCTTGGCGACAACATTGCCCAGTTCTTCATCGACATCATCGAGAACCTCACCGGACTGGATCTGGACAACAGCGACAGCCCAGGGGCCAGCGGAAAGTCCCGAGATGATGACTCAGGCAACAGAGCTGGGCGGACGGTCGCAGGCAGCGCTGGCTCGGACAGTGACTCAGGGCTCACCGTGGTCAATGTCAGCCTCTCGGCAGATGCTGAGCAGCTCGGTCTGGGGCTGCTGGTCGAGAGCAACGCAGCACTGAGACGGAATATGCTCACGCCCTACAGCGTCCCGACCTCGATCGTGACCCAAAAGACTGACCCGACCGGAGCCTTGCCATGAGCCTCAACTTCTGCCGGTGGATGCTGCCAGGCGACACCCTCAGCGATGGCACAGCAGCGACCTGGGGCGGATCACCAGCGGCGACTGGCTACGCTGCGGCGAGCCTCAAGACATCCCTGCCCGGCGATGCCTTTCGCTGGGGTGGCCTCTTTCGGATCCTCGCTGGAGGGGTCTCGGACTGTGACGTCATTGAGTGGACCGACGTGGGCCTCGGCGCCAGGTCAGCCACGCTCACCGCTGGCGACTACACCGGAGCCACGCTGGCTGCTCACATCGAGGCTCGGATGGATGCGAGCGCATCCAGTGACAACTACTCAGTCACCTACAGCGCAATCACCGGGAAGTTTACGATCTCGACAGGTGGCAACTTCGTCCTGAAGTGGCAGTCTGGGAGCGCTGAGGTGGGTCGCCTGGCTACCATCCTCGGCTTCGACAACGCGGCCAACGACAGCGGAGCAGCAACCTACACGAGCGACAACGTGGTGGTCCACAGTGAGGAGTATCTGCAGGTTGACATGGGGGCGAGCGTGACCCCTCAGGCTGCCTTTTTCATGGGCAACTTCCTGAGCGCGTCGGCATCGGTCAAGATCTACGCTCACAGCTCGAACGCCATCACTGGAGTGGGAAACGGCGTCAGCTACCGCACCAAGCTGGCCACGACTGCCACCCTGCTCAAGACCCTGACAGCGACCACGGACTTCCTGTTCAGTGACGAGGATGACTTTGCCTCGTGGACTCATTCGGGGGCCTATCGGTACTTTTACATCAGCCTGATCGACACGGTCCCGAGGGACGGCGCCATGTTCCACGAGATGGGC
>TARA_R110000824_G_scaffold43779_1_pt1 | contig 25467 bp, 22 predicted proteins | sample TARA_R110000824 | Tara Oceans TARA_R110000824 (sample SAMEA4397747) | marine metagenome | biome: Polar Biome; feature: [MES] marine water layer (ENVO:01000295) within the mesopelagic zone...; material: water (ENVO:00002006), including particulate matter (ENVO:01000060) such as......
TAGGTGAACTTGAAGACAAGATTCAAGCTGAAGCAGCAACTGCTCGTTCTGCTGAGTCTACAAATGCTTCTGCACTAGTAGTTGAAACAGCAGCTTCTGCTAGATTATCAGGTGGTAACACCTTCTCTGGCGACCAGTTGTTGAGCGGTGCCCTTAGAATAACTGGCTCCATGGACGTCCTGGGCGACGCCTCGTGGAATGGTGATGTAACTCTAGAAGAAGCGCATTTCATCAAAGCTGGCTGGTTCGTAACTTACTCGGACGCAACCCTCAAGACCAATATCCAAACTATGGATAATGCTCTTGGCAAGGTTATGTCAATGCGAGGCGTTACTTACGAGATGAAGAGTACTCCAGACTCGAACGAGATTGGATTCTTAGCTCAAGAGATGGCACAGACTGTACCAGAAGTTGTCTACGGAAACGGAGACGGCAATCTTGGTATTGATTATGCTAAGCTCACTTCAGTTCTAGTTGAGGCTGTTAAGTCACAACAAGGGCAAATTGAGGAGCTTCGTGCTGCTCTACTCAACAAGTAAACAACTTCGGTTGTTTTTAGATTAGCTTCGGTTAATTAAAACAGTTGGCCCGCTTAGGATTTCGGTCCTAGGCGGGTTTTTTTATACAACACACATATAAGGGGGAAAATTTATATGTCAATTAAAATTATAGGAGACAATATGCAGTATGGGGATACTGCAATTGCTACTCTCTCGACAGATGCTCTAACTTTACAGAGCGGAACGAGCTTAAATGCTCAAAAACTAACTGCTTCAAATGGTATAGAAATTACTAATCATATGACAGCAGAAAACGGAGTTGTTACGGTCACAGGCCAACTAACTGCTTCGAATGGTATATTCGTTACCAACGGTGCTGCCTTCACTCAGGCCGACGGTGGTGACGCGCAATTCGCGGTGGGCATTGATGCCTTCTTTACTAAAGGACTTTCCGTCAATTCAGGAGTCGGCCAAACCGTTCACCTCAACGCACCGATAACCTCGCACCTCACCCCGTCAACTGACGGCACGAAGGACTTAGGCACAAGCGCTCTACAATGGGGAGAGGCTCACGTTGATCACGGTCATATTGATGACATCACTTCAACTGGCACTTCAAATCTAGCCACTGTTAATGTCACAGGTAAACTAACTGCTTCTAACGGCATAGCCGTCACTGGCGATGTTAGCTTCGATGATGCTAACTTTTCAGGCGATGTTACTCTTGGTAGTGCTGCTACTGATATTACTACTGTAACAGGTCAGTTAACTGCTTCTAATGGTATGGAAATTACTAACCATATGACAGCAGATAACGGAGTTGTTAATGTCACAGGTCAGCTAACTGCTTCTAACGGTATAAAGGCCGTAGGTGGCAGCCGGTTTGGTAACTACGGCGTCTCAGACAGTACTCTTGATGTTTATGCAAAGTCTATTTTTTACGAGCATTTAACTGCATCAAACGGTTTACATATCACTAACGGAGAATTAGTCAATTCAGAAGAATCGAGATTCTACGGCGAGGTCAGGATGCTGGCGGCGGTAACTGCGTCTAATGGAATGTACATCACAAACGAGCCGCTGCTTTCTGCGGCGCCGGTAGACTTTCGAAATGATGTAGCACTAGGATATTATGCGGGTAATACTATCACAGTTCCAGGGCGTTTCGGTTCAGATTTGTTGCCGATCACAGATAGCGCGCACGACTTAGGTTCAAGCACTCGTCAGTGGGAAGAAGCTCACGTTGATCACGGTCACATTGATGACATCACTTCAACCGGCACTTCAAATCTAGCCATTGTTAATGTCACGGGCAAGCTAACTGCTTCTAACGGCATAGCCGTCACTGGAGAATCTACATTCTCTGGCGATGTTTTACCCGGAGCAGTAACCAATACTCTAGGTGATGGCTCAAATCAGTGGGCGTATCTCTATTCAAAGGGCGCAGAGTTCGATGATGCAAACGCTACGATTAATATGCCAGATGCATTCGTTGTGTCGAAGTCGGCAAATTCTACCACAATATCTACAAAGTTAACTGCATCTAATGGTATTAGTCTCACTAATCACCTAACGGCAGATAATGGAGTCGTTACTGTTTCAGGACAACTAACTGCTTCTAACGGGCTGACAGTCAATGGAAATGTCAACTTTGATGACGCTGCTTTCTCGGGAGATGTATCTCTCGGCGATGGTAGAACTGATGTTATAACAGTAAACGGTGTTGCTACTTTCACTAACGTTGCTACTTTCGCTGATCAGCTTTCAGCATCAAACGGAATAGCTGTCACTGGTGACGCAACTTTTGAAAAGGGTACCTTTAGTGATACTCTTGTTGCTGCCAACCATTTTACGGCATCTAACGGCCTGCGAGCCAATGGAAGTGCAATGTTTGGAGCAGAGGTCCAAGTAGCAGGAGAATTTAGTGCGACTTCTGTCGCGACATTCTCGGGTCAGTTAACTGCCTCTAACGGCATATCAATTTCGGGTAATGCTAACGTTACAGACCTCACGGTCTCAAACAAGCTGACTGCTTCAAATGGTATGACAGTGATCGGCGACGCGTCATTTCAGGATGCTGTCTTTCGAGATATTGACGCCATCGGAGATGTCACACTCGGCAACGCATCATCGGATGTGACAACCATAACTGGCCAACTAACTGCATCTAACGGTGCAAGAATTGTTGGAGATGTCGGTCTCGCCGGCATAACAACAATAACAGGCCAGCTAACTGCTTCCCAGGGTGCGTCTATTACTGGTGATGTACTCCTCGGCGAAAACGACACGATCAAAGCCGGCGTTTATATCACGTATTCAGATGCGACTCTGAAAGAAAATATTGAGGTTATCTCAAACCCTATTGACAAAGTTATGTCGATGAGAGGGGTTACATATAATCTCAAGAGTAGCTCAGGTAATCCTGAAGTAGGCTTCTTAGCACAAGAAATGAAACAAGCGGTACCAGAAGTTGTCTATGGTAACGGTGACGGTAACCTTGGTATTGACTATGCTAAACTTACATCAGTATTAGTTGAGGCTATTAAAACACAGCAAACACAAATTCGAGAACAACAATCCCAGATTGATGAGCTGAAGGAGTGCATGCTTAAAAAATAAGTAACTTCGGTTATTCTTCCGGTTAATTTCGATTCGTCGGATAAGACCCGCCCAGGTTTACGGACTTGGGCGGGTTCTGCTTTTTAGAGTTTTTTATTAAACTATCCGCCTACTTATGTTATAAAGTTAATACCACACCAAGGTAAAGTAATGCGTAGAATATTTATTGACGGCGGCGCCCACAAAGCCACCTCTGTCCAAAACTTTAAAACAAATTATCCGGATGCTGAAAAATATGAGATATTTAGTTTTGAGGGTAACAGCGGATTTAGAAAACACTTCGATGAACACCCTGATGTAAAACTGGAGGTAGCATTAGTATGGACAAAGGATGGGGAACAAACGTTCTTCAACGCCCAAAATGAAAGTTCTAGTGTATATAAAGCAAAAGCAGGGGTAGCAAAGAAAGTAACAGTTAAATCAATTGATTTGGATAACTACATTAAACAAAATTTTGATAAGCAAGATGAAATCATTCTAAAGCTAGATATCGAAGGCGCAGAATACGAAGTACTCGAACACATGATAAAAAATGGATCGATAGAATATGTAAACAAACTATTCATCGAGTGGCATTGTGCGAAGGTTCAGGAAATATCAGTGAAGAGACACCTTAGCTTATTATCAGGGCTGGCAGATAACAATATTGCGCCTTACTGCTGGAGTTACACGAGAACAAAATTTGATGATCTAGCAATCCACATAAGAGATATTGCTAGAAACAACAACGACCTTGCCAATTTTAAAAAACACGAATCGACATATAATGAAGTGGTCGCTAGATTAAAAGAGGTAGAGGCTAGTGCCTAAAGATTTAGATTATATAGCAAGATTAGAAAAGGCCATATCTAGAAAGTACGGCGGCGAAGCTATACTTAACCCGATGGCTAACTGGTCCGAAGAGAGAGAGAGAGAATATCTCGAACAATTAAAAACATTAGATAAAAAACACCTAGAAAAAGAAGAACAAACAGAAAAGGTTGAAATCGATGGTGTTTTAGTTCCTAAAAAACTAGTTAGTAGAGAAATAAAAAGAGTTTGCCCGACCTGTAAGACCTATTCTTTTGATTTAAAAGATGATGTTTATATGGCCAAATATGAATGCTGCGCTAATTGTTATATTCAATATGTAGAGAACAGAGAAGAAAGATGGCTACAGGGCTGGCGCCCAGACATAGGAGATGAATAAATGTCACAAGTTAACTTAGAAGTTTTAAGAGGCCTTGCACAAGCTGCAGCCGATTGTTATGATGGAGCCCTAGACGAAAATGGCGAACGCTATGATCTAGGTTTAAAAAGAGACGAAGGCCACCCGGTCTTTGATTCCCGGACTATGGACGGGTTTAAAATTAAACTATCAGGAAACCACTGTATAATAAACTATCAGTCGGATATTAAATTAAAAGAAGTTTATGCTGGTGACTTCCAAGGTGAAATGGAACAAACTCTTCAAGACATCGCCGAACACCTAAAAAAGAAGTATAAAAAGAATACAGGAAATTCTATCACATTAACTCCGGATGGTGAAGCCGAGGTACTGGTCCAATCTACATCTAAAGTTAGAGTGTTTGTAAACGCCCAAAAGAAATTTAGAATCGGGGGCCTCGATGGTGTTGAAGATTTGGCTGAAGAAAGTGAAGACCGTATCGAAACGAACTTCAAAAGTTTTCTTGAAGCCGGCGGTTGGGGGAACGATCCCGAGAACAAGAATCAGAAACCGTCTGAGAGTTAACTAATATGGCTTTCGAGCTTACAAGAGAAGACACGCTAAAAGAGATTGTAAAGTCTGGTAAAGATCCTAATTATTTTATCAACAATTACGCTAAAATCTCTCACCCGTTGAAAGGCTTGATTCCTTTTCAGACCTATGATTACCAGGAAGACCTTATCCGGGACTTCAACGATCACCGTTTTAACATTATTCTGAAAGCGAGGCAGTTGGGTATCTCTACCATCACTGCTGCTTATGTTGTTTGGTTGATGATGTATCACCGTGACAAGAATATTCTTGTTATCGCTACTAAATTCGGCACTGCGGCTAACCTTGTTAAGAAGGTTAAGCAGATCATTAAAAACCTACCAATCTGGATGCAGATTTCAAGAATCTCTGTAGATAATAGGACCTCATTTGAGTTATCGAATGGCTCCCAGATCAAGGCCTCGTCAACTTCAGGCGACGCCGGCCGCTCGGAGGCTCTTTCTTTACTCGTAATCGACGAGGCAGCCCACGTGGAAGGTCTTGAAGAGCTTTGGACAGGTCTATACCCTACCCTATCAACCGGCGGCCGCTGTATCGCCCTCTCCACACCGAATGGAGTTGGAAACTGGTTTCATAAAACGTGGGTAGAATCGGTAGAGCAAAGCAACAAGTTTAATAATATTGTTTTACCGTGGGATGTGCACCCGGACCGAGACCGAAGTTGGTTCAATGAAGAAACAAAGAATATGTCCCGCCGACAAATCGCTCAGGAACTTGAGTGTAATTTCAATATGTCTGGCGAAACAGTCTTTCATTCGGAAGACTTAGAATTAATTAAAGCTAATTTAAGAGATCCAAAATACAAAACAGGGTTTGATAGAAATTTTTGGATCTGGGAAGAATACAATCCCGGGTTTACTTATCTTTTATCGGCCGACGTAGCCCGCGGCGATGGAAAAGATTATTCGGCGTTCCATATTTTTAAAATTGAAACAATGGAAATTATTGGAGAGTACCGCGGTAAGGCGACACCAGACGTGTTTGCTAATTTCGTCTCTGAAGTGGGCAAAGAGTACGGCAATTGCATGGTATCGGTAGAGAACAACTCGGTAGGCTGGGCTGTACTTACAAAATTAGAAGAACTATTGTACCCAAATTTATACTATTCCTACAAGTCTTCTCACGAGTACGTTGATCCTCTTACTGCCGAACGCGCCTCTAACGCAGTTCCTGGCTTTACGATGTCTAAGAATACCAGGCCTCTAATAATTGCTAAAATGGAGGAATTCATTAGAAATAAACTAGTTAAAATATATTCTAAAAGGATATATAATGAGATGAAGACGTTCGTGTGGCATAATAGTCGCCCGCAAGCGATGAGAGGATTCAACGACGATCTAATAATGTCTTTCGCTATTGGCTGCTGGGTAAAAGACACAGCGTTTACAGCTAACGAAAGAGAATTAGCATATAATAAGGCGTTTTTAAATACTATGACCCAGACTACATCAAAGATAAATACATCAATCACCGGTATGATCGGACACAAAGAAAACAAGAATAGTGAAATCGCAAAACATTATCAAGAATTTTCGTGGCTATTAAAAGGATAAAAAATGGCTGAGCAAAAAAAGAACAACCCACGCAATAATGAAAATAAACTTTTTAGAAAGTTAACAAGGCTCCTCTCCGGCCCGATTGTAAACTATCGCCGGCAAATGCCGCGCCGCTTTCAAAGAAGGCAATTAGACAGTAAGAAATTTAAGTCGGCTTCTGGCCAGTCCTTTAAAAAGGAAGAATATAATCCCTATGATTCTATGCAAGCCAATTATATGTCAACTCAGAGTCGTGTAGAACGGTACATCGACTTTGATCAAATGGAATATACCCCGGAGATTGCCTCAGCGATAGACATCTATGCAGACGAGATGACAACCTGCAGCGGCTTGCAAGAAATGCTTCATATCAAATGCGCGAATGAAGAAATCAAAACAGTATTGCATAATCTGTACCACAACGTTCTTAACCTGGAGTTCAATCTCTTCGGTTGGTGCAGGTCAATGTGTAAGTTCGGCGACTTCTTCTTATATCTGGACATTGATGAGGAACAAGGCATTAAACATGCAATGGGCCTGCCTCAAAATGAAGTCGAAAGGCTAGAAGGCGAAGATCGGACTAACCCAAACTATGTACAGTTCCAATGGAATTCGGGCGGGCTAACTTTCGAGAACTGGCAGATAGCACATTTTAGAATTCTAGGTAATGATAAGTACGCGCCATACGGCACTTCTATTTTAGAGCCGGCCAGAAGAATCTGGCGCCAACTGACCTTAATGGAAGACGCAGTTATGGCCTACCGGATTGTCCGCTCCCCCGAACGACGGGTGTTTTATGTCGACGTGGGCAATATTAACCCACAGGACGTAGAACAGTACATGCAAAAGGTTATGACACAGATGAAGCGCAACCAAATTGTTGATGCTGATACTGGCCGTGTCGACCTTCGTTACAACCCGATGAGTGTGGAAGAAGACTATTTTATTCCGACTAGAGGTGACACGTCCTCAAGAGTAGAGACACTAGCCGGTGGGTCTTATACAGGCGACATCGACGACGTTAAATATCTTAGGGACAAATTGTTCGCTGCGTTAAAAGTTCCAGCGTCATATCTTTCTAGGTCGGATGAAGGGTCAGAAGACAAAACAACTTTGGCGCAGAAAGATATCCGATTTGCCAGAACAATCCAAAGACTGCAAAGATCGATTTTAGCTGAGATAGAAAAGATTGGAGTTATCCACTTGTTCACCTTGGGGTACCGAGGAAATGATTTGGTTTCTTTCAACCTCCAGTTAAACAACCCTTCTAAGTTAGCAGAACTGCAGGAACTGGAGCACTGGAGAGTGAAGTTCGAAGTAGCCAGCACGGCCACGGAGGGTTACTTTAGTAAGAGATGGGTCGCGGATCACTTGTTTAATCTATCAGAAGAACAGTTCTTAAGATCTCAAAGAGAAATGTTCTATGATAAGAAATTCGAAGCTTCGCTAGAAAAAGCGATTGAAGAGATCACGGCGACCGAAGGCGAAGGCGGAGATGATTTGGGCCTCGGAGGCGGCGGAGGCTTCGGCGACTTAGGAGGCGGAGACGAACTCGGCGCCCTCGGTGGAGATGAACTTGGTGGAGATGAACTTGGTGGAGATGAACTTGGTGGAGACGAAGCCCCCGCGGGAGACGACGACGTCCTCCTCGCTGCCCCCGCGAAACGTGATAGCCACGACGACCCGATGAAAACTGTAAAAACAAATGTATTTGGGGTGAACGTTGCTTCCACGACAGATAAGTCTAAAAGCAAATGGTACATGCCCGATCGCTCGAAGTCCGGTGGTGCTAGAACAAAAGCTGGGAATCAAATGCAAGCCCGCCGCAGAAATTATTTATCTACCTCTGGCGCACCGGTGATGACAGGCCAAGACTATAAGTTCCCGGGACTTAAACCTTTAAGAAGTATATCAAAGGGACTATTTGAAAACAAAGAACCTAATTATAATGATGAGGAAGAGAAAATTTTCAAAGTAAGCACAAATATTAAAGCTCTTATTAAAGATCTGGAGTCTAAAAAATGAAGTTGAAACACAACAAGAAGAGAAATACGGCGTTCCTTTTTGAAAGTCTCGTAAGGGAGATGACAAAAGCGGTCGTGAACAAGGACTCGGGAAAGAAGCAAAAAGTTCTTTTTATCATAAAGGAGCATTTTCGCAAGGGGACAGAACTTTCAAAAGAACTTGAAATCTATAAAAGTGTTTTAAGCAATGAAAGCGTCGAGGCGAAATTAGCTGAAAAAGTTATTTTGGAGGCGAAGACCCAACACGCAGATATAGACAAAGAGAAAATCTTCTTAGAACAAAGCGCTTTGATAAATGTGGTAAATAAAGAGTTATCAAAAGATACTTTTTCGAACTTTGTGCCGAACTACAAAAGCTTAGCGACGCTCTACCAAATATTTAATACAAAATTAGCTCCAAAGAAAAAAGTTCTTCTTGAGAATTCAATTTGTGAACATATCTCTATTAAAGTAGAAGAGCAAAAAGCCGCGGCACAAGTCCCGTCAGACAAGCTCGTCATGAACACTTTTATTAGTAAGTTTAATGACGCGTATTCAGAAAATCTGTCGGAGCAACAGCAAAGCCTTTTAAATAAGTATGTCACTTCTTTTGCAGACAACGGCGTAGAGCTTAAACTATTTTTAAACGAAGAGATAGGAAGGCTAAGAAGCACTATTAAAAGCTCTATTGCCACCGCGGATTTTATTAACGATGATATGCTACAGGAAAAAACTTCAAAGCTGCTGGAGGTAATCGATGACTTTAAAAATAAAAACATTGACCCTAGCCTAATTAAGAAGGTACTCAAGATACAACATCTGACGGAAGAGATCACTAATAATGGCAATTAATATTAAAATATCGCAGCCTGAAAGAGAAGTCATAAGGATCACTGTCGACGAACATGATAAGCCGGACGCGTCTGTTAAGATGGACCTTAATGCTCGCCGCACTCTAGACGGGAATGTCCTTATCTTTGATCATAAAGATATTGATATCGTATTAATGCCCGGGAACAAGAAAATTATAACATTTGCAAAAAACATCCTTGGGGATGATGTGTATGAAGCACAGAACCGGCTCTTTTCATTCTTATTCAAGAAAGGAATCGTCGCAATGGAATCAATCCAGGGCGGTAACATATATTCTTCTATGGAAGCAAAAATATTAGAGAGCCCCAAATATAATACTACGCAAGTAGCACTTTTCGGAATTGGAAAATTTTTAGAAGAAGAGAAGCCCTATCTCGAATTTGAGAAGGCTTTTGAAGAGAACGAAGAAGAAAGATTATCGGAGCCTGGCCCGGAGGACTCTTCGGAGTTCGACGAAATGAGGCACGATTCTCAAAAGGGCTCGATGAGACCCGGCGCTAAGCCTTATGGTATCGCTAGTGTTTATAGAACGTAAGAGTTAGCCATATGTCTTTAATATATTTTATTCTATGTGCCTACGGACTCACCCAGATATTAATTTATGGTAGCCTCTTCAATTTAATACGCCCCGTAACAGGCCGGCTTGGTGAATTATTTCGCTGTCCGATGTGTATGGGCTTTTGGGTTGGTATTTTTCTTTTTGGAATTAACAGCTTAACAGAACTATTTAGTTTTGACTATAATTTAACAAATGCATTCCTTTTGGGGTGCTTAAGCTCCGGGACCTCATATATCTTTAACATGGTATTTGGGGATCACGGAATAAAAATAGAGAGGTTAACTAATGAGAAAACAAAATCGACCAGAAGTAAGACGTTGTTGCAAGGGTAGCTCAACCGCGCAGGTAACGCCTGCGTACCACGATTCTATAACAAGGAAAAATTAAAATGAAGCTTACTAGATCACTATTAAAGCAAATTATCAAAGAAGAGTTACAAAAAACTGTAGCCGAAGAAGAGACCGTCACAGAAACTACTGAAGACGTTACCGAAGAGACAGTCGAAGAAGAAGAGACCGTCGAAGAAGAGTTTGACGCAGCCGCAAAGATTGCTCAACTAGAAGAAGAACTTCAAAACCTAAAATCCCACCTTAAATAAGGAATTCATAAAGTGTCAAAACAACTTCTACAAGAGTACTTTCAATTATGCCCTGACGGTATATGCGATTTAAACGTATTAACCGAAGACGAAAAGCGCAAAGTCGACGATGGATCGGTGTATCTTGTTGGAGTAATCCAGAAGGCCGGTACAAAAAATGGCAATGGCCGAGTTTATCGCAGAGAAACTCTTCAAAGGGAAATGGGTAATTACCAAAAAGCGATCAGCGAGCGACGCGCATTGGGGGAACTGGATCACCCGGATGATTCGGTAGTTAACCTCAAGAACTCTTCTCACCTAGTGTCAAAGACCTGGTGGGATGGAGATAGCGTCATGGGCAAAATTGAGGTTCTAGACACCCCGTCTGGAAAGGTTCTAAAAGCTCTTCTAAAATCGGGTGTGAAACTTGGAATTTCTTCTAGAGGTTTGGGCTCGGTTTCTGAGGGCACAGGCGGGACAATAATGGTGGAGGATGATTTTCAGCTTATCTGCTTTGATATCGTTTCGGAGCCCTCTACCCCCGGCGCTTATTTAAATCCCGAAGGCGGGAACAGAAGTCGAATTGCGATGTCATTGTCAGAAAATAAGCAAGGCATGACTAAAACACAAAAGGTCAACCAGATCCTTGATGATATTTTAGGCGAATAATGAAAAAGAATGAACTAAAACAAACTCTCAAACCTCTAATCAAAGAATGTATTAAAGAATGTATTTTTGAAGAAGGGGTCTTATCCGGAATTATTACAGAAGTCTTAGCGGGTATGCAAACTCAAAGAGTTGTCACCGAGGGAATCACTATAAAAAAACAGACCGGACCTTCACCCGGAGAACTTCGGAAAAGAGAGGATGAGGCAGAAAAGCAGAAGCAAGAGAGAATTAAAAGACTAAACGAATCCGCAAAGGTCGGAGGAGTTAATGTGTTTGAGGGTGTTAAAGCGGACACGATTACATCAGAACCCGGGTCAAGCCCTCTTAGCGGGGTAGCACCCAGCGACTCCGGAGTAGACATTGCCGGTATTCTAGGCCTCGCCGGCGACAGATGGAAAAATTTAATATAGGTATTATATAATGGCACGCGCATACAATGTTGAAGTAGATATAAGAGAAACCCGCGGTGACGTTGGTAAGCTCATTAGAAAGTTTACAAAGAAAGTTAAGAAAATGAAACTGTTAGAAGAGCTTCGCGACAGAAAATATTTCAAAAAACCGTCATTGAAAAGAAGAATGGCAAAGCTCAATAAGCTACGTAATGCAAGAAAAGCAGAGCGTAACAGACAAGAGAAACACGACAAAAAAGCAGGAGCTAGATCATGAGTAACAATGCAGGAAGTTTTAATTATAGTGTAGGCATAGGCCATGTAGGGTCCTTCCAGGTAAGCGGCCATCCGTTTATAACCGGTTCCACCGCGATCGATATGGCCGCAGTGCATACGATCACGTTCCCTAGGGTCGCCAAGAAGGTGGTAGTGACGAGCCGTAGTAATGAAGATCTACAAATTTACTTTACGCACCCGTTTACCGGCGACGCCACCGCAAAACATTACGTAACCTTGGTCGATAATAAAGACTCCTTTACATTTAATGTTAAATGCAAAGAAATGTACATCATGTCTTTAGGCAATGGCGGAGCTTACGAACTATATGCGGAGCTAACCGGGATTGAAACGAAAGAGATGTATCATTTGACGGGTTCAGGCCTAACGGATTTAGATACAGTAAATGATTAAAACATTTGTCAATAAATGTTAAAGTGGAATTTAGTAAAGATTATAACTACTTATTTATGGTAATTTATTTTTAAAAAGGAGTTTTTTGTATGTCATCCATGCTAGAACAGGCAGTTATCGATGCCGAGGCGTTGAAAGAAGTCGCAATGAAGAATGCTGAGGCTTCGGTCGTTGAGAAATATTCAGACGAGATCAAGGAGGCTGTTGAGCAGCTCCTTGAACAGGACGACCCGGAGGCACCCATTATCAATGAAGTGGAAGAGCCTCTTATTGATGATATGCCGGGAGCCTGGTCAGATGGCGAAGAACTCTGTGGTTGTCCCGACGACGAAGAAATCGTTACTGTTAACCTGGATGATTTGCTCGGCACCGGAGACGACGGCGGTGTGCCCGAGACACACGAAGCTGCAGCCGAAGACGTTTTAGGCGATGAAGGCGAGAACGAACTTAACCTGGAAGAGTCAGCCGAAGCAGACTTAGATCTAGATGAAGATATGTTAGCAGAAATCATCGAAGGCCTGACTGTAGACATCAAACCTACTAAGAGCGGCTGGGCCGGCACTCCCCAATCAAAGGCAGAGTTGAACGCCGAGCAATTGCTAGCCCGCGAACAAGATGACGAAGTAAAAGAAGAAAACGAAGCCCTAAGAAAAGCTGTAGAGGAGCTACAAGAATCAAACACTTCTCTTCAGGACACTTTAACAAGAGGGCAACAAAAAATTGAGAAGTTTGAATCTAGTGTAGAATATTTAACCAGTACTTTACAGGAATCAAACACTACAAACGCGAAATTATTATACACAAACAAGGTTTTGACAAACAACTCCCTGAATGAGCGGCAGAAAACACAACTTGCCGAATCTTTGTCTAAGGCCGAGACCGTTGAAGAAGCGAAAGTCATTTATGACACACTTCAAAGCGCAGTGGGTGGTACAACAAAAAGACCATCGGTAGAATCACTGAGCGAGGCAGTTAACAAAACTTCTTCAACAATGTTGCTTTCTAGAAGTAGAGAGCAGAGTTCCAACAAGCAAGATAGCAACGCTACTTCTCGTTGGAAAACCTTAGCAGGAATTGAGTAATCAATTCAAGACATAAACTAACTAATTCAATGGAGGATTTCTAACATGTCTGTTCTAGATAAATTAACAGAGGGTATCGTTCACAAGAACGTTCAAAAGGAAGGCACCGCACTACTAGAAAAGTGGGAACGTACCGGACTTCTTGAGGGTATTAACAACGATAGCGCTCGAAACGGTATGGCCCGTCTCTTAGAGAACCAGGCCGCCCAGCTTCTTAGGGAAGCTTCTTCAATGGCCGCTGGCGACGTCGAAGGCTTCGCATCAGTAGCGTTCCCTATCGTCCGTCGTGTATTCGGTGGACTAATCGCAAATGACCTAGTGTCGGTTCAACCAATGAGCCTGCCTTCAGGTCTCATCTTCTTCATGGACTTCCAGTTCAACGGAGCCCGCGGAGGCCATGCTGCCAATGATTCATTATATGGCGGCGGCGTCGTCGGTAATCAACTTACCGGTGGTGTTAACCTCGACGGCGAGAACGCCGAGAAGAGTTTCTATGCTCTTAACAATGGCCATTCTTCGCCGACTGGCTCAGCTACTTTCGCCCTTATCCCGATCGCATCGGGTGTTTTAGGCGACGGAGCTGGTGATGATGTAGCCGACTCGGTTACTGCGGCCTCCCTTGGCGCCTCGACCGTGTCGACTAGTCTTAGCAAGCTTTGTAGGTTTGACCCAGACTTGCAAGGCCAATCTGTCGTTGTATGTACCGTCACTGGTGCTGTCAGCCTCGACGATGGTACTTCGCGACTCGGTCTTCTTAACCGCAACAACCTCGTTGCTATGAATGCCGTGACCGAGGTCGCCGCCACCGACGGCGCTGGATCTACTTCTCTGGCCTCGGACATCTGTCGGGTAACACGCCGCCTGACGACCCTAGCCGGTGGAGCTGCAGCTAACGCCGCTACTAGCATCAATGGCCTGGGCACAACTGCTGCTGACACATCGTATGTCCTTGTGTTCGCAGGCACTGCGTCTGCCGGCGGAGCAGGAGATACTGATGATATGATAACTCATTTGACGTCAAAGCGCCTTACAGTTACTTTCCCGATGGAAGATAACTTCGACGCAGCCAACGCTCTAGGTTCCGTAATCGGTGTTACACCGTGGGGCCTTGAGGGTGAGGATGCTATCCCAGAGATCGACATCAAGGTCGACAGCATTGCAGTCACTGCAATCACCAAGAAGCTCAAGGCTAAGTGGACACCAGAGTTAGGTCAAGACCTTAACGCTTACCACAACCTTGACGCCGAAGTTGAGCTTACAAGCATCCTTTCTGAGCAAATTGCTCTAGAGATCGATCGCGAAATTCTCAACGATCTCGTTCAAGGAGCATCAGCCGGAACCCTTCACTGGTCACGCCGTCCTGGTCGCTTCCTTAATCGTGAGTCAGGTGCTGCTATTGCAGTTGCTGCTAACATCGCTGGACCGGACTTCACCGGCACTGTGTCAGAGTGGTATGAGACTCTAGTCGAGACCATCAATGATGTATCGGCCAGAATTCACCGCAAGACTCTTCGCGGCGGAGCAAACTTCGTGGTGGTTTCACCTGAAGTTGCAAACGTCCTTGAGTTCACTGCCGGTTTCCGAGCTAGCGTAACTGCTGACTCAGATACTGGAACAGTTGGTGCAGTTAAGGTCGGTAGCCTTAGTAAGAAGTGGGATGTATACGTAGATCCCTATTTCCTACGTAACGTTGTACTAGTAGGCCGTAAGGGCGGAAGCTTCCTCGAAAGTGGATATGTTTACGCTCCGTATGTCCCGCTGCAGGTCACACCGACTATCTTCGGTACCGAGGACTTCGTGCCACGCAAGGGCGTCATGACTCGTTATGCCAAGAAGATGGTTCGACCTGATATGTATGGTCTGGTTATCTGTCAAGATCTCATCGGATAATATTTCCGCTCGATACTGACTAAAGAAAGCCCCGCTCTAGAAATCTAGAGTGGGGTTTTCCATTATTAGAAACTAATTAAAGTATTAGGAGGATCTTATGAATGTCCGCACCTGTTTTAACGCCAGTTAGCCAGACTAGCACGATAATATTACCGTCCGCTGGTACACTTACAAAAGCGCAAGATATTACTAGTTACGCATTCGGGATATATGCGAAATCAACGGGGGATAATCCCTTTTATGATGAAAACTTTATTTCCGGAGCGATAGACCAAGTATCGTACACATACAAAATGCTCGGCGGCGATGTACTCGACGTAGAGTTGACAGAAGAAAATGTTTATACGGCGTATGAGAGTTCAGTATTAGAATATTCCTACTTGGTTAATATACACCAAGGAAAAAATTCACTACCCAACGCCCTGGGCCACACAACCGGGACATTTGACCACCACGGTGCTCTTATGGCTGGTGACCTCTCTGGAAGCCTTAGCGGCTCACACGTCAGCTTAAAGTATCCTAGGTTCGATGTAACCTATGCAAAAAGAATGTCGTTTAGATCTTCACAAGACAAAGGCCTCAATGGTTTAGTAAACGAATATTCTGCTTCTGTGACAGTCAATATGAACCAGTCTGATTACGATCTACAAGACATTATTGGATCCGACCCGACCTTCAGCGGGTTAGTCAATGGAAAAAGAATTGAAGTTAAAAAAGTGTTTTACAAAACCCCACATGCAATGTGGAGATTTTATGGATATTTCGGCGGATTAAATACGGTAGGTAATATGTCGTCTTACGGCCAGTACGCCGATGACTCCACCTTTGAGGTAATCCCGCCATGGCAAAACAAATTACAAGCGGTTGCTTATGAAGATGCAATTTACACCAGGAACTCACACTATTCTTTTGAATTAAAGAATAATAAACTAAGAATCTTCCCGGAACCAAATACAGGATCTCCGGATGCCGTTTGGGTCCAGTTCACAATCCCTGAAGATGCTTGGACCGAAGGGCAGGACGGGCAATATAGTAATACGGACGGCATCAACAATTTAAATACTATGCCATTCGCCAATATCCCATTTCGGAATATTAATAGTATCGGTAAACAATGGATTAGAAGATTTGCCCTTGCGGTGGCAAAAGAGATGCTTGGACAGATCAGAGGAAAGTTCGCAACGATCCCGATCCCTGGAGACTCCGTGACTTTAAATGCTAACGACCTATTAAGCCAATCCAAGGACGAGCAAGAAAAGCTACGAGAAGAACTCAAGACAGTCTTAGACGAGTTAACATATAATAAGATAGCCATTATGGAGGCGGAGACCATCGAAGCCGGTAATCGTACGCTTAAGAACGTACCTAATGAAATTTATGCTGGATAATTTGGTAGGGAGGGAGCAAGTTGTCAGAAAAAGATAAATGGTCCAGGCCTGCAGCCCCACCCCCACCTTTGTTTTTGGGTGAGAAAGAAAGAGACTTAGTAAAACAAATCAACGATGAACTAGTTGAAAGAGTCATCGGCCAACAGATAACTTATTACGCGGTAGACATACAAAGAACGAACTTCCACCCACTTTACGGGGAAGCGGTCGTTAAAAACTTTTTAGCTCCCCTGAGGGTACACGCGTTAGTAGAGTGGTCCGGACTAAAGACGTCGACAAGTCACTATGGCTTGGACAAAACAAATGAGATAACGGTTAGATTTCAGAAAAGAAGGATAACAGAAGACCAAGACTTGTTTGTTCGAGAAGGCGACTTCGTTGCATACGGTGAATTCTTTTATGAGATTGTATCTCTTGACGAAACAAAGCAACTGTTTGGTCAGATAGACCATAAGTTTGAAATTTCGGCCAAGTGTATCAGGTCAAGAGAGGGACTATTCGATGCCTCGTGATAAACAAAAAGATTATTCGTATACAGAAGTTGACGATCCTACGATAGTTAACGAAGAGTTTTTAATGCCGTCAACGATTGAAACGATTGATTATGCGGTGTATGACTGGTTAAATGAAGATTTAAATATTTTTGCAACGACTAACAAGGGCTGGAAAAAAACCCCTATTGTCTGGGCTAGTCCGGAACGAGCGAAGTTCAGAGACGATAAGGAAGCACGTGACAAAGATGGTGTATTAATATTTCCTGTCATCTCTGTTGAGAGGCAGAATATTTCAAAAGAGATTTCGAAAAGAGGTAAATTTTATTCTCCTATCCAAGCAAACCCTGCTCGCCAAGAGGGCATAATTACCGTGTCAAGAAAGATACAACAAGAAAAAACTTCTAATTTTGCCACCAAGGACGCGTTTAGGTCTAGAAGAGAACAAGCGACACCAGACCGTAACAAGCCTAGGCACAATAAGAAAGTTGTTTATGAAACCATCAGTATCCCGGTACCGTCATATATAGAAATCACGTATAATATTATTGTACAATCTGAGTACCAGCAACAGATGAACGAAATACTCTCCACCTTTATAGGTTCACGGATCCCCGGTCCGGATAATTATTTTAAGGTGTCAAGAGACGGCCATTGTTACGAAGCTTTCTTTGATCCATCTTACAACGTAACCAATAATATATCAAATTTAGAAGAGGAAGAAAGGACTTACCAAACAAATATGAGTCTTCGAATCCTAGGCTATATCTTTGCCCCGGACGAAAACGGGAATGGGCCTAAAATTACGAAGCGAGAAAACGCTGTTGAGTTCAAGTTTTCCAGAGAGAGGGTTATAACTGGGGACAAGCCAGACCAACTCGGGAAAGAAGGTTTTTATAAACCATAAAAAGGACTTTCGAATTAACAATTACTATTTATAAGAGTAAAAGCTTAAAAAAGCCTCGTCTTTGTTCTGAAAAGGAGAAACCACAATGTCAGTCGATAAGTTTAAATTTGTATCGCCCGGAATTTTCGTAAAGGAAATTGATAAATCAGAGATCCCCGGCATATCCCCTGGAATCGGACCAGTTATTATTGGTCGCACAGAAAAAGGCCCAGCCTTTAGACCAACAATGGTCCAGAGCATGGAAGAATACGTCCAGATCTTTGGTGATCCGATACCTGGCGGCCGCGGCGGCGACGTCTGGAGAAACGGCAATTACAGTTCTCCAACTTACACTGGTTACGCAGCCCGGGCCTATCTAAAAAATAACGGACCTGTTACGATTGTTAGAGTTCTAGGTGTACAAGATCCCGATGCTGCAGCGACTTCGCCTGCCGAGGGCGCAGCCGGCTGGAAAATCCATACCCCGACCACAGACCCAGCTACAAACGGCGGCGCATATGGGTTATTCCTTACTAACAAGCCCGCGGATGAGGCTACCCAGGACACGGGAGTACTAGCGGCTATCTGGTATACAGACAACACCGCGGTATCTCTCTCCGGCCGCACCCGAGTCACCAATGATATTACGTCTTCAAACGCGACTTTCATCCAATCCACAGCAGCTAAAAACAAAGAATTTAAACTGAATATCGGCACAGATGAAGCCGGCGTCTGGGCGGACACTTATACGTTTAACTTCGACCCGTCTTCTGACAACTATATTAGAAAGGCATTCAATACAAACCCGATCAAGACAAACCCATCGCTAAACGGCACTGCTACAACAGCTAGTTACTGGCTTGGCGAAACATTCGACCGTGCAGTAGCTGACACTGTCACTGGTGATAATGCCTACGGTATTATCCTAGCCCTCCAGAACAGCACCGCTAATGGCGCTGACTTTATGGGCACCGGGTATGAGGCCGCGCCGGCAGAGACTGGTTATTTTATCTCACAAGACCTGTCCACCTCCGGAGACGGCGGCGGCTTTAGGGCTCAAGATCAAACAGAACTGTTCAAGCTTGTCGGCCTCTCGACCGAGGGAGAACATCTGCAAAGGTCGATTAAAGTTTCTATCACAAATATCAAAGACTCTGTTGATGATACTGTCGATCCCTACGGAACGTTCTCTATCGAGATTAGGGAGATCGGAGACACAGATAGCCGTAAGAAGGTTTTGGAGAGGTACGATAATCTTAATTTAAATCCAAATTCCCCGCAATTCGTCTCCGCAGTTATTGGAGATCGTTATATCGCCTGGGACGCCTCCGAGCGTAGGTATAAAGAACATAATGATTATCCAAATAATTCTAAATTAGTTCGTGTCCAAGTGGCGTCTGCCCTGGCCAACGGAGGTATAGCGGAAGCTTCACTTCCGTTCGGTGTCAAGGGTCCGCTTAAATTCCAAGAATTCACGATTGTTGGAACCAATAACGCGGACGCGGTCATCACCGCCACGAACACCATGGCGGTATCGACTGCCATCGTAGGCCGACCCAACGCGGGCATCGGCGCGCTGGCAACTCAAGGCGTCGACGTAGGCAACACCGCGATCGATTGGACGTGTACCTTCCCGTCGATCCCCTTACGCGCCGCGTCGATCTCCCCGGAATCTTTCTCCGACCACAAAAAGGCCTACTTCGGTGTTGATCTGTTTAGAAAGAACTCGGCCGTCGTCCACGATTCTAGTGTGGTAGACCTTGTTAGGGTAAAACCGGCCGGAGTCGACAACTTTGTAACCAGCACTACCACGGAACATCAGTATGTTTTCACTCTGGACGACATCGTAGGTGACTCGAACCGAGGCCTCGACACGAGCGGCGACACGACACACGTACGGTATACCTCTGGCTCCCACGCCGACGGCACATCACTGTCCCACATGAGCGGCGGTCACGCCGCGGTCCTCGCCCGCGGTATTGACAAATTCACAACGGTTATGCACGGCGGCCACGATGGTTTAAATATTACCGAAGCAGACCCGTTCAGGAATTCAATCCTTGACGGCACGGACACCAGGTATGGCAGTACTACTACGACAAACTATGCTAGGGCTTCATTTGAACGTGCACTAGAGGTTATCAGTGATCCAGATGAAATGGACTTCAATTTAGCGGTAATGCCGGGTGTTACAAACGAGGCCCTCACCCAGAGGCTAGCAGACATCTGCGAAGACCGCGCTGACGCTCTGGCTGTTATCGACCCGAAAGGTGGTTATGAACCGGCCCACGAAGGCCCGCCTGAGACATACCCGAAACTTGGTTCTGTGGCTGATACGGTAAGTAACATGAAGTCTAGGAGTCTAAATTCTAGCTACGCTTGCGCCTATTATCCCTGGGTGCAGACAAAGGACTCTAGTGCCGGCCAATTATTATGGCTCCCACCGTCTGTCGTAGCCCTTGGAACTATGGGTTCTAGCGCCGCCAACTCGGAACTCTGGTTCGCCCCTGCTGGCTTCAACCGCGGAGGCTTGTCAGAGGGTTCGGCAGGCATCTCAGTGATATCGGCAAGAGAGAAACTAACTTCTAATCAAAGAGATGATCTCTACGAGAATAGAATCAATCCCATCGCATCCTTCCCGTCCGAAGGCCTCGTTATCTTCGGTCAGAAGACAACACAGATTAAGTCTAGCGCACTAGACAGAATTAATGTAAGGAGGTTGATGATTTTCCTAAAGAAGGAGATTTCACGAATCGCGAACGGAATCCTTTTCGACCAAAACACAGAAGCCACTTGGAACAGGTTTAGAGGCCCCGCCGAAAAACTATTATCGAATGTGCGTACGAACTTTGGTCTGGAAGACTACAAGTTGATTCTTGATGAAACAACGACGACCCCTGATTTACGAGACAGAAACATTATGTACGCTAAAATATTGTTAAAACCGGCGAAGTCGATAGAATTTATTGCGCTTGACTTCACGATTATGAATAGCGGCGCTGCTTTTGATGACTGATAAAAACTTCAGGAGTTTTATAACTAAATTACTATTTACAACATAGACCAAACAGGAGAATAAAAGAATGGCATCATTTTGGAATAATACGAGCTTAGAGCCGAAGAGAAAATTTAGATGGTTAGTCGAAATCGGCGGCTTAGAAAACGCCCAGTTTTTCGCAAAAACTGTAACTCGTCCTTCCTGGACCCTTAGCACGCACCCTCATAAATTTATTAACCATACTTTTAATTACCCGGGCCGCGTAGAATGGGCTCCAATCGACCTAACTTATGTCGACGGTGGTGACCCAGATATGCAACACAACTTCCTGAGAATGTTAAGGAACTCGGGATATAATTTCCCGTCTTCAGCCGCGGAGGCTTCACAGTCCGTGACTAAAGAGAAAGCGACCGATGCCCTGGGTATGGTCGTGATTAAGCAACTCGGAGCCGATGCTGATACTATCTTGGATCAATGGGAGTTAACAAACGCATGGATTTCTGAGGCAGCAAGCGACACCTTGTCCTATGAAGACGACGGCATAGTTGAAGTCACTTGTAAAATCGTTTATGACTGGGCTTACCTCCAGAAAGCAGGTAAGGCCTCCTCCTCGACGTGGGCTCCCACACCTTCACACGGAAAGGACCCCTCATGATCTCGCCAGACAGTAAACTATAAATTTATCTTAACAAAAATTTATAAACATATTAGTATAAACGTTAGTTATTTAAAAAGAGGTTTATATGACTACTAGAAACAATAAGGAGCGCCTAGGCTCTCCGGCTAGTGGAACGGCCCACCCGGATTCGTCCGTTCCACCTACAAACTTATTAGAATTTGTAGTACCGACAGAATTTGTAGAACTCCCCTCTGGGGGAGAATATTATCCAGAAGACCACCCTTTGAGCGGACAGCAAAACATAGAGATACGCTTTATGACTGCTAAGGACGAGGACACTCTAACTAATAAAACTCTTCTAAAACAAGGAGTGGCGTTAGACCGGGTCTTACAGAATCTTCTTGTGGACAAAAATATTAATATTAATGATCTTCTTATAGGGGACAAGAACGCAATTGTAGTTGCCGCAAGGAGATCAGCCTACGGCGCGGCCTATGAGACCAAAGTCTCTTGCCCTGCATGCCTCGTTACAGCCGAAAGAACTTTTGATTTGTCAGAGGTTGAATCAGTGGAAACAACTGAACTAGAAGACCTAGGTATCACAAAGAACGACGACGGTACGTTCACAATTGTTCTTCCCGTAACTAAACTTGAAGCAACCGTGAAGCTGATGACGGGTAAAGACGAGAGACACTTGGCTTCATTGATCAGTTCTAAGAGAAAACTCCAAAAAGATTCTGACCTGACTGTGACGGATCAATTTAAACAGTTTATTGTTTCAGTCCAAGGAGTAGAAGACAAAAAGCAGGTCGCCGCGTTTATTGATAATATGCCTGCTAATGATTCTAGATTCTTGCGACTAGCTTATAAGAAACTTGTGCCAAACATAGACCTCTTGAGGTATTTCGAATGTGGCGCCTGTGGTTATGAGCAAGAGATGGAGGTGCCGTTTACGACGGACTTTTTTTGGCCTAAGCTCTAAGTATATGGAGCAGGTGTATGAGCAATTCTTTTTGCTTAAACACCATGGCGGGTGGTCATTTATAGAGGCCTACAATTTGCCCGTCGGCCTTCGAAACTGGTTCTTAAACCGGCTCATAAAACAGTTCGAGCAAGAAAAAGAGCAAGCGGAAAAAGCATCTAGTCCGAATAAAACTAGGGGCTCCTTTTAATTAAATGAAAAGTCGACGATAGTCGGCTTTTATTTTTTGTACTACAACACTAATTATTATGGGGTATTCCACACATAAGGATATAAATAATGGAAGAGAGTAAAGAATTAATAACCCAGGTACTGGATCTTAGTAACCAAGAAATAGACGAAGCATTTCTTGCGTCTAAAGGCATTATGATTAAAACCATTATGGGAGCGATGTTTGGAGGGTATTCTTTACCAGTACAAGTGAAAGGGAATGTTGCACAAATAGCATCTTTCGCCACCGCACTGGGTAAGGAGAAGTCTTTTATGGAAGCCTTTTCAAAATATGGTTTGGACAACCCTAAAACTTATAAGTCGAAAGGTGAACTAGACTCGGCAGTAGAAAAATTCGAGAGGGTCACAAAACTAAAGTGGCCTTTCAAGTAGGAACCATTAATATATGGCTGAAGAAACCACAGAAAAAAGAATTGAAGAGATCCTTAAGAACCAGAACAAGGCACTTCTAGATCAAATTGAAAAAGAGAAAGAACTCCGGGCTCTCAGAGGAGAGTCTTTAGACCGTATTAGCCAACAGAGGGAAGCCCTCCAGAAGCAGATAACGCTTGAAGGAGAAAGACTAAAAAATCAATTTGAGTTTTTGAGGTTAGCAGACGAGCTAAAAGAGAAGCGTGTCGACGCCTTAAAGGTTCAGCTTGAAGACTTGGAAACCAAGAAGAAGATCCTCAAGGACGCCGGCCACTCCACTAACGAACTTGATAAACAAATAGAACTTGGGAAAAAACAGGTTGAAGAAACCGAAGATTTATTAAAATTACACAAAGATGGTCTTTTAAAAACTTTTGTAGAACAAACCGCTGAGAAGGTCCGACAACAAAAATTAAACGACAAAGCACTCGAAGCCTCACAAAACCTTGGAGAAGCGACAAAAGATTTATTAGGCAGCATAACGGGTGTCAGTGACGCGTGGAAAACCGGCAACAGCTTCTCTGAGAGAATGCTACAAAGCATAGTTGCATCAAGGGCAGCCGGCGGGAGCCTCACCGATCAGATAAGCGCCATGGCTGGAAAGTTTAAAGAGACTTTTACTTTACAAAACTTCGGCGCCTCGCTACTCCTTAAATCCATTAGTGCCACTAAAGACCTAATGTTCGAGATGGATAATTCTTTAGCATCTTTTAAAAGAGCAACTGGTCTTAATGGGGAATATACCGAGAGCGTTGTAGACGTTCAACAAGAAATGGCAGCCCTCGGTGCCTCGACGGCAGACATAACAAAGTCTTTTACAGACCTTTCCGCAGCCAATTCAACTTTTGTGTTCGAGAATGAGGGCACTCGGAAGGCTCTTATGAAGACAGCGGCTGCAATGGAACAAGGCCTTAATGCCGGGCAAGAATTTGCCGACTCGATGGGGTTTTTACAATCAACTCTTGGCAAGACCGCCGAAGCTGCCCAGCAGTCCGCGCTAGATATAGCTTCAGCTGCTCAGGCGATGAGTATCCCCCCTTCTCAGCTTCTCGATGACTTCGCCAAACTCGGACCGGCACTAGCCCACTGGGGTCCAAACACAGAAAAGGTGTTTTTAGAAACAGCTGCCGCAGCTAAAGCATTAAATATGCAGACATCTGAGATGCTTAGTATCGCGGAGGGCTTTGATACTTTCGCATCTGCAGCCGATAAAGTCGGCCAATTGAATGCTGCTCTCGGCGGGGACTATTTTGACACTATGGAAATGGTGATGGCCACGGAAGAAGACAGAATAGAGCTGCTCATGTCTGGTATTGAGGCATCCGGAAAATCATTTGAAACGATGGGCCGGTTCGAACAGAAGAGAATAGCCGAGGCAGCCGGTGTAACTGTCGAACAGCTCGGCAAAATGACCGGTGCGAATAAAGAATTGTACGAAGAGTTACAACAACTACAGAAAGACTCGACGATGACGTATAACGACTTATCCGCCGCAGCACGAGCGAATATGGGTATACAAGAAAAGCTAGCTGCTTTGCAAAAGGCCCTCGCGCAATCGTTAGAGCCCGTTATTGATGGTTTGAACAGCCTGCTAGGTTACGTTCAAGAATTCTCGTTAGCGTACCCGGGTTGGTTCAAAATCATCGCGTGGGGAGGAGGTATCATAGCGTTCTTTTCCGGCCTCGTACTTATGGCTGGACCCCCTCTGTTATCCATGGCTGGCAGTTTAGGACTGGTAGGTACCGCTTCTGCTGCAGCCGGTACAGCTGTGGCTGCAGCTGGATTTTCCGTAGCGGGTTTTGTTGGAGTGGTTGGAGCAATGGCCCAGTCACTCAAGACAGCCGCCCCTGGCCTGTTAGCCCTCGGCGGAGCAGCCTTAATGATCGGTGGAGGCATCTGGCTCGCGGCGGATGGAATGGCGAACCTAGTATCCTCTTTCATAGAACTAGGCGACAAACCCGCCGCCGCCTCCACCGCAATTACTGCCGTGGCAATAGTCATGGGTGGTATGATTCTAGTTGTATTCGGCCTCGCGCTCGCCGTAGGAGCACTTGGAGCCGCCGGCACCGCCGGCGCAATTGGCCTAGGCGTCCTTGGTCTGACAGTCTTAGCGATCGGGTATGGCGTCAAGTTAGCAGCCGATGGAATGGCAAACCTAGTATCCTCTTTCGCGACATTGGGCGAAAGTCTTGCTGGCATTGATGCCTCGCTCACCTCAGTCGCAATGGTCATGGGTGGCATGATTCTAGTTGTGCTCGGCCTCGCGCTCGCCGTAGGAGCACTTGGAGCCGCCGGCACCGCCGGCGCAATTGGCCT
>TARA_R110000824_G_scaffold149633_4_pt1 | contig 25370 bp, 18 predicted proteins | sample TARA_R110000824 | Tara Oceans TARA_R110000824 (sample SAMEA4397747) | marine metagenome | biome: Polar Biome; feature: [MES] marine water layer (ENVO:01000295) within the mesopelagic zone...; material: water (ENVO:00002006), including particulate matter (ENVO:01000060) such...
GTCGTCAAGATCAATAAGCAGGTGCTCTAAGTCTTTTTGAGGCATAGACATCGCCGCTTTGCCTACGCCGTTCCTCATCTCTTCAAACAAAACAGAAGACGTTCTTACAAATCCGTTTACCAACATACTACTGCCGACATCACCGATCGCAGTAATCCCAAACCCACCACCGAGTCTCATGTAAGTAATGCTCTTCAAGACGTTAGACGCGCGAGCAAGGTACGCAGGAAAACTGTGTGGATCAGGCGGTACATTGTATACGCCCCTGATGATGTCAATCATTGCCTCGAAATCATGCTTGTCACTGGCGTAAGCAGCCGCCAGATCCTTGAGAGCCTGTTCCTTTTTCTCTGGTGAAACAGTTTGTTCAATCTCTTGCACCTTGGATTGATACTCGGCTTCTAGTTCTGCAAACTTACCTGAGGCTCGAATGTCCCCGAACTTAGATACGATTGCCATGTCTGGCACGCGAGTCTTTTGATAGACAGCAGTTACTTCGTCAATGTCTGTTTTCAAATATGGCGCAAGCGTTTCGATGTCAATCTCAGCAAGCTTAAAAACAGAATCGTCAGAACTTCCAAGCCAAATCTCAAAGGCCCTCCGTGTTCTTGCGGGTCGCCCTTGTCCTGGCTTTTGACTAGTCGAAGGTGCGCGGTCAACAGGCTCGGTTGTGATTGCCTCAATCCATTTTTCGATTTTCTCTGTCAAATGTTTTTCTAAAAACGATTCCCACTCCTCGCCGTCCTCAGTAACACGACCCATCTTTTCATAGAATCTAGCCGCATCAGGGCTGTCTGTATTTAAGAACGATCTGATCTTTGGCATCATGTCGTTGTAAGCGGCTTGAGCAAATTCTTTTTCTTTGCCCAATATCTTTTGCATGTTGTACAAACGCAACAAATAACTCATGGGATTTACGTGTGGCGTAGCTCCGTAGGCATCTTCCCACGCATTAAGCATTGGCAAATAATACTCAGTACGCATCGTGTTTGCTGCGGCTTTTACATACGGAGCAATATCAGGCGTAATCCGCTTGTGATAATTCTCATCGTGCATTGCCATGCCAACCATTTCACGAAATTCGGCATGGCTAATAGATTGCCTTGCCCTCATCGCATCGGGAGATAACCCGCCGCTTGATCCGTCTGGGTTTTTCCCCTCGACCCACAGCTTCCATTGCCTTCCGGGTCCGTTCTTTAGTGCCCTGACTGTAAGGGACATGCTTTTAGATATTCTGTTTTGAACATTGTATGGGTTAGAAAACTCTCCAGTTGTGTTCTGATCGAACAAAAGGTTTGCATCTACAAGTTCAAGATAGAAATTCTTTGACGCACGAAACGGGGAGGCGTTTAGAATGCGTTGTTCCGGCGTAGAAAATATCCTTCCGAGGTGTGTTTCTAGTCCACCAATGGCACGCTGCACACTTAGACTTACTGCTCTTTCGGGACGCTGGCCTTCTTCAAGTCTTTCCAGAAAAGACTTTTCTCTTTTCTCTTGCAAGGCAATTCGCTCTGTACGCAATGCGTCTCTTCTGGATTTTGCTGCGCTCATCTTATCCAAAAGAACTTTTTGCAAATCCTCTTGGATAACTGCTTCGGCTATTAAACGACGCGCGGTGGCTGTGCCAACCCCGATGCCTTTTATTTCTACGTTGTTTACCAATGCCGTAATTAGCTCTTGGACTGTATTAATGTTGGCATTCTTGAGACGCGCAGCCAGCCTTTTGCCAATTCCAGTAAGAACGGTTACCGGACGAGAGTCTGTTGTCCTGTTTGCATCTGCAACTTGCTCGTCTCGGATGCGATCAATTGCACTATTTTGCAAATCAATCTGCCATTCTAAATAGTTTTCTGCATCTAGAAAAATCTTTGCATCTTCTACGTGCAGTCGAAGCTCGGCGGCAGCGAACGAGCTTAGCTCCTTCCCTGAGGCAATTGATTGGATAACGCTTTCGGCATCAGCTAACCGCTCTTGCGTGACATGCAGCAAGCCCCTGGCTTCAGCAATGTCGTTGTCCACTCGTTCCATTTCAGACAAATACGCTTGAAGTTCTTCGGCAAGCCTGACTTCCTCAGGCGTCATTACGTCAACTGCGTCTTTGCTACGAACCGTAGTTTGCCTGTTTTTTAGTAACTCCAGCTCGTTTCTCATCTCATTCAAATCATCTGCTTCTGCCTCGCTCAGATCGTATTCAATCTCTCGGACATACTCGTCTATCGAATCCTCTAGTTCCTCAATCCGATCTGTATCACTAGTAAGTCGTGTGTCTCGTTGTCGTATGGCTTCAGCATCTCGCGTTACACGCCACTGACCAGCCGGTATTACTACGTCTTCTGTTCCTTCAGCAAGAGACTCAGAGCCATCCATTTCCAACATGCGTCCTTCAGGCAACGCATCGGCATTAATTTCAAACACCATTCCTTGAGCGCGATCTCTTCGCGGCGACGGGTAATCTTTGTTTCTGGCAATCCTAGATGCGTAGTCTTCGGAAACTTCTCTCGTTGGAGAAAACGAAACTCCAATCATTCGTCCATCAAAATTGCTGCTAGAGCGCAAAATCAAATTGCCTTCGCTATCAACGAAAGATTCAATATCGCCACTACGCGTACCGTGATAAACGGTAGAATCAAAAGACGCGGGTTTAGGGTCCAAACGGCTTTGGCGTATTTTGCGAGTTTCACGCCGCTCGGCTCTTACTTCGGCAAATTCTTTTAGCAGGCGTTTGACATGCGATACAGTGCGCGTTTTTCTGGGCTGGTCTGATTTGTTTGCAACATACGTTGCGTAACCAATTTGATTGATTCGGTTTTCGTATTCAGCGTAAGACTCACCCTGCCTTCTTCGATGTCGAGCATGTGCTTTCTCGTGCTCGGTAACAAAATCCATCCAGTCTAGCCAAGTCCCGAAAAGATTTTCGTCGCCGAGAGGGTCTACGCCCTCAACGGCTGGCTTTCCCCAAGCCTTAGCCTCAAATGAACTACGAGCCCACGCTGGATCAACTGTGACAATCGACATCCCTGGCTCAAAGTAGTAAGCGCCACGGCTGCTACCTACAAAACGGCCTTTTCGTACACGGTGAGTTGCGCCAACTGGTTTAGTTTTCCCTGCCAATTCATCTTCAGAACGTCGAAGCAAGTCTTTTGCTGCAAGCACTCTGTCTTGAAACAAAGCAAGGATTTCTTCACGCGACGGTTCTTCAACAATTCTATTTGGAATACCAAACGAAAGCTCTTCATAGTAATCGTCTACGGTAATAGAGTCTGGTCGAGAAACAATTTTCTCATAACGCGCAACGGCTTCTTTTCCCCAGTCTACTCTTTGCTGAAGGGAACCTGGAGCACCCTCCATGTCCACTACTCGCGTTTTTCCAGTCGGTGAGTATTGAACAAGTATCGCGCCATAAACTCCGGGCTGAGCATCTACAAGAGTTGCGGCATACTCACCTTGCGAAACAAGGTAATCACCCATTTCGTTAATGATCTGGCTTGTTTGCCTTGGCAGATTCAAAGACATGGCAATTTGCAGTCTTCTGGAATCTTTGATTAATGATTCCTTAATTTTGCCAAAAGCCTCAACGTCTAGCTTTGCGTCAATTTGATGCAAATCATCAGCAATTTTCCGAGCAAGCATTTGGACATGGCGCTGCAATGCAATCTTGTATGCCGTGTCTTCTGCGCTTAGTGGTACAGTGCTTTCAGACAACTCAGTTAAACGACGCATCATCGTTTGATACTGAGGCACTAAGTATTCTAGTTGTCGAGCCAAAACCCCAAGTTGCTCTGGAAGTTCTTGGTCTTGTCCCAACCTTAAGATTGCCTTTACGTTGTCAACGAGTGCTTGATTCTCTGGAGTCAGAGGATCGCGCAATGCAATCCTCATAATGTTTTTTTGTTCTTGGTCAACCAGCCGTTGCATGACTGATGTCAACGCTGCTGCTGGGTCGGTCCAGTCTTCACTGAAAGCTAGATTTTTTTTCCTTAAAGTTTCTCGCGCCTCTTGCTCCATTGTCAAAGCGCGATTGGACTCAAGCTCTGAGTAGCGATTGTTGATCGTGTCGTTAAAAAACTTTTCAAATTGCTCCGCAGGCAAAGCAAACGAACGAGGAACGCCAGTAAGATCTGCCCCTACAACGGGAACTCCAGCAATTGACCGAGGGCTCCTACCCTCAAGCCCTGGCATTCCAAGAACTCGATTCACAACTTCTTCGCCGCCTTCTCCAGTAAGCCGGTAAAACCTTCGTGCCAATTGCAAATGCAAATCCAAAAGTTTTTCTTTTTCGCTGATATACTCTGGATCTACTTGCCCTCTTCGTTCTTCAAACTCACCTTCAGGCATACTGTCGCGTCCAGTGGTTTGACGCGATTGCTCAAACAATTCTTGCTCGGTCAAAGGTCGGCCAGTCAGCGGGTCAACAACATCTTTCTCGGGATTAGCAAGCCGAAAAACCCTACGCATTTGTTCGTGAATTTGAAGGATTAAATCTTCTAAAGAAAACTCTTCTGCGTTTTCAAGCTTTAGATTTTCAGCAGAAGCGTTTGCTTTGAGGTTGTCAACCTCTGTTCTTACCGTTGTCGGCGCTGCCCCACCAGGGAGCGGAACATCTGAATCAGCAGGAAGACCATCGGTTCTTGCATTTAACAATTCTTCCAAAGCGTCTGCTCTAGAAAAACCTAGCTCTCTTACAAATGGCTCTGCCGCGTCAGCAGCAGCATCAATCGCTGGGCCGGACAGCACTGCTTTGTTTTGTTTTGCTAACGCAGCATTTAGATCATCTACGTTGTCAAACGAATCGCCGTGACGTATCAAAATCTCCTGTACTTCTTCAGGAGAAATGCCCATTTCCCCCTTGGCAAACTGCTCGGCTTGTCGTTCTTCAAAAACACGACGGGCGTTGTCGTTCCACAAATGATATTTTTGCGTGTTGGGATCTACAACAAGCTCTAGTTGTTTTTGCTCAATTGTGTTACGTGTGATAAACCGCAACTGTCGAAGGGCTCGTTTTGAAAACCCCCCCGCAACCCCTCCAAGCAATCCACTAAAAGCAGTACCGCCAAGGATTCCTGCTGCAACTTCTTCTCCGGTCCTGAACGATTGGCTTCCCCACAGTCCTAGCTCTTGGACGCCAACCCCACCGAATCCTGCCCCGGCACCAATTAAGGTTCCTTTTGCAATTCCCGCACTGGTTTTTAACGCAAGCGCTGGACCCCAAAGGGTAGTTGGCGAAATGGCCCCAGCCACCAAGGCCGCAGGTACAGAAGAAAGTCCACCTGCCCCCTGGGTTTCACGCCATTTGTGCTCTTGCGTTTTGTTTTTAATCAAATAATCTAGCTGGGATTTAGATCGTGCGTGGTAAACTGACTCGATCGGAATGAAATCAGGTACTTCATTTGGGTTTACAACGTACCCTGGCGTTTGTGGCAAAACAGATTGAACAGCCAGCGAGTTTACAGCCCTGCTGACCGACAAAATGTCATTTTCCAACATCATGTTTGCGCCCAAAATCTCACCAGCACTAGGTTTTTTCTGCAACCTTGCCGGATTTGCACGCAAATCACTTTGAATATAAGGACGCCGACTAAGCCATTCGTCAGCCATTATGTTACATCTGCGCCGTGCAGCGCGTAGCCTTCAATTAGCTCGTCAAGATGTGCTTTTGTTTCTTTTGTGTCTCGCTCAATATGAATGTGATTTCCGCCGCCGTCGTGGTCATACGGCTCCCATACAATGTCGTAATCGTTACCCAAAGTTTTCCTTAAACTAGAAACCAGTTGTTCTTTTTGCTCAGAGCTAAGGTGACGAGCACGAATATCAAACGCATTGCCAGTAACGTGAAGTGTGCGTTGGTATTCGTATTCTGAAGTCTTTGCTTCCTCAAGGCGCCGATACCCAGAAGTCAACACGCACGGAGAACCTTTCCCAAAAAAGGATTTAATCGTTTGGCAAGTCTGAAGAACTGCATTTGTTGTTTCAGGAGTAAAGTTGTTGACAACAACACCCTCTTTTACTTCGACGCCCGCTCTCGCCAAAACCTCTGATGCCTTTTGCAAGGCTCCGCCTTGGCCCACTTTGTTACTGTCAATTTCGTTTATTCGTGTACTGGCAGTTGCGTTTAATTGAGCAACAAGTTCTTCGTCAGTTGCCTCTTTTACAGTCCCGTAAACGCTTTCATTAGATTCTTGCGTCAAAACTGGCTCGTGAATTTTGCCAATTTCTTGTTGCGATTCGGCTTCTTTGATCATTTTTTCTAGTTCTTCTTCTGGATCAATAAGAAATTCTGCATCTGACGACAACGCAGCAGTGCCACCGCGACTAGCGCCCACGTTTACAAGTGCGGTCATTGCGTTTATATACGCTTTGCCAATCCCTGGTCGGTCTAAAATGAACTCTTGCCATAGGGTGCCTACCATCCCTTGGGCTCGTTTCATGTTGTGAATTTTCGTCTTCTGGTCGTCTGACATAGATGGCGTAATGTAGCCCGCCGCACTCAACCCGGCGTACAAAGCAACAAAGTTACCGTCCTCGTCTTGGCTAAAAAGCTCACCAGAGCTACGCATTTGATCCGGCAAAAGAGTAATTTGAGCTGGCCCAACGCTTTGTTTTGTGGCTTTGTCTAGCGGAATACCTACCACTTGACCATAAGGATTGACTCCGTAAGAGTTTGGGGCGTCGTTTTCCCGGCCTAAAGCTGCCAAATTCACAGCCGTCCGTATTCTTCCTTTTCTCTCGCCAGTCCAAAGAGCTGTTGCTCGAACAATTTTCTCAACAGTTAGCGGGCCGTCCGCAAAAAGCAACTGAAGTACGTCAGGAGAAGGAAGATTGTCTCCGTAATCCTTTTTCAAATACGCGTAAAAATCATCAACCCCGTTGAAGAACACATCACGGTTTGCAACGGGTTGACCGCCCATCATTATGTAGCGCACATCTGCATTTTGATGAAACTGATCCGGTCCTGCGGTTCCGGGTACAGGGTTTCCTCCAAGTGCCGAATTTTGTGCAGCGGTAGCCAAGGCATTAACAAATCCAAGAATCTTTATATCTTCCGCTGAAGAGTTTCCGTTGCTAACAGCAGTTGGCAAAAGATTAGACGCTATTTGTATTTGGTTTACAGAGTAAATCAAATCATCTGTGTGGTTTTTATTACCCACCAACACGGGTTGCGAAACAAAAGGATTGCTAGTATGGCTTCCGTAAAAGTTTTTTGCAGCGGCTCCATTTGGGACGGTAAGAGAATCACTATTGCCATCTCGCATTAGCGCATTTGGCGCAATGCTCTGGTCTTGCAAGGCTTGAGCAACAGAATCCTCCAGGAGTCTGTCTATCTGTACGTTTGGAGTCACGTTGTCTTCGGCTATTTTCAAAATAATTCGCGTTAAAACCGGATTGTCTAGCGGTGTATCTCCAAAAAAATTCCAAACCGAATCCGGTCCGTACCAAACGTCGTCACTGCCTCCTTCAACGTAATGGGCTTGTCCTGTTTGCAAAGAAACTTCTCTTCCAATTTTATCCGCAACGCTTTTTCTTAGTTTCTTGTCGTCATCATAAATAGCATCTCTAAAATTGCTTACCGCCTTTGCTTCATTTCCCTCTTGGTCCCCCAAGAGTTGACCTGAACTGTCTTTTGCTTTAGTAGCGGCTACTCGCAAATCTCTCTTGGACACTGGGATTTGATGATCTTCAGTTTCGGCAGTTGACTGTGATCTACCGTAGACACTGCGAATTGAGTCCCACAAATTCTTTGAACTATTAGATAATCGTTTTGTAAACTGCGCGAACTGTGCTGGGTTCGCTCTGTACATGCCCGTCACCTCAAGCATGTGCTCCAAAATTTCAATCGGCGTTTCTTCGGGAATTAAAGCCCGAGTGGCAAGTTGCTCCATCATTGCCGGACTTGTCATTCTATTTTCTGTTAACAAAATTTGACTTGCGATAATTAGGTCTTCATTGGAAGCGTCGGAACCCGGAAGACTGATTCCTGCGTTGTTAAACAGCCTCTCATCAATGGTTGAAAAGAATATGTCTTCGTCATATTCCCCAATATCAAACGCTCCGCGAAAAGGAATGTCTAAACCCAACGCATAATCTCGGGTACGTCTTTCTTTTTGTCCTTTAGCTGTTTCTACCACCCTTGTCGCTTCTCTAATTAACGTTGTTGCGTCTGCGTTTATCAAAACGCCGTTGCTGTGCAATCTTTTTATTTTGTTAACTTCCGCTTCTGGGTTGTATCCAGGCGTTAATTGATTTATACGAATTTCTTCGCCAATCCTAAACCTATTATCGCTGCTCCTGGCGATAACAACGCCATCTCTCAATCTGTTGATGGAGTCTGCTGTCAACCCAAAAGCGATAATATTTCCGTCTTTGGATTTAATTCCGTTTGACGCAAGGTTAATTATACGATGAGCAAGGCCGTAATCTTTTCTTTCAATTGCAAGGTTTGCTTGCTGTACAGCGCTTTGGTCTAATTCGCTTGCGGCCATTGTTGCTTCTGAGGAAGTAGCGGCGGTCTGAATTGTTTCGTATAACCATTGAGCATTTGTCACAAACGCACTAATCCCACCCTGTTCAACTTGATCGTTGAGAACGTTTTTCCTGGAACTTAGTGCTTTCTCAAGGTCGCGAAGTGTTTGCTCTTCGCGTAATCCCGCAATCTTGGCTTGGACAAACCGATTATCTCCGCCGATTTGGTTTTGGTAATACAAACCAAGGGTTTCTTGGTCTTCTGGATCAAGAAGTTTTAGTTGTGACCAGCCATTATCAAGGCTGTCTTGGTACGCTTTAAGCGCGTCTTCTGGAGAACCTTCAAACTTAGACAAGGAAGTGTATGCTTCGTCTACGTTTATTCCCAACTCTCGCTTGTATCTATTTTGTTTGTTTGCCACATCTACAGCAATTTCTTGTGCTGCAATCTTTAATGCGGCTTCTTCCTCTGTTCCCGCAAGACGAATTTTTGTTCTTTCTAGCTCCTCGCCTCGAATTGCTATTCTCGCTTTAGAGGCAGCAACTTCAGCTTCTGTTGTGATTTTTGCACGCGCAGCAGCGTTTTCCGCTTCTGCCAAGCGAGCACCTGTTCGTTGCAAAGCAGTGCCAACGGCTGCGCCAGTGTTTATCGGATCAACATTTACTGGCCGTTTCTTGAAACGTACCGTTTCCACGGGCTGCGAAGTAGGAGATCCGTATCTGTCTCGATCTGCCAATTTACTTTACTCCCTGAGGGATGCCGGTATCCAGAGCAGTTTTGCCAGAAAAAGCATCGAGCCGTTTTTGCAGCCTTTCATTAGAATCGAAAAGGACAGAAAGTCTGCTTTTAATAATATCATTTGACAGAATTGTTGTTTGCCCAGCAGTTTCTATTGCTTGTTGCAACTCGAAAACCCTGGCTGAACTTGCTCGCTCTGCATAATCAAGTCGTTTTTGCTGCTCTTGGTACGCTATCCAAGGAACGGTCATACCAATTAATCCAGCGTATACGTCTGCTTGTTTTTTTGTTTCTACTGCCGACAGCTCAGCTTGCAACCGTTCTCGGACTGCGTTTGCGGCAGCGTTTGCTTCTTGCGCGTTTGCAAATTCGGTCGATTGCAAGACAGGGCCACCAATTCCAGACTTTGCTCTGCGCGCTATGTTTGATGCGTTTACTCGTGCTGTTTGTATATAGATTTCGCGTTGTTCGTTCTCTGCATTTTCACGCAGCAAACGTTTGTATTGTTTTGCTTGCCTTTTGGCCCCAGCAATTTGGACTAGGCTTCCTACAGACTGCATTGCAGTTCCGTAAATTGCCATTACTCACGTACCTTTGCGTACAGATGGTGATCCATTCCGTCCCGCCCGTATTTACGCACTCGACCTTCGTGTTTGAATCCCAAGAACTCAGCAAGCTTTGACGCTTGATAGTGATCGCAAGGCGTGGTGATTTCCAAACGATCCATTCCTATTTCTTCAAACAAGCTGGCAATCGCTCGCTTCATGGGCCGTACGTATGTTGTTGGCTCATCAATCATTTTTTGGCTGTATACCGTCCAGCCTTGCCAGTATTTTTCCCAGCGATGGACAGCACCCAACACCGCAACTGGGTAATCTTCTGCAACAAGAGTCCGAGTACTCTCCAGTAAATCTTCTGTGATAAACGCCACCGAATCTTTCCAGCCTTGTTTCTGGTAAGCCTGCGGTTCAAAACGCTCGATATAGTCCATTGTGGTTGGTACAAAACGAATCATCTCTCTGACCAATCGACTCGGCAAACCACTGACAGCAGCTCAAACGGCACCGCCGGTTCTACCAGTAGGTTGAAAGTTGCTTCTTCGTTCCATTCGTGCTGGAAACCACGTAGCGTTACAACACCAGTAAACGGACCTGTAGTTATTGTTCCTAAATCTTCGTTGCCCAATGGGGTTCGTTGTGACTGGTCACTGCTAAGCTGTGAGCTAATTGCCCCGTCGTGGCTTCTATGTAGCCGCACCCATGCGTCTACAATGCGCTTACGAAAGCCTTGGATCGTGGCTTCTGAAGTAGCGACGTCTGCAACAGACTCTAGCGGCAACGATGAATACTCTGAATTGTATGTGTATCCGATTGTGCAATGAGAAACAGTGCCGATCGTTGGCAACGATCCATTAACCGCTATTACCGCAGTCCCAAGATACCGAGCATGTAGAGACGTAAGCGAGCTGTGGCTCTTGACCCACTGGCCTACCGTTTCGCTTTTCAGATGGAGTGCTTCACCAACCCCGTAAGGGTCTGTCGTGTTAAGCCCTGACTTGGGAGCAGGACAGCAATCAAGATAAACAGCAGAAGTGCTTTCCTCCCAGTCCATAAGACCAGGGGTCATCCATTCAATGTATTGAACTTCCGCAGTGGCAACCGTTCGGGATACGGACATCCACAATCGGTCGTAGCTGTCACGTTCATTTGTTGCGTCATAACGAACAGTCGCAACTGAACGAACCTTAGGAATGCCACTATCAAAAGATCCGCCTAGTTCATGTTGGTGCCAGCCGACAACGGATTGATCTCGGTCGTAAGTGCAGCCGTAAAGCACGCCGTCTTCACGACACAGCCACAAGATCGGGATCGGTTCGTTCTGCCACGCAAGCTGGCGAATCTCGCTGTCCATTACATCTTCAGACCAAACCGTCAAAGACTGTGGGGTACTGGCCGCAGACACACCGTCAAACAACAGGGCTGAAATCTCAGACGAACTGGCTGACACGTAAATCACGTCAGACCCAGCACGCACAGGCTTGATACGATTGGAGCCAACTGTCGAAACAATCCGAGAATTTACATTGGCAGGCGTCAGTGCTTCTCGATTAGAGCTAGCTGCAATCTCAAAAATCTCTGATTTTGTAGCCACCAACAAAATGTTGTGACCGTGACACCATTGAATGTTTGACGTAGAAGAGCTGAGCGGATCAAAACTAAACCCTGAAGTGTCTAGCGTTTCCCAAATCAACGCTCCGTTTGTGTTGGCAGGAGCTTTTGCAGTGCCAGAATCTCTTGAGTAAATCGGGCTAAACGGCGACCAGCTTACGTCGTTTCCTGTCTCGGATGCCCACACTCGATTAGGTTGTGAAACGCTCCCCGCTACAACGTGTCGTTGCTCATACTGAGTGCCAGAGCGAGGCCAGCCGTTTATAGCTCCCCATTCTCCTGTATGAAAATTTTTAGTTTTCCCCACAAAATTAACACGGTTTTTATCGCTGCCTGCTATTTGCTGTCCCGCAGCTACGTTTGCCCGAACCTGAGCAGCAGCAACGTTACTGTTGCCTGATGCGTTAATGTAAAGACGCCCTGAACCGAGCGATGACAAATACGGAATTGTTCCGTCTTTGCTTCCGCCCCAATGCTCAAGATAAAACTGGCCAAGGGCCGCAAGGGCCTTAATTCGATACGGAGTTCCAGACAACAGTCCAGTCGGCAACTCTCCATCTACCGAGAGAACTGCTTTAGACGCTCCCTCCAGGAAATTCCCCGTCAATCCAGTTGCGTCACCTGCGTTAGCAAACGCAACGCCAACCCTTCTAGTTAAAACGTGGCTAACAACGCGGTGGTTGTTCCCAGGCTGAGAACCGATTGTAATCGCAGTCCCGCCTGATGTGGGAGCAACAGTTATATCGTTTGTACTTACTGTTCTTACAAAATAAACCGTTCGTTCAACGATGTTGCCCGACAGAGATTGCGTGCCTGAAACAAAAGAAATTGGATCATCTTCCGCAAAAGCCGCTCCGCTGTCCAACGTAATCGTAGCTCCAGAAATGTCATCAGAATCAAAAAACGCTTCCGACAAAGGCAAGTCAATGATTTCGTGGTCAACTCCAACTGCTCCAACTCTCATGGTCTTGCCGACCAAATGAACCTTTTCAGTTCCCGAAACTTCTTCACCGTCTGTTGGGTTTACCCAACGAAACGTTTGCCCTACATGCCCAACGTTAAACCCTGTTCCTGTTAAATCACTATGCGTGTTACCAATCCCAACAACAGCAGTTTCTCCAATTCTGTTATCGACATTATCGCTATTGGGTCGGTTGTCGACAGCTCCAGCACTAGTAATAGTGTCAATCGTAACTTGGTTTTGATCTCCAAAAGGAGCGACTTCCCCAACTGCTGTATGCTCTATAGGAGTTTCAATAAACCGAAATGCTCCTACGTTCCAACGGTTCAACTCCATTGGCGGGTAATTTTCGTGGTAGAAAAACATCCGGTCTATGCCTGAAGAAAAATCCAACTCCCACACTTCGGCATTAGACCACGGGGTATCTAAGATAACTTCTTCAGATGTTGGCGTAAGCCTCATGTCGCCTGCAATAGAAGGGCTTACGTGAGACAAAACGTTTCCACGCAGATCGGTGCGATCATTCGAGAGCTGAAACGTCTTTGCATACGCTTCTTCTAGCGGGACAACAGTAATGTTAGATGCGTAAGGCGCACCGCCGCCTGACTCTACCTGTGGAGACGTTGCGCTTTTCCCTGTACGCATTAGCAAGAAATTGTTGGCTGGGACCGCATGAGTGGTTATTTGCTCCACATAATATCTACCGCCATGCGGCGTATCGCCATACCCAGAACCAGGTTCTCTATAGTCAGCCTGTATTGAATACGGACCTTGGCCCAAGCCGAGATTGAGATCAGCAAGCCCATCAGTGTAATTTAATCTTATTTTATTACTGCCGTTGTCTACAGAGCTGGTCGGCGTAAACGCTTCTGGCAGCACAACGTAATATTGCGCACCTGCGCTTAGCCCGTTAGGTACAACGTAAGGGCTTGTGTCAAAAGTGACGGGCTGTCCGTGGTAAAACCCATGACCAAACTCTGCATCGAAATGGTACGCGCCGCCTTCGACTCCCAGCTCATTCTTTGAGAAAACTCTAGGCTGATACGTCATCGGGCTTTCGTCTTTGAAGACGCGCATCCGATATTCATTTAGCTCTAGCATGTAGTTTTCATCATCCCCAATTTGAAAGGAGATGAGGCGGCTAGGCTTAGCCGTACCGTTTGATTCCAGCGCAGCCGCAGAATATCGTGTGCCTGGGCGGCGAACCAACGACCCGTTTACTTTTGGAATTAAGTTCTTGATAAGCCGGGAGGATGTCCCGTATTGCTCAATATCGGTGCGGCCTTCCGTTCTCGGCCCGACTTGCCCTCCGTTAAAGGACCGAAGGGAAATATTGGCTTGCGACATTGTTACCTCTCATTGAGCCACGTTGAGGTGTCTTGCCGCTCAGGGGTGCCCTCTTGCCCGTCGAGACTTCGTGACTCGGCTAGCTTCACGTTAAACTTTAGATCTTTTCGATCGCCCAAGGTGGTGGCTTTAACCAACGGCTCAGCCCACTCAGACTCCAACTTTGCAACCAAGGCCGCAATAAACTGCGGGCTCCAGCTTGTAACGGCAACGTCGTCTTTAATGTACCGGATGTCAATCGTTCGGTTAGAAACGCTCAAGCCTGTAGGTGAGGCGTCGTTTACCAACGTAATCGCTCCTCCCCCAACAGTGGCTTCAACCTTGAAATTATTTGTGGTTTTTTCTCTGACGTAATACGTTGTGCCATTCGTCAGGTTTGTAAAACCCGTAGTCTGAACTAGGTCAGCGTTTTCAAAACCGTGCCCTGTAATCGTAATTACGCTGGTGGAAGTTACGGATTCAACTGTTTGAGTCGCCGTTTGGGTCAGGTTGGTGCAGATAAGCCCGTCTGAAACCGACCATTCTTCTTCTGTATTAGCGCTTTGATTTTCTAGTTCCCAAACACGAAGCGTTGTAGTCGGCTGGGAAAATGCGTAATCCCACTTCCATGCCCCGGTAGGCAACGCAGCTTCTTTGCAAACCGCATGGTGGAGAGCAAAGTTCCACGGATGAGAGCATAGAATGTTTTCTAGGTGCATCGAATAGGTGGCGGTTGCCAGCTTGGCTTGCTCTGTATTTTCGCTGGCGTAGCTTTCCGTAACAGGATTGATGCCCAAACCTGCAAGAGCAGCGTTGATTACTTCATGCTCAGCACTAAAAGCCCTTGCCATGTAACACCTATACCGAGGGGAGCGTAAGCCCCCCCCGGCTAGTCAGTCTAGTCACCAGAAACGTAATACACTTCCATTACGGAGTTTACTGCACCGGCACTAGCCGTAATGTTAGCTGATGCCTGCCAAGTCAAATCGTAAGAAGTTGCCGTATCGGCACTTTCTCCAAGCAGCTCCCAAATTGGCTTCCCTCGGTCCATATCAGTGAGGGTCGCTGCTTCCTTGAAAACATCTGTTCGCGATACGGCATTGACAAAATCTACCGCCGAACCAAACCGATCTTCGTCTGCAACCGCACCGTCATGGTTACTACCTGTGAGGTACAAACCAATGTTAAAGGTTGCAACCGTATGCCAATCCGCATCGGATGACGCATGTAGCTCAATAATCCGGTCAGACGACTTTAGCGTCAGCCACCGGATAACTTCGTCATCGGCAAGGTCAGTACCCAACGCAAAGTTAATTTCCGCACGCGAGTAGCGAAGGCGCCCACGATGCTGCCCAACGCTTGCAATGTTCGCAATTGCAGGCAAAGTTGTCGGAGTTGTTTGCTCCGGCTGAATAAGATTAGAATAATAAGTTGCCATGATTTGTGACCTTTCTAGTCACGGTGAGCTAGGAGGGGGCACGATCCCCGCACCCCCTCCGTCACTCGTTAGCTTTCGTCAGAAAGAACCTTGATAACACCAGTCTCATCCATGCGGGTAGCCCCGGCACGGAACGAGTAGTAAATCTGGGTGTCGTGGCTCTTGTCCGGTCGATCAGAAATCTGCCCGGTTACGTCAATGCCAAATGCCAAAACCATGGACGTTTCCAAAAAGAACGGGCAGTTACGGTCATTGACAGTCTTCGGCAAACCCTCATACCGCGTAAAGTTAAAGCCACAGTACGAACTAATTTCGCCTTGGGCCAAAGCTTTTACGGTATTGAAGTCGCTCGATGCGATCTCGGTCGTGTTAAGCAAGTCTTCAACCTGCATGGCAGTCACCACTGCATGACGCCGCACAGAAGGATCATTCTCGTTTGCATCGAGAACGCGCTTTGCTGCCAACACCTTGGCAATCGTCAGGCCGACACTACCGCTAGCAACTTCAAACGAACCAGCAGGCCAAGCAGCCGTTCCAGTTCCGCTTTCACCGGTACTTGCAGTTCCGAAAAACTGGTCGGTAATGATTTCGTCAACCTTTCGACCCGCCGCCATTGCCATGACCTGACCATAACTGCTGGTCGGGTCATTGATGACCGTGTTCAGATCGTGCTTTCCAACCAGATCAGCCGTCTCGTAAGACTTCATCGTAACTGCCCGGCGGCGATGCGGGATCTCAATGATCGGCGTGTCAGCGTGACGCACCGTCTTTTCCTGCATCGAGGTAGACCCGATCTGGTCAAAGAAAGCCTGCTTGGCAGAAATGCCGTTCTCGTTACGGACGATAGGACGAAGCCGAGACATTTTCTGCTGAGCAAGAATAGTGATTCCATCAAAGAATCGTTGTACGCGATGGGTTGTGATTTCGTTAGACATTGTGTCCTCAGTCTAAAATGGTTTATTTAGAGTAGAGGGCTACCCAATCTTAACGGAAGTGGTCTTCCGCAGCGCGCTGGACCCCTTTGCGTTTCCCCGGACCTCTTGTCTTCTTCTTTGTCGGACTAAAAAAGCTACCCGTTGAAGATGACGATTTTGAGGCTGTCCGCGGAAGCGACGTATCTACAAACGTATATGCGTCTGCCGCCGCCGTCAATAGCCGGTGGATTGTAATAGACCCACCTCTCGATTCGTAGGCTTGCTGCAAACAAGCAAGACCCAATTTCGGATCGGTCTGGCTTTCTATCCAACGAAACAACTTGTCAGCTACAACATTCGGCTCTTCATCCATATTGCTTTGGTGAATTGTTTTGCTGATCTTCCAGCACAAAAGCTTAATGTCAGATTGATTCACCCAGGATTCCCCTGCGTCGTGACGCCGACGTTAATCCCTGAGCCCACTCCAATCTGTGACACAGAACCCTTGTCCCCCTTGTATGCGTACAATTCGTCCATTTTGAGCAAAGCGATCTTGTGGTTTGGATGCTGAGGGTCGAGGTAAGATTCTCGGAAATCATTGTCAGCCATGAGTTCCTGCATTTCCCGATCTGCCTCTTCGGGTGTTTTTGCGCCCATAGTGGCCTTCGTCGGGTCCATATGCAGTTCGTCTTCTCGTAGGCTTCCACTTGCAGACATCATGGCTTTTACAAACGGCATCCAGTCGCCGAGTTGTACTCCATTTTCAAGCCGGGTAGAAAGAATGTTGTCTACGTTTTCTGACCCGAAGTATTCGGTTACAGCACGGTGAGCCATATTCATGCGCTCAGTGTAGGCAGAACCTAGCTCTTGCTGAAGGTTTGATACAGTCTGCTGGTTTGCCTGAACTGCGGCCTGTTCCCTTTGTTGCCATGCGCCCTGTTGCATTTCAGCATACTTTTGGACAAGCGGAGGAACCTGATCTTGCGTCAAGCCTTGGTCCCACATCTCTTTAACCAGTTGCATACCCACATTATCATCCCAAGGAAGTCCTTCGGGAATGGAAAAATCTCCGAAGTTGTATTCCCCAGGTGATGCAGGCCGACCCAGCTCATTGTAAAACCGTTCACGATCCGCCTCGTCACCCCGCTTGGGGGGGATAAGACCCTTTTCGCCGATCTTGGATACGAGGTTGACATATTCTTTTGCCATCGAGTCCATGTCTGAATGCCGTTGGATATTCGGATTTGCCGCGAGGCTTGGGTCGAGAGTTCCGACCAGCGTTTGAAATGAATTGTTTTGTACTGCACCTGTGGGCTCAGGCTGTTCGATCTGTCCAACTTCAGGGATTCCCCCTGCGGACATTGCTTCACTCATTTGGTGATTCCTTAATTGTTTGTAGTGTTTCTGACATGGGCTCTAGGCTCATTCGAGCTTCGATGTGAAGCCATACACGTTGCATCCCGAGGTTGTACGCGGTTTGGTCAAACACACCTGCCGTGTAGGGGTCTTTGCCTACGCCGCAAAATGTTTTGATGTCTTCTAAAACCATATTCCCTAGCTCACTAGTAAATATATACCCGTAAGCTCGTATGATTTGACTGCGTTTGTTAGCGAGATCGACTAGAACTGGTGATTGCTCTACCGGAATATCTGTCACTGTTGCTCCGGGCCAACTGCTTCTGCTTCAGCAAATGCTTTTCCTGCACCGCCGACTTGCTCTGCAATACCAGCCATCTGTTGCGCTTGTGCCATCTGCTGTTGAGCAGCTTGAGCCTGCGCTCTTTCTTGTCGAATGCCTTCTCGTTCTCCCACTGATCGCAAGATGCCCGGAGGCACGCCTTGGCTTTCCGCAAGGAGCCGCACCGACTCGTCAGGATCAAGGTTGTCCAACGCTTCAATAGCAACCTCGCCAAGCTGCGCGACCGAAGCCCAGGCAGACATAATTGAACGTGCCTCTGTCTGCTTTTGCGCACGTGACGCTGGAGAAATGTACTCTACCGTAACCTCTGAACCCCGCATTTGCGGAGGGCGAGGCATCACAAAACGTCCTCTCTCGAGCACGTCAAGCGTTCTCCGAAGAAGAGGATCAATACCCTCATGCTGCAACCGACCCAGCATTGAAACCATGCTACGCGCCATCTTGTCTTCTAGCTCGATGACCTGAGTTGCTGTCATTCCAGGCTGATCGGGCATTGCGATTGCGTCTGCAAAGAACGCAGCGCGAACCATGCTCTGCCTTTGTGCCAAAATGTTTTCTGTAATTACAGACGTTTGTGATACTGGGAACTGGCGGATAGGGTCGTCTTTGAAAACATGCGCTCGATACACGTTCAAGCTGCCAGGACTAGTACTCACCATAGAAAGCACGCCGTCGTCAGGCACTAAAAGCGGGGGGTCGGCGGCTTTCTGTGCTGTTTTGAGAAGAGTCTTGCTCATCTCGTTCAGCATCTTGCAGTCGGACAAAGCCTGCCATGCAGGACTTCTACCGTACAACTCATGGTTTTCCTTACTCCACCGAGCCACCATGTGCGGCTGGGTGTAGTAACCACCAAGGCTTATGATTTTCTTCTTATCATAAAGAACGTATACCGAGCGCCAAGGCTTTCTATCTTTTTCCTTTGTGTTTGTTTCTGATCGTGGGTGGATTAGATGAAGGATCTTTACATCCCGCATCGGCTCCTTTTGCGATAGACGGACAACCTCTTCATCAACATCCTCGCCAAATTGCTGTACGACGCGCCGAGCGCTCATTATGTAAAACCGATAGAACGTATCCGGCTTACCGTTCCACGATTCGTCGATGTGAATTTCGCCCAGCGGCCTGGAGTGGAACATCGGCCCAACGCCGGGGATGTCATCTACAAACATATCTCCAGTGCCAAAGTACACTTGGTCGAGTAGCCACTCGGCTGCGGCGTTTGTAAACCCAAACTTACCTTCGGTAAATACATACCGCAGAGACTTTGTTGCGTGCTCGAGCCACTCAAATATCTCAGGGTCTTGAGACATCTCTTCAGGCTGAAGCTTGAGAAAGAACCATTTGCTTGACGGGTTAAGCATCATGCCATGCAATGCGGCGGCAAGACGGGTGCCAGCAATCAGACCCGTAGTGTCATAGATCCGGCGCATTCGTTGTTCGCCAGGGTTTCGCGTTGTATTGAAGTTGCGCAATCCCAATACGTGATTTGCAATTTCTTGCCACGTATTCTCAAACGTGCCTCGCTGGGCTTTGAGTTGGTCAAACCTCTGAACGATTTCGCCGCCAGTATCAAGCATCGTTACACCAATCCACTGCCGCCAGCGGCGCTAGACCTGCCTGCGCCACTAGAGCCAACAGCCGTTCCGCCACGCTTGGCTTGCCTTTGGTTTAGTTTGGGAGAGGATCTTGCCAAAGCTGTGGCAGGTCTATCCAAAAGCTTTGAAGCCTTTGCTTTTTTTGCTACCGATTTTGCTTTGTCTTTTGCATCTCCCGCCGCTTTTGTTGAGGGTGCGACGGAAGCCGCTATCTGCCCCACCTGTCCCAGTGCGGTACCAACTTGACCCGCAGTAGCGACTGCGCCGGTAGCTGCTCCCGAGACACCTCCTCCAAGAGCACTAGACGCGACTGTTCCACCTACGGGTGCTACTCCCGCGCCTGTAGCAAGACCAGTAACGCCCTGTGCAAGTGCACTACCGACCGCACCAGCACTTCCAGCCGCACTTCCAACAGCACTTCCAACAGCACTTCCAACAGCACTTCCGGCTCCGGCAACTGCTTGTGCGGCTGTAACTGCTAACGCAAGCAGTTCAAGTCCCATTACGCAGTACCAAATGACGAGTAGCCTGCTTTAGGCTTCGCTCGTTTGCCGCCACCTGGGCCGCGGGTTTGTGATCTTGTAGATGCTCTAGCAATTGCAGTGTCAGTAGGGCCAGATGGAAGCTTTACTTTGGGAGCTTTTGGCTTTGACGCTACCGAAGCAATTGCAGTACCCACCGGGACCGCTTTTAGTGCCTGACCCCCAATTCCTGAAATCTGCCCAAGCCCTTTGCCTACTCCTTCGATTGCTGCTGCGGCTTCCGGGCTTGGCATGTTTCCTAGCAATCCACGGAGCCCTTCGTTGATACCCTGCGTTGCAGAAGTAGCGGTATCTGCGCCGCCCAAAAAAGTTGTAACGGGCTTCAGTACGCTAGAGATTGTATTGCCAGTGGCGGTCAGTGCTGCAAGTATTTCAGCTCCCATAACTTGATTCCGATCGTATCATTGTTGTTCCACCCGGTGAATCCTTTCGGCCTGACAGGGCGGTTTGCCCTGGCCCAAACAGAGACGCCAAAGAGCCAGCTCCGTTTGCGCGTTGCATATTACGGGAACCCTTAGTGCCCTTGGACGAAGCCAAAGCATTATCTTGGTTTAACCTACGCTTGGTATACGGGTTTGCAACGTCTAGCATCAGTGTAGCTTTGCCTCGTCTGACGCAGATAGCGGATCGTATTCAGTGCCTACTGTAGCGGGAAAACGGTTCCTTTGCCGAATTACCGTTGCGAAACGCAGACTCATCACTGCATATCGAGTCGCATCCATTAGGTCATCGTACTTTTTTACGATTGATCCATTGTTTCGGTGGTACAATTTGAACTCTTCCCACCAGTCGCCTAGCTGGTATGCGACTTTGAACTTTCCTAGAACCATGCGATTCATAATCTCAGCGATGCCCGGCTCGACTGATACTGACCCATCGGGGAATTGCGCGTGCTGATGCAGCATCTTGACACCTTCTTCCCTGTAAAGGTCAGCGAATCGGGTGCCGCTGTTTCGATCACGAGTGTATGCGTCTTTCGGCCAAGACACGGGTAGCTGCCCCCAAGTCTTGATAGCCGATGCGTGTATAGCAATCCGTGGGTCTTTGCCTTTATAGTTTGCGTAGATATGGATTGTGTCTGTTTCCGTATCGTGGGCAAGTGCCACTGCGGCAGTTGGGTGGTCGCCACCCCCTAAGTCAATTCCGATAACTCGCCGCCACCAATAGGGTATTTCAAACGGAGCCTCTACAACCATGCTTTCAGACACATTATAGATCATGCCAGACCCAAGCTTCGGAACCCCCTCTAGCCGTGCGTCCCTTTCGTGCTCTGGATACTGCTTGAGAATGTTCTCTCTCATATCATCTCTAATGTGCTTAGCGTCCTTGATACCCATGCGAATTACCTTCTTTTCAGGTGAATCCGGCGTAGGGTAAAAACCACGCACAACTTCTGACATGCCTTTGAGGGGTGTAAATGTCAGCAGGGTAAAGCCTCCGGTTGCAGTACACCGGGCCAGTCCTTCTGTCCAAATATCAGAAGGCGGCTCCTCATCAAACCAGATGGCATCGAGAGTATCAGCCTGCCACTTTTCCCGGCCCTGCTCGTAGGACTTAAACCCCACAAAGCTACTTCCACCCTTCTGGTGCCGGATCATTGCGTAGTCATATGCGCCTGGAACTCCACGGGACGGGACCAGCTTTTCGATAGAGTCTTTTGGAATCCACCCTGTGCCCTCTTCCCCTGGGGGACCGAGTAGTTTCCTTTGGATTACATCGCGGGTCGTAAGGCTTGTGACACCACCCACCCAGTACCTACCTGATTTTTCAATTCTTCTTCCGCTCCACCAGTCAGGGTATAACCCCGTGAAGTGCATAGCCATTTCGGCAGACCCGCATTCGGATTTGCCCAACTGGTTGCCAGCCATCAGCAGCCGGAGGCGGAACTCCTTGCCACTATTGTGAAATTCCTCCTGCTTCTGGTACGGACGATAGAAGGCTAGCTTCTTGTTCCGCATTGCTTCCAGCCGACTGGCTAGAATCCGTAACGCTGCTGTCGAGGAATTGGTCGAGGAGTCTGCCATCGAGGTCTAGCCCCAGGTCGCGGGTTGCCCGCTCAATCATGTTTACAAGTTGCTGTCGAGAGGCATCTTCAAACGGATCTTCCTTCATTCGTTTGACTTCGGATTTCTTAATTAGGAATCCTTCCATCTCGGCGATTGTTCGGTAACAAGAATGAACCACAGCAAGTTGTGGTTTACCCTGTCCGATAGACATTTTTATAGTGTGCATTAGACCTTGAAGCACCTCGTCTCGTGTAATCAGCTTGGTGTCTACCTGCCGATCAAACATTCGAGTCTTCAAATATTCTGCACGCGCCAGGATTTCTGGGTGCTTTTTCAGTAACTTAGCCACATCAATGGAAGGTTGCGTGGCGCTATAACCAGCCTTCCGATACGCATCAGCCCGGTTGTCACCCATCGCTAAACGCTGAGCAACGATTTCCCATTTGCCGTGCTTAATCGGAACAGCCGGATCATGCTGTTCATCCATATTGTGATAACATACCTAGTTATATTGGTTTTACCACAGGGGGCCTCAATGGCTTGGACTGCACATTCTGGACGCGGACCGAACACCACACGATCTCTATTGCACAGGCGTGTGCCGCATGGCCGAACTTGCGGAGGGGGCTTTGCGTCTAAAGATCAATGCAACAGTCTTGGAATTATCGCGCGACATGTAGGTGCCGCTGGCCGTAATAACCGTTTTGTTAATACAGTAGTATCTACCATGAACGAACCTGTGGAATGTATTTACATTCAAGACAAAAGAGTAATGCGAGATCGTGCCAATATCAGCATTGCTAACTCTGACCGTTCAACAGGCGCAGGACAAACAAAACCTGTTAATTACGAATGCGAGATTGGTGGGTCGACTGTTAGGCAGAACTCACGAGGCCCTTCTGGGACTGATCTCGTAGCAAGGAACAGCCACAAAGACGGCCCGTACACTGACCGCTGGGTGTTTGGTTCCGCCGGTACGGCTACTGCAATGTCCTCTGGACAATACTCGGATTTTCACAAGGGTGACTCGCAGCTTAGGCGCGCGTAAATATTTGAAATACTTCAAAGGAAACTTTGAGGTCGTGCTATAGTGTAGTTACCGCGGCAGGCGGGCTACCGGGGCGGCGGGTACGTTGGTGGTGCTCCGTCTCGTCGCCCCAATGGAGCACTACATGACACGTTGTACTTGCGGAAATAAAAAACAAAAACCCACGCAATTCAATGTGAATTTGCGCGTATGCAAATGCGCGAGGCCTGGGCCGGGGAAGCGAATGTCCGGGGGGACACAGGAAATTCCTGATTCGGTTCCCCGGCAACAGGTAGAAGAGCGCCAACGTTTGGGTCTACCTGTATTGACCGACCGCGAACGAGCGGGGTATGAAGGGAATTGGCATTGAGCACCACGGGACGTATACCGCCCTCAGACACAGAATCCGAAAAAGCAGTCCTTGCAGCCATTATGATAGACAACACCGCCTTTGATGTGGTGTTCGACTATTTGGATGCGCCGGATTTTTACATGCCAGCGCATGAATCAATCTTTGAAGCCATGTGTTCGTTGCACAACGGACACAAGCCACTAGACCTTGTTGTGATTGCGGATTGGTTGAAAGAAAACAACAAGTTAGAGATAGCAGGTGGTGCGGTTGCGCTTGCAGAAATCTCTGATTACGCCGCTACATCTGCGAATGTGGAGTATTACTCCAAGATCGTTAGAGACAAGGCAATGAAGCGAGAGATCATTCGCGTTGCCAGGGAAATATCAGAAGCCACGCACGACAGTTCGGATGACTCGGGCATTTTACTTGACCAGATCGAGGGCCGGATTTTCGAGGTATCGCAACGTCGGTCTAGTAACAACTTCTCGTCTTTGAAGGAGGCGATGAACCCCACGTTTGACCACATCGAAGCGATCATGAGTCGTAACGGTGAGTTGACTGGTGTTGTAACTGGGCTTCGGGAGTTCGACGCGATGACGGGTGGATTGCAGGAAGGCGATCTTGCGATTCTTGCAGCCCGTCCTTCGATGGGCAAAACCGCGCTGGCATTGAATATGGCGCGCAATGTTGCCTTTGATTCTAATAAGCGTGTGGCTGTGTTTTCGTTGGAGATGACCACTCGATCCTTGGTGATGCGGTTGTTGTCTGCCGAAGCGGGTGTGGATTTCTCCAACTTCCACAAGGGCATTGTCTCTGTGGATGCCCACTCCCGGCTGTCCGATGCAGCAGATAAGCTGTCATCAGCACCGCTGTATATCGACGATTCCGGTAGCGCCAGCATCCTAGAGATCCGGTCGAAGTGTCGCCGGTTGCACGCACAGTCCCCGCTAAACCTTGTGATTGTAGACTACATGCAACTGGCCCGTGGGGATGGCACCACAAACAATCGAGAGCAGGAGATCAGTCAGATTAGCCGTGGGTTAAAGGCGTTGGCAAAGGAGCTGAATTGCCCGGTGCTGGCATTGAGTCAACTGAACCGTGGGCCTGAGTCTCGTGGTGCCAATGACAAGCGTCCGATGTTGTCCGATCTTCGGGAGTCGGGTGCTATAGAACAAGACGCAGACATCATCGGTTTTATTTACCGTGATGTGGTGTACAACCCTGGGACTGAGTTTCCTGACCGGGCTGAGCTGATTCTGGGGAAGCAGCGTAACGGCCCCGTGGGGACTATCCCCCTCCATTTTGAGAATCGGTACGCAAAGTTTTCGGATTGGACTGGGCCAGCCCCATCATTCGGACATGTACAATCAAAGGGTCATTCTAAGCTCTCCGATATGATGGGCGACCCGGAAAGTGATTTTTGATGGGTAACTCTGCACGGGAATTGTCCGAAAGCCGGACGAAATATAACTGCAAATGTCTTCAATGCGAGTCACTATTTGTAATGTTTCGGGTGATGTACGTGGGTGGGAGCAATCACGGGCGTTTTCGCCCTGGTCCCGTGCTTCACGTCTGCCCTGAGTGTGCTGCAAAGCAGGCTCGGGTCCAGTACCCTGACATGAAGGTTATTGTTAAACACTGACAGGAGTCAATGGCATGGGCGAAACGGCATTATCCGGTGCTGCAAAGCCGCAACACGCAATATTCCCCCCGAGGGGGAGTGATAACGCCCAGGTCGGCGAGCTTGGCCGAATCAATCACCCAGACGGGCGAATGGTTTCTACGGAATTGTCTTTGACTTATCCGTTGTCAGAAACAACTGGCGGCGAGGGCTGGCAGGTCATTCCGTACCTTGTACGGGGCAACGAGGATTTGGCGGCTGCGATTCAGAAATCAGGCATTCCCGATGACAATGACCCTCGCTGGCGCAAGTGGAAAGCAAACGCTATTGCCCGCATGAATGCCAGGGTATCTTCGGGATCAATTCGGCCTCCTGTACACAAAACGCTAGATGAGGCAGACTCGCTTCAGCATCGTAAAGCTGGGACCATTATCCGAGAGCAGACGATGGATCATTTTGAAAGAGCCGACAGAGGCGCATAAATACAAACTTCAGGGCTGTCGGTCACAGACGGCGGGGCCTTGA
>TARA_R110000824_G_scaffold32788_8_pt1 | contig 25365 bp, 25 predicted proteins | sample TARA_R110000824 | Tara Oceans TARA_R110000824 (sample SAMEA4397747) | marine metagenome | biome: Polar Biome; feature: [MES] marine water layer (ENVO:01000295) within the mesopelagic zone...; material: water (ENVO:00002006), including particulate matter (ENVO:01000060) such as......
TACCAACGCGGAAACCGCGCTGGAAAGCCCCAGATAATTTGATCCCTTGACTAAAAGGATATCCCCGTCGCTGAGCAATTTTGCGACCTCGGTCAGCGCCTCCGAAGCACTTGCGGCATGTGACATTTTCACGCCCTGATCAAGGCCCTGTTCAAGTTTCGCGGCAGTATGTGCCATATCGTCGCCCACCAAAATGACCGCATTGGCTCCGGTCAGAAGAATATCGTCGGCCAATGCCTCATGATAATGCGCAGATTGCTCGCCCAGCTCGCCCATAGCGCCGAGAATGAGAATTTTTTGTCCGCTGCAGGCTTCGCCGGTGAAATGTTGTAATGTCGCTTTCATCGATGCCGGATTGGCATTGTAACTCTCATCAATGACCGTCGCCTTGCCGCCGGATTTCAACGAGATCAGATGGCGGCGACCCCGGCCATCGATACCGCTCATCTCAGCGAGCGCCAGACCGGCAGAAGCGATATCGCCTCCGACCGCGCGGACCGCAGCAACTATCGCCAGCGAATTGGATACCCAATGCCGCCCGGCTTCGGCAATGGTGAAGCAGAGGCTTTGCTCACCGAGCTTTGCCGTGACCAGCGATCCGCCGCGGGGAGCGGGAACCACATCCACCGCACGGACGTCAGCCCCTTTTTCAAATCCGAAGGATATGACATGCTCTGCATGGCGTTCCGCCTTTTTCCGCAGCCGCTGAAAATGCGGGCTGTCGTACGGAATGATCGCGGTGCCGTCGGGCATCAGACCTTCAAATATTTCAGCTTTCGCATCAACAATACCGGCCTCACCATTGGAAAAATTACCAATATGGGCTGGCGCAATGGCCGTTATGATCGCGGCATGTGGTCGCACCAGCCGAGTCAGCGCCGACAGTTCGTGGGCGTGGTTCATGCCCATTTCGAAAATGCCATATTTCGTGTCTGCCGGCATCCGCGAAAGGCTGAGCGGAACCCCGACATGATTATTATAGCTTTTGACCGACCGGTGCGCCTTGCCGAAGGAACAGCGGTCGAGCGCGGCGTAAAGCGCCTCTTTCGTGCCGGTCTTGCCGACCGACCCGGTCACTCCGATGATCTTGGCATCAGTGCGATTCCGCGACGCCGTGCCTAGTGCGTCGAGAGCACGAGCCGTATCGGGTACCAAAATATGGGGTCCATCAACCGGCTGGCTGACAATCGCACCGGAAGCGCCGGAGGAAAAAGCCTGGTCGACGTGACGATGGCCGTCGCTATGTTCGCCCTTGAGGGCAATGAACAGGTCGTCCTGACCGATTTCACGCGAGTCAAAGGCAACGCCGTTCACAGAAAAGTCAGCGCTCGCCTTGCCGTCAGTGGCTTCCGCTATCGCGGCTGAGGTCCATAATCTGGTCATAAAGGCTGCGCTCCGGCACATTCCCTTGCTACCTCGACATCGTCAAACGGGATGACGCGGTCGCCAATAATCTGGCCCTGTTCATGGCCTTTTCCGGCCAGTAATATGATATCCTGCGGACCAGCCAGCTCTATCGCTTTGGCAATGGCCGCCCGTCGGTCGGCCACTTCCTCGGCTCCCGCTGCACCAGCCATGATTTCCGCGCGGATAGTGGCCGGATCTTCGCTGCGCGGATTGTCGTCGGTCACAATCACATGATCGGACTTTTCAACCGCAATCTTGCCCATTTCCGGACGTTTGCCCTTGTCGCGGTCGCCGCCAGCGCCAAAAATCGTGATCAGCTTGCCGGTCACATGCGGCTGCAAGGCTTCAATCGCGGCGCGCAATGCATCCGGCGTATGCGCATAGTCGACATAGACCGGCGCGCCTGCCCGCGTGATGACCGCGCGTTCCATCCGTCCGCGCACCGGTTGCACCCGCTGCATATGATCAAATATATTTTCCAGTTGCCCGCCGGTTGCCAGAACAATTGCCGCAGCACACAATATGTTCGCGGCCTGATAGGCTCCGATCAACGGCAGCGCAATCCGATGAGTATTGCCTTGCGCCTTGACCATCAGGACCTGACCCAAATGAGTCGGTGTTTGCGACACCAGCCGCAGGGTGGAGCCATTTTCTCCGACCGTGAACAGTTCCAGCCCACGATCCATCGCCCGCTGGATGGCTTTGCCCGACCAGGGATCATCATCGGCCCAGATGACAGCGGTTCCGTCGCTTGCCACAACTTCATCAAACAACCGCATCTTGGCTTCGAAATAGCTGTCCATATCGCCATGATAGTCGAGATGGTCGCGACTCAAATTGGTGAAGGCTGCTACTTTAACCGGCAGTCCCTCGGTGCGATATTGCGAGAGGCCGTGGCTGGATGCTTCAAAAATCGCGTGACTGACGCCTTCCCGCGCAAGACCGGACATGTTGGAAAGAAACGTGACGATATCCGGCGTGGTCAATCCGGTCTTGACCTGCTCATCGGCAGTGGTGACGCCGAGCGTTCCGATCGACGCGCTATTATAGCCATCCATCCGCCACAGCTGGCGCGTGAGTTCGGCAATCGAAGTCTTGCCATTGGTACCGGTGACGGCGGCAACATGGGCTGGTGTCGGGGTGAAATATAGCGCAGCCATCTGGGCGAACAGGCGTCGTGGCTCATCGTCGACGACATGCACGGTGCCTTCGACCTGCGCTTCCGGACGGGCAACAATTGCGATGGCGCCAGCGGCGATTGCTGCTTCTATATAATCTTCACCGTTGAACTTCGCGCCCCGAAAAGCACCAAAAATATTGCCCGGCGCAACCTTGCGGTGATCAATGGCAAAGCCGGTGACATTCCGCTCACCAGCCTCCCCGTCCAATCCTGGTACCAGACTATTCAGTCGCATTGCTTTGCTCATCGGACGTTGCTTTGGGTTTCCAGAGCAGCGGCGTCAACTCCGACACATCGACATCGCGATGTTCATCGGGGATCACACCGAGCATCGGACCGACACGCTGGACGACTTTCCGGACGACTGGTGCCGCGGTCCAGCCGGCGGTGCGCTGAAATGAAGTTTCCGCTGTTCCCTTGGGTTCATCGAGCATGGCGATAACAACATAGCGCGGGTTGTCCATCGGGAAGGCAGCGGCAAAGGTCGAAACCAGCGACGTCTTGTTATAACCGCCTTCGGACGGCTTCTCGGCCGAACCCGTTTTTCCGCCAATCCGGAAACCGGGTGCATCGGCCTTGCGGCCAGTACCGTCGGAAACAATCATCCGCAGCAATTGACGCATCCGGGCGCTGGTCGCTGCCTTGAATACGCGGCGGCCCTTGGCCTCTTTGCCTGGCTCCACTTTCAACAATGTTGCAGGACGCCAGATGCCGCCATTGACGAGCGCGGCATAGGCGCTGGCGAGATGGAGCGGAGTGACAGCGATACCATGTCCATAAGCGACGGTCATATTGGTGACCCGTCCCCAGTTGCGCGGCCATAGCGGCTGGCCCCGTTCGAACAATTCGATATGGGGCCGTTCGTCAAAACCGAGCCGGCGGAACATGTTCTCCATAGCTTCCTGACCCAGATTATCGGCAATCCGCGCGGTAACGATATTGGAACTGTGCACCAGGGTTTCCGGGACGTTCAGATAGCGCCCCTGGCTATGGTCATCCTTGATCGTAAAGCCGCCAATCTTGATCGGCTCCATCGCATTGTAACGGACCGCCAGATCGGTGACGGTGCCGGCATCAAGAGCGGCAGCGATAGTCAGTGGCTTGAACGTCGACCCCAGTTCAAACACGCTCTGGGTCACTTCATTATTCTGGTGCTTCATCGTGGCCCGGCGGATCTTGTTGGGATCAAACATCGGCAACGAGGCCAAAGCCATTACCTCACCGGTCTGGACATCCAAGATTATTCCCGCAGCGCCGCGCGCCTGGGTCATGAGCATAGCATCCTGAAGCTCGCTTTCCAGTGCCGCCTGCGCTCGACTGTCGATTGATAGCGTCGTGGCGGTGGCGCGGAGAGTCTTGTCCAACAGGCGATCGTTGAGCGCACGCTCCATGCCCATTACACCTTTGCCGTCGGCATCGACATAACCAAGCACATGCGCCGCCAGTTCGCGTTGCGGATAGAGGCGTTCATCCTCGCGGGGAAATTCGATACCGATTTCGCCGAGAGCGTGGACCTGCTTGACCTGTTCGGGAAGCGCCCGGCGGCGAAGATAGGTGGGGTGAGAACCGCGAAGCTTTTCCAGAAATGCCTTGGCACTGGTGTCGGGGAAAATCGAAGAAAGTTGCCGAGCCAGCACTTCCTTGTCGCCGAGCAACCGGGCCGGAACCACACGAACAGCATAGCCACGCATAGTCCGCGCCAGCGGGACACCATTACGGTCGACGATATCACCGCGCGGTGGGATAAACGCGCTGCTCGAAGTCCGATAGGGAACTGCATCTTCCAAAATCGTAAGGCTTACCAGCCGTCCGACAATGATCGTGAAGGCAGCCAGAAAGACCAATAGCAATATCATCAGTCGGAAATGGGCGCTGGCGGTTATTTCCTTGGCTTTTCCCGAAAACTGCACCTTCTTGCTGTTGGCCAGAAGCGTAGTCATTCGGCCAGGCTTTCGATTTTTTCTGCAATCGCTTTGCGGCCCAGATCGCGAACAAGCCCGTCATCGAGAAGCTTGTCTTCCATATGAGCCACGCGAGTGGTGCGGGTCTGTGAAATTCCCGTCCCCCTGCCCTGAACAGTATTGACTTCGGTACGGGCGAAATTCGCTCTGCTGCCAATCGCGCTGCCATCAGGATTGCGGTCTTGCGCTTTGGCAGTGCCAAAAACCGAGCCGATAATGCCAGCCGGCTGGATGCCGTCCATCGAACTGATCACCGCAACCTGAACCGGCTTGCGCAGGTCCGTGCCACCAAGATTTGCGAGCGCTCTCTCGCCATCCAGATATTGCGAAGCTTGCGGCGATCCATAGCCGAACTCGAGCTTGTTCCACTCCTCAAGCTGGCGCAGATTGGCGCGCGCGCTAAATTCTGTTTCCAGGTAGCGAATGTCCTTTTTGACCTCGACAATCTTGCGATCGGTTCGCATCAAATCGCTGCGAAGAGTCGCGACGCTAAGCGATAATGGATAAAGCAAAATCGCCACCAGAAAAATCAGGGCGAGCCATCCCATTCCTTCGAGGCGCTTGACTACCAACTTCATAGACCGCCACCATCGCCAGACGGCGCATCTGTGCGCACCGCAGATCTTAGGGTGGCGGAGCGGGCTCGGGGATTAAGGGCCTGCTCCGCCCCGGCCGGACGCACCGCTTTGGCTGGTTTATGAAAGGTGGGTGCCGGCCGTATCTCGTTAACTTGTGGTAAATGGCGGGATCCGGCGGACTTCTGCCCGCTGCGGTCCCGAAGGAAATTTTTGACGATGCGATCTTCGAGGCTGTGGAATGTCACAACCGCAAGACGGCCGCCTGGCTGCAGCATTTTTTCTGCTGCTTGCAGACCGTCTTCGAGCTCACCCAATTCGCGATTGATATGAATGCGGATTGCCTGAAAGGTCCGAGTTGCCGGATCCTTCTTGTCACCCGCGCGAAACCCAAGCGCTTTTCGCACCACTTGAGCGAGCTCGGAAGTCCGGGTCAGAGGACGCGCCATGACAATCGCCTTGGCGATCCGCCGTGACCGGCGCTCCTCGCCATAGCGATAGATCACATCAGCAATCACTTCTTCATCCGCTTCGTTGAGGAAATCGGCAGCGCTCTCGCCATCGCGAGCCATGCGCATGTCGAGCGGGCCGTCCTTCTGGAAGGAAAATCCGCGTTCTGCCTGGTCCAGCTGCATCGATGACACACCAATATCGAGCGTGACGCCGTCAATATCTTCCTCGATCAGAATGTCTGCCATTTCGGAATAGCGCGCATGATGAAGGATCAGCTTGCCATCGGCATCGTCGACCATTTTCTGTCCGCTGGCAATTGCGTCGGGATCTTGATCAAAAGCATGCACGATCGCGCCCGCTTCCAGCATCGCGGTGCTATAACCGCCAGCACCGAACGTGCCATCAACATGCGTTTCGCCAGGGGCAATGGCGAGCGCGTCGATCACTTCGTCGAGCAGGACCGGGACGTGCGGCTTGGTTGCAGCGGGGGTCATTTCTGTTTCCCTCCGCTTTTCTGGCCGGCTTCTTTGAGATGATGTTCGACTAGCCGCCGGTCAACCGGGACATCATCGGTAGTGTCGAGCAATGTCTGCGGGTTCCAGAGGCAAAAGGTCGTGCCGATGCCGTGAAACAGGACATTGCCGTCCAGATTGCCGATTTCCCGCAGTTGCGGCGGCAGGATGAAGCGGCCGCTGGCGTCGAAGCTGAGATCCTGCAGCGAAGAGAATTTGCGGGCGCCGGCGGCATCTTTGTCAAAACTTTCGCCGCGGGCAATCGCCGCTTCCCATTGCTTGTCAATTTCCGTGAGCATGTCGGCTTTGCGGCTGAGCCCGAAACCGACCAGGCAATCCCACTTTTCATGGGTGCCAAGACAGAGCGTCCGGCCATCGCTGCTCTCGACGAGATTTTTGCGCAGAAAGGCCGGTACCGAAAGACGACCTTTATCGTCTATCGCCGATATCGCAGAGCCTGAATATGCAAACGCGCCTGACAACCTGGAAACCCCTCATCCGAACCGGGATAATAGCCTCCCCACTTCAGAAGCGCGCTTTTCAGCGCCCTTCCGGAAACAGAATCCCGGACAGGAAGAATACCCCGATAACAAATCAGGGTTATCAGGGGAACGTCCGGGATGGAAGGGGATTTTGCGGGATTTTACGGGTAACAGCACCTAAGTTGCTGATATACATTAATTTTAATTTGCACCAAACTGATCACCAATCTAAACCTCCGCACTTACTCTGGGGAATCAGCGACATTATGCTCATTTCCGGCGATCCAGGGCATTGCTATGTTCCCCCAGCAGAGAATCGACAAAGCGAACGGCTCCGCTTTTCTGCGGCGACTGCAGAGCTGATTCCGGCCAAAGTGCTGCGTTGAGAAAATCTGCATCGGCAACTATCGTCGCCCGCCCCTGCCCGACCGAACATTGCGCGATGAAATCAGCCGCGCTCATTTTGCACCGCACGTCTGCCGCACCCTTTGCCGGGATCGTCTCGAGCTTTCCGATTCCCGTGGTAACGAAGCCATAGTCGCCAATGCGAAGATCGACGGCTTCTGCCTTATCCTGGCCGACAGCAACAAGCTCTACCCCCCAGTAACCGAGGAGAGGTGAAAGCAAGCCGCTGGCCAAGGGCCGCCGTGGATCACCAAGCGGCAGAGGCGATGGCCAGACCAGATCCGGATCAGTAAAGATGATGACTTCGCCGCCCGAACGGACCCAGGCATCGAGATCGGTCAAGTCGGCCGGGGCCATGGCCCGGGGCTGGGCTAGGATGATGATATCGGGATCGTCCTGCGCAAGATTTTCGAGACTGTCGACAGGAGCGATATCATAGCGCCCCAGCCAATAGCGGTAGATGGGCGCTGGCTCCGAACCACCCGAGAGGATGGATTCCATCGACGCATCATCGCCCCAGACCAGCGGCAGGCTGGTCATAAGCTGAAGCCGGGACTTTTCTTGCGGCGGTACCGGCGGGGCATCACCAGCGCTACATTGCGTCAGAACCGTTAGCGCCAGAATGGCCGACGGGAGCGTCTGCCAAAAACCGGGCAACTATTCCCGCTCCCGGTCCATCGGCGCATCCAGATTCGGATCGGGCTTCAGATCAGGCACCGTGCGTCCTGGCAGATTGGCGGCGGGCTTTTGAACGCCGGCCTTGCCCGTTTCTGAACCCGGCCCCGGAGTTAACCCCAATTCGGCCAGTGGCTCAGCCGGTTTTTCTTCCGTTTTGGCGGCAAGCGGTGGCGGGGTACGCGTCCCGTCGCTTTGCATTTCTTCAATCACCGTCTGTTCGTGACTGGCGCGCTGGATAACGAAATTGGCGACGCTGACCAGCAACAGAACGGATGCCAGACCGACGACACCGACCTGGATCCGCTGCATCGTGTCTTGTCGACCGGACGTTTGCGGCTTCTTATCCATCATTATCGAGCCACGGGAATACCGGCAAACCCTTTTCTCTCAACCAGGCAGCATTGTAGAGCGATGACAGATAGCGGAAACCGGTGTCGCAAAGGATAGTCGCAATCCGGCTGCCCGGTCCGAGTTCTTTACCCAAAGCAATTGCACCGGCGACATTGATGCCCGATGACATGCCGAGGCAAAGCCCTTCTTCCATCAACAGCCGCTCAACCCAGACCAGCGCTTCCTCGTCGGAAATCCGATATTGCTTGTCGATCGGCGCATCTTCCAGATTTCCGGTAATCCGGCCCTGCCCGATCCCTTCGGCAACACTATTGCCTTCGGACTTGAGCTCGCCATGGGCATAATATTCGTAAAGCGCCGCACCATGCGGATCAGACAAGGCGATCGTGACATTTTCGTCTTTCGCCTTGAGCCCCATGCCGACGCCAGCCAGCGTACCACCAGTGCCAACAGCGCAAGTGAATCCGTCGATCTTGCCGTCCATCTGGTCCCAGATTTCCTCGGCGGTCGTCTCGATATGGGCGCGGCGGTTGGCGACATTGTCGAACTGGTTGGCCCAGACGGCACCTTCGGTTTCTTCCGCAATCCGGCGCGATTGATGGACGAAATGGCACTGGCTGGAATAAGGCGCAGCCGGCACCGTGATCAGCTCCGCACCAAGCGCGCGCAACGTATCCATTTTTTCTCGGCTCTGGGTTTCCGGCATGACGATGGTCGATTTATAGCCTTTGGCATTGGCGACCAAAGCGATACCGATGCCGGTATTGCCTGCGGTCCCCTCGACAATCCGTCCGCCGGGCTTTAGCAGCCCGCGTTGCTCGGCGTCCTGGATGATATAAAGCGCGGCTCGGTCCTTCACCGAGGCGCCGGGATTGGCAAATTCGCACTTGCCGTAAATGTCGCAACCCGCAGCTTCGCTGGGGCCAGAAAGGCGGACGAGCGGGGTGTTGCCGATGAGTGCGAGGCTATTTGGTGTAATGGTCATATACCAATACATAGTGCGCGCGATTTCGCGCGGCAAGCTTGAAGCCTTTTTAGGGTCGATAGCATTGCTTTAGTCGAGCGCCGACTGCCCTGAATCCGGAAAATTGCCAGTACGCAGCAGAAGAGTATCATGCTAGGCGAATGGAGACTTCTGGCTTGAAATAAGGAATGATCACATCATGCTTGAGAAAAAATATGAATGTTTCGATGTCGAAATAGAAAATGGCATCGCTCATATCCGGATGAATCGTCCGGAAAAACTCAACAGCATGAACAAGGCATTCTGGAATGATCTGCCGGAAATAGTTGAAGACATCGATATCAATGCCCGCGCGCGAGTCATTGTGATCAGCTCCACCGGCAAGCATTTTTCCGCCGGCATGGACCTGTCGGTTTTCGCGCCGCAACCGGGCAATAAAATCGATGGCGCAGACAAGCATGTGATCGCGGAAATGTTCCGCTCCAATGTCAAACGGATCCAGCATAGTTTCAACGCCCTGGAAGAAGCCCGCATACCTGTATTGTTCGCGCTTCACGGTGCGGTCATCGGCGGCGCGATCGACATGATCAGCGCCGGTGATATTCGCTGGTGCACCAAAGATGCGATATTCTGCATTCAGGAAACCAATATCGGGATGACCGCCGATGTCGGTACCTTCCCGCGCCTGCAACGCTATATTCCCGAAGGCTGGGTCAAGGAAATGGCTTATACCGGCCGCCGGATCGATGCTGCCAAGGCGAAGGAGATCGGGCTGGTCAATGATGTGTTCGAGACGCAGGAAGAATGTCTGGCCCATGTCATGGCAACAGCCAAGGAAATCGCGTCGAAATCACCGCTGGCGGTCACCGGCTGCAAGGTGCTGATAAATTACGGCCGCGACCATAATACCGCCGACACGCTGGACTATATCGGCGTCTGGAACGCCGGCATGTTCCCGCCTTCGCATATTCAGGAAGCGGTCGCGGCGATGGGCGAGAAGCGGGAGCCGGACTTTCCCGATCTGTTGCCGCTCAGAACAACAGCGATGTAATTTCGCGCTCGCGATCCATCGATGATAGATTTTGCATATGCCCTGCTCCCGGCGGTCCTTATCACCGCATTAGGCTGGTTATTGGCGCACAGGAATTTCCTTGCCGCCGAGGGATGGCGTGCGATCGAAAGGCTGGTCTATTTCATATTTTTCCCGGCGTTGATCATCAATGTCCTGGCCAGCGCTTCTTTTGATGTTGCACCCTGGGCAATGATATTTGTGCTGATCGGCTCACAATTTGCTCTCGCGATATCGGGGTTGCTCGCCAGACGTGCCGACGGCGGACCACGAAAAGGGTCGATCATCCAGTCCAACGTCCGCTGGAACACCTTCGTCGGCCTGTCCATCGCCAGCGCTCTGTTCGGCGAATCGGGCCTTGCGCTCATGGCCATCGCAGTCGCCGTCCTGACACCGACGGCCAATGTCATTTCGGTGCTGGCCCTGACCCATTTCGCCGATGATAACGGCGAGAAAAAACCGCATGTGGTAATGGATATGGTCCGCAACCCGCTGATCATCGGTTGCGTGATCGGCATCGCGCTCAATCTATTGGGCATTGCGCCCACCGGCATTGCCGAGAAAACCCTCGACATATTGGGTCAGGCCACGCTGGCGCTCGGCCTGCTCGTGGTTGGTGCAGCGGTTGATCTGGAAGCTTTCAAACGGGCTGGCCACACCACTTTGACCTGGTCAGCCGTGCGCTTGCTTGGCTTGCCGCTCGTGGCTTTGGCTGCCGGATTGCTGCTCAACCTCCCCGCAGACAGTCTGGCGATTGTCGTGATCGCCGCTTCCACACCGACCGCGAGCAGCGGCTATATATTGGCGCGCCAGCTGGGCGGCGATGCCACTTTATCTGCTAATCTGATCGCGGTGCAGACGGTGTTTTCGGTTCTGAGCATGCCCGCGATCTACGCGCTCTATTTGCTGGCCCAAGGCTGAACACCCTGATTCACCCCGTTTAGCTCAGGTCGAATTTCTCCGGCACCAGTTTCGCGAGAATTTTGTCGCAGCCGGTGTTGTTGCGCTGAAAACAGTCATGGGCTCTCATCGCTTGATAATGCGCGACCAGTGCCGGCCAGCGGGATTTGTCGGGCAGGCCAGCGAGCATCTCGGTCTGCGCGATCTGTGCCGCAACGGATATATCGGCAATCGTGATCGTATCGCCGATAAAATAGGGACGGCCATCGAGATAATGCTCGAGATAATCCCACAGCGGCGGCAATTTTTCATTCCAGGTCTTGCGCGCCGTTTCGAGATCGGGTGCCTTGCGCTGGAACAGATTAAAGACAATCGGCCGGAACAGCCCCAGGCCACCGGTCATCGCCAGTCCGGTATCGGCATATTCCTCCAGCCACAGCGCCCGGCCATGGTCGAATGCATCGGCAGGATAAACAGCAGGTTCTGGTTGCCTTTTTTCCAGATAGCCGCAAATCGCCGAGCTGTCGGTGATCGTGCCGGCGGGCCCGTCTTCGGCTATCTCCCGGTCACGTAGCGAAGGTATGCGGCCGAGCGGGCTGATTTCCTTGTACCAGTCCGGCATGTCCATGACGCTGACATCCTCGCAATCATAATCGAGCCCCTTGAGCGCCATCACCGCCTCGACCTTGCGTTGGAAGGGAGACAGAGGCGAGCCGTAGAGGACGAGGGATGCGGTCATGGGGGTGTTTCTCCTAGTGTTTGGAAGTGCCCATGCCGGATTAGTGGGAGCTTGAAAAGCCCCTCTCCCGTGAGGGAGAGGGTTGCGCAGACTTGGCAGCTTGCTGTCTAGGCGAGCTGGGTGAGGGTGTTCTATGGTCCGAAGCGCAGTACGCCATCATCCAACGCCGCCTAGCTTCGTTCCTCAGCAAGGCTTTATACCCTTCTCCCACACGGGAGAAGGCGATGGGCGCGCACGTCATTGTTTGTTTCAGGAGTATTCAATCCCCACCGCATCCGCCGCCCGCTTCGCCAGCTTCCGTGCTGCATCCGTTTCCGCCCCGGTCGCCAGAGCAACCGCCATCCGCCGGTAAGGCCGCGTCACCGGCTTGCCGAATATCCGCACGTCCGTTTCTGCGCCTTCGCTGCCCAGCGTCAGGGCTTCCGCGAGGCCGGTAAATTCGAAATGCTCGCTGTCGCGATCCGCCAAAATTACCGCGCTGGCGCTGGCCGGTGCGGTTAGCGCGATATGCGGGATGGGCAGCCCCATGATGGCGCGGGCGTGGAGGTCGAATTCGCTGAGATTCTGACCGATCGAGGTGACCATGCCGGTGTCATGGGGACGCGGGCTGAGTTCGGAGAAGATCACTTCACCCTGCTTGGTGACGAAAAACTCGACCCCGAACAGGCCCCAGCCCCTGCCCTCGCCGCCGAGATTTTCGACGACCTTGCGCGCCATCTCCTGGGCCGAAGCGAGCGCCGCATCGGTCATCGCGGCCGGTTGCCAGCTCTCCTGATAGTCGCCGCGTTCCTGCCTGTGGCCGATCGGCGGGCAGAAAAGGAAGCCGTCGCGGGTGCGGACGGTCAGCAGGGTGATCTCATAGTCAAAATCGATGAATTGTTCGACAATCACCCGCGCCCGGTCGCCGCGCATATTGGCGACGGCGTAATTCCATGCCTCTTCGAGCTTGTCGGCGCTGTCTACCTTGCTCTGCCCCTTGCCGGAGGAGGACATGACCGGCTTAATCACCAGCGGCAGGCCGATATCCTCCGCTGCGCTGGCCACTTCGGCGAAGCTTTCGGCATAATGGTAGCGCGACGTGGTCAGGCCCAATTCCTTGGCGGCGACATCGCGGATCGCATCGCGGTTCATCGTCAACTGCGTGGCGCGGGCCGACGGCACAACATGAAAGCCCTCTGCCTCCATATCCGCCAGGATTTCGGTGCGAATGGCTTCAACTTCGGGGACGATCAGGTCGGGCTGATGCTTTTCAATCGCTGCGCGCAATTTCTCGCCATCGAGCATCGAGAAGATTTCGTGGGCATCCGCAACCTGCATCGCGGGCGCATCGTCATAAGCGTCGCAAGCTATGACATAGGCGCCGAGCCGCTTTGCCGAGATGGTAAATTCGCGGCCGAGTTCCCCCGAGCCGAGCAGAAGGATTTTTTTGGTGTAGGTCATGGGGTTGCCATAGCCAAAGTAAAATAGCCCGTCATCCTGAACTTGTTTCAGGACCCCGACACTCTTGTCACCAACTTCCGGTTCAATCGCCTGAGCTCCTAAGCTGTTAGGCCATCGAAAATAAACAAATTCAAGATGCCGGATTTATCCAAGCCCCCTCGCCAGCCATCATCTTTTGCATCCTGCGCGCCATTTCCTTTTCCTAAACATCATCGCTCTCCTCTCCGGATAAGCGCCGTTTATAGCAAAATTCACTCGCTTTACCGACTCCACGCAAATTAAGATTTGATATATTATATCATAACTTCTATTTGATACTGACATCCTGATTCTTCTCCCCCTCTTGCCATATTGAGTATCATGTGAAAAAATTGCTGCTGATCACCGCCGCCGCCCTTGCCATTCCCCTTGCCCCCGCCGCCGCTCAAAGCGCCGATACTGGCGAACCTGCCCTGCCTGATGATGATTTTCACGGTGATGGCGACAAGGAAATTGTCGTTACCGCCCGCTATGTCAAACAGCTCGACATTCTGGCTGGCACATCGGTGCTGACCGGCGATGACCTGACCAAGGATTTGCGCGGACAGATTGGCGACAGCCTGACCAGCATGGCCGGGATCAGCGCAACCAGCTTTGCCCCGGGCGCCTCCCGCCCAGTGTTGCGCGGATTCCAAGGGCCACGGGTGCGCGTGTTGACCGACGGCATCGGCTCGCTGGACGCGTCCAACACTTCGGTCGACCACGCTGTCGCGATTGATCCGCTCACCGCCCAGCGCGTGGAAGTATTGCGCGGGCCAGCGGTATTATTGTTCGGCGGCGACGCAATTGGCGGCGCGGTCAATATCATCGACAAAAGGATCCCGCGCGACGTACCGGAAGCGCCGTTCCACCTCGATGCACTGGCCGGCTATGGCAGCGCCGCCAATGACCGCAGCGCTGCGGGCTCGCTCGACGTGCCGTTGACCTCCACGCTGGTTTTCCACGTCGATGGCAGCGTCCGCAAGACCGATGATGTCGAGATTGGCGGCTATGTGCTCTCCCCTGCCCTGCGCGGAGAATTGCTCGATGCAGCAGCTTTGGCGGCGGACGGCGGCGATGCGGCCGGAGCGGCCCAATTGACCGACCGCGCCAATCTCAGTGGTACGGTTGCCAATACCGCGAGCCTGACCAAGACCGCTGCTGCCAGCCTTGCCTATATCGGCGACGGCGGGAATATCGGTTTTTCGGTCAGCCGCTATGAAAGCGACTATGGCGTGCCCGAACGGCCCGGTCTCGACACCGGACCAGAAGCGCCACCGGTAACCATTGGCCTCAAGCAAAACCGCGCCGACCTGCGCGCTTCGGCTGATCTTCCGGGCTTTTTTGAGAATATCACGCTGCGAGCCGGCTATTCCGATTATCAACATACCGAATTTGAAGGGTCGGAAGTTGGCACCATCTTCAAGGTCAAGGGCGTCGAAAGCCGCCTCGAGCTAAGTCAGGCGGAACACGCAATTGGCCAAGGGACCTGGCGCGGGGTGATCGGTGCGCAATTGCTCGCCCGCGATTTCAACGCCATCGGTGAAGAGGCCTTTGTGCCAAAAAACAGCATCGAGAGCGCGGCAATATTCACGCTGCAGGAGCTGGAACTGGGTGAACTGCAACTGGAAGCTGCGGCGCGCTTTGACCAGACCTCGATCCGTGCGCCAGTGATCAATTTTGATCGCAGCTTCGGAACGTTCTCGGGCGCTTTCGGTGTCGCCTATGTGCCTGGCGAAGCGGATCTGAAATTTGGCATCAACCTGTCGCGTTCCGCCCGCGCGCCATCTGCCGAGGAACTGCTCTCCAACGGTCCCCATGTCGCGACCGAGGCGTTTGAAATCGGCAACCCCGCCTTCACCACCGAAAAAAGCTGGGGCGGCGAGCTTTATGCGCGCTATGATGACGATATATATGCGCTCAGTGCCACGATCTACGGCAACCTGTTTTCCGATTATATTTTCGAAGCGGAAACCGGAGCAATTGAGGATGGCCTGCCAGTCTTCCAATATTTCCAGCAGGACGCGACTTATTATGGTTTTGAAGCATCGGGCTCAGCGAAATTTGCATCGATCGGTACCTTTGACCTGACCGGCAATATGGTGTCCGACTTTGTCCATGCGAATATCGACAATGGCGGCGGCGCCATTCCACGTATTCCGCCTTTCCGCGTGCTCGGCGGGCTGGAAGCGAATAGCGACTATTTCGACCTGCGCGGCGAAGTTGAATGGTCGGCTAGCCAGAAGCGCGTTGCAACCTTCGAAACTCCGAGTGACAGTTTCACGATGGTCAACGCCTCGGCTGCCTGGCGTCCGTTCGGCAAGGGCGGCAATCTCACTCTTCTGGCCTCAGCCAATAATATTTTTGACGTCAATGCCCGCCGTCATGCCTCGTTCACTAAAGACTATGTACCGCTGTCCGGTCGTGATATTCGCGTAAGTGCAAAGTTTAGTTTTTAGGATATTTTGAAATGCAGAAAATTACCGCAGTGATCTTGATTTCTACAATGGTTCTCCTCAGCGCCTGTGCCACCGTCAAAGGTGTTGGCAAGGACATTGAGTCGGTTGGCGAAGCTGGCCAAGACGCGATAGACTGACAATATTGAGTGACGAGCTTGTCGGGCCGACCGCATAATTACGGCGCCCGGCAAGCTTATCCTTGAAGAAAATCAGGATGCAAGCTCTTTGCTTTTCTTGCGCTCGGTGAACCACATGATCACCAGCGAAACCTCGTAGAGCATGACCAGCGGGATCCCGAGCATCAGCTGCGATACGACATCTGGCGGGGTCAGGATCGCCGCCACCGCGAAGGCTCCGACAATCATATAGCGGCGCATGCCCTTCAGCTGCTGCCTGCTCACTATGCCCGCCCGGTTGAGCAGCAAAAGCAGGACCGGCAGCTGGAAGCAGACCCCGAACGCCAGAATGAACTGCATCACCAGCGAGAGATAGTCGCCCATTGCTGGCAAGGCTTCCTGTTGCAAGCCGCCAACCGGCCCTTCAAATCCCAGAAAAAACTTAAACGCTGTCGGCATGACGATGAAATAGGCGAGCGATGCGCCGGCCATGAACAACAAAGGCGTGGCGATCAGAAAGGGCAGAAAAGCTTTCTTCTCTTTGGCATAGAGGCCCGGCGCCACAAAGGCCCAGAGCTGGTTGGAAATGATCGGAAAAGCCAGAAAAAAAGCCGCAAACATCGCTACCTTGATCTCGACGAAAAAGGCTTCGTAGAGCTTGGTATAAATCAGCTTGCCTTCGCCGGCCGGGAAAGCATCGGTTAGGGGCTGCACCAATATGCCAAAAATCTCGTCGGCAAAAAATATGCTGATCAGAAAGGCGACCGTCAGAGCCGCCACCGACCACAATAATCTCTGCCGCAACTCGATCAGATGCTCGATCAGCGGCGCCTTGCTTTCATCAAGATCCGGCTTGCTTTGATCGTTCATGGCCTGGAGTCGTCTACGGGCGGCAATTCGGGCCGATCGTCCACAGGATCGGTAGGTTCGGATATATCGGCAGGAGGTCCATCCAGCGGCTCCATCCTCGCCTCTTCCTCCATGCTGTCGTCGGGAAGCGCCGGATGCTCTCTCATGATCCGGTCATTTTCGGACGCCCATTTCTTTTCCATTTCCTGAAGCTCGGCTTCGCGGACCATGGCATCAAGTCCGGTGCGGAAATTGGCCATTATACCACGCCCCTTGGCCATCCATTTGCCCGCCGTCGCCAGTGCGCGCGGCAGTTCCTTGGGACCAATGACGACAGTGGCAATGATCGCGATAATCGCGATCTCGGATATGGAAAGGTCAAACATATATTATGCGGCCCTGAGGCTAGAGGCCGGCCTGATCAAACAGCCGTTTTATCTGTGGTCTTGCTGCTATCGGCCGACGTATCGCCGGTCTTGCTGTCAATCTTCGGGGGAGGATTGGCAGCGCTCGTTTCTTCGTCGGTGATGCCTTGTTTGAATGAACGGATGCCTTTGCCGACATCACCCATCATTTCGGAAATTCGGCCGCGGCCAAACAGGACCAGAACCAGCGCCGCTACAATTAAAATCTGCCAAACACTCGGTTGCATGCGATATTCTCCTTAAGTGTTCTATTTAAGCGCTTTCAATCTCCTTTTCCAGCAAAACACCATCATCATCTGCAATCTCTTGTTCTTCGGACTCTTCGGAAGCCTGATCTGCCTCCGCTTCCGCTTCTGCGTCCAGCTCCATTTGCTCGAGCACGAGATCGACAGGATCCAGCAATCCTGCGGCCTTCAGGTCATCTATACCCGGCAGATCCTTGCGGCTCTGCAAGCCGAAATGGGTCAGAAATTCCGCAGTGGTCGCGTAAATTAAAGGCCTTCCCGGCACTTCGCGACGGCCAGCCGGGCGCACCCAGCCCGTTTCCATCAACACATCGAGCGTGCCCTTGGCGACCTGAACGCCGCGGATCGCTTCGATTTCGGCGCGGCTGACCGGTTCATGATAGGCGATGATCGCCAGCGTTTCCATGCCGGCGCGGCTGAGCTTGCGCATTTCCGCCCGTTCGCGCCGCAAAAGATGCGACAGATCCTGCGCCGTCTGAAAATGCCAGCGCTCGCCAGTTTTGATCAGGACGATACCCCGATGCTGAAAATCTTCCTGGAGATCCGCCAATATCTGGCGAATATCAAACTCTTCACCGACATAGGCCTTGATATCGGCGATCGTCATCGGCTTTTCCGATGCGAAAAGCGTCGCCTCGACCGCACGCTTGCCGATATCGATTGTTTCCGGGCCCAGTTCGATCAGGCTTGTGTCTTCCCTGTCATGTTCACCCATGTGTCGTCGCCTTTATCCTGAGCGGTGCAAAACTGTCTTCCTGCTGCAATTCCAGCTTTCCTTGCCGGGCCAATTCCAATGTAGCCAGAAAACTGGACGCGAGCGCGGATTTCCGCAGTTCAGGCGCTGCACCGGGGGGCAGAAAGTGCCTGATATCCATCCAGTCAATCGCTTCACCCAGCATCATCGAGACCCGTGCGAGCGCGTCTTCCAGCGTCATCACCATGCGCTGCCGGACGATATGGATTGCTGGTGCACCGCGGACTTTGACGCGGGAATAAGCGGCAATCAGGTCATAATATTCCGCCTGCCATTGCCGTTCCTTGATCACCCGCAGCCCTTCGGGAGCGCCGCGCATGAACACATCGCGGCCGATCCGGTCGCGCGCCAGCAGGCGAGCAGCCGATTCGCGCATCGCGTTCAACCGTTCCAGGCGCATCTGCAAGCGCAGCGCCAATTCTTCGGGCGAGGGTTCAATTTCCGGATCGCGAGGCAATAACAGCCCCGATTTCAAATAGGTCAGCCAGGCCGCCATCACCAGATAATCTGCCGCCAGTTCCAGCCGCAGCGTCTGGGCGCTGGCAATATATTTCAGATATTCCTGGACCAGTTCGAGGATCGAGATTTCGCGCAAATCGACTTTCTGGTTGCGGGCCAAGGCGAGCAACAGATCAAGCGGCCCTTCCCAGCCATCGATATTCAGCGTCAATGACCCTTCTTCGGACGCCGCCGGTTCAGGAGGGAAGAAGAAGCCTTCATTCTCCGGTTCGTCACTCATGCTACGGCTGCCATGAGCCCGTCGCGCCGTGCTAGCAAGCTAGCCAGTTCATCCTCAGAATCGATGTCTTTTATATCCGCAATGGTCGCCATTGCATCATCCAGCCGCTGCTTGGTCTTTTCCGACATTGGTGCCAGCCGTTCGGCAATCCCGACCATATCGTCCATCCTGGCCCAGCAATTGAGCGCGATATCGCAGCCCGCTGCCTGGGCCAATTCGGCCCGCTCCGGAACCGTACCAGAGAGTGCTTCCATGTCGAGATCATCGGTGAACAGCAGGCCGTCAAAGCCGATCCGGTCGCGGATGATATCCTGAATGACGGTTTTCGACAGCGTCGACGGGGTCTCTGCATCCCACGCAGTAAACAGCAAATGGCCAGTCATACCCATTGGCGCCTTGCTCAGTGTCTGGAACGGGGAGAGATCGAGTTGCAGCTCTTCGTCGCTGGCGGTCACAGTCGGCAAGGCCTTGTGCGTGTCGACGCTGGTCCGGCCATGACCCGGCAGATGCTTGACCACGCCGACCACGCCGCCGCGCTGCAGACCGTCAAGGATCGCCCGGCCGAGAGCCGCAACCCGCATCGGCTCGCTGCCCAGAGCGCGATCACCAATGACGTTATTGGCGTCCGGCTGACGGACATCCAGCAGCGGATGGCAATCGACGGTAATCCCCACTTCGCTCAGCGTGACGGCAATCGCCTGCGCATTGAGCCGCGCCGCTTCGATCGCGGTCGCCGGGGCAATGTCGTATAGCTTGTCGAAAACCTCGCCTGCCGGGAATTTGGGCCAGACCGGCTCCTGCATCCGCGCCACACGACCGCCTTCCTGATCGATCAGGATCGCCAGATCATCGCGGCCATGGATCGCGCGCAACTCGCCGGTCAGCGCCCGCAGCTGCGTCTTGCTTTCGATATTGCGGCCAAAGATGATATAACCGGCAGGGTCGCTATCGCGGAAAAACGCCTTTTCGTCGGCGGTCAGGCTCAGGCCCGTCAATCCAAAAACCGCGGGTGTCATAGCCATGATAAAATCTTCTCACGCAACATGTCTTATACTTGCGCCGTTTCGAAGCCGGGTAAAGGCGAAAGCGCCGTTATCCACAGCGCTTCAACCATCTATTGCTCCAAAACTAGCGAACGACGAGGCAGCTTTCACCAGCGGCCTTCAGATTGTTGCATATCTCCTGAGCAGCTTCACGGCTTGGCGCAACCGCGTTCAGCCGATAAATTGTGCCACCGTCAACGGTGCCGGGAAGAATCTTTTTCGGCAGCGCGCTGATCGATTCAAATCGCCGTGCATAGCCCGCCCAGCTGCTATCGGCGAGACTGGCCGAGCTAAACGCACCAAGCTGGATCAGGGCGCTCCCTGCAGCATCAGCCGCCGGTGCAGCATCGGCTTTGCGGATCGGTGCCTCGGTTGCCACAGCATCACCCAATTGCGCGGGTGTTTCCTTGCCTTCGCTGGCAGCAAAGCTTGCATCGCCCTCGCCTTCAAACTGCCGCGCCTGCGGATCGTCGGGACGAACCTTATAATCGCCTTCCTGGGCAGCGATCAATTCGCCGCTGCCATCAAGCCCGCCGCCGTCGCGGTTCTGCATCCAGTAAATGCCGCCAACTATGGCTGCCAGCAGCAGCAAACCTGCACCCACGAACAAAGCCACCCGGACCGGCGAATATTCCCCGTCATCATCATAGTCTTCAGCAGATTCGAGCCAAGGCAGACGATCTTCGTCATCCAGATCAAGACTTTCGCGGGTAGTGTCTGACATTTTACGCTCCGTTAGCCAAAGGGCTGATCACATCGATTCTGCGGCCTCTACACCCATCAAGGAAAGACCGTTCTTCACAGTCTGCCCGATATTTTTGGCTAAGAAAAGCCTCGCCGATGTCATTTCCGGGTCGTTAACCATTATGATCCGCTTGTCAGGCCGGTCATTGCCCAAATTATAAAAGCCATGAAACGCGGCTGCGAGGTCGTTCAGATAGAATGCGACTCGGTGCGGTTCCCGCGAAGCCGCTGCCGATTCGACGATACGCGGGAATTGCGCCGCCATTTTGATGAGGTCCATTTCCTCTTCGCCAAGCCGGTCAAGATGGTCTGTCGAGGGCATCACGCCTTCATCAGCGGCTTTGCGCAGCATCGACTGGATGCGGGCATGGGCATATTGCACATAGAAGACGGGATTGTCGCGCGAGGCTTCCGTCACCTTGGCGAAATCAAAGTCCATCTGGGCGTCCGCCTTGCGGGTCAGCATGGTGAAGCGCACGGCATCCTTGCCGACTTCCTCGACCATATCGGCAATTGTCACAAAATTGCCGGAGCGCTTGGACATTTTTTCCGGTTCACCGTTTCGCAGCAAGCGCACCATCTGCACCAGCTTCACGTCAAATTTGGTCTTGCCTTCGGTCAGCGCCGCAACCGCAGCCTTGATCCGCTTGACCGTGCCGCTGTGATCAGCACCCCAGATGTCGATCAGCTCGTCTGCTGTCTGCGCTTTCTGATAATGATAAGCCAGATCGCCGCCGAAATAGGTCCAGCGCCCGTTGGATTTCTTGATCGGGCGATCCTGGTCATCGCCAAATTGTGTCGAGCGGAACAAGGGAAGCTCGACCGCTTCCCAATCCTCTATCACCTTGCCCTTGGGCTGTTCCAGCACCCCGTCATAGACCAGATTGCGGGAGCGCAGCTCGGCTTCGGCTATATCGGCCTTGCCCGCTTCGTGCAGTTCGGCCTCGGAGGAGAAAACATCGTGCCTGATGCCAAGCAGCGCAAGATCAGAGCGGATCATATCCATCATCTTGGCAACCGCGGCCTTGCGGAAGATAAGCAGCCAGTCGGCTTCTGCCGCATCCTTATATTGGTCGCCAAATTCGGCGGCCAGAGCCTCGCCAACTGGTTTCAGATAGTCGCCCGGGTAAAGCCCCTCGGGTATCGTGCCGATTTCTTCGCCTAGTGCTTCGAGATAACGCAAATGGGCCGACCGAGCGAGCGTGTCGACCTGCGATCCGGCGTCATTGACATAATATTCGCGGATAACCTTGTGCCCGACAGCCTCGAGCAGGTCGGCCAGCGCATCACCGACCACCGCGCCGCGGCAATGGCCCATGTGCATCGGTCCGGTCGGGTTGGCGGAGACATATTCGATATTGACGGTAACGCCCTTGCCCTTGTCCGAGCGGCCATATTCCGGCCCCAGCTGCTCGATTTCGAGCAGTTCGCCGAGCAGCACGGGGGTCGCTACCCGCAAGTTGATAAATCCGGGGCCAGCGATGTCCACCGACTGCACATCATCCAGCGCGCCCAGTTTTTCCGCTATTTTTTCGGCCAGATCGCGGGGTTTCATGCCAGCTGCTTTCGACAGCACCATGGCCGCATTGGTCGACAGGTCACCGTGAGAAGGATCGCGGGGCGGTTCCAGCGTGACGTTCGAACGGTCAATCCCGGCCGGCAGAACGTCCGCTTCGGTCAGTTCATCCAATATTGCATCAATATGTTTCTGAAAAATATGGAACAGCATGATTGGTTCAATTCGTCATAGGAAAAAGGGCCCGAGTCAATAAGGCGTGTTTATTCGTCAATTCAGGCGACCTTATCGGGTAGCGTTATATTGCAACTGCGCCTGGGTTAGTTGAAAACCGATGAGCAATTCGAAAGAAGAACGCGCAACAGCCGCTTTGACAGTGGGGTCGGCCAGTGGATCGAGCGCAGCATCCGGGTCCCCGGGTTTGCGGCGCCGGGTCAGTCGTTCGATCACATCTTCCGGCAAACGCGCAGCAGAGGCGTCAACATAAGCGCCGGCCTTGCCCGATGCGGATGCACGATAGTCACCGTCGGCAAATTGCAGCGTTACATTTTTGATCCGCTTGGCGACCACTGCAGTTCCGCCTTGTACGACGGTGGAAAAATAGGGAACGGTGATCGTACGGGCGCCGGTCGGATCGCTCCGCAGCGCACGGATGTCGAAAGTCGCTTCGGTATAGATACGCGCGCCTTCGCTATTGCAGGTCGACCGGACGTTGGTGATATTCGCCACGATATCGATGGCACTGGCATTGGTGCTGTTCACTGGATCGAAGATGGTTATGTCGCCGGTATGGTCAGGAACCGCAACCGGCGAACAACCGGATCGGGTAACAGAAACACCCACGCCCGAGCTGACGTCAAGCGCGCCTTCTTTTGCACATCCGGAAACGGCCAAAACCGTGACCCCTGCCAAAACCATTTTCATCAACCGGCCATTTGCCATCATTTTCAATCCTTGCCTTTGATCACGGGCAACACACATAGGCTCCATGCGCACCGATAGAAATTTCGCAACCCTTATCTGGGCCTTTAATGCGGTGCAACCGTCCATAAGATGAACAGACGGGCTTTTCGTTGGTGCAGTTATTCCCTAAGGGCTTAAACATGATTCATTCCGATAAGCAAAAACGGCAGATTGACTTGCTTGTGGCAGCGCCTCGCGGCTTTTGCGCAGGTGTCGACCGGGCGATAAAAATCGTTGAGCTGGCGATCAAAAAATATGGTGCGCCGGTCTATGTACGGCATGAAATCGTCCATAATCGCTATGTTGTCGATGAATTGAAGAAACTGGGCGCGATATTTGTCGAAGAACTGGACGAGGTGCCCGATGGCGTCCCGGTGGTATTTTCTGCTCATGGCGTACCCAAGGCAATACCGCATAAGGCAGAAGAACGCGGGCTGGAATATCTCGATGCAACCTGCCCTTTGGTATCCAAGGTCCATCGCCAGGCCGAACGGCAGACCGAAGCTGGCCGGCATATCATTTTCGTCGGCCACGCCAATCACCCCGAAGTCATCGGCACTTTCGGTCAGGTCGACGAGGGCCAGATGACATTGGTGGAAACACTTGATGATGTCGCCGCGCTGAGCCCGGAGGATCCGGAAGCGCTCGCTTTTCTGACCCAGACGACATTGTCGGTCGATGACACTCACGCGATTGTCGCAGCGCTGCAGGCCCGGTTCCCCACTATTGTCGGACCGAAAGGCGAGGATATTTGCTACGCCACCTCCAATCGCCAGGATGCCGTGAAGGAAATCGCCAAATCCTGCGAACTCGTTCTGGTTATCGGCGCACCGAATAGCTCCAACAGCCTGCGGCTGGTGGAAGTCGCCGAACGCGTAGGTGCAACAGCCAAATTGATCCAGCGGGCAGATGAAATCGATCTTGCCTGGATGGAAGGCGTCAACACGCTCGGCTTGACCGCCGGAGCCTCGGCGCCGGAAATATTGGTGCGGGAAGTCACCAGCCTGCTCGGGGAGCATTTTGAAATCAGTGAGAAAAAGGTCGAAACCGCCGACGAGAACATGGTCTTCAAGCTACCGCGTGGCCTGGAAACGGCCTGATGGCGGTCTATACGAAAGTTAGCGCAGAGGAAATTGACCAGTTCCTCACCCGGTTCGATGTCGGGACACTGGTGTCCGCCAAAGGCATTGCCGAAGGAGTGGAGAACAGCAATTATCTGCTGGAAACGACGCAAGACAAGTTCATCCTGACATTATATGAAAAACGGGTCGATCCGGCGGACCTGCCGTTTTTTATCGCTCTGCTCGATCATCTTGCTGAATCTGGCTGCCTGGTACCGCCGATGATTGCCGACCGTGACGGCAAGAAAATTCAGCAACTCTGTGGACGCAGCGCCTGTCTGATCACTTTCTTGCCCGGTGTATCCGTTAGCTACCCCACAACAGCCCAGGCCAGCGCAACCGGCAAGGCGCTGGGCGACATGCATCGCGCGCTGACGGACTTTGCTCCGGAGCGGCGAAACAGCATGGATCACGATGGCTGGCGGACGCTGGCGGACCAGTGCGGACCCGCACAGCTCGAGGAAATTGCTCCCGGTCTGGCGAAGACGATTGCACAAGAGCTCGATCATCTCGACGAGCATTGGCCGCATGAACTGCCCCGCTCTGCCATTCACGCCGACCTGTTTCCCGACAATGTGCTGATGCTCGGCGACCAGGTTACCGGCCTGATCGACTTTTATTTTTCCTGCACCGATATCCGCGCCTATGATCTTGCAGTGACCCATGCAGCCTGGTGCTTTTCCGAAGATGGCAGCGATTTTCACGAACCGATATCGCGCGCCCTGATTGCCGGATATGAGTCGGCTTTCACCCTCAGCGATGATGAACGCCAAGCGCTGCCCTTGCTGGCCCGCGGTGCGGCGCTGCGCTTTCTGCTGACCCGCGCCTATGACTGGATCAACACCCCGGCCGATGCACTAGTGACGCGCAAGGCCCCTCAGGCCTTTCTCCATCGGCTGCAATATTATCAAAACCACCCGGATATTTTTACCTTATGACCGAGACGAAAATCGTAGAAATCGCGACTGATGGCGCCTGCAAGGGCAATCCCGGGCCAGGCGGCTGGGGCGCATTGATCCGTCACGGCGACCAGGAAAAGGAAATTTCCGGAGGCGAGCCGGAAACGACCAATAACCGCATGGAGCTGCGCGCTGCGATCGAGGCCCTCAACGCGCTCAAGCGGCCCTGCAAGGTCAAGCTGTCGATCGACAGCAAATATGTAAAAGACGGCATCACCCAGTGGATTTTCGGCTGGCAGAAAAATGGCTGGCGGACAGCCGCAAGAAAGCCGGTCAAGAATGCCGATCTCTGGCAGGA